>Ga0105044_10010088_pt1 | contig 12900 bp, 10 predicted proteins | sample MAT01_FD_78092 | JGI IMG/M metagenome (GOLD analysis project Ga0105044, IMG submission 78092) | Freshwater microbial communities from Lake Fryxell liftoff mats and glacier meltwater in Antarctica - MAT-01 | ecosystem: Environmental > Aquatic > Freshwater > Ice > Liftoff microbial mat | place...
ATTCGATGCTGGAACGCGTTGGCGCCAGGCAGTTGGTGCAACATAGAGGTCATCCACCAGGAGAATCGCTGCGCCTTCCAGATGCGGACCAACGCGCGTTCGGAATAGGTAGACAACAGTTCTTCGTCATTTGATTTGTAATATTCGTTCAATCCCCGTGCCAGCAAATGTACGTCCCCTACGGCAAGGTTCAATCCCTTGGCACCGGTCGGGGGAACAATATGAGCCGCGTCGCCTGCGAGAAACAGGCGGCCGAACCGCATTGTTTCGCAAACGAAGCTACGCATCGCTACGATGTTTTTCTGGAAAATGGGACCCTCTATCGGCGACCAACCGTCATGCGTTGCCAGTCGCTGACGAAGTTCGTCCCAGATTCGATCCTCTGACCAGTTTTTGATATCGTCGTCCGGAGCACACTGGAGGTACATGCGCTGAACTTCGGGAGATCGAGTGCTGACCAGCGCAAAGCCGCGCTGGTGCAAGGCGTATATGATCTCTTTCGAAGACGGAGGCGCTTTGCACAGAATCCCGAGCCATCCATAAGGGTAAACCTGTTCGTACGTTTGCAACAGATGGTCCGGAATGGCACGCCTGCAGATTCCGTGAAATCCGTCGCAACCAGCGATGAAGTCGCACTCGACCCGCTGTTCTGTGCCATCTTTTCGGTAAACGATGTTGGGGGTTGCAGATTCGATGCCGTTCAATGCGACGTCGGTGACGCCAAAGCATATTTCGCCGTTCGCCTTGATCCGTGCCGCAACCAGATCCTTGATCACTTCATGTTGTGCGTAAACGGTAACTCTTTTCCCGGTAAGCGCTTCTAAATCAATTCGACGGGTCTGACCGGAGAAACGTATATAGACGCCCCCGTGCACCGCGCCTTCTCGCGCTAAGCGTTCGCCAACCCCACAGTCACCAAGTAAATCCACGGTGACCTGTTCGAGCACGCCAGCCCTGATCGTGGACTCGATATCTTCACGCGTTCTTGATTCCAGAACGATCGACGATATCCCATTGAGGTGCAGCAGGTGCGATAGGAGAAGCCCGGCGGGACCGGCACCAATAATTCCAACTTGTACCTTTACGTTCATTTTAGGTCTCTGAGTGGCTTGGACTAGGATTCGGCAAACGATCCGTCGCCTCTAACGGCAAGAAGTGGCGCACGAGGCTTCATCGCTCGGTTGACCTGTTCCGCTACGGGAGGCCCACTCCAGGTACATCCACTTCGACAGTTTCGATGAAGGCCCGGGAGACACCTTTCGGCATTTGGGAAAGCGACGTTTCGGCAGTCACGCAGTAAAGTGTCTTGCGCTGCGGTCCGCCGAGGATACAGGCGACCGCCCACTTGCCATCGGTCGGAACTCGATGCGTAACTTCACCGCCAGGTTTGACGCGGATAAATGCGCCCGCAAGCGGACTCCCCGCCCAAATCGCACCCTCGTCATCCATACAAATGCCATCGGGTGTGTAGCCAGGCGTCTCCGCCCATACCCTGCGATTCGACAGACTACCGTTCGCTGCGACGTCATATGCGGTCAACCGCATGGCAAAGCTCTCCGCGACTATCAGTGTCTTGCCGTCAGGCGACAGCGCCGTACCATTAGGGAAGATCAAGCCGTCGGCAACCTCTCGGACCAAAGCACCGCGCTCAGCCAGCAGCAAGCTCGCTGGCTGTAATTCGGCACCGCCGAGGAAATCGAATCCGTGATGCCCCACATAGGCGCGACCCTCGGAATCGACCAAGAGTTCGTTGGCGCAGCCGCGCGCGAACTTGGAGAGATCGGCGAATTCGCTCAACGTTCCATCCTTGCCTATCGCCATGATCTTGCGATCATTCTGTGACACGACGAGCGGCGTCCCGTCCGGAAGAAACCCCAATCCGCCAGGGGTGCCAGGGACGGTCGCGACAACTGATGTTTTTCCATCGCCACCCAGCGTCAGTACGTGCTTGGAGAAGAAATCTACGAACCATAGCTGGTTATTGTGCCACCGCGGGGCCTCGCAAAATCCGAATCCGTCCGCAACAACGTGGGACTTGAGACGAACTGCGTTGGTCACACTTGTTACGTAACGGCTGACTTTGCGAGGGTCTGTATCGGACGGCGGTGGTGTGTCGTAATCAGCATAGATGGTACTCATCACGTCAGCATCGAGGGCAGTGCTGGTCTGCAGCGCCGTCTGAACTTCCTGCGCCGTCTGGAGCTTGGCAGCAGCAACGCTCCCGTAATTCTGCGATGCGTTGATCACGAACTGGTTGTAATTGCGGCACATCTGCTCAAAAGGCTTGAGTGCGTCGGCGGTCAGCGCCGTTCCCTCTTGAAACAAGCGGCGGATGACCTTTGCCGCGTGATAACTGTCGCGCATCGCGAGTGTCATGCCAATGCCATAATAAGCTGGCGTGCAGTGTGCGGAATCGCCGGTGATCACCACGCCGTCGCTGACATACGAATCGACGTGGTGGCGGTGCATTTTGTACACATGCAGGTCATTGTCGACAACTTCCATGCTTTTGAAGTACGGAAACCGTTCCTTCAGCTCTTCAACAACTTTTTTCAGCCCGATTTCGCGCCATCGAGCCATCTCGCCTGGCGCTGCCTGGACCGGGCAGCGTACGCGGCCGCGCGTGATGGGGAAAAACCCGCAAAAACCGAAGGCGCCCCACACCTCGATATTGACATCCGAAGGTTGGCCAGGTCCCAAAATACAGGTAAGCATAAGGTATTCATACGGATACGTATGGATCTCAGTGTGTAATCCGGCTTGTTGCCTGATCTGCGAACGTGGACCGTCACATCCTGCAACCAGCTTGGCATTAACCTGCCAGTGCGCACCGTCCCGGGTGCCCGCGACGCCGACCGCCATTCCGTTGGGATCTTTGATCAAAGTTGTCACGCGGAAACCGCGGATAACTTCAACGCCATTGTTTTCCGTCGCCGTTTCAATCAGGGCGTCTTCAATCAGGGGATGCGGCAAGGTAAGAATGTAATTGTGCGGCGGGTAGGTGGTCGCCGCCAGCGGCACTTCTACGATGGTCTCGCCCTCGGGTCCAATCGCTTTCCAACGCGTGACCTTCTCCGCCCCGCGTTTAAAGAAATTAGGTAGTGCCCCGACTTTGTCAAGCATGCGCACGGTGCAAGGAGCCAGTTCGTCGCCGCGATTGATCTGCGGCGTAGTCTTTGCCATCTCCAGCAGGATGACGCGCAATCCCGAATCACGCAGATTGCATGCGAGCGAACCTCCCGCAACGCCACCGCCGACAATTACTACATCACAATCCAGAGTATTCATAGGTCACCTGAGGCTCGCAGTTTTATTCGACTTCGACCGCACGATTCGTGCGATTCGCGTCTCGCACTTACAAAGCAAGTTCGCCTTGCACGACTCCGTCTTTTACGACACATTCGTCATCGAGCTTCACCGTGCAGTGGCGCATCGGAATATCGAAGTGGCACGGCGTGAACCGCCCTGCGACTTCATTGGCGCCCGTTGAAAACAGAAAATTGCCCGCGAACGCGCGTTGTTCGGTGCAATTGAGGTCGCGACGGTCATACATGACCAACGTGTCCCAGCGTGCGCCCGGGTTCATCCCCCAACCCACGTGACTGACTGCATACGCTTCGCGATCATTCCACGCCTCGTAATAGCTACGCATAAGTTGCGCATCCACACCGTCGCCCTCGATACTGGTAACGTAGTCGTGCTCGATGGTGAGGATGACCGGTGCCTCAACGTAGCGTTTAAACGTCAAGTTTGAGTCGCCCGGCATCAAGACGATCTTTCCGTTCACCGATCCCGGGTTCGGAAAGCAAAGGCACAGACCGGCGGGCCAGTAACCCATAATGCCTGGACGATCAGCCGCCCCGGCACTCCCCCGTCCAGTTACACCCTCGAGATTTACGATCAAATCGGTGCCTGCGGCGGAAGTCACCTGCATGCGCTTTGCGTTGGTAATCATTTCCGCACCGCGAACACACTTTTCCTGCAATGCCGGATTCAGGTGAAATCGCTCCAGCGCCTCGGGATGTTCGTTGCTGATCATGAGCATGCGTGCACCGCGCGCAAGGATGTCCTTGCGTTCAGGGGAGTGCAGCAACCCTTCCACCGTGAGATCAATGACCAAATTCGCGCCGGCCAGAGCGTCAATGACCTGGCGCAGGTTGCCAAGCGCCAGACAAGTTCCCGTCGAACGCAGTTCGACAGGGTGGGCGGCGCGCGGCGTCGGCAGCACGACGTGATAAAGGCGCACACCGAGACGGGACAATGCCAGTTCCGACAAGTCCACTAGAAGGCGGCGGGACTGCGTTTCCGACAGGATTGCAACAACCTCGCCTGGTTGAACCTTGGTTAATCCGCGGAAGATTTCCTCGAACATGTCAATCCATTTTGCTTCGATGCGTTCATTCAGCACGTTCAAATTCCTCTTGTAATCTGGCATACCACGGGCTATTCGGGTCAGCGAGTTGCAAATGCGTATCGAAATGGCCAGCGCCAGCCAAAATTGTGCTTGTCACTTGGCTGCCCTCGCCGCGCAGGACTCCGACCATTCGTTCACTGCTGCGCATAATTCGGGCAAAATCCCTTTCTCCCCAAACGATATGAAAGGGTGTCGGGTTGCCTTTCGCAAAATTGATCGGGCTTGCACCGCAATCCTGGTCACGTTGGGTGAAAAGATATTTATATACGCGACCTTCCGGACTGTCTATCGCGACATCGCCATATTGCAGATCGAATGAGCAGCTCAGCGGAAAACATGCCCTTACGGGTCGGATTTCCCGTTTTAGCACTGCAAGCGAAGCCAAATGGCCGCCGGCAGAATGCCCACCCACAATGATACGGGTTGGGTCACCGCCAAAATCAACCGCATGGGCACTGACGTACGATATTGCTGCGCAAACATCATCATATTGCGTCGGCCATTGCGACTGTGGTGCAAGGCGATAGGTACTGGCCACGAATATTGCAGGCATCGTCGTGATCATGGGTGCCATAAAACGAAGCCAAGACAGCCCGCCGCTCACCCAGGCACCGCCATGAAAGAAAATCACAACGGGAAGTTTCTTGCCAACCAACCCGTCAGGCACGTAGACGTGCAATCGTTGGTTCGGATCGGCCCCGTAAGCAAGCTCCGCCACAGGATCGAGGGCACTCTTACGCCCGAGTGCAACAACCAAGTCACCATAGGCCGCAGCGTCCGGACTCGACGGCGGCAACCCGGGGTATTCTTTTTGTGCAGTGTGGCGCATGATTGAACCTAATCATACGTGCGCGCTCGGGGCGAAGCTATCATCCCTAAGTATCGTGAGAGATGGAAAAAGGCACGCAATCAACTCCAATTGCGCGACTTCGCTGACATTCTGATCGTTATCCCATCCTGACCAAATGTTTGCCAAGCCCCTGCCCGGAGAGCAACGCGGCGAGCGCCGCGGGAGCGGCCGCGAGGCCATCGTGAATCGTCTCACGCATCGAAAGGCGTCCCAAGCGCACCGCAGCCAGCAATGCTTCGCGCGCCACGCCAAAGCGGTGTTTATGGTCATGGACCAGCAATCCCTCGCCCCGCAACCGCTGATACAGCAAAAAATCGGGGTTGATGGCTGCACTGGCTTCGCCGTAGGCGCCCACGTGTCCCGTTAAAATCACGCGCGCACGCGGTTTCGCGGCCGGCAGCGCCGCTTGCAGCATGCTGCCGCCAACCTGGTCCAATATTAGATCGAAGCCACCAGTGGCCTCACTCGCGATTTCTGGTTCGGATGTCGAGCGGCACGCAAATTGAATAGCTTCTTCCAAAGAGCCTGCCTCGCTACGGTCGACGACTTGAGCGAAGCCCAGCTCGCGCAGCCAAGCAGCCTTTGCCGAACCGGAAGCAATCCCCACCACGCGCAATCCCGCGTCACGCGCGAGTTGCCCGGCTATTGAGCCGACAGTTCCTGCGGCGCTCGTAATCAGCACAATGTCGTCTTTCTTGGCGTCGCCGAGTTCGAACAAAGCCAGCCATGCCGTAAGCCCCGGCAACGCGAGTACGCTCAAATGCCACGTTTCAGGGATATCCAATTCAGCGATTCGTACCAAGTCTGGCACCTTCTTAACCGCGTACTTTTGCCACCCAAATTCTCCGGATACCAAGGTGCCCTCCGGGAAAATTGCACCCTCCACAACTTCGCCGATTCCCCTTCCCACCATGCGCCCGCCCAAAGCGACCATAGGACCCACGCGCGATCCGGTCGCCCGCTCATTAAGGTAAGGATCGATGGACAACCAGCGAACGCGAACCAGGACCTGATCCTCACCTAACGACGGGAGATCGACATCCAGTGCAGCAAAATCGTCGGCTCTTGCGCGGCCTGAAGGGCGCCTGATGAGGCGGATTTCGCGGTTTTTCATTGGCATTCGGTTGCACCTTTCATCCAAAGGGATGAGGGACAAATAGTTGCCTGATGGCCTATCCTTGCATCACACTGCTCAAGTTCCTAATCTGTGGAGTATCTATGATGGTTGAAGAAATTTCCACTCCGATTTTAGTGGTCGGAGGCGGTTCAGTCGGCTTGTGTTTGGCTGCGGAATTGGGCTGGCAGGGCGTCAATTGCCTCGTGGTGGAGGAGCGCGCCGAGGTGAATCCCCATCCCAGAGCCAACTCGATTGCAAGCCGCACAATGGAGTATTGCCGCCGTTGGGGAATCGCATCAACGGTGATGCAATGCGGCATTCCCCCAGACTTCCCGCTGGACTATTACTGGATAACTAGTTTTCACGGCCACTCCCTACACAAACTTTCCTTGCCGTCCTATAACAGTTGGGAGGAGGTACGAAAAAAAGGCGGCACAATGCGCGCCGAACTGAATTGGTCGCCATACCTCAAGATGATTACCGGTCAGAACGAATTCGAAGAAGTTGTTCGCGATTACGTGATGTCGCGGTCTTCCGTTGATTTGCGGCTCGGCTGGCGTTTCGTGGATTTTGAACAGCAGGCGGACCATGTCCGCGCAACAATCGAGCGCGTTTCGGACGGGAAGCGCTGCGTCGTTATCGCCAACTACCTCGTCGCGTGCGACGGGGGCAAGTCCGCAATTCGCCAGAAGCTTGGCATTGGACTGTCTGGCGAGTCGGATATTGCCAAGTTCGTTTCCATCCATTTTCGCGCACCTAATCTGGTCGCCTGTCACAAGTTCGGTCCCGCCGCGATCTATTTCCCGCTGCATAAAGACTACATGGGATTTGTCCTCAACTGGGGCACAGGAACTCGTTGGACTTATCACGTGAACTTGAACCCAGGACAAAGCTGGGAAGACGTGGATCCGATTAAGGCAATCACCGGCGTATTGGGATGTGAAACCGATATTGAAATTTTATCGGTACAACCTTGGACAGCGCATGCCCTGGTTGCGGACCAATACCGGAACGGCCGTGTTTTTCTCGCAGGCGATGCCGCGCACTTGTTTACGCCTACCGGCGGCTTCGGCATGAACACTGGAGTATCGGATGCCGTCGATCTGGCCTGGAAGTTGCAGGCCATGCTTGATGGTTGGGGCGGAGAGGAACTGCTCGACTCATATCGCGCTGAGCGCCACCCTGTGGGGGTACGCAATACCAAGGAAGCGATGATTAACTTCAAGGAAATGCGTTCGGTCATGGGGTTTGGCGACGAAATGGACGAAGAATCGCCGGCCGGCGAAGAGCGGCGCACCGCAATCAAGAAACTACTGGTTGGCCAAGAGAAGTTGCTGGCGTCTTTTGGCGTGGTACTTGGTTATCGGTACAACGATTCCGCAATCGTGATTCCAGACGGCACCCCAGAACCCCTAGACGACGCCCGATTTTACGTACCGACGGCGCGGCCTGGACATCGAGCGCCGCACGTGTGGCTCGATGACAAGACAGCGCTCATGGACCTGTTCAGTCCCGGCTTTAACCTGTTGTGTTTTGCGGGCGAGGACGGAACGTCGAAGGATTTGGCCGAACGCGCGCAGGCCCGTTCCATACCCCTCACCGTACTTTCCATCGACAATGAAGATGCCAGGAAATTGTATGCGCGGCGTTTTGTGCTGGTTCGCCCCGACTTGATGGTCGCCTGGCGCGGTGACGAGATTGGCGACGCGGAGGGGTTGCTCGACAAGGTCACCGGTCATCGGTCGCGGTAAGAAAAGTGATCGGAGATTTTGGCGCGCCAAAAGTGGTGTTTGGCGCGATGGGCTGTTGGCACCGTACTCGCCTGAGCTGAGTCCGGTAGCACACGTTTGGGACGACCTGCGCGAAAAATATTTCCACAACCGCGCCTTTGATCGTCTTGATGCGTTGGAAGATCATCTGGTGGTGGCGCTACAGGCGTTTGAGACTGACCACGCAAGGACGAAATCTATTGCGGCGTGGCCTTGGATTATTAACGCAATTCCTAATGCGAATGATCATTACTTGGGGGTGCCGGCCAGCTTGGCGGCGGCAGCGAACACGGGGGCGAGATCGTTCTCGTTAAGGATGTCCCAGTGCTCGGCGAGCTTGCCGTCGGCCAAACGGAAGACATTGGCGACGCGCACGGTGACGGCGAGGTCGGTGGGCGGTAGGCTCATGAAGGCACCGCTGTGCGTGCCCTTCCAGATCAGGAAGCAGGAAACCTTGTCGCCGTCGGCTAGTACGTGCAGGAGCTCCGGTTTCATGTCGGGGAAGCCGACGAAGAAGCTAGTGTAGAAGCGCTTCAACGATTCGCGCGCCGTGATGTTCTGCGCCTTGTCGGCGGCGTTGCGGCGTTCATTGTGATAGGCGAAGTCGGCAGCAAAGTTGCGGTCCACTGAATCGATGTCACGCTTGACGAAGAGTTCATCGGTGGCGCGGAGAAATGCGGCTTTGTTACTATCTTGCTGGCTGCTGCTCATGGCGGGCTTTCCTCTAACAATAAAAGGCACGGTAGGGGCGGCGGGTAAACCGCCGCCCCTACCGTGCCCCTATTGTTCCTATTGTTCCTGTTGTTCCTGTTGTTCCTGTTGTTCCTGTTGTTCTTTATGCACCCCTCTATCCCACACTACCCACAAAGACTCTGGTGCTATAGGATGTCGAGGACGATCTGCTTCGTGGGGCCGGGGCGGCATATCGCTGGGTTGGGGCAGCCTACGAAGCCGCAGCCTGGACCATGCAACGCAGTGATCGTAGCTTCGCCGCGCGCCCTGTTGTATGCGCCGGTCCCGCCGGTGATGGCGAGCTTCTGGATCCCGCTGTTCGTGAAGCAGGTCTCCGGGGTCCCCTCGAATTCCAAGGCGTTGCCAAACCCGGTGATCACCAGGGTGCCGACCCCGTCGATCCTGATGGTGTGCGTGCATTGCATCATGAAGCTGCCCAGATCCTGGTTCTGCCCTGGAGCAACACTCCTGCTGCTGCCGACGTTCGTACACACCCCGTGCATCACACCGATGAGGGCACCGGAGGTGCTGTCCTGACGGACGGTGCTGTTCAGCAGAAGGGTGGTGCCGTGCATGGTCTGAACGGCGGGGAAAACAGGCAGCGGTACGAAGTTGCGGGCCACCACGCTGAACGCCAGGGGATGCACCGACTGCTCAACGATGGTCAAGCGTAGCGCTGTTGACGTGGTCTGGGCAGACGCATTGCCGACGTTGGCGCCGTCGCACCCGGAGAGAAGAAACGCAACAAAAATCGGGAAAGCTATCTTGATGAGATTTATGTGTTTAGAGATATACACTTGCTTCGCTCCTTCAGTGGTTTGTGGATTAAACCTATAGCGCCACCATAATCAAACGTGACGACGCTGTAAATCATCCTTAGGTATTAGTCCGCCCCACAAACGAAAAGCCCGGGATCGCCGGGCTTTTTGCTGCAACAACGTTTGCTTACTTCAGATCTTTTGACGCACACCCTTGGCATACGCCGTCCGGCCGACATAGAAAGCTTCGTCGGGTGCGTCGTCCGGCTTGATGTCAATGGTGCGCAGGAGGTTCTTAAAGCCTTTGATATCTTGCGCCGTGACGGGCGGCAGGTTGGGGAATTTCGGATCAGGACGCATACGCCCGCCGTTGCCGCCGGTGGCAAACTGATTGAGCTTGAGGTGTTCCCACGGTTTGCCGCCGCTCGCCATAAGTGGGCCGGCACGGGCCATCATGGCGCCGAAGCCGGGGACCAGGTAGCGCCAGTAGAGCTTCATGCCTTCGTCGTATTTGCCGGCCGACATGAGACGGAAGAAATCGGTGGCGTAGGGCTTCTCAGGCGATTGCAGGGCCTCGACGGTCCACGCGCCGCTCCACTGCATGCCGTAGAGGCGGATGGCCATCGGCATGATAGGAAGCCAGAGGGCGCCGATGAGCATGCGGCTGTTGTAGCGCTCGAAGACTTCGAACAGCGTGGCGGCGTCGGGGTCACCGACTTTCAGTGCGATGATGTTGGGCAGATCAGCCAGCTTGTCGAAAGTCTCGTAGGGAATCTTGGCGGGGCTGAAGCGCTTGAAATTGTGCGGAGTGGCCATCCACAGATAGATGCCCATGTTGGTGGCTTCGGAGTACTTGAGGCCATACTTGTAAAGATCTTCTTGGCTACCTTCGTTGGGCAGATTGAGCAGGAAGTGCTGGACGCCGACCTTCTCAGCGTGCTGGATGAGTTTCATGCTCTCCGCCTCGTTACCGGAGCGCGACGCCGAGATGGCGACGGACATTTGACTACCCTTGGCTTCGTCGACGGCGATGTCGATGAAGCGCTTGTTTTCTTCCAGCGTGGTACTGACGCCAGCGACCATCGTCGAGAAGAAGCCGTGCTCGATACTCTTGCGCACGTCGAGGCGGATGCCTTCTTCGTCCAGCGTCTTGAGGTCTAGCGAGAAGGACGGCATCAAGACGTTTTCGAAGCCCTTGAAGTGTTCCTTGGCCCACTCTTTGCGGTGCTTGCGATCAACCTTGCCCGGGGTCTGGCTCTTCGTTACGGGGGCGGATGTGCTGGCAGCCGAGGCGTCGCCTATGCGGCCGCCGACGCTGGCGTAAAGCGCTCCTGCACCTACCACTTTAGAAAAATCTCTGCGATCCATAGCAATACTCCTTTGTTTAATGCGAGACGCTGACCATATCAGATTAGCGCGGTTGCGCCGCCGTTCTTGCCACTGTGCATAGCGCAGACAAAATTAGAAGAAATCGTCGGTACTATAGAACCACGATAGTCAAACGTGATGACGCTGTAAATCATCCTTAGGTATTGGGGTGAATTTGTTCTAAGAGTTTGCTAATTAATCTCTCAGGGTCAAATTCTCCGCCCCTTGCGGCGCAATGCAGATTGCAAATCTGGTGTTTTGAACGGGGATGCCTCGCGGCTTGCCGCGAGGTGCTTCATCAGCAAATCACTCGGTACGAATGCAGTAATTCCAGTCGCCGTGAGACGCATCGCGTTCGATGTTGACTGTGGCAAGGGCTGCATCGGAGACGATCAATCCCTCGACCTTGCCGGGCTCGCCAATGGGCAACCACTCCTGGCCTGCGTTCTTGTAGGCTCCCACCAATTCTTTCTTCTTCGTATCCACCGAAATCACGGGCTGATTGGCCTGTAGGGCCGCCGCCACCGAGGCGTCGATGTGCTCGAACTGGGCGTTGCGGCCTGGACGTTGATTGCCTTCGAGGACCTTGACATTGCCCTGTAAGCTCTAATCATTGAATCCAAATACAATTACACAACACCAAATACACTTCCACACTTGACATGGAGTTGCCGCAGGCATATCGTTTAAACCTCAAGTATTTTTTAGGGCTGGAAGGAACATGATGAGCGCAGCCATGCAGGTTGACCAATTCAAATCTCAAGCGCTTCACTTGGCTTCCACACTGGTTGCGGCGTCGCGTTGCCTTTTTTACGATGTGGGTCAGGATCTTGAGCCGACCGGACACATCGTGATGGGCGACGATACGCGCTTCATCAGCGCCTATGTGACCCAATTTCGGGCATGTGACCCATTCCACCCTCGGTATTTTGCTGCGATGCAGCGTTCAGTTTTTCGGACGGGCGAGGGGGGCGGTACGCAGTTGGACCGGGATCGCTACATTGGTAGTTTTATGCGCCCGATGGGGATTGCCTACAAAGCGGAAATGTTCCTCCGCGATGAGGGTGGCATTATCGTCGCCGGTATGCGCATGTCGCGGAAAGCCGGTCTTGGCGAGTTCCGCGATGCCGACGTAAACGCGCTGGAGGCGATGCAGCCGGTGATGGAACGCGCGCTAAGGGCCGCGAGGGCCAGCGATCGTCTCGGTCGTGTGCATAGCCAAATGACCGTGCGGGAGCGCGAAGTGTTGCGATACATGTTGGACGGCGCGCCAAACAAGGTGATCGCCAAGAAGCTCGCTCTTGCGTTACCTACCGTAAAATCCCACGTCAAGAGCATTTTGCAAAAGGTTGGTGCCACGAGTCGCGCTGACGCGATATCCCAGATATTCCGCCTGTCGTAGTTCACTGCGACACGGCGCAGCCGCGCTCCCCAATCCAATACCTAAGGATGATTTACAGCGTCGTCATGTTTGATTATCGTGACTCTCTCGGTTTTTTCGAAGAGGGCTCAATGAATAAGATCAAACGAACGGGAATATCGCTAGCGGTGCTAGGGGCGTTGTCGGTTAGCCCGGTGGGAATTCACATGGCGCTTGCACAACAGTCCACTGATGCGCCGAAAGCTGATGCGCCGAAAGCTGATGCGCCGAAAGCTGATGCGCCGAAAGATCCTTCGCAACGAGTCGAAAAAGTTGAAAGCATCGTCGTCACCGCGCAAAGACGCGAGCAGCGGCTCGAAGATATTGGCGCGGCTGTGACGGCTCTGTCCAAAGATGACCTCCAAGAGCGCGGCATCACGGACTTCCAAAGTTACTTGCAAACGCTGCCTAGCGCATCGTTTGCGGACCAGGGCTCGACTGGCAACGAAGTCAAACTACGTGGAGTCGGCAG
>Ga0105044_10010090_pt1 | contig 12898 bp, 12 predicted proteins | sample MAT01_FD_78092 | JGI IMG/M metagenome (GOLD analysis project Ga0105044, IMG submission 78092) | Freshwater microbial communities from Lake Fryxell liftoff mats and glacier meltwater in Antarctica - MAT-01 | ecosystem: Environmental > Aquatic > Freshwater > Ice > Liftoff microbial mat | place...
GCATCGCAGAGGAGATCGCTGTCGCTATTCGATACATAGACAGAGATCGTAAAGTGATCAAGCAAGACTACTATATGAGCAACGCTGATCGCTTGACATCGGCAACAGAATTCGCACGTGTCGCGAAAGCGGAACATCGAATCGAAGAATGTTTTGATCGCGGTAAAGGCGAAGCTGGCATGGGTGACTATGAGGTACGAAATTGGATTGGCTGGCACCATCATCAGACCCTCTCATTTATCGCAAGTTGGTTCTTAAACGTCGAAACTCTGCGAGCGGAAAAAAAAGCACCAGCCATAACCTTCAACCAAGTCCGCGTGGCAGTTGCGTCGATCATCCGAACGGCAAACGAATGCGATTCACTCCACGTCGTCTCGGCCCGCATCACCAAGCGATTGAAACGAAATCAGCTCGCGAGGCTTTATCACTGGCATAAGCACAAACGTTTGCCACCAAAGAACTTAAATCGACGAAAAATTTAGTACAGTCGAAATAGATACACCGCTGCGTCCGCCATTGCCGCCTTGGGCGACGTTGCCTGACAACGTCGACGCTCGAACCGTGACCGCTCCTTTGTTATAAATCGCACCGCCTAAACCAGCCGCACCGCCGCCACCGCCCGCAGCGCTCTCACCACCATCGCCGCCCTTGGCACGACCGCTGGTTAGCGAAACCGTATCCAGGCTTAGCGTTGCCCCAGCGTCAACCAAAAACAGCCGTGCAGCAGGACCAGATCGCGTGATTTCAACAGGCCCAACGATCGAGATGTCTGACAAAATCTTTAGCAGCGACGGGCCAAGCGAAGTGTCGCCGATGGTCGAAAGCGAGATCGTCGCGCCGAACAGGCTAGGCGCAACAGAAATTGTATCTGCCCCAGCGCTGGCTTCCGGCAACACGATCGCCTCGCGAAGCGAGCTGCAACAACCGCAACAAATGAGGCTCAAAGACAAATCAGAAGTCGGTACACAATTGCAGGCCGATTTGGTATCTTGACGCTTTGCGGATTCGCGTTAGCTCCCCTCGAAGTCTGGTGAAACATCGTCATGGAACCATTGAACCCGTATCTCTCGCCTGACGCGACCAAGAATCACGATGAAAACCCTGTCATGGGGTCCGTCACCACGCGGCGACGCATGAGCATCAGGAAGATGGACGTCCTCTCCGTTGCCAAGATGCTTGGGGCTCTTTATGCAATGATTGGACTGGTTGTATCCCTATTCATGGGCGCAGCAATGATCCTGGGAGGAATAGGGGGAGGCATCGGATTAGCAGAGGGCTTGGTCGGCAGCATCGGGACGATTATCGTCATACCACTGATGTATGGCATCGGTGGCTTCATCGGCGGTGCGTTGCTTGGCCTGTTCTACAATGTCACAGCCGGGATTGTCGGCGGTATCGTATTGGAAATCGAAGTCTGATTCGGCCATCGGGTATCCATCAGCTCATGGTAGTTCTAATGCCGTAAGACTTGTGGCCCCAGTAGATCGACTAAAGCGTCTCAATTATAATGTGCCATCGCGGCGCTTCCCAACGCATCTTGTCGCCCCACTATTTCACCGCAGCCTCCAGGACTCCCGTAAACGCGGCCGCCAGGACGGGGCGACTGAATTGGGTTTCGGCAAGCGTTCGGGCTGCACACCCCATACTTGCGAGCAGCGGTGGATTGTCAGCCATTTCGATCAGCGCCTCCGCAAACGCCTGCGGGTTCTCTGGCGGAACTGCCTTGCCACACCGATGTTCGTCGATCAACGAAGCAACCCAGCCGGGATAATTGTTCAGAACTGGCAGTCCTGCGGCAATGTAGTCAAAGAACTTATTGGGTGACGTGCCGTAATAAAACGCTGGCACATTCGCCAAAATCTGCATACCAACATCTGCCGAGCGCAAAAGATCTGCAATCCGGTACTTACTCACGGAGTCGTGGAACACAACGTTAGTAAGTTCTTCTGCCGTCGCACGCTCGATTAGTTTTGCTTTGAGCTTTCCTTCGCCGATCAAAAGTAGCTTTATGTTTGCTCGCCCCATTTTCTTGAGCACGGACGCCGCATCTAGGACTGCGTCGAGACCGTTTGCTGTTCCATGTGTCCCGGTATAGACCGCAAGAAAATCACTATCGTTGATCTCGCTTGGCCGCCAGCGACCTTCGGCGCGAGGATCGAAAATATCCAGATCAGCGCCGTTGGGGACGAGGGTCACATGATTGGGATTTATGTGCTTGCTGATCCCCGTAACGATTCCTGGGGCCAAACCAATGCAGCGTTTCGCCGACCGATAGCTAACCCACTCCAAGATCGACATCGCAGCAAGCACAATCGGATTCTTGATTACACCCATCGCCCTTGGCAATTCTGGCCAAAGATCGCGCACCTCAAAGACAAATGGTTTGCGCCGAAGCCAACTGGCCGCGATCCCCGGTAGCGAAGCCGTCAACGGTGTTGATGTGGCGAACACGACGTCGTAGTCTTCCATAAGGGCAACACCAACGCTTCGCAACGCGTATTTCATGAACGTCCAAATCCGACGCGTGAAACCGTCGCGATTGGAGTACGGCAAACCAAATTCGATGACGCGGATACCTTCAACCATGCCTTCTCGTCTTGCCCGGATGAACGGCGTCGTAAGTCCCGTGTCTGACGTGCCACAAGAACCACATACCATGGTCACCCCATGACCGGAATCCACCAAGTACCGAGCCATTTCATAGGCCCGAGTACCCGTCATTCCCGTTGGCGTCGTAAAGTGTTGATAAAAGTATAGAATCTGCATGGATCAAACTCGGGAACGCAAGGACTGGAATACGCTAAACCATACCGGACACAATTTGCCCCATAGCGCGTCTGCGGAAAACTTCAGTCGACTTTTTGACACACAGCTACCTCCTTGACCTATAGCCCCTACATCCGTTGCGATCGTACGAATTGTTTCCTTCACAAACGCGATTCGCGCTTAGATTGCCAATGGTGATGCAATCTAATTTCCTTGGACGCCGTTCTTGATGCATTGTATCCAGGAAGGCTGTTCGTTTTCGAAGATGGCCTTCGTCCGGCGCCCGATCTAGGAATTTAGCAGTGAGTGGTAAACTGAAACAACTCGTACGCATGGGCGGTCTAAAGCTGCTTAAAGCGACTGGGCGTGACATCTGTATTCGCCATCACTGGGTACCGGGCCAGAAGCTAAAAATTCATTCGTTCAAGCACAAGGGCTACTGGTGGCACGGCAAGAAACGAGAAGCTCAAACACTCGCTTCAATCGCAAAATTAGTTGGTGCAGGTGATTCCGCCCTCGACGTCGGCGCCCACGTCGGATATTTCACAACCTACCTAGCGCATTTGGTTGGCCCAAACGGTCGTGTAGTTGCCTTTGAACCTGGCATCGAGAACCTTGTATACACTCGCTTTAACACCAAATCGCTAATCCAAGTGCGGCTCGATACACGCGGGATCTCAAACTATACCGGCGACGCATCTTTCTTTGTCGAATCATTAACTGGTCAGAACAACTCGCTGGTTGAAGACTACGAGATCTTCGAGAATAACTCAGCGCGAGCAGGGTTTTCCTGCGAAAAGAAAAAAGTAACCATCCGAGTAACGACCATCGACAGCGCCTGCAAGGAGCTGGCTATAAAGCCGAAATTCATCAAGATGGACATTGAGGGTGCCGAGCTTGAGGCAATTCAAGGAATGCAAGAGACGTTGTTGTCCGTTCGCCCAATCGTACTGCTAGAAATCTCTCGCCAACATAAAGAGTGCTTAGATCAGTTTAAGGCCGCCGGCTACAAGGTCATGGATGATGCACTTCAACCGCCAGATGAACGCCTGTTTGATTGTGGCGAAACTTGGCCAGGACCGCTAAATTTTTTCTTTGTTCCTGCTTGATAAGTTGACGTTATGAATTTACAGAAATTGCGATTCAAATTCGTCAAAATGATCTATGCGGATCATAATGCAAGTCGTCACGTTCGCCAGGCGCTCTCGAAAACGCTTGCTCACCTCGAACCCGGCGATATCGGCTTGAACCTTGGTGCTGGGGACACGCATATTCACAGCCAAGTAAAGAATATGGATATATTCCCTGGAGAAAATATCGATATCGTCGGCTCTGCGGAAGCGATTCCGCTGAAAGATAACTACTTGAAAATAGTTGTCACCCAAGAGGTCCTCGAGCATGTTGAACATCCGTTTCAAGCGGCGAAGGAGATCCATCGAGTGCTTCAACCCGGCGGCGTCTTGTATTGCCAATTGCCATTTGTAATCGGTTATCACCCCGGACCCACGGATTTCTGGCGATTCACCCGTGAAGGCATCGCATCGATGCTCACGCACGCTGGTTTCGAAATTGAGGAGCAAGGCATCTCCGTGGGGAACGGCACCGGGTTCTACCGCATCCTTGTCGAGTTTTTGGCAACGCTTTTAGCTGTCTTCCTGCCACCGTTTTACACCCTTTTCAAAGCGTTCTTCGCCGTCACATGCTTTCCAATAAAGTGGCTAGATCGCGTATTCGAATACTCCAAAGAACAAGACCGTATTCCCGGTGGTTATTACGTCATCGCGCGCAAGCGATAGAAGCGAAAGCTTCAAATATCTGAATTGCGTCTTTATTTGGCTTCAAAGTGTAATAACAACTCAGCGAAATCATTGACCCAAATCTGTGGCTGGACGAAGTCAAGCTGCACGGTACCTAGTCGAACGTGGATGCTCGTGAGACTCGGACGAATCCCAAAGGTACGCCAACCTAGTTGCTGTGGGGCACCGAAATCTTTTTTCGGGTTATCGGCGATATAGATGTAGTCACTCGATGGATATCGCGCTTCGATAAGCTGGTAGCCCCTTGGGCTTGGTTTCTCTGACCCGACCGATTCGGACGTAAAGATACCGTCAGGACCTAGACCTAGCGCGTCTACCTTCAATCGCTGCGTGATCTCACGCCCGTCGGTCAGGATACAAATCGCTGCCCCGGCCTGACGAAGACTTCGCCAAAGGTCGACAACACCAGGTCTTAGCAAAATCGATGGCCAGTGTAAACGATAAGCCCACAGTAACGACTCTTTCGACGCGTCGCTCAAGCCGAACGTACGACAAGCGACACCAATGAAGTCCTGACGCGTATCAAGTAAAATGTCACTTGCATCAATCCCGTAAAGCTTCTCAAGTAGTTTCCCTACGGCCCGCTTGCCGGATTCCACGTAGGTGCATTCGTCGTAAAGCGTGTCATCGAGATCGAAGACAACCGTTTTAGGAAACTGACTTGTCATCGCCATAATTATGTACCAAAACCTTGGCATCGTAACGCAGCATGAGTAGATTCGACTCCCATGTATCAAAAAACGGTAGCGATTCGCCCAGCAAGTATTCGCGTATCAACCAACCAGGGAAATCGGCGCCCGCCGCCAATGTCAACGGGAATCCACCGCCAAATCGCGGATTGATCTCGATCGCGTAGACATCACCCTCGCTTGGTCCAGCAAACAACTGCAGTGTCAAGCAACCAACCGCGCCAGTGATAGCGACAACACGCGATAACAAATAATCGTAAACCCAGTTTCGTCGGGTGATGCCTTTGCTCACTTCTCCGCCGCGAACTTCCAGACGCTGACGTGGAATCAATGCTTTGAGCGAACACGTACGGTCAAAATAGATATCGGTCGTGAACTCATTGTATTCAGGAGGAACAAGCTCCATAAAAATTCGCCTTGATTCGCCTTTCATCGCAGCGGTTAAATCAAGCTCGGATTCAAGCTTCGCGGTTCCAATACTGCTACTACCATCATAAAACTTTGTAAAACACGGAAACCGAATTTCGCTGACATCGTAGACCTCTGGCGTCGAAATTCCGATTCGTTCGAATAGGTCACCGGTTCTTCGCTTGTCACGGCACAATGAAACGAGCGACGTGTCACTGACCAACAACTCCGTTCCAAACTCTCGGAACGCCTCTCGATTTTGCGAGAGAACCAGCAGTTCGGTATCGATTGTTGGAACAACAAGTCCAATCCGCTGCCTTTGACAAACGTCTGCCAACTGAGCGACGTAATTCCGGTCCGAAACACTCGGGAGCGTAAAAGATTGGTTTGCCAACTGACAGGCGGCCGACCGGCTCGGCCTCATATCCGCAGCAAAAACGCTCGCGCCTGGTGCAAATCGCTTGATCGCCGCTTGAAATCCATGCAAGAGATCCACTCGCCGCCCAGCAGACAATAGAATTACATTTTCATTCATTGCAGAAGCTTCCGTTGGTTCCAACAAACGCATGAGCTACCAAATCGCGCGCTAAGAACGACAGCCAAGTTGGTTTGCATAAAATCAACATCGCAAGTTAGCTTGACTTACCGGGGACTCTCGTTGATTTCTGATTTGAGTGCGAGGCAAAAGCCAGTAGTGATCGCTAACACCTAGCCGACGAAACGCAACCGAATAGATCTACACGATGCAATACTAGCACATTTTCTTTATCCATCCTCGCTGCCAGTTTGAAAGATCGATGCAAATGTTTTCCAACAGGTAAGCGCAAATTCAATCGTTAAAACCGGAAGCACATGTCAATCGATTCGGTCGCAAGCTAGCACGCTTAGGCGTCTTCGGCCGAATAATCGGACTTTTATGCAGTGCTACTCGTAGATTATCGATTGTTTATTCGGGTACCAGCCGGAATGGCGGACGTTCCGATGCAAAGATTCTAAGCTGACTTATACACTCAAGACCCGTCGTTCATCAAAATGCAGCCTTATGACCCTGCTTACTAACATTCGTTCTTTCTTGCGAATGCAGGTTCACAGCCGAGGAATCACCGTAGTTCCCTATCCGCTAAAAAAATATTTTGATGATTTCCAGATAGATTTGGTTCTGGATGTCGGAGCAAATATTGGCCAGTATGCCCATGAACTTCGCGGCTTAGGGTATCGATCGCGGATCGAGTCGTTTGAACCGATGTCCAAAGCATTCTCAGTTCTTCAGAAACGAGCCATGCATGATCGCAACTGGAAGGTTCATCCATTTGCAATCGGGGACGTCGAAACAAGTAGAGACTTAAGTATTTCAGCAAACGGGCCAAGCAGTTCATTCCTTCCATTAAGCCAAGATGCCAGAAACGCTGCTATCGACCTGACTTACGTCGGTAAAGAGTCTGTTGAAGTAAAGCGACTGGATTCTCTATTGCCGGAATTACGGCAAGATGCCAAGAGTATTTTCCTGAAGGTCGATACGCAAGGGTTCGAAAAGAATGTGATTGATGGAGCAGGAAAGTTGCTCCATTGCTTTACTGGTATCCAAGTTGAACTTTCCCTAACTCGCCAGTACGAAGGCGAATTGTTGGCTTCACAGTTCCTGGAGCTAATGGAAGCCCATGAATTCGTTCCTTACTGGATGCTGCAGGGATATCGGTGTAAAAAGTCAATGCAATTGAAGCAAATCGACGTAATTTTCTTTAGGAAAGATGCGTGATGCGAGACCTGCAATCGCATGTCCAAAGACGGTTCAAACTGTCGGTTGTGCTGTCGATTGCGGCGAAGCTGAGCGCCAGCATCCTGCAGTTGATTTCAATACCGATTGCGATAAAAAGCCTTGGTATTGATGGATACGCAACTTTCGCGGTGCTGTTCGCGGCAAGTCTTGCGCCTCAGGTGTTTACGCTTCGTCACGGGCCAGTGCTAACTGGTCCCATTGCTACGCTTTACGTCGGCGGAAGATGGAACGACATTTCCGCGCGACTTTGGTCAGCTTTTTTTGCGTCTTTGATAACGGTTGTAATCTCGGTGATCGCCGTTCTTGCTTTTTATTTTCACGGCTACTTTGCCGCGCCAACACCTTCGGCAGGAATGGACGAAAGTGATATACTCAAGACGCTCGTCGCGCTCTCGGCAATGCACCTAATGTACCCTTTATTGTTAGTCTTTGAAGACGCACAGGCGGCCTTGCATGAATCTCATTTGCAGGGTCTACGGATCGCGATTGGCAACTTTGGCGCGATAATTGCGATGGCTTTTCTTTTGCCAAGTAAATCAAGTCTTCTTATGTACGCGACTGCACTCGTTTTGCCGCCATTTGCGGTCCGCGTCGCGAACGTTGTGATATTTCTCATTCGCTATCCGCAATTACGGTTGACGCGAGGCAGTTCTCCAGTCGCGACGATTTTCAAAGCGATGCGAACAGGCTTGATGTTTACAGCCGTAGCGGGAATCGGCTCCTACGCTAGCAATCAGTTGCCGGTAATTGCGGCAGCAATGTTTCTCAATTCCTCACAGACTGCTTCGGTTGCTGTGATCCAGCAGTTGACGCTGATTGCGTTTGCTTTTGGATCCGTGATTATCGTTGGTTTTTTGCCGGCCCTTAATTCGAGTCTCGCGGCGGGAGACAAGGATTGGGTGAAAGAATGGCTTACGAAGATTGATAAAGCTTTCTTTTGGATTGGTATACCCGGCGTAGTCCTATTCGTGACTATCGGTGAACCACTGCATAACTACCTACTAAAAGAAGATCTTGCGATCCCTCGAGAGTCGATGCTGTTTGCGGGAGTCTACGCTGTTTTGACGATTGCGGAAAATTTTTATTTCTTGTTGGCATCGAGTATGCGTTTGTCAACCAGAGCGAGTTTCCTATTCGTCGCGAGAGCCGCGTTAACGGGCGCGGTTGCGTTTTTAAGTTGTGCCATTGGCTACGCTCCGATGATTTGGTTAGGCGCTTCCATACTTACTTTGTGTATCACTGTACTTGAGTATAGAAGTATGGTGTGGGCTTACGTGAAAAACTTTAAAACAATCGAGCTGCCAAGAATTCCTGAATCCGTATCGCTATGTCTTAACGACTCTTTCGGGCCTAACAAATGACACGCATATGTATCGTTACAGTGGCGGCGGGTGATAGGTCAGGGCTTTCTTCGACCGTAGCTTCAGTCGACCAACAAACAACTCCACCACATCAGCATATCCTGGTGCTCAACCGTGTCCCAGCTCGCGAGCTAGAAAAAGTTTCGATGAAACCGTACCGAGAGCTCGTGATTGATCAGGACAAATCACTATATGACGCGATGAATCTTGGCTTAGCTATCGCGTCGGGGGACTTGATTCTTTTCCTCAACGGTGGCGACACATTGTACCGTCCAAGCACACTTGCGACGGTTGCGAGAAAATGGGACGGACGCTCCATTGTTTCTGGACGTTCGCTTCAAGTCTTTGGTAAAGACCTGTACTTGCGTCCGGCGATTGGTCGGCTTTCCGACTTGTATTGGTCAGCACCACATCAGTCTTTTTTTTGTCCTCTGGCAAGTGAACTGCCGAAGTACCGGGATACCGGTAAAATCGGTGCTGACTCACTCTGGATGTCACAAGTTCGGGAAATTTTTCCTCAGCAAGCGATCTCAGACATCGTGTGCCGATTTGAACTCGGAGGAATCTCAAACTCGCCTTCGGTACGGACCCTCCGTAGTCGGCTTCACAACGACGGAGTAAAAGTTGCGACCAAAGAGTTCGCCAAGATGCTATTGCATCGCGTGCTCGGACAGCGTCGGGCTTACCAAATATTGTACTCACATCGATATGCTCATTGCCGTCTGCGGTCCGATAGGGCTTATCGCTTTCCAGCCGAAACATTTTGAATGATGGACTCGGTATCCGCGACTGTTCCCGTACGTGATCGATTAAGGGTTCTCTGATGTTACGAACTTTACGACCGCTTCTCAGTAAGCTATTTCGAAACCTTTCGCCAGTTCACAAAGAAAGAGATAGGCTTGTGGCTTCGGTTGCGGCTCGGTTTGCCGAAAACCCAGTCCTACGGGTTCCAGACTTTCTTGGTGATTTTCAAATCGACCCACGCTCACGACTGTTCGTCCGCTTGATCGTTGAAGGTAACTACGAGCCTGATCTCGTGCGGATCGTTTGTAAGCATCTTGACCCTGCACGTGACGCAATCGACGTAGGTGCGAACATTGGATTCTTTAGTTGCTTACTAGCAAAATCGCTGCCGGGAAGACGCGTGTTAAGTGTAGAACCAACGTTGGGTGCATTGACGCTTCTCCGAGCGAACCTGATTCGCAATGAAATCGAAACACAAGTTAGAATCTTTGAGGGTGTCGCAGCGGACAAGCGCGGCGTTGTGTCATTGGCATATGTCCAGGGGATGGAGGAGTTCTCGTCATTGGGAGAAATTACCCACCCTTCGGCGAATGTGTCTTGCGTGAAGTCGATAGACGTCGCAAGTGAAACGATTGATAATTTGGTTTCACAGATGGGGCTTGAGCCAGGATTCATTAAGGTCGATACCGAAGGTGCTGAGGCGATGGTGTTCGCAGGTGCTCAGGAAGTGCTAAGAAAGTTTCGCCCAATTGTTCTGTCCGAACTATCGGATCCGCTACTCAGGGCAAAAGGTAGTTCTGCGCTAAAGGTTATTCAGAATCTTGAAGCCTTGGATTACGTTGTAACGGATCCTCTTTCACCAACTTCACGACCGGGGAGTCGCCCATACGGCGACCTACTAGCAATTCCAAGACGTTAGTCTTTTGTCAAGCGGACGCTTGATCGCATGGTTGTGATTCACGGCAAACATACAAGGTGTTCTTCAGCGATTGTGGATCAAACGATCGAAACATTCGTTTAGCATCGCGCCGTCTATTATTGTCGTCTTTCGCTCCGCAAAAGAATGAAAAACACTCCTTTCGCGGAGCGAAGGCAACACTTGTTTACCGCTCATTGCCAAAATGACTAACTTGGCAAGACGGTTTTCAATGGCAACTTGTTAACCAGGCGTTTCCGTTTGTTTTGCCGCGGTGCTCGTGATGGCGCAAGCTTTTTCGTTGATGCAGGCGTTTTCTGTTCTTGCAGAAGTGATGCCGAGCTAAGCATGGTTCCGACATAGAATAGTCCTCTTGAGTCGTAAATATCTCCGCTAAACTGTGTGGCCAGGAAGTAAAACAGTGTGATGCAGGCGATGCTTTTTGAAGCAATGGACTCACATTTCCAAGCATTGGAAAAATAGATACCAATCAGCAACGTGAAAAGTACGACACCTAGTAGACCATTGTCGCAGCCTAACTCTAGGAAAATATTATGCGGATAGGTTCCAAGTCGATCCCACCAAGAGTTCAGTCCGTTACCAAAGAGGAACGAATCTTGCCAGATGTGCCAGGAATCGATGTATATTTCGTCCCTTCCGGCTGTATAGTTCTGGACAAAGGTTTGGGTGAACACGCGGTCCTGAATGATTTCGACGCAACGAACTCCTAGTTTCGTAAAGTTCGCAACTACGGCAACTGAGGCGAGTCCCACGGCTCCAAATACAACCTTGCTGCGCAAGCCGAATGCCCAGATGAACTGAAGGCTGACCGCAAAAAGGAAGGCAAGCATGCCGCCGCGTGACTGAGTCAAGACGATCAGAGTTAGGTAGCCCGCACTGGCACCAAACGCAATCATTCGAGGGATGCGTTTCAGACCGATGCACGCGATCGCAGCCACTCCAACGATCCGTACGAAGGTGTTTGGACCGCCATCCGCAACGGACGCTCGCTGGGTAAGGTCTGCGGTGAGAATTGCAAATATCGACATTGCCGTACCGATAAGGAAGCAAGCCCAAAGCAACGCGTCGTACATTGCGTCATCCCTTCCGGCACGTCGGCGTTGACAAACAGAAATCGCTAACACCGTACATGCCAAAACGGCAACGTCGAACGCTTTTGAGATGGTCTCAGCAGAACCATCAGTAAAAGCCGCGCCGCCGATCAGAAAAAAACATAGCAAAAACAATATCAAAACGCTGCTATTTCCAACGCGCTGAGATGTCCGACCTGGCGTACCCTTTAGGTAGTCAATCCCAATCGCCAGCCAAAGCATGATTAGCAGCCAAGAGCGAATTTGGAAAACAAATGAATAGAGCACGGAGCCAAGCAACGTAAAAGAGCTCGAATGGGACTCAACGTTGAGTCCAAATCGACCGGCGAAAAGTAGGAGAGCGACAATTGTTCCAGCTACGACGCCTAAAGACGGCTTACGAATTGTGATATCCATCTCAGACCTCTCCTTCTTGGTTAAACGGTAGCAAAGAAACGCTCTATGCCCGGCGTTCCAGCGACGGAGTCACGAATGCAGAGCGATAGCGAGCTCCCGATGCATCGATCACGATTTTTGATTCGAGCTCGCTATCCGCGATCGACCGGAACGCGGTATGCGAAACCAAAAACACGATAATGTCGGCTTGTCGCAGTGCTTCATTGCGACTGACCAAATTGAGCCCGTCGATTTGACTTACATTAGGCTCCACCACCAGAATCTCACCGATTCCACGTGCAATCAGGTCATGAATAATCTCTAACGCAGGACTTTCGCGAAGGTCGTCGATATCAGGTTTGTAGGATGCGCCCATACAAGCGATGACCGGGCGCTTAAGCTTGGCAGCATGCTCTGCCACGCGGTCTGCGACCCAAATCGGTTTCGCATCATTGACTTGCCGGGCAGTGCGCATGACCGAAAGATCAATGTTAAATTCGTGCTTTGCCTTGTCGATCAGAAACCAAGGGTCGACCGCGATGCAGTGCCCACCGACGCCGCAACCGGGTTGAAGGATGTTGACACGGGGATGGCGATTGGCTAATTCGATGAGCTCGCGCACGTTGATACCTAGATGATCGCAAAGAATCGAAAGTTCGTTTGCGAACGCGATTTGGTTATCACGGCTTGCGTTTTCAACTAGCTTAACCGTCTCGGCCGTTCTGCTGTGGCAGGGGAAAATGTGTCCTTTTACGAACCGGCGATACAAGGCGACGGCAGCGCGCGTTGATGCGTCATCGATTCCGCCGATCACGCGGTCATTTTGAATCACTTCTCGTAAAATTGAACCAGGTAGCACGCGTTCGGGGGCATGGGCAAAGTAGAGTTGGCCGGGTTGGAAATCGGTCGAGTCGTAGACCAATTTCGCAATCA
>Ga0105044_10010093_pt1 | contig 12898 bp, 13 predicted proteins | sample MAT01_FD_78092 | JGI IMG/M metagenome (GOLD analysis project Ga0105044, IMG submission 78092) | Freshwater microbial communities from Lake Fryxell liftoff mats and glacier meltwater in Antarctica - MAT-01 | ecosystem: Environmental > Aquatic > Freshwater > Ice > Liftoff microbial mat | place...
ACCGTGGCTGATCTTGCGGGTTCTGTCGTCGCAGGCACTGTGGACGACAAGGACAACCCGAAATTCGGATCGGACATGAATTGTCACATTGCGGAAAGCAGTCGATCTGCTCGGGGCAAGAACGGGGCCAGAAGACGATCTGGCGGCTCGTCTTTCCGGCACGTCGGCCCCTGACTGCGGCGTCGTTTTTCACACAAGATCAACGCACAGGCATCGGCGTTGGTTTCAACCTGTCGGGTGAACCTGGAGCGGCTTGACAAAGGCTTCGCCAACGACGCAAGGATCATGTACCTGTGCCGGAAACCGGGACGTTCCTTTGTCAGGTCTCTTGTTTCGTTTGCGGGCCAGGCCGGGCTTCGGGCGCTGCCGTTTTCTCGTCAGATGTCGGCGGGACGTCGGGCTCGGGCCCGCTCCAGCGCGGAATTGTCAGCTTGTTGTCAGGCCGTCGCCCCGAAAGCCGCCGATCCCCCGCCGTGTCGAACGCGTCAACACCAAGGCCCAGACCCGAACCGGCGTGCGTATGGCCGGAAGATCCGCCCAGATCAAAGCCGGGCCGGTCGGTCTTGGTTGCGGTATCTTCCGCCGCTGGGTGCGAGTCTTGCTCTGGTTTCATCGGGACCGACTTGCCGTTTGAATCGGCCGCTGTTGCGGACATGGGGGCAGCGGACGCCTTCACCTTGTCTTTCATATCCTTGCTCCGTCGATATTTCCCGGTTCCCGCTCTACCGACAAGACAACCGGCGCGCCGGGCAGGGCAACGGTATCGCCGTGCCGATCGGCATGTGCTGACACTTCGCAAACGCGGCAATGGCAGACCGGTTCCGGCGCCCTGCGGCGCGTGTCTTTGCCGCGCCTCTGCCGCGCTTTTGCGGTGTAGCCCGAACCGATCATCTGCGACCGCACGCTTGGCCGGAATGTCGGGCTTGGCGTGCAGATCGAAGCCGGAACGGCAGGGTGCCAGGCGCAACTCGGGAACGCAATCCGTGCGGGCGGGTTATCGGAGTGTCAATAACGCTGCCTGGCGGCCACGCGAGGTGTCGCTCAGGCGGGATCAACAGGAGATGCCGATGGCAGCGCTTCCCTTCGACAGTGCCCGGATCGAAGAACTGGTGTTGCGGTTCAACGCCGTCATGGCAAAGGAGGAAACCGTTATTCCTGACCTTGGCGGCAATGCGTCGGACGACGAGGTGGCCGAAACCTTGCAGGAAACCGAGGGCGATCTGAGCCGGGACGAGATCACGCAAGAGATCGAAAGCATGAACGATGAACAGCAGGACGGGCTGGTCGCCCTGTTCTGGATCGGTCGCGGCGATGCGGAACCGCAAGAGTGGGAGCAGACCAAGGCGCTTGCCCGCCAACAGCATGAAGGGCTGGTTAGCCGTTATCTGCTTGGTCAGCCCGAGGTCAGCGAGTACCTGACTGAAGGTCTGGAGAAGATGCTGGAGTATGGCGTCGACTGATGCGGATGCTGTTTTCATTGGTCGGGCGGCTGCTGCAGTTCGTCTCCGCGCGAAGGTAACTCCGCGGCAGGGGATGTAGCGATGACCGTACTTTCACAGTTCGAGCTTGCCGCGGTATTTCTGTTCCTGACGGCCGCATTCAGTTGGATCAATATCCGACTGGCTCTGCTGCCGCACACCATCGGGTTGCTTGTCCTGGGGCTTGGTGCCTCTCTGGTACTCATCGCTGCCGAGGCGGTGGTGCCGGGGTTGACAGACTACGAAAACTTGGCCGGACTGGTCAGCGCAGTCGATTTCGAGGGAACGGTTCTTCACGGGATGCTCGCGTTCCTGCTGTTCGCGGGTGCGCTGCATGTCGATGTGGTGTCGCTGCGCAGCCGCGCCTTGACCATCGGCGCGATGGCGACCTTGGGGGTTGTGGTGTCAACCGCGATCATCGGAGGCGGATTGTGGATGGCGGCCGATCTGCTGGGGGTGCCCATATCGTTGCCTTGGGCGCTTGTGTTCGGGGCGCTGATCAGCCCCACCGACCCTGTGGCGGTTCTGGCGACATTGAAACAGGTCAAGGTAAGCGACGACCTGCAGATCGTGATGACGGGCGAGACGCTGTTCAACGACGGTGTCGGCGTGGTGCTGTTTGCGGTGCTGGTCGCCGCTGCCCTTGGCGGCAGTCTCGACACCCTGAAAGTTGGGGAGATGTTTCTGATCGAGGCTTTGGGCGGTGCGGTGCTCGGCGCGGTTACCGGCTATGTTGCCTACCGCGCAATGCGGGCCATTGACGATTATGCAATCGAGGTGCTGATCTCGCTGGCGCTGGTCATGGGGAGTTACGCCATCGCTTTCAGACTGGGGGTCAGTGGCCCGCTGGCGGTGGTCGCCGCGGGGCTGCTGGTCGGCAATCGGGGGCCGAAAGATGCGCTGAGCGATCAGAGCCAGCGATATCTTTTCGGATTCTGGACGTTGATCGACGAAATGCTGAACTCGGTGCTGTTCCTGCTGATCGGGCTGGAAGTTCTGGTGCTGCGGTTCGAACCAGCGTTCGGGTGGCTGATGGCGCTGGCCGTGCCGCTGGTGCTGGTTGCACGGTTGGCCGCCGTCAGTGGTCCGGTGCTGCTGCTTGGTCTGTTCCGGAACTTCGCGCGCGGCACCATTCCGGTGCTGACCTGGGGCGGTTTGCGGGGTGGTATTTCGGTGGCGCTCGCGCTTTCGCTGCCAGAGGTCGCAGAGAAATCCGCGCTTCTGGCCGCGACCTATGCCGTCGTTCTGTTCACCCTGATCGTGCAGGGGCTGAGCCTGCGCGCCGTGATCAAGCGGGTGGTGCGGTGACCTCGGGTTTGCAACGCGAGCCGCGCGACCCGGGCCTTGGGTGCAAGGCATTTGCCGCAATTCCGGTCAGGCAGGCCGCTGCTGGTGAAGTTCGTCTTCGCACCCTCGCGGATCTGCCGGCTGACATCAGCCTGACCGGACCGCCCCGATACAGGAGTTGGCCATGGCCGCCGAGTTTTCGATGACCCGTGTCACCGCGTTCTGGGGGCGATTGAACTCCAGCTTCTGGTTCGTGCCGACGGTCATGGCCGTGGTGGCGGTGTCGCTTTCGTTTCTGCTGATCGAGGTCGACGTCCTGCGTGGCGTGCAGGAGACGAAAGATCCGGGTGCGATCTACACCTTCGGCCCGGAGGGGTCGAGGGCGATCCTGTCGGTGATCGCAAGTTCGATGATCACGGTGGCCAGCCTGAGCTTTTCGATCACGATGCTGTCGTTGCAGCTTGCCTCTTCCCAGTTCGGGCCGCGGGTGATCGGCAACTTCATGAGCGACCGCAGCAATCAGGTCGTCCTGGGGACGTTCATTGCGACCTTTCTGTACTGTCTGTCGGTGCTGCGGTCGGTGCGGGGGACGGAGGGGGCCAGTTTCGTCCCCCATCTGGCGGTTGCGTTCGGGGTGCTGTTGGCGGTGGCAAGTGTCGCGGTGCTGATCTATTTCATTCACCACATTGCGACATTGATCCGGGTCGAAACGATGCTTGCGAACCTCGCGAACGAAGGCTGCGTCGCGGTGGACCGGCTTTTTCCCGAACGAATTGGCCATGCGCCGGACGGGGATAGGGACGAGACTGATCTGTACCGGCTGCCTGACGATTTCGACGCCGGCAGCCGGCCGATTGCGGCGGATTCCGGCGGGTATGTCCAGAATATCGGTACCGATGTCGTGATGCAGATTGCAACCGAGCAGGACCTTGTTCTGCGAATCGACGCGCCGCCGGGTCAGTTCGTCACGAAAGGTGTGTGCGTGATCACCGCCTATCCGCGGGATCGGGTGTCGGACGAGATCGAGGAAGATCTGCGCGGCGCGGTCGTGATCGGCCGGGATCGCACGCCCCATCAGGATCTTGAATTCGCCATCCGCCGCATCGTCGAACTGGCGCAGCGCGCCTTGTCGCCCGGCATCAACGACCCGACAACCGCACTGTACTGCATTGACCGGCTGGGAGAAGTTCTGGGCCGGTTGGCCGGACGGACTTTTCCTGCATCCCTGCGACTGGACCAGAATGGCCGATTGCGCATCGCGACCGAAGTGGTGTTTCTGGAGGGTGTGACCTGCCGGGCCTTTGCGGCGATCGCGCGATACGGGATCACCGATGCCGATGTCGTGACACGGCTTGTCGAGACGCTTGCCAAGCTGGAAACCTCGGTTCCCTTCGCCGCGCGTCCCGTTATTGCCGAGTTCCGTCACCAGGTGCTGAGCGCGAGCCTCGGCCCGGGAATTCAGGGGTTTGATCGCAAGATTCTGGCGGATTTGCAGGATACCGCCAGGAACGGACCTGGCAGCAAAGCGGCAGGATAGCTTTTGCAGGCGCAGGACGGCGACACGGCAGTGTTAGCGGAAGAAACGCCCGCCGCAAGCGAGCGGCTGCCCCGGCCTACAAGGCGGAGTTCAGGTGACAAGACGACCTGCTGCACCCGCCCGAAGATCGACGCGGTTACAGACTCGCCGATCTTTCGTGGTCTGGCTGTCGCGCCTTCGCTGATCGTCAGCCGCTTGAACGGTCGGGGCCGAACGACGCCAGAAGCGCCCGGATTGCCGATGCATTACGGCCTGTAAAGTTCCGCCGCATCGCCAAGATAGCCGTCCCAGGCGAACCAGTAGGCCACATGCCCCGCCACGCGCGGCAGGCTGCGGCCGTCGGGGGCGACCAGCGCCTCTTCGCGTATCGTCCAGATCGCACCATCGCCGCTGACCAGCGCGCCATTCTTGCGCGCAAACTGCAACCCGCCACGTTCATAGGCCCGCGCCGACCGGGTCGCGGCATCCCCGATCACCACCACCGCCACGTCGGCCACCGCATCGTTGATCACCGGCCGTCGGGCGAACGCCGCAAGCGGCCAGGCTTTTGCCGCGCCAAACTGCTGGATGCCGAACACGTAATCCTTCTGCCGCTGCCGTCCCTGATCGGCGACGGCAGGGAACATCAGGTCGGGCGAGGCGAAGTATTCGTTGTAGACCGCGCCCGAGCCGTAGTTCCGCCGATACCCCGTCTCCAGACTCAGGATCGTCGTTTCCGGATTGGCTTCGCGCCAGTCTTGCCAGGACGCAATCACCACCGGGCGCTGCGTCAGTTCGATCCCGCTGTCCGCCAGCCGCCCGACCACCGGCCTGCCGGTGAACTGGTTCCAAAGCGAATTGGTCGCGCGGTCGAACATCAGCTTGTTGGAGCGGTAGAGAAACCCCGACGACCCGAACACCAACGGTTTCGCCCGCTCCGCGACCCTGGTGTCATACAAGATCCCCGCCCCGCACAGCGTGCAATAGGCCAGCGCCACGGGCACGCCGCCGATCACATCGTTGAACATCTCGTGCCAGCCCATGATCCGCAGCGGATAGGCCCGCACATCACCGTTGATCGCCACGCCGAACACCAGATCATCGCGCCGCATGTAATCCGCGTCGCCCGCTGCGATCATCGCGGGAGTGTCCAGCGACGGAATGCCGTCCTTGACGACGCCGCCCCAGGCGATCTCTTCGATCCTGATGCCCATCCTGTCGCGGCGCAAGTATTCCGGTATCAAGAAAACCTCGAACTCCGGGTCGATCTGCAGGTGCAAATGGCGCATGAAATCGGCATAGCTGGGGTCGGGAATGACTTCCGGGTGCGCCTCTTGCCACAGCATCCAGTCGAACCATGCATCCGGGCGATCCGCGCCGGTCAGGGCCCGCAGCGTCGCATGGATCTGTGCGTCCCGGTCGCGGTTGAACCGCAGGGCAAGGATCAAGCCTGCAATCAGGTCCGTCCGCTTCCCCGCGACAATGCTCGCCAAGGCCGCGTCGGATTTACGATCCGATCCGCCCACCACATCGCGTTGCCACTGAAGCACCGTGTCGCCTTGCGCCCGCGCCACCCCCGGCATCATCGTCGATGCCACCATCATCGCGCCAAAGCGCCGCCGCGTCAGCATGTCTGCCCCCCATCGAACCTGCGAACAGACTGCACCAGGCCCGACGTTCCCGGTCATCAATCCCCGGTGAACGCCGCGTGATCGGATGGTCGTGTTCGTGCACGGCCAGCTTGTTTCGACGCTCAACCGGAACGGCCTGCGACAGGCGAATTTTTCGCCGTCTTTGGAACCCGGGCGTTTCAAGGGGCAACTTCGTGTCTGCCTTGCGCGGCGCGGTCAAACGCCTTGATACCCCTGTTGCAGAGGCCCTATGCATGGCGAAGGCCGGGCGCCGACCGGCAGCGCGAACCAGCCGGCGGATCGTCGCCGAGGCCGACGCTCGACCCCTGATCGAAACCGCGATTGCCGGTGCCCGGCAGCCGCACAGCATTGGAGCCAAGATGACGCCAGAGGAGCTTTGCTATCTGCCTGCGCGCGATGTGCTGGCACTTTTTCGCAACAGAACGCTGTCGCCGGTCGAATACCTCGACACGCTTCTTGCCCGCACCGACGCGGTGAACCCGGTGATCAACGCCTATGCCGACACCTACTTCGACGAGGCGCAAGCGGCGGCGAAAACGGCAGAGGTGGCCTATGCCGTGCGGTCAGGTGCGGCGCGGGCGCTGGAAGGGCTGCCGGTGGCGGTCAAGGACGCCAGCCGCATTGCCGGACGGCGGACGACGCAAGGCTCGCTGGTCTTCAAAAATCAGGTCGACACCATCTCGGACCCGATGATCGAGCGGTTGCAGGCGGCAGGGGCCATCCTGCATGCCCGCACCACAACGCCGGAGTTCTGCCTGTCTGGCACTTGCAATTCGCGGATGTGGGGCGTCACCCGCAACCCGTTCAACCCCGAATTCGGGCCAGGCGGGTCTTCGGGCGGGTCGGCAGCGGCCCTTGCGGCGGGCATGACCCCGGTTGCCACCGGCACCGATATCGGCGGCTCGATCCGGATTCCGGCCAGCGCCTGCGGGCTGGTCGGGTTCAAGCCGCCGCACGGGCGCAACCCCGACGGGCCGCCGGCCAATTTCGACCGCTACAATCATTGCGGTGTCCTGACGCGCACAGTGGGCGATACGGCGCTGTTGCAGAACCTGATCTCGGGCCCGCATCCGCGCGACCATGACAGCCTGCGCGACCGGATCACCCTGCCGCTGGAGGCCAGCCGTCGCCCGCTGCGCGTCGCGTGGTCGATGGATCTGGGCTATATTCCGATCAGCGCCGATGTGCGGGCCAACACGATGCGCGCGATCGAGGTGTTTGCGCAAGACGGATGCCGGGTGGAGGAGGTCGATATCGGCTGGACCGAAGAGGTCGATCGCGCGTCGATGGCCTGGTACTGCGCGATGCATTTCGGCCGACAGCCGTTGTGGGCGGCGGCAGAACACCGCGATCTGCTGACCGATTACGCCCGCGCCGCTGCCGATCTGGCTGCAAAGGTCACACCTGACGAAGTGGCAAGGTCGTGGGATGTGCAGCATGCGATGTACCAGACCATCGGCGCCCTGTTCGAACGACACGACATCCTGATCTGCCCCACATTGTCGATCGGTGCGGTGCGGGCCGACCATGACCCGGTTGGCCGGACCTTCATGGTCGAGGGACGGGCGGTGGATGCCGAATATGGCTGGGTCCTGACCCATCCGTTCAACATGCTGCACCATTGCCCGGTCTTGTCAGTGCCTTCGGGGCGCGACAGCCACGGCGTGCCGACCGGGATCCAGATCATCGGGCGCACCTTTGACGATGCCGCCGTCATCGGTGCCGCGCTGCAGTACGAGGCTGCAGCACCTGACCTGTTCCTGCCGCGTTCCGGCCTGCCGTCCTTCGATCCCGTGCCCGCCAAAGGCAGACCTCCCGCATGACCGAGCGGATCGCCTTCGTCTGTGGCGGTAGCGATCAAGGCCGTGCCGTCCAGGATCGCCTGCCTCGCCAGCAGCCCGACTCCGGTGGAAACGCCGGTGATGACCCATACCCTCGGCCCGATGGCCACAGCGCAATCCATCTTGCAAACCTGGGCGCCCGCCCGGATCGGGCAGAGCAATCCTCAGGGGCGGATCGTCCGGCCGCACCGGATGGCCACCCTCGTCGGGTTTCTCCGTTCGGACCGGGCTGCGGGATTGACAGATGTTGACGTCCGGATCGACGCGGGCGCAAATCTCGCCGTGGGACAGACGGGCGGGCACGGTGTCGTCGGGCGCGCTGTATGACGGCGATCTGCCGGACAATCTCTGTCACGCGGACCCCGCCACCCTGCGCCAGACGCTGGAACGGCTGCAAAGCCTTGGGGCAGAGGTGTTTCACGACGGGCATTTCCGGTCTTTCGGCAAGGCCCGGATGACCGAACTGATGGCCGCACATGCGCGCGGCGAAAACCCGCCAGGCGATCTGGTTGACTGGTATGCCGAGATGCGCCGCACGACGCGAGCCATCCATGCCGATCAGGACTGGAGCGGCTGTCCCCTTGTCTGACGCCCGTTCCACCCGCCTCGCCACGCTTGCGCTCTTCTTCGGCGCATCGGTCTGGGGACTGTACTGGCTGCCGCTGCGCACGCTTCAGGACATGGGTATCGGCGGCGGTTGGGGTGTGATCTATTTCAACTTCTGCCCGCTTCTGGTGATGGTCCCGATCCTGATCCGGGGGCGCCGAACCATGCTTCACCAGACGCCTGCGGCGCTTTTCATCGGGGCTGCCACCGGGCTGGGGCTGGGCCTCTATTCGACCTCCCTCGTCCTGGGGCCGGTCGTGCGCATGACGATGGAATTCTACCTGACGTCGGTCTGGTCCTCCATCATCGGGGTCCTGTGGTTGTCGGAACGCGCGGACCTGCGCCGGTGGCTGACGGTGCTGGCCGGGCTTGTGGGGCTGCTCTTGCTGCTTTCGGGCGGGGCGGATGATCCTGCCGCGTCGCTGGGTCTGGCCGATCTTCTGGCCGTGACGTCCGGAATTCTGTGGGCCTTTGGGGCAGCGGGCCTGAAACGGTGGCCGGGTGCTCACGTTGCCGCCACGACCACCTTTCAGTTTGTGTTCGCCGTGGTCGCGGGGGCGGCGCTGCAATTTCTTGTACTGCCGGGTTCCATGCCGACGGTCGGGCAGTTCACCGCGGCCTTCCCGCTGTCCTTTTTCGCCTCGACCCTGTTCCTCTTGCCGTCAGTCTACCTTATCTTCTGGGCTTGCCGTCTGCTTTTCCCCGGACGCGCCGCCATTCTGATGATGTCCGAGGCGCTGGTGGCCGTGCTCAGCGCAACCTTGCTTCTGCCTGCAGAGACAATGACGACGCAGCAGTGGATCGGCGGTGCGATTGTTCTGCTCGCCTGCCTGCTGGGGCGCTGATCAGCGGTGCCACGTCAGGACCCTTTCTCATCAACCTTCTTGACGCGGGTCGCCCCCGCCGGGCGCGGTTGAAACAGCGCAGAAGCGTGGGCTTGCCGCAGCCGGACGGGCCGATGAACGCCGTCACCTCTTTTTCCGGGACGGATAGGGTAATGTCCTCCAACGCTGGTTGCTGCCATAAAAGAACGACCGCTCCCTGGTCTCGACTTTCGTCTTGTGCCCAAGCGCCGGCGCTTCGGCCATGAGTTTTGCCGCATCGGTATCAAACATCCCAAGACTTCTGGCGGCGGTAGAAGACGCGCGCGGCGATGCTGAGCGCCAGCACGGCGGCGGTGGTGATAAGTGCGCCGGTCCAGGCGAGTGCCTGCCACCCGGCATACGGGCTCAGCGCGAACTGCAAGGTCGGCACGGGCAAATTCGCCAGCGGCTGGCTGATGTCGAGGCTTCAGAACTGGGTGTTCAGCGCAGTGAACAGAATCGGCGCCGTCGCGCCCGCGATGCGCGCGATGGCGAGCGGCGGTCAGGCAGGCACCGGTTTGCAGCGCAATCCGTCAGGCCGCGTGTGGCATCGCCGTGTCGTGGTCGGACGCGATGGAACTTCCCCTCGAGGTGCGGCGTTACGTTTGAACACCCTCAAAGGAGAGTCTCATGCCCGATACCCAAGAGATCGAACGCAAGTTCTGGAAAGCCCTGCGATCAGACATGACGGTGATGCTCGGCGTCTCCGGAACGCACGACGTCACGCCACGCCCGATGACCGCGCAGATCGACACTGACGCAGATCAGGGGCCGATCTGGTTCTTTACGTCAAAGGACAGCACGTTGGCAAAATCGGTGACGAGCCAACAGCCGTCTTACTTCAACTTCGTCGGCAAGGGTCACGATGTCTGGGCTTCGGTCAGCGGTCGGCTTGTTATATCGAATGACCGCGCGGTGATTGACCGGCTGTGGAACTCCTTCATCGCGGCTTGGTACGAGGGTGGCAAGAATGATCCCAACCTGTGTCTGATGCGCTTCGATCCGAAGGATGCCGAGATCTGGCTGGACGGATCGAGCCTGCTCGCCGGGCTCAAGGTTCTGTTTGGGTCCGATCCGAAGTCAGACTATGCCGATAACGTGGCTAAAGTCGCGCTCGCCTGACCTCGCGAAAACTCGGCACACCCCGTCGCAGAACACCAGAATACCGCAAGAAAAATCCGCCGGTCTGTCTGAACAGACCGGCGGAATGGCAGATCGAGCTGTGATGTCGTTCTTACTTGGCGGCCATCAGCTGACCCCTGATTTCACCGTCAGGAAATTTTTCGGTGTGGATATTGTAGTAGTACATGCCGCCGGTCAGATCTGTGATCTGTTCGTCCGTGATCGGGGCATTGCCTTCCATTTCAGCCATTGTGTCGATGACCGGGCCCGCCGACTCCGTCGCAGTTGCGGGTCCATGGATGTGCGAGGCGGTCGGCTCACCGCTCAAGCCTTCAGTCGTGACGACCCAGGCCACCGTCTTGGCTTCTGTGTCGAGCGTGACTTCGACCGTGCCGGTCGCGACGCTGTCGGCTGGCGGCACTTCCGCCGCTCCTGTCAGGTCTGCCGTGAACTTCATCATTTCCGCCTGCGCAGCGGAGCCGACAAACAGAAAGGCAGCCGAGATCGCAGTCAGAGCTGTCGGGATGTTGAAACGCGTCATTTTGGAGGTTCCTAACCTGTGGGCTGAGCGCCCGGTGACAGTCATCCGAAAACTGCACTTCCCGTTTTCGGATCGTCCTGAAGCCGACTACATGTCGGCCGAACGAACATGCAGAACGCAGGCCATCGGCCAAAGTTCCGTCGCGTGACGGCAATCGGCCGTTTTGCGCCGCGACACTCGGGCAGACCGGCTTGCGCGACCTGTTGCCTTGCGATCTCGGCGCACTGTGCAGGACATCTTTGCCACCGGTCGACCTGTGGTGCTGCGACCCGTTGAAAACCTCCACGCAACGAGAACCGGCAGATTTCCACCTCGGAATTCGATAGTGCCTTGCGGGACGGAACCTTACCCAAAGCCACGCGTTGGTCGGCGAGCCAGCCTGCTCAGAGTCACGAACCAGGAGACCAATCAGATGGACCATTCAACCCACGCTGCCCTTGACGCCGCTGAACTGAACGAAGCAAACCTGATTAACGCCGTCGTTTACGGTGCCGACGATGAAAAGATCGGCACCGTGTCGCACGTTCACGGCATGGGGGCCGCAAGAGCGGTCATTGTCGATGTCGGCGGTTTTCTTGGCATGGGTGCCAAGCCCGTCTCGATGACCACAAGCGACCTGCACTTCATGCGCGATGACGACGGCAACGTGCATGCGACAACGACCTGGACCAAGGATCAGGTCAAGGCGCTGCCCGAGCATCACCACTGATCGCATGTCGGGGCCACCGCGAAGGCCCCTGATGGTGGCGGGCGCGCCTTATGGCACGCGCCCGCATTTTCCGCCGCATCAGCCACCCCTTTCAACCCCAAGGCAAGCCGATGAAAAAAATCGTGGTGGTCAATGCCGCGCTTGTCGTTCTGATCCCGGCCCTGGTATTCGTTGCGTCCCGCGAACAGGCAACGGTCGATGCTGCGGCCGGTTACGGCCCGAAGCCCAGGTTGCCAGCACCCAATCCCGGTCTGATCCCGACCGTCAACATCGCACCCGCGATCGGCTGGCCTGAGGGTGTCATTCCGTTGGCTGCCCAAGGTTTGCAGGCAAACGAATTTGCAGCAGGGTTTGACCATCCGCGTTGGCTCTACGTGTTGCCGAACGGCGATGTCCTGGTGGCTGAAAGCAATGCGCCCCCGAAACCAGATGCCTCCTTCAGCATCAAAGGCTGGGTGATGGGACTGGTCATGTCCCGAGCGGGTGCCAACATCGCCGAGAACGGGATCGAGGCGGAAACGAACCATGCCGGGATCCTGGAGATTGACCTCACCACGCGGCAGACCCACGTCTTCGCGTCTGGCCTGCGCAATCCCAACGGACTGGCCTGGCAGCCCGACAGTGGCGCCCTGTGGGTTGCGGTCAATGAACGCGACGAGATCGGCAGCGACCTGGTGCCGACTACATGACCTCGGTGCGCAACGACGGGTTTTACGGCTGGCCCTACAGCTATTATGGTCAGAACGTGGATGTCCGCGCCACGCCCCCGCGCCCTGATCTGGTGCAAAGCGCCCTCGTCCCCGATTATGCCTTGGGCGCGCATACCGGCTCGCTGGGCCTGACCTTCAACACCGGCGACATGTTTCCAGCGCGTTATCGCAATGGTGCGTTTGTCGGACAGCACGGCTCGTGGAACCGCGAGCCGCCCTCGGGGTACAAGGTGATCTTTGTCCCCTTCGCCGGCGGCAAGCCCGCAGGTGATCCGCAAGACATCCTGACCGGGTTCGTGAACGAGGCTGGCAAGGCGATGGGCAGGCGGGTCGGCGTTGCCATCGACGCCACCGGTGCTCTGCTGGTCGCCGACGATGTTGGCAACAAGGTGTGGCGGGTGGTGCCGGATGTTTCCGCCGTTCTGGGCGCAAATCCCCAAGCGCAAAGGTTACCGTTGTCGGCCTGAACACAAAGAAAAGGAATGAATCTATGGTCAAATCACTCACGTCAGCCAAGGCCACTCAACCCCGCAAAGGCATGCCGGGCACCCAGCTGACGGAACATGATTTCAA
>Ga0105044_10010095_pt1 | contig 12895 bp, 14 predicted proteins | sample MAT01_FD_78092 | JGI IMG/M metagenome (GOLD analysis project Ga0105044, IMG submission 78092) | Freshwater microbial communities from Lake Fryxell liftoff mats and glacier meltwater in Antarctica - MAT-01 | ecosystem: Environmental > Aquatic > Freshwater > Ice > Liftoff microbial mat | place...
GGACGAGAGCATGGAGCGGGGGCACGAGCCGATGTCGAACCCGAGGTCGAGTTCGGGGATCTGGACGCAGGTGGCCTCGCCGGCGATGGACTCGCCGTAGACGCGGTAGGGCGGGATGTAGAGGAACCCTGGGGACGCCTCGCGGGGCGGGGGCTTGGGAGCATGGGAGAAACCTCCGGCGGCGGGCTCTCGCCCGGGGGAAGATCGAGCGGGATGTGGGGGGGATAGTAGGGAGGAACGAGGGCCGGAACGGATTGGCCCGCGATGCCGCGCCGAGCGGGTTCAGGGCGAAGCGGATGCGAGCACCGTGATGGACCGACCGTACGTCGGTCCGTCCAGCGCTTCGAAGGTGTGCTCGACGTCGATGTCTCGACCTACCTTGCTCGCCCACCAGCCGTCGCGTAGCTGACGAGCGGCGTGGGTCGGTCTTCCGTCGAGGGCGTATATGGAGACCTTTCGAATTCCGAGCTCGAACGTCGGGTCCGACCGAAGGACATAGCCCGAGAGCCGATACGCGGCGACAAAGGCTTCAATCGTAGTCTCCCGAGGAACTCCCGGCGGCCAATACGCCTGAAACTGTGCGTCGGGCCACCACCACCGCTCGGTGTCGCCCGCGGCCCAAGCGATGCAGTTGTACCCGTCGTCATAGGGGCTCGTCGGGCGGCAGTTCGCCGCGGTGAGTCGGGGGAAGCCCCCCCGCGTCGCCATGAGGACGATCCACTCCTGGAACATCATGGATGGAACAAACCCTTGGCTTCGCCCCATCGAAGCCAGGCGTCCGTCATCCTTCGGATGTTGCCGCGGTCGCGGGGCGGCACGGGGTCGTCGTTCGAGATCGCCTTGAGCGCCCAGAACCAGTGACCGGAGTTGGTCCGCAGGTCTTCAAGGATGTAGGGGAGCGCGTCCGCCCCCATGCCGATGATCCCCTGATACGCGGGGTGCATGGCGATATCAGTGGTCGACGACAGGAACCGCGTCTCGTCGCGCCACTGGCTGGCCAGGGTGTCGAAGCGCTCACGCCGCCGATCGGGCTGGCGCGAAGCGGGGGACGCGTAGTGGCCGGCCACCTCGGCGAGGGTTCGATCGAGACGAACGGCCTGCGTGCTGAACCCCGCGACCGACGCACTGAGGACGCGCCCGCCCGCCCATGAAGGGCCAGTGCCGCGGGGCAACGCCGACGGGCACCGCTGTGCCGAGGCCAGGGTCATTGAAACCTCCGCAGCGCCTGGGGGGTGAGGCTCCCGAAGAACAGGTCGTTCTTGATCCCTCGAAGGGTATCGAGCTTCTCCCACAGGTCGGCCTCGGAGAACCCGTCCGGAATGACCGAAAAGGTATCGAGATCGAACATGCAGTCGGGGCCGCCCGCGTCCTCGAGCGATTGGGTCACGATGGCGGCCGCGTCGTGCGCCTCGAACGTTACGACCATCCGAAGGAGGAAGCCGGCGACGGTTTGGGGGAGGCCGGGGGCGATAAGGAAGGTGGTCGAGAACGTCCCCTCGATTGGCTCACCGGGCGGGATCGGGATTCGGTTGATGAAGCGCACCGCGACGCGGACGATCCGTTCGGGCCGGGCCGCCGCTCGATACGCGCCCCAGAGGGCCATCGCCTTGGACCGCAGTTCGGTCCACCCGGTGTAAGGCTGCAAGCGGGAGACCGTCATGCCGTCTAGCCCGAACTGAGCCACCCACCCCTCCTCGGCAGACCGCATGATGATGGCGTTCGGTTCGGCCATCGTGGCCGAGACGCGCGGCTCAGCGTCTTGCGAGAGACCGATCTGCGCCACAAAGCCAAGGCGGCCGAGGCGGGAGGGGAACTCCTGGGCGAGGTCGTCGCTTGCAGCTTTGAGAGCATCGAAGGTGACCGTACTCGATCGCTCGACGCGGATGTCGATAAGCCCCTCGACGACGGGCGTCCGGGACAGCCGGGGCCAGGCCAGGGTGGGCGGCGAGCTAGCGGGGGGGACGGCATCCACGCGGGCATCGTAGGATACCCGGAGCGGAACTATTTCGGCGCGGGCACGGGCTCGGCGGGGTGGTAGGGGCGCTCGGACATTGACATGAGCGCGTCTCGGCGGGGGCGGTCAAGGGTTACATCCTGCGGAAGAGGGAGCATCATCGCAAGGAGACGTACTCGGCCGAGTTGCTACGGTGGTTACGGGCGCACGAGGTGGAGTACGACGAGCGGTACGTGATGGAGTGAGCGGGGGCGCTTTGGATGGTTCCTCCGCCCCTCCGGGGCGGTTCGTCGCGCGCGATGAGTGACCACGGGGTTGCGCGAGGCTTAGGGCAGCCTCGCTCCACCCGTGGCTCCATTCGGGCGCCCCCCCGGGGCGAAGACGTGACAGAGTGGTTGCGCACGGGGGACGGCCCGGTTCGTACGTTGCCTCATGGGACGCACATCAACCGTCGTTCGTGCCGGGATCGCTGGGCTGGTGCTGGTGGGGGCGACGCCGTGGGCGCTGGGGGCGGGGGCGTCGCCGGGGGGGATCGAGGCGGTGACGGTGTACCGGGGGCAGGCGTTGGTGACGCGGCGGGTGGCGCTTGACGCGGCGGCGGGGACGGACCGCGGGGTGACCGAACTGGTGGTGACGGACCTGCCCGAGCGGATCGTGCCGGCGAGCCTGCACGCGGAGGGGGCTGGGGGCGCGGTCGTCAGGTCGGTCGGGTTCCGGGCGCGGCCGGTGGCGCAGGACGTGCGGGGGGAGGTCGCGGGGCTGGACGGCGAGGTGGACGCGCTGCGGGCGCGGCTGGACGCGAATCGGCGCGGGGTCGAGCTGGCGGGGGAGCACCGGGCGCTGCTGGCGAGCCTGCGGGGGTTCGTGGCGCCCGCGGCGACGGTGGAGCTGACGCGGGGGGTCCTGAACGCCGAGACGCGGCAGCGGCTGACGGACTTCATCCGCGAGCAGCGGGAGGCTGTCGTGGGGAGGGAGCTGGCGCTGGCGGCGGAGGGGAAGAGCCTGGCGAAGGAGATGGAGCTGCTGCGGCGGCGGCGGCAGACGCTCGACGCGGGGCGGCCGGCGGAGGGGGAGTGACCGGCGACAGCGGGACGTAGAGGTCGGCGACTCTGAGCGAGCGGGAGGGCCGGTCACCCGACGCCGGGAACACGATCCGCGCGGCGTAGCGTCGGCCGTCGATGACGCCGCCGACGCTCGACCACCACGACTGGACCGTCAGCCGCCGGCGGACGCCTCGCGTCCACCGCTCCTCCCAGGACGCGACGTCGACCCACTCGCCGGGAGGCGTGAACGAGACGAGGTGGCGGATCGCCATCCGGCCCGCCTCGCCCAGGTTCATGGCGTGGATGGTGTGAGACTTACGGTCGAACCTCAGCATGCCCCTCCCCCTCCCGCGACGGCGCGTGCCGCCCACGCGAGGAAGCCGCGGCGCGTGGGCGCGGGCCTCTTCCCCGCGGCCCGGTCACCGGCCGCCGCCCCGGAGGCGCGCGTCGAGGCCAGCAGGACCTCCCGGTCGCCCGAGGCGGACAGGCGCGAGGCGTCCGCCCGGCGGCGTCCCCACGCCTCGCAGCCCTCCCGCCCGGCGTTGAGGGCGGCCAGCGCCAGCGCGTCGTCGTCGTCGCGGGCGCGGACGACCATGGCGGACCGCTGGCCGGCCCGCACGGCGTGGCGTCGCTCGACGAGGTACAGGTTCATCGGTGTCCCTCCGCGTGCACGTGCCACCTCCCCGACGAGGGCCTTCATGACTCATCCGCGGACGGGGGATCGCAGGGGACGAACAGGTTTTCGGTCAGGCACGGCACGAACCTGTCGCCCGCCAGCGGGGCGGTCAGGAGGCGCAGCGCGCCGTCGTGTTTGTCGGTCCTGCGATCGGTGATCCGCAGGGTCACGCCCGCGAGTTCCAGAGACTCATACGGGGCCATCTGCGCCGGGCACTGGAGCGACCGCTGAAGCCATTGCTTCCCGCCCCCGTCGAGCACGACGACCGCCCAGACTGTGATGTACATCGGCGGTCCCTCCCGACGCCTGATCGTAGGTCTGAGGGCGGCGCTCCGACCGCGCCACCGAGCGTCGCTCTCGCGCGTCCGCGGCGGTGCGGTTGATGGACCGGCTGCCGGTGGCGAGCGATGGGCAGGTGAAGGTGACGCTGGTGAGCGCGAGCCCGGAGCCGGCGGAGCGGGGGAACGCCGCGGCGCCGGGGGTGAAGCGGGATGTGCTGCTGCGGTGGGAGGCGGAGGCGCCCGCGGCGGGCGGGGCCGGGGCGGCGACGGTGGAGTACACGTTCAGGATAGAGTACGACCGGCAGATGGGGTTGGTGGGGATGTGAGGGTCGAGAAGAAGGCGTCTCCTTGGTCTTCAGGCCCCTGGTCGGCCTTCGCCATCATCAGAATGTCCAGCCTGGTCGGATGAATCATCAGAACCTGGATTGGATCGCAGTATGCCTCGTCTTCCCAGCACTTGTTCGGTGATTCGGCGCGAGCGTGAAGGATCGTATGAGGCACCGCATTCGGGGCATGTCGGCACCTCGATGTTTCGCATGTCGTATCCACATTCGAGACATCCCTTGTACTGGAACGAAGCGATTTTTAGGTATCGACGCCCGCGTAGGCACATCGCGACGATGCCGACATAGAGCGGTATAGACGACAGAAAAGTTGGTATCGTCGAGAACCACGGTTTCGTCCAGCCATGGATATTCGCGATTGATATAAGACGAACTGCGGCGAGAGAACATCCTAGCCCTATCAACAGTGGAAGAAACACACCGAGTCGCCGCCGGACCCCCTCGGGCACAGCACTAAAAATCATAAAGGAAGACGCCGCACGACGCCAGATCCGTTGCCGGACCCCGAGCCACCTCCCGACCCGTCACCCCCGCCGCCCGCGCCCGCTGCTCCACCCCCGCTGTTCATTGATTGCCCGGCGCTCTCCGCGCTCGCATCGGCCGCGTCGAGCGTCGGCCAGAAGCTGATCGGGGTGAACGCGGAACCTCCTTCGGAGCGTCCCGTCGTGTTCGTCACCTTGGTCACGACGCCGGTGACGAACATCTCTCCCGAAGGACCTTGAAGCGTGCCGCTTCGCACCGACAGCGCGAATGACTGCGTCCCGCCTGCGGCCGCGAAGGCCTGCGACCACTCCGTCGAGAACGCAGGCAACTCATATACCTGGGAATCGACGAAGATTCCAGAGGCGACCGGCAGACCGGTCTCGCCGTTGTAGAGGTGAACGTCGCGCACCGAGTCGGGGCCCTCGTCCTCGGGCAGGGAGATCACGCGGTACCGGTCGGCACCGCCGGTGGTGTCGGCGACGCCCCACGCGTCCGACAAGACCTCCTCGAACACCTCGGCCGGGGATAGCCCGGGAAGGGTGGGCGGGCTCGGGATGTCGATCAGGATCCGGCCGCCTGTCGAGACGCTCCCGCCTACGGGGAGTGGGTCGCTCATACTCCGCGCGTGGGCGGCGGGAACGGTTGAGAAAACGAACGCGCCGATGAGGGCACCGACGGCAAGGGCGTTCCGCGCGAGGAGAGTGGCGAGCATGAACGCTCCAGTCGTCTGGCGACCGGTTCGTCGTCGCAGGCTCGGGGGCACCGCCGGCACCGGGAATTTACCGGGCCGCTCTCTATGGGTCAACCGCCACGCACAATCTTCACATCGAACTCGACCCCGTCGAGACGCCGGGACCGGGACCCGCGACGTTGGAGTATGACCGGCAGATGGGGTTGGTGGGGATGTGAGGGCGGGCGCCGCTACGCTCGGTGCGTGAGCACGACTGGAACAGAATCGTCGGCGGGGGATGCCGGGGTAGACGGCGGGGTGGGGCGCCCAGCGCACGGCCCCGAGGCCGGGGGCCGTGGCACCCCCACGACACCCACGGTGGGGGCGATCGCGCGGCGTTTGGGGCCGGCGGGGGTGCTGGCGGTGATCGCGGCGGTGGTGCCGCCGCTCTGTTCGATCGTGTTGTTCGCGCGGATGAACACGATCGGGACGTGGCTGCGGGGGCACGGGACGGAGGGGATGGTGGCGTACGCCGCGGGGTTCGCGGTGCTGGCGGGGCTGGCGATCCTGCCGACGTACGCGTCGGCGATCCTGGGGGGGTGGGCCTTTGGGTTCGGGCCCGGGCTGCTGGCGGCGCTCGCGGGATTCGCGGGGGCGTCGGTGATCGGGTACCTGATTGCGCGGCGGGCGTCGGGGGACCGGGTGACGGGGCTGATCGACGAGCGGCCGGCGTGGCGGGCGGTGCGGCAGGCGCTGATCGGGGGCGGGGGGCTCAAGACGTTCGGCATCGTGACCTTGGTGCGGTTGCCGGTGAACTCGCCCTTCGCGCTGACGAACCTGCTGCTGGCGTCGACGCGGGTGGGGATCGTGCCGTACGTGGCGGGGACGGTGGTGGGGATGCTGCCCAGGACGGCGGCGGTGGTGTACATCGCGGCGCAGGCGCGGGCGCTGATGGCGGATGAGGTGGCGGGGCAGAAGAAGCCGGTGTGGCTGCTGGTGGCGGGGGGCGTGGCGTTCGTCGCGGCGGCGGTGGTGATCGGGGTGATCGGGAAGCGGGCGGTGGCGCGGGTGACGGGGGGTCAGGCGACGGCGGGCGTGACCGGCGTGACCGGCGTGACCGGCGAGGCACCTACATCCCGTACGACGCCTTGATGGTGGGCCAGACGGCGCGATAGCGGCGGGCCATCGCCTCGAGCGAACTCGGGATGACCCGGACCTGACCGACGACGGCCATGAAGTTGACGTCGCCGCCCCAGCGGGGGACGAGGTGGACGTGCAGGTGCTGGGGGACGCCCGCGCCGGCGGCGCGGCCTTGGTTGATGCCGGTGTTGATCCCCTGCGGCTCGAGCGTGCGCTCCATGAGGTCGGTGGCGATCTCGACGAGGCGCCAGAGGGCGGCGCGCTGCGCGGGGTCGTAGTCGAGGAGGCGGGGGCGGGGCTCGCCGAGGGCGACGAGCAGGTGACCGTTGGCGTAGGGGAAGCCGTTGAGGAGGATGAGGCCGTCGGCCGCGCGGACCAGGACGTGGTTGCGGGCGTCGGCGTCCGCGATGTGCGCAGCGTTGGGCCCCGCGTTGGGCGCGAGCCAGTAGTCGCGGAGGAAGGAGCCGCTGGAGGGCGTGGGAGGGCCCGTGACCTTCTCCTTGGCGTCGAGTCGTTCGAGGTATTCGAGCCGCCACGGGGCCTGGAGCGCCGGGGCGGCGCTCGGGTCGGGCTGGGGGGCGGGATCGGCCATGTCGGGATCGTACGTGGGCGCGTGGCGGATGCCGCCGGGCGTGGCCGGGATCAGCCGCCGATGAGGCGGGCGCGGAGCGCGACGATGCGAACGCCCGCGAGGGGACCCGCGCCGGCGCGGAGGGTCTCGAGCAGGAGCGAGACGCGGCGGAGGAGGCGATCGGCGTGGGCGCGGGAGGTGGGGAGGAAGACGCAGCTGCCGCTGCCGGTGACGTGGGCGGTCTGGCGGGTGGCGTTGGAGAGGGCGGTGACGAGGGCGCCTAGGCGGGGCTCGACGGCGTAGGCCGCGAGGGCGAGGTCGTTGAAGAGGAGGTCGTCGGAGAGCGCGCCGTGGTTGGCCATCTTGGCGTGGCGCTTGAGGATGAGGTCGGGGCGGGCGCGCTGGGGCTCGGGGGGGCGGCTCTTGGTGCCGGTGGCGGCGATCTTGAGGGCGTGCTCGACCTCGCGTCTGCGGGCGGCCTCGGCGACGAGAGCGTCGAAGGCGGCGTAGACGGGGCCGGTGGCGCAGCCGAAGTCCGGGATGATGAGGACGACCTCGCCGGGGACGGGGGCCACGGGGGCGAGGGTCTCGCCCATGCCGGTGACGAGCGCCGGGGGCGGCGCGGCCGCGGGGGTGGCGGGGGTGGCGGGCGTGGCGAGCGTGGGGCGGGGCCCGAGGAAGAAGGGGACGTCGGAGCCGAGTTGGGCGCCGAGGGCAACGAGAGTGGCGTGAGGGAGGGCGAGGGCGAAGGCGGCGTCGAGGGCGAGGAGGGTGGCCGCGGCGTCGGAGGAGCCGCCGCCGAGGCCGCCGCCGACGGGGAGGCGCTTGACGAGGTCGATGGCGGCCGGGAGGGGGCGGGCGGCGTGGGCCTCGAGGAGGCTGTGGGCCCGCGCGGCGAGGGCGCGGTCGTGGGGCCAGTCGAGGGGGCGGGGGCGGGGGGCGTCGTCGGCCCAGCGGACCGTGAGGCGGCTGGGGATGCCGGGCTCGAGGCGTTCGACGCGGACCTCATCGGCGAGGTCGATTGCGCTCATCCACGAGGCGATGGGGTGGAAGCCCGGGCGCGGGGCATCGGCGGGTGCGGGGCCGCCGACGGAGAGCATGAGGTTGAGCTTTCCGTGGGCGGCGCGGACGACGATCGGGCCGGGCGAGGTGGGGGTGAAGGTGGCGACGGGTGCGGCGGGGCCCATGGGTTGATGGTACCGGTCGATGCCAGCGGACGGGTGGAGGGGCGGGGGAGGCCGTAGGATGCGCGCATGCTCGTGCAGGACCTGATGGACGTGATGCAGCGACTCGCGCCGTTGTCGTACGCCGAGGAGTGGGACAAGGTCGGGCTGCTGGTCGGGGACCGGTCGCGGGCGCTGCGGGGGCCGGTGCTGCTGACGATCGACCTGACCGAGGGGGTGCTGGCGGAGGCGGTGGCGGCGGGGGCCTCGGCGGTGATCGCGTATCACCCCACGATCTTCGAGCCCCTGGCGCGGATCACCGATGCGACGCCGAGGCAGCGGGTGGTGCTGCGGGCGATCGAGGCGGGGATCGCGATCTATTCGCCGCACACGGCGCTGGACGCGGTGCCGGGGGGGATCACCGACTGGCTGTGCGAGGGGCTGGCGGGGGAGACGGGCGGGGAGGGGGGCGAGGGGATCAAGATCGCGGGGGACGTGCGGGCGCTCTCGCCGCGGGCGGTGCTGCCGACATCGCAGCAGATGAAGATCGTGACGTTCGTGCCGCACGACGCGCTGGACCGGCTGCGGAACACGCTGGCGACGGCGGGCGCGGGGACGATCGGGCACTATCAGTTGTGTTCGTTCGCGGTGGCGGGGACGGGGACGTTCTTCGGGGACGAGGCGTCGCATCCGGCGGTGGGGCTGCCGGGGCGGGTGGAGCAGGTGCAGGAGCACCGGCTGGAGATGGTGCTGTCGCGGGCGTCGCTGCCCCTGGCGCTGGAGCTGCTGCGGAAGTTTCATCCGTACGAGCAGCCGGCGATCGACGTGTACGAGCTGGCGGCGCAGCCGGCCAGGTCGGGAGGGGCGGGGCGGCGGCTGGTGCTGGACCGGCCGGCGACGGTGGCGGAACTCGCATCGCGGCTGAAGACGTTCCTGCGGCGGGAGCGGATGCGGTACGCCTTGGCGGGGGAGGACCGGCCGATCACGCGGATCGGGGTGGTGCCGGGGTCGGGGGCGGCGTTGTCGAAGCTGGCGAGGCAGGAGGGGTGCGACCTGTTCGTGACGGGGGAGATGAAGCACCACGAGGTGCTGGGGGCGCTCAACGCGGGGATGTCGGTGCTGCTGGGGAACCACACGAGTACGGAGCGGGGGTACCTGCCGCGCCTGGCGGCGCGGCTGCGGGAGCTGGCGCCCGAAGTGCCGGTGCTGGTGAGCCAGGTGGATCAGGATCCGCTGGTGACGGTGTAGGAGGCCGGCTCCGTCGGAGCCTCTGGCGCGAGCCGGAGGGGCCGGTGGTCGCACTCGTTGGCTGGCGTCTTCTCGGGTTGCGCCGTTCGGGCGCGGCGGCAACCGGAGTGCGCGGGTGGAGAAGACGCCAGCCGCGCCGTGCGAGCCCCGGCTCCTCTGGCTCGCGCCAGAGGCTCTGTCAGCATTTGGTCTCGTACCAGGCAATGGTGCGGCGGAGGCCCTCTTCGAAGGGGGTCTCGGCGCGCCAGCCCAGGAGGCGCTGGGCCTTCTCGGTGCTCAGGGAGCGGCGGGGCTGGCCGTCGGGCTTGGTGGGGTCCCACGTCACCTTGCCCGAGAACCCCGTCAGGCGGACGATGAGCGCGACCAGGTCGCGGATCGTGACCTCGAAGCTGGCGCCGAGGTTGATGGGGTCGGGGGCGTGCATGACCTCGGCGGCGCGCAGCACGCCCTCCGCGGCGTCGTCGATGTAGAGGAACTCGCGGGTGGCCCCGCCGGTGCCCCAGCAGACGATCTCGGCGTCGCCGCGGCGCTTGGCCTCGACGCACTTTCGGATGAGGGCGGGGATGACGTGGCTCGACTGGAGGTCGAAGTTGTCGTGGGGGCCGAAGAGGTTGACGGGCAGGACGTAGGCGGAGCGGAAGCCGTATTGCAGGCGGTAGGCGTCGAGCATCTGCCACGCGGCCTTCTTGGCGACGCCGTAGGGGGCGTTGGTCTCCTCGGGATAGCCGTTCCAGAGGTCGTCCTCGCGGAAGGGGACGGGGGTGAACTTGGGATAGGAGCAGATCGTGCCGACCTGGACGAAGGTGCCGCCGCGCTCGTGGAGGCCGTCGAGGCGGGCCTGCTCGATGAGGTGGAGGGCCATGGCCATGTTGGCGAAGAAGTAGCGTCCCGGGTTGGCGCGGTTGGCCCCGATCCCCCCCACTTCCGCCGCGAGGTGGAGGACGACGTCGACCTTGCGGGGGCCGAAGGCCTCGCGGTAGAGTCGGGCGACGTCGAGGGGGTTGGTGAGGTCGTGGTCGCGCCGGCGGGGGATGGCGATGTTGGCGTCGGCGACGCCCCGCTCGAGGAGCTTGCGGCGGACGACGCGGCCCATGAAGCCGGCACCGCCGGTGACGAGCACGCGGGCCGAACGCCAGTCGATGGGGGAGGCGGGGGGGGCGTCGGCGGGCATTCGGGAGGCTCCGGGGTGGCGGTCGCGGGACAGACTCTTTCCGAACCCCCGGCTCCGATCAAGCCGAGCGCGGGAGCGGGGAGCGTTATCGGGACGGCGGGCGTGCCGGAAGTGGCGGCGCAACCGCCCTGAACGGAGGCGTGGACGTCGGTCGGGCAAGAGTCCGCCCTCGGACGCGTTTGGTTGATGCGGGCCGGTCGTACACTGGCGGCTCTTCAAGGATGGAGACTGCGCGCCCGCGATGACCACCGACGAGCACAACGCCCGCCCCTCCCCGCCCCCCCCCGTCCGGGCGGACGGGGTTTCCGCCGTCGGGGCGGGTTTCGAGCCGCTGGGAGACTTTCCCGCGGCGACCCCGGCGGGGACGCGGGCTCTGGGGCGGTCGGTGAGCGGCAGCCTGACGTGGGTGATGGGGGCGACGCTGGTCAACAAGTCGGCGGCGTTCGTGACCCAGGCGGTGTTGGGGTGGCTGTTGACCAAGGGGGACTTCGGGCTCTTCTTCACCGCCGTGGCGGTGGCGGGGCTGATCACGGTCTGCCGCGACATGGGCATCCGCGAGGTGCTGATCGAGCGGGGGAAGGACGCGTACGCGACGTACTCGGGCCCCGGGTTCTGGATGGCGTTGTCGTACAACCTGATGATGGCGGCGGTGATGGCCTCGCTGGCGTGGCCGCTGTCGGTGTACGTCTTCGACGATCACCGCCTGGCGGAGATGCTGTGGATCATGGCGGCGGGGTTGCCGCTGGGCACGCTCTCGGCGGTGATGCAGCCGCGGCTCAGGATGGAGCTGCGCTTCAAGGAGTTCAGCCGCCAGGCGGCGGCCTCGTCGCTGCTGCGGCAGGGGACGACGATCGCGCTGGCGCTAAGCGGCTTCGAGCACCTGTCGCTGGCGATCCCGGTGGTGGTGGTCGCGGCCTTCGACTCGGCCACCACGTGGTGGATCGTGCGCGGGCGGCCGTGGCGGAGCCCGCCTCAGACGGCGCTGTGGGGGGGGATGTTCCGCGATTCGAAGTGGCTGATGTTGTGTTCGTTCGCCATCGTCGCGCTCGACTTCGGCCCGGCCCTGGCCATCGGCGCGGTGCTCGGGGCCTCGAGCGAGATCAACGGCGTGTACTCCTTCGCGTACGCCATCACGGCGCAGGTGGGGTCGCTGCTGGCCTTCAACTTCCAACTCGTGATTTTCCCGGCGTTGGCGCTGCTCAAGCGCGAGCCCGAGCGGCAGTGCCAGGCGGCGCTCCGCGCCCTCCGCGCCCTGATGCTGCTGGGGGCGGTCTCCAGCCTGGGCCTCGCCGCGATCATCGCGCCCCTCCAGCACCTGGTCTGGCGCGGCCACTGGGCCGTGGCGGTGCCGGCGGCGATGGTCTTCGGGCTCTTTTTCCCGTGGCGGATCAGCTTCGGTCTCACGGCGGCCTTCCAGCTGGCGCGCGGGCGCTTCCGCCAGCACGCCGTCGCGACGGCGATCGAGGGGCTGGGGATGATCGGCGCCGCGACGGTGGGGGCGACGCTCCTGCCCGGCGTGCCGACCCCCGTGGGGATCGCCCTGTGCACCGGCCTCTGGCTCTTCATCAGCCGCCTGGGGATGACGATCTGGGTCTTCGGGACGGCGGGCACACCGGCGCGCGAGGTGCTGGCGGCCACGGTGCCGGCGTGGCTCATCGCCATCGCGGGGGCCGGGGTGGCCATCGCGCTCGACCGCACGATCGCGCCGCATGTGGAGACACTGGCGGCCCGCCTGGCCGACCTGAGACCGAGCCCCGGCGTCGCCCGGAGCATCGTTGATCTCTGCCGGATCGCCCTCGCGGGGACGATCTGCCTGACGATCTTCGTCGCCCTGACCAGGACGCTCCTGGCGGCGCAGCTCTCGGACGCCCTCCGCGCGCTCCCGGCCCGGCTCCGCCGCCCCCTCGAGCGCTTCCTCCTGCTCCGGGGCGACAACGCGTGAGCCCGCGTCCGCCGGCGGCGTGGGCTTGCGCGCTCGGCGGGGCCCTCGCCTGGTCCTTCACCGTCCTGGCGCTGTCGGTGCTGGTGGCGTGGGGGGTGGGGCGGCTCGGGGGCGATCGCCTCTACGCGACGCAGTTCCTGTCGTGGATCCCGACGTTCGCCGCGATCGGCATCGCCGGGACGGCCCTGGCCGCGGCGTGGATCGTCGCC
>Ga0105044_10010096_pt1 | contig 12895 bp, 7 predicted proteins | sample MAT01_FD_78092 | JGI IMG/M metagenome (GOLD analysis project Ga0105044, IMG submission 78092) | Freshwater microbial communities from Lake Fryxell liftoff mats and glacier meltwater in Antarctica - MAT-01 | ecosystem: Environmental > Aquatic > Freshwater > Ice > Liftoff microbial mat | place...
CCGCCATGGAGTTTCCGGGCTGCGCTTTTTCTTCTGGGAACAAAGCTTCGGTCGGATTACCGGAGAAAATGTTTGGAAGAATGACACTGGTCCGTTTTACTTTGTTCATAACCTCGCCTGGTCATTTTTGCCCTGGACGCTGTTGTTCTTCGTTGCCTTTGGTCAGCTTGTCTTAGATTTTGTTAAGGCTCCTATGATCGCCATTCGAAATCGCCCCGAGTGGATCTCTGCCGGCGGGTTCATTCTCCCTTTTATCGCCCTTTCAGCCTCCAGCTACAAACTTCCGCATTACATCTACGTTACCTTCCCGTTTGCAGCGGTAATTTCTGCGGCTTTTTTTTCAAAGATAACATTACCCGAAAGCAGGTTTAACCTCAAATGGCTCAATGTATCGCAGAGCATCGTCCTTCTGCTGTGCTGGGTTTTTGGGTGGAGCATTTTCACCTGGTTCTTTCCCCTCAAAAACCCATTACTTATAATTGTAGCGTTAGCGGGCACCGGGCTCTTCGGTTATTATTCATTAAGGAAATTTCCTTCACGGGCTAATAAAATCATCGGAATGTCGGTTTCCTCTGCCCTGGCTTTCAATATTCTTTTGGCGGCGCATTTTTACCCGGCCGTCCTCGAATATCAGGCGTCGGGGCAGCTTGGAAAACGGGTTGTTGAAAAGCGGCTACCGGTTAACAAATTCTATCATTTCATCGCCAGCGGAAGGGCATTCGATGTTTATTCCAAAAGCATTCCGGCAATGATCAATATAGCCGACATCGACTCGCTTTTAAGTGCTAATCAGGGTGTTATTTATGTTCACACTAATCGGGATGGATTGAATCTGCTGGAACAGGCGAATGTAAAATACAAGGTTGTTCTCACTGCAAAGCATTTTCCGCCAACACGGCTATCCATTAATTTTGCAAATCCTTCAACAAGGGAATCTGTGTTGGAGGAGCGTTTTATTCTGGAAGTTGAGAAGAAATAATCTTTACAGACCCTATTTATTGTCTGTCCACAGACTCTATTTATCCATCGAGTAAACACAATTCCGAATCACGCCAAGATAGGAAATCTGGTATTGGATAGATATTGAATTTCCAACGATTGAACCTGCACCGACAATAGGTATTCCGGTGGTTCCCCAATTCTCCTGATATGGAATTGTAAGGTTATTCTTATCTACAATTGCACGGATGTAAGACCCTGGATAAAACCCTCCGATATTTGAGATCAAAACGTCCGTCAGATTATCATTGGAAGCCTTTATTTCCGAGATGTGTGTTCCTGATGGTAAACCGATACATTGATTTCCCCCGCTATAAATCCCTAAAAACTTCTCCCTCTGGGAAACGCATGACCCATCTTCGGTTTCCGCTGACGGATCGAAATTTTCCGCCGCAGGATCAGTACAACCGGGAGCTGTATTGCAAGCTGGAGAAAAGGCAAGCGCCAGGACAATAAAGAAGGGAAGAAAAAAGCTCTGTAGATTCTTAATCATGGGTGGACGAAGCGCAAATGTAAAAAATCTAGCGAATCTTAACGTTAAATTTAGGGTATAAACGGGAACAAAAGAAATATGGTTCCCTATTTAGTAACTATTACATCTGTTGTATCAATCGCTCCATCCACAAACCTGTAGTACCTTATCACAAGCTGATTGCCAGTTAATGTTCCGAAGCCTGAAATCTCCGAAACATCCAGGCCGTTTTCAAGTTGCTGATTAGGTATCACGATCTTATCAGGGTTGGAAAAATCAATATTCGCAGTAGGTGAGATCCCTGATTCAGGAAACTGGTCAAGCGAGATCTGATCCTCTTTTCCCGCAATACGTGAAATGGTGAAAGAGTAGTTCGAATCGCTTTGGTAGATTTGACAGGTTTTTATCCCACTATATTCACCTGTGAACTTATCGGCAAAATAGGTACAGCTGCCATTATCTTCTTCTGCTTCACTATTGTAATTTTCTGCCACATTATCTGTACAGCCTTTCACCGGATCTTTACAGGACCAAACGATGCAAGAAAATAAAAGTACGGCGGCGGAAAAAATTAAGGCCTTCATAAAAATAGTTTTATCACTGCAAAGATGCTGAAATGATCTGTAAATTTTCTACCGTCTGGTAATTACAGCAGTTTCTCTGGAATTATAAACCGGGAACGTGATCGTCTGCCGAAACTCATCTTCGTTAAAGTTATGTAGCTTTTGAAGCTGCTCATTGTTTAGACTTTCCCCTGCGTTTACGTCTGTGATTGCACAATACCAACTAATAGAATCCTTCGTCAGTAGCCTCCCAGACTTCATCGTTTCATCGAAATAGTATAGCGGCGTCACCTTACTTAAGAATGTCAACGAGAATGCAGATGGCGGCCCGGTAGCATATTCTCTCCGCTTTCCATTTATTTTCAGAAAATGGGCAGCATCCCTCACCTGATGCCTCCCGGTAAAAAGTTGAAAGATCATTACAAGGGTTCCGGAAACGATTAGTAACGCAGCTAATGGTGCAACCCGAAGATTTCTTTTAAGTTGCCAGATCATCAGCACAACCAATCCTAAAACAATAAAATAGATAGCAACAAAAGCCACTCCAGCATGAAAAGCATGTCTGTTTACGAGCCTGTAGACGACAATTGCCGACCATATTGCTCCTGAAATTACCAGAATTGTTTTACCCCAGCTACTTTCCCGTTTTATCTTTTTCAGAACCAACCATAAAATCTGAATTATTGCAGACAGCCCTAAAAAGCCCAACAGGAGTGGGTTATTCCATCTTAAGGAATTTTCCAGGGTTAATTGAGTGATTCCAGGTGCCTTCACAAGAAAGGGGATTAAAGGCGTGAGGAAAAGAAGAATTGCAAAAAAGACGGATGCTGACGATCGCTTGCTGGTCTCCACTTCTTCCGTAAAAGCAAGAGGCATGAGAAAAAGCAGCGGAATGAACTTCTGTTCAGAAAGATCCGAGAAAAGAATCATTACACAGTAAATCAGCAATAGCATGCTGTAAGAAAAGCGTTTAACAGGAGCATAACCAAGAATCCATCTGAACACAAGGATGATTACCGTTAACGCAGCCAACGGATCATTCAGAAATGGCTTTTCCGGCAAATACATGATTCTCAGAACCCAACCGGCGGGGTCTAGTAATTGACTCAACGAATAATACTGGGAGGAAAAAACTCTATAATAGGGCTCAAATAACGAGGCAGACGGAAGGTAATACAACAGGTAGAATCCGGTTGAAATGACTGTAAAGCCTAAAAAAAATGTCATGCCTTTGGACCAGTTGAAACGCTGGTTCTTTTGGCAGGCCCAGATGCCCAGTGGAATAACCAGATAGAAAAATGATCCTTTTACCTGCATCCCGATAGCGGCAATTACTCCTGCAATAAGAGCGGCAGTCATGCTTTCCTTTTTGCCTGTGACAAGTGCGATCAGAAAGACAAAACCGATCAAAGACTCAAGTTGACCAATCCTGCTCCAGTCAAAGAATAGGGGAGAGGATGCCAGCAGAAGCGGGGCCAAAAATTTGTCGCTGCCTTTGCGTTCGTTCAGCCAAAATACCACAAAAACAGAGAGAATTGAAGGGATGAGGGCAATAAGTCGCATGCTTAGAAAGCTTATCCCAAAGAGCTTGAAAAGGCAATAGAACAGTGCAACAGAAATCGGAGCTACTGCCAGCGCACCCGCGTAATCATCGCCCATCCAGCGATCGAAAAGAATTTTCTGCCTTGCGTTTTCCGCCCACCAGGTCTCGTCATGGATATTGCCTGTTTCTTTAAATAGCGATGGATCCGCTTCCGGAAAGATAAACCTGCCTGCTGCGAGCAGAATCAGCAACACAACGAGTATCCATTCTTTTCCCGAAAACTTTATGTTCCGCATGGCTGGCAAAAAAAAAGTCCTTCCCGTAAAGGAAGGACTTTTAAAAATGAAATGTTTCTTTATTCGAAAATGAGCTTTACTGTTTTTAAACCGTCTTTTGTTCCTACACGGGCTAGATAAATTCCTTTACCAAGACCATTGCGGTTTACCTGGAAAGAGCTTGTATTTAGTCCGGAAACGGATTGAACAAGCTTACCCGTGATATCAAAAAGTTCAACTGTTTCGATCCCAGCAGAGGTAGTAAGCATAACCGCATCAGTTGAAGGATTTGGATAAGCACTGATAGTTCCTGAAGCAACGGTTGCAAAACCAATAGTCTGGAACAGGTTGCATTCTTCAAGGTCAAGTGCGCAAACAATACGAGGATTTATGAACCGCTGAACGGTGTCAATATATACGAGAGCTGTATTCCGTCCAACAAGATCGCTTTGAGCCATAAAGGGATTGCTTTGGCTTGCCGCGATGTGAGTGGTGATGCCTGAGCCCGGCAGCGTTAGAACCTCAGCCAAAGCACTGGGTTGAGTCGCGCTCCAGAACTGCCATGGACTACCATGATTTAAAGGCCTTGCAGCAGCTTCAGGGAGAATGAAAGGCAAAAGGCCTTTCCCGTTTCCTATAAGAATTTGTTCTCCATCAAAAATCACAGATTGTCCGTAAAGGGCTTCTACCGCGACAGTAATCGGATCGTTGAAGATTTTGTTTGAGAAGGAAGAGTTGTTTCCAAATTCATTAATCCGGGTTAGATTAACTCCTACTCCTGACGCCCATGGAATTACCAGACTTGGAGGTTGTGTTGGAACAATAACGTCTCCAAGTCCATAAGGAGCATTCGGGTCACGAACAGCTTGAATTCCGATCATCGGGATTTGTCCGTCATCAATCCATGAAGAATCTCCCATTGCTCCACCCATGCTGATAACAAGGTTAACACTGGATGAAAAGGTTGGATTATTGGCCATATTCCCTTTGAACCCCATAAGTCCAGCTGTAGCCAGACCTGATGGGTCAATCGCAATTTCATTTGTACCGTCGAAATTTCCGACTTTAAGAGTATCTACAACTGAAGAATCAGGGGAAAGCGTTCTCAGGAATTTCGTTCCACCTAATCCTGGGAGACGTGCAATTTTGCCTGGTTTGTCGAGATAAGCATGCGCCATTGCCACATAAGCCCCGGTACCTTCTCCCAAAAGTGCAATGCGGTTCGGGTCAACCTTATAGATATTCGCCCCGGCGTTATCAGCCCGGAAAAAACGGACAGCAGCTTTCGAATCCTGTTGACCTTTATAAGCAGCATTCAGAATTGTACCGGTACGAACAACTTGTAACGTAGACGTTGGATCCCAACCTAATCGATAGTCGATAACTGCACAAACGTATCCGCGGCGGGCAAGTTGCTTCGCAATATTTACAGCCGAACTGTCCAACTTTGAGCCGTTTGGCGATCCATTAACTACCGGTGGCAGGAAGTTACCGGTTGGAATGTAGATGATGAGTGGCCTCTCTGTTTCGGTATCAACTGAAACGGAAGGATAATAAATATTTGCCGTCAATGGCTGAGCCGCAGGTCCTCCTGATCCAAGAACGAGCGGAAGGAGCGTATAATTTGTGGCATAAACCTGATTTGTGCTAACGGTAATCTCAGCATCTGTAAAGACTTCTGTAAGATATCGCTGAGCCTGTGAGTTCACGCCGAAAAGCATGAGAACGGCTACCAAAATTCTACTGTAAATTTTTTTCATGTCGTGGCGGGTTTAATTTTATGCAAGGAAGTGATTTTGTTTTTAATTTCCAGAGCACATTTGCAGGATTTATTACGCCATTCTTCAACATGCTGGATTTTACAATTCCACCAGCACCGAGAAATAGCTTAATCGGCCCACCAGAGGGCCTCCGTAGACCATAAATACCTGGTTATTCAGGAGATTTGACGCACCGAGTTTAAAAACGGATTTGATCTTAGGAACTGCCCACGACACCTGTGCATCTACAAGATCATAAGAAGGAATTGATCCAGTAAATTGTGGAGCGCCTTCAAACCTGAATCCCTGGATCCATTTATAATTGATGTTGAACGAGAAGTTATTGCCAGGGATAAAGGGCAGTTTGATCTGTATCCCACTGATCCCGACATTAAATTTATTTAACGGTGTATTAAATGCGGTAATGATCTCATCTGTGCTGTCGGGGCGGTTCATACGGTTGTAACTGTAGTTTCCATTCAGGCTGAATTTCTCTACGAAATAATAATTTACTCCAGCAGAAATCCCCCTGGTATAAACAAGATCATTGGTATTGCTGGCCATCCGGTATACGTTCTTTAATCTCGGAAAAATCGGGATGCTGAGGTCTGCTTCAATACCAATTTTGTAACCTATAAAATCTGTGTAAATGCTATAATAAGCGCTTGCGTCTACAAAAACTTTCCGGAACAAAGTAGACCTGTATCCAACCTCAAACGACTTAACCCGTTCTGGTCGGATAGGATCAACATTAAAATATTCAATCTTTGTCTTATCTTTTAATGGAAGGTAATCAAGGAAAGAATTCACAGTAATCAAAGAATCCCGTCCTTCAAGGTTTCCAAGAAGTATTGCTCTCCCTACATTGTAAAAAAGATACTGATCCTGAAGGGTCGGATTCCTTATCGCACTCGAAAAAACCGCTCTGATTGTATGATTTCCCTTTATCGTATAAACTGCTGAAGCACTTTGTGTGGAGACATAATCGAAGTTCTGGTTTTTATCAACCCTTACAGTTGCGCTTAAGCGAAGTTTATCTTCAAAAAGTTTGATCACATATCCTGCATAAGCCCCAAATTCCTTATTAACGATCGTCCTGTATTTGAAAGTTGTATCGGCCCCAATAACTTCACCATTTACAGTATCTGCCGGGGTAATTTTATCAACCATCAGCGTATCGCTAAAAATTGAACCTTCGGAATTTGGCCGGTACATGCGTCCGTTACCACCAACGGTAAGTTCCTGTTTCGCCCCAATCAGGAATTTATATTCGGCATGAATATGATAAAGTGCAGAACGGTCCTGCAGCTTTGAGCCTCCTTCTGATAAAGGCTTGTTTTTAATAACTGCAAATGCCGAGTCAAACCTCGCTGTTCCAGGATCAAAATAAGGCCTGTCTGCCAGCGATATTTTTTTATTTACCTTGTTTCTAACAATATTATGAATGGACTGAAGCGAATCCGCATTCGCTGCGATCACCGAGTCATAAGTGGCTTCGTTAAACTGATCGAACGGGTAGCCTGGGAAATTCTGAACCTTGTAATAAGGCGCATTAAGGCCGCCCTGTTTCCAGGCAAAAGTGTACTGATCGATCCAGGTTTCATTGGATTTTGAAAGTTTTTGAAGTTCAAACGCGGAAACCACTGCATCAAAGGAATTTCCGGCATCCTCATTGGTTGCATATACGCGGATAAAGCCTCTGTCTTTTTTTACAAGCTCGATTCTGTTCTGAAAAAACATTACATCTCTAAGACTGAAACGATTTTCACCCTGGTAAATCGTGGTGCCTGTGCCGAAATTTCCACTCAAAATAAGTTCAACATCCGGACGAAGCCGGTAATGGGCAGCAGCATTTAGTTTGAGGTTGTTGGTGTTGTAATTTACCAGGTCTGACTCCTTATAACCGTTCCTGAATATTGCCCCCATTCCAGGATAAAACTCTTTAAATGTTGGCGAAGTATAATTATTTGATACTGTTCCTAGTGCTTCGTCTCCGTAACGGTTCACAGCATCGTAACCGCCAGGATTGTCTCTCCCCGCTCCCGATTGCTCTGTCGGATTAAGGTTGTCCGCCTCCCAGTCATAAGCTTTCATAAATGAGATGTTAATCTTATAAGCGAACTTCTCTACACTGTCTCTGTTCTTAAATTTTTGCGCCCAACGAATTGATGTTTCAAAAAGCTCTCGTTCACCAACTTTTGCCTGCACAGATAATCCTGTATAATCAAAAGGATTCTTTGTGGTCATCGCGATAACGCCGTTGAACGCATTCGGACCGTAAAAGGCAGAAGAAGCTCCAACGATTATATCAACTTTCTGAACATCCAGCTCTGAGGAACCAAGAAAGTTACCCAATGAAAAATTCAGACCGGGAGCCTGATTATCAACGCCATCAATGATCTGTAACGTTCTTACCGGCGAAGTGCTGTTAAATCCGCGTGTATTTATGATCTTAAATCCGAGGCTTGCCGCAGTAAGATCGACACCTTTCAGAGCGCCTAATCCATCATAAAAGTTGGCTGCCGGCGTTTCTTTTATTGCCATGAGATCCATTGCTTCAACCGTAAGCGGCGATTCTTTTTGCCTTTCCGTTAAGCGCGTATCAACGATTTCAACTGTTTTTAGCAATTTCTCGTCGGCTTTCATAGCGACACTTATTTTCTGATTAAGCGCCGTCACCTGCATCTCCTTTGGCAGATAGCCGATGTAGGAAAATACCAGCGTAAATGGTGGTGTACCCGGATTAACCAAAGTGAAGTTTCCGTTAACATCCACACTTGCACCGATAGTTGTTCCTTTAACCACAACCGTCGCCCCGATCATCGCTTCTCCGGTGCGCTGGTCGGTAACTTTTCCTGTGAGATTCTGTCCGGTAAGGTTTCCGCAAAAACAGGAAAACATCACAATAATCAGAGTGTTAAGAAAATACAAGTAGCGTGGAGATAGCAGCATTTACAGTTCTTCTCGTTTGAAATCTAAAAATAAGGACATAATAAATATAAATCCAATCCGGAATTCTTATTTATGCACAATCATACGAAAATTAAAGGAACCATGTGAACCTTATGCACTCAAGGTTCTCAAAAGATAAAATGTCGTACACTAAAACTTCATCGGCAATAAAAGTTCTGTCATTTGAATATGTCATAATAAATCCATTTGGTCGTACCAGAAGCGACATAAATCTGTACAATTGTGATTTGGAAACATCATTCCGCTTTGCCAGATTTTGCCCTCAGATTTCCCGGATTAATAAGGAAATTCTGCCTCGATCTGCCAGGTCAGCGGAAGGTTCGTCCTAACTTTTTTCGGCGCGGCTAAATCGCGCTTTTTATGGAATGTATAAATTGATCCCTTTTGATGTATCATAATCGGATGAGGAATTAATTTTATAGACCATCGTTTGCTATCATTGATTAATAAAGTAGCAAAGAAGGAAATTAAGCGAGTTTCATGGAAGAAGGAGACAACGTGGGGCAATTGACCTTTGCGCATAATCATTTCAATAAATTAAATTCAGTTACAGTTCCATGTTTCTTATTGCGCTTACTATATTTTGATTTTCAGTTAAAATCAGCTGACGAATTATGAAGCAGAACACACGCTGTTTCTCCTTAACTTTGGCCTCCCAAATACAGACAAACAGGAATGGAAACAACTGTTTACCAGCCGAAAAACAAGATCAGGATTGTTACGGCAGCTTCCTTATTTGATGGTCACGATGCGGCCATTAACATCATGCGAAGGATCATTCAATCATCTGGCGCAGAGGTGATTCATCTTGGTCACGACCGTAGCGTTGAGGAAGTTGTTAATTGTGCGATTCAGGAAGATGCCCAGGCAATTGCAATGACTTCCTACCAGGGCGGTCACGTAGAATATTTCAAGTACATGCATGACCTTTTGAAAGAGAAAGGTGCAGGTCATATCAAAATATTTGGCGGCGGTGGTGGAACAATCCTTCCTTCAGAGATTGAAGAACTTCAGCAATATGGAATTACCCGCTTGTATCATCCTGATGACGGGCGTTCCATGGGTTTGCAGGGAATGATAAACGATCTCCTGAAAAAGAGCGATTTCGTTACTGTTGAAAGCCTGAATGGTGAAGTAGGCCATCTGATAGAAAAGGACTGGAAGTCAATCGCACGGCTTATTTCAGCAGCAGAAAATAACCCGGAAGCAGCGGGACCTGAGTTTAATAGAGTTCATGAGCTTGCTGCACAAAGTAAAACTCCCGTGCTCGGTATTACGGGAACGGGCGGCTCAGGAAAATCATCTTTGGTGGATGAACTAGTGAGAAGGTTTTTACTTGATTTCCCAGATAAACAGATCGGCGTTATTTCGGTAGATCCGTCAAAAAGAAAAACAGGAGGTGCGTTGCTGGGCGACCGTATCCGTATGAATGCGATTTTTAATGATCGTGTTTATATGCGTTCTCTGGCCACACGGCAAAGCAATCTGGCTTTAAGCAAGCATGTTAAAGAGGCCGTTGCGGTTTTGAAAGCTTCAAAATATGATCTGGTAATTCTTGAAACGTCCGGTATTGGCCAAAGTGATACTGAAATCCTTGATCACAGTGATTTAAGTTTGTATGTAATGACTCCGGAGTATGGCGCCGCGACTCAACTGGAGAAAATCGACATGCTGGATTTTGCCGATTTAATCGCGTTAAATAAATTCGATAAACGGGGCGCTTTAGATGCATTACGTGATGTAAAAAAGCAATATCAGCGCAATCATAATTTGTGGGACAAGGCTCCTGCAGATATGCCTGTTTATGGCACGATCGCTTCCCAGTTCAACGATCCGGGGATGAATAATCTCTATAAGGCAATCATGGATAAGATTGTCGAAAAGACTGAAGCTCCGTTAAAATCTCATTTCACTATAAGTCCTGAAATGAGTGAGAAAATTTATGTGATTCCTCCGAACCGAACACGGTACTTAAGTGAAATAACAGAGACTAACAGAAATTATAATAGTTGGGCCGAAAGACAGGCAGAGATTGCAGAAAAGCTTTACGCAATTGATAAAACAATTCAATCATTAAAGCAGGATGAAAACCAGGAAATAATTAAAGTGCTTCTTGCTCAATCAGATAAAATTCGTCTTGATTTAGATCCAAAAAACGGAAAAATACTGGAAGCATGGCAATCAACACGTCAGAGCTATAAGAATGAAATATTTATTTTTAAAGTCCGTGAAAAGGAGCTGAAAATCAAAACGCATACGACCAGTCTTTCCGGAACTCTTATTCCAAAGGTTGTAACGCCTGCATTTACTAATTGGGGCGGAATTTTAAGATGGCTTTTAACTGAAAATGTTCCTGGCGAATTTCCGTATGCGGCAGGAATCTATCCGTTTAAACGCGAAGGTGAAGATCCCACACGAATGTTTGCGGGAGAAGGTGGACCGGAAAGAACAAACAGGCGTTTCCATTACGTAAGCAAAGGCATGCCTGCTGCTCGTTTGTCTACTGCCTTCGATTCTGTTACGCTTTACGGAAACGACCCCGGACATCGCCCCGATATTTACGGAAAGATTGGCAATTCAGGGGTGAGCATCTGTTGCCTCGACGATGCAAAGGAAGTGTATTCCGGGTTTAATTTATGCGAGCCAACCACATCGGTTTCAATGACAATAAACGGTCCTGCGCCAATGTTGCTGGGCTTTTTCATGAATGCTGCAATCGATCAGCAGTGTGAATTACACATTAAAAAGAATGGACTTGAAAAAGAAGTACAGAATAAAATAGACGCGCTATTTACCGGTAAAATACGCCCGCAATATCAAGGTTCACTTCCTGAAGGAAATGATGGGTTAGGGCTGATGTTGCTGGGTTTAACCGGTGACCAGGTTTTAGAACAATCGGTGTATCAGAAAATTAAAACCGATACGTTGAAAGTCGTCCGTGGCACTGTTCAGGCGGATATATTAAAGGAAGATCAGGCACAAAACACCTGCATTTTCAGCACGGAATTCGCTCTTCGGATGATGGGTGATATTCAGCAATATTTTATTGATAAGCAAATAAGGAATTTTTACAGCGTTTCAATTTCCGGTTATCATATCGCTGAAGCGGGTGCTAATCCTGTAACACAACTGGCTTTTACCTTATCCAACGGATTTACATTCGTAGAATATTATTTGAGCCGAGGAATGAATATCGATGATTTTGCTCCAAATCTCTCCTTCTTTTTCAGTAATGGGATTGATCCTGAATATTCGGTTATCGGCCGCGTTGCCAGAAGAGTCTGGGCGAAAGCAATGAGGTTAAAGTACGGCGGAAATGAGCGCAGCCAGATGCTGAAATATCATATCCAGACGTCCGGCCGTTCGCTTCATGCACAGGAGATTGATTTTAATGATATACGCACAACGTTGCAGGCGTTGTATGCCATTTACGATAATTGCAATTCGTTGCACACAAATGCGTATGATGAAGCGATAACAACGCCTACAGAAGAATCCGTGCGGAGGGCAATGGCCATTCAGTTGATCATAAATAAGGAACTTGGATTGGCTAAAAATGAAAATCCGATCCAGGGTTCTTTTATTATTGAGGAATTAACAGACCTTGTTGAAGAAGCTGTTTATGCCGAATTTGACCGGATCACAGAACGTGGCGGTGTTCTTGGCGCAATGGAAACAATGTACCAGCGGAGCAAGATCCAGGAAGAGTCATTGTTTTACGAAATGCAAAAGCATTCAGGTGAATTTCCAATCATTGGCGTAAATACGTTTTTAAGTTCTAAAGGATCACCTACAGTTTTACCTAAAGAGGTTATACGTGCGACAGAGGAAGAGAAGCAATACCAGATTTCGATGCTTGAAAATCTGCATAAAAATCATCCTGAAAAAAGCGCCGAAATGCTTTCTCGCCTGCAAAAGGCCGCAATTGCAAATCGTAACATTTTTGACGAGTTGATGGAAGCTGCAAAGTATTGTTCATTGGGAGAGATTACGCATTCGTTATTTGAAGTTGGCGGACAGTACCGCAGAAACATGTAATTTCAATTGGTAATTGATAGCTAATAGTTGATGAAATTGATAATTGAATTTGATTGCCGATGATAAATCTCTGTAGAAACGTAAAGTTTTGCGTCTCAATCTCAATCCCAATCCCAATCCGAACGTTTTTAATTATTTCCTTTTGTATATTCAATTTTACCCTAAATGCCCAGTTGTCAAAAGGTTTTGATGCATTAAGCCAATATGATTTTTTTAAAGCCCGCGAAATATTTACAAAAGAATTAAAAAAGAATCGTGCCCCCGCGGCCTAC
>Ga0105044_10010100_pt1 | contig 12894 bp, 10 predicted proteins | sample MAT01_FD_78092 | JGI IMG/M metagenome (GOLD analysis project Ga0105044, IMG submission 78092) | Freshwater microbial communities from Lake Fryxell liftoff mats and glacier meltwater in Antarctica - MAT-01 | ecosystem: Environmental > Aquatic > Freshwater > Ice > Liftoff microbial mat | place...
GCAGACGCGCTGTTGCCTGATAGACCGGAGCCTGACGACTGCGGATAACATAGCCTACGCCCCCAAAGATCAATCCCAGGATGAGCACTATGATCACCCAACGACTGCGAAAAATACGTAGACGCTCAAAAATTTCCATAGTCGATGCTCCTACATCGTCGCGCTAAAAGGGAGACGCGAACTGTTCTAAGGTGTGTTGCAGATCCTGGTAGGACATAAGAATACCATCTGGATGATGGGCGTCAGTGGGCGGCTGTTTATCAGCATAGACACCCCCCTCATGCCGATACCACAAGGTCTTCATGCCCACTTGACGAGCGCCAAAGAAGTCTTTTGTCGGATTATCCCCGATATAAACGGCTTGCGGCCCCGTCACGCCCAGCAGCCTGAGCACCTCTTCAAACGGACGAGTCGACGGCTTCCAGGCGTCACGGCCCCATTGATCCGAGAACACCAGCACGTCAAACCAGTCGACCAGAGCAAGCGCCGCAAATTTTGCCTGCTGCGCCATGAGAAAGCCATCGCTCACAAGTCCGATTTTATAAAGAGGTTTGAGATCACGCAGCAGCGCGGGAATGTCCTCATACGGCGTCAGCGTCGGCTGATGATCACGATAAACACGCACACACTCTGCCACGACATCAGGTGTATCATGTCCATAGGCGGCCAACCAGTGATTGAAGGTATCTCCGCGCACACCCTGATCGAACAGTGTGGTGAGCATGGTATAGCTGTCATCGGCCGGCCACTGATAAGTGTCAGCCGCCCAATTCGCAACCGCACGAAAACCACTGCGAACATAGGCTGACTCAGGATAGAGTGTATCATCCATATCAAAGACAACGGCTTTTATCATCAAGTGTTAGTCTTCACTGACCTTCACCCGCTGTGTTTCAATCGCATCCAATTCCTGCTGTGTGAGGTAAAAGGAGTCATCAAAGCGCGTGAGGTAAATAGGAATACGATAGCTGCCCAGCGGAGGAACAGTATAAGGCAGTCCTGCCAGTTGGGAAAGATACCAGAGTGGAAAATTGGCCCCGACAGCCGCCGCCATGGGTGCGCCGCCACTGAGACGCGCATTAATCTCGGTAAAATAAGGCTGACCATCCTTCATAAGGCATTGGGTGGTGATGGGGCCAACGGCGGGCAGCGCGGCCACGATCTGGCGGCAGTAATCCGCCATCAGCGGGTGAAACGCCGTCACCCCGCGTGCCACTTCGCCCGAACGCACCAGCAGGCGCTTACGGGTGATAACCGACAGAAAGACGCCATCGAGATCCGAAATCACAACGTGAGAGAACTCTTCCCCCGGTAGAAACTCTTGAATGATGGTGTCTCGAATGTAATCCTTGAAGGAGTCCAGCTCACGCGCATTATTGACCTTGAAGGCGTTTACAGACGAACTGCCAGAACGCGGTTTGATAAACACAGGGAAATCGGGCAGATCGGCACTGGGCAAATGCTCTGGCAGCCATGAGCGCGGTGTGGGAACACCAATGCGCTTGAAAAATTCATACGTCAGCCATTTATCGTTGGCGATCTGTGCCGCTTCCAATGGAACCAGCGCCAAGCGTGTCCCGGTGGCTTCCAGTGCGGCCCGATTCTCGGCCATGATGAGAATCTCGGGGTCAATCAAAGGAAATACGAGATGAATCTGTTCGCGCTGACAAATATCAATCAGGGTCGGGAGATAGGCAGGATCGTTATAGCGGGGAACAAGATAAAAACGATCCGCCACCTGGCCTGTGGGGGCCAGCGCGTCAATATCGAGGCCCACGATATTCCCTGGAAGACCCAGAGCATCGTAAGCCTGCCGAAAAGCCCGCAGCAGCTCAACACGCCGCCCAGCGCTGGAAAACAAAATGTTGATCGGAGAAACATCCATTTTATTCATAGATCAGACAGAGCCTCACAGCATACAGCGGCTTGTCCGGGGGAACAAACCGCTGCATTGGGAATGAATACAAGACAACGACGAGTTTACACCCATTACTCTTGCGTGACGGTCATATTCACAACACGCAGAACCGTGAGCGGGTCAGCCGCTTCATCCAGACTCGATTCATAGGGACGTGCGGGCTGCGTATCTGAATCATCCAGCCATGTATCGGCAGGATCATAGGTCGTATCAATCGGAATGCTCAATTGAAGCATCGCCAGGGCTGCATCAAGTCGCGCCTTCATATCCAGCATCTGCGTGCGATAAATTTCACGCTCCGCATGAGCATGTTCAAGCTGACGATCCAACAGGCTGATACGATTCGCCATCACCTGGCACGCTGAACGCACCGGAGCCGGCGTTGCATTCCAATCCTTCTCAGAAATCAATACCTCTTTCATGACATCAGTCATGATATAGGATGGCTGACTGCCCGTAAAGCGGGGCATAGTCGCGTATCCTTCCTGGTTGATATCCTGGTGACGCAAGACCTTCTTCACTGTCCACCACAAAATCTTCATATCCAGCAAGAAGCTGACATGATCGACATAGTAGGTGTCCCAGTAGAATTTTTCTTCCCACTTGATCGAGTTGCGTCCGTTGACCTGAGCCATGCCCGTAATGCCGGGTTTGACATCATGACGACGCGCTTGATCGGCAGTGTACAGCGGCAGGTAATCAATCAGCAGCGGGCGCGGCCCAATGAGGCTGATATCCCCACGAATGACGTTCAGGAGCTGAGGCAGCTCATCCAGACTCATGCGACGCATAAACAGGCCAAATGAAGTCAAACGCTCTTCATCCGGCAGCAGCGTCCCATTCAAATCCCGATCATCTGTCATAGTACGGAATTTATAAATCTTGACTGACTTGCCTTTAAGTCCTGCCCGATTCTGGCTGAACAAGACGGGCGAACCCATCTTGATACGCACCATCAGGCCAATGATGAGCAATAAAGGCAGTGCAACAATGAAACCTACCAGACCGAGAACGCGATCCATAAGAGGTTTGATTAGGGTTGCATAGACTCGAATGCGTGGTTGTTTTTCGTTATACAGGACGTTCTGCATAATGGCTTTCCCCCGGTCGTTATGCCGTCTCTGAAGAAGTTTCGATGCGTTTGCAATCTTTCTCTAGAATACAACAGTTTTTGTTAAATTGCTGTTACAAACGGACTCGTCTTGTTCGGATTTAGCAAATCTTTATCTATTTTGTACATTTGAGCCTTTTGCAAGCACGAGCAATAGCCAATGGCCTGTCATTTGACAGACCATTGGGTTGGAAATTATTGTAACACTCATCTACTTTGGGACTAATTAACCCTTGCCTTCTCCTCTGATGGCAGTCCATAGAGCAAATCCTGGAGCGCATGTTTCTTATCAACCCCGTGCAAAACAAGTTGATCGAGCCACATGATAAACTCATCGTCATTGATGGTTTCGTTATGAGGTTCTAACTGAACAATACCTGGATGTAATGTCTCATGCTCTTTTTCGACGCGATCATCATATAACTGCTCATGCATCTTCTCGCCTTCGCGGATACCGGAGAACTGAATTGGGATATCGATATTGGGGCGCATCCCTCGTAAGCGAATCATGCGCTCGGCCAATTCCAGGATACGAACTGTCTCCCCCATCCGCAGCAGGAAGGTATCGCCGCCGCCGGTCATACATGCGGCATGGATGATGAGGTTGGCGGCTTCGGGGATGCTCATAAAGTAGCGCGTCATATCCGGGTGGGTCACGGTGATCGGGCCGCCCTGGTCAATTTGCCGCGTGAAGGTGGGGATCACGCTGCCTCGGCTGCCGAGCACATTGCCAAAGCGCACGCTGGCAAACAGCGTCTTGTTCTGCGGCTTGCGGGCAAGCGATTTCACCACCAGCTCACAGATGCGTTTGCTGGCTCCCATCACGCTGGAGGGATTTACAGCTTTATCGGTAGACACCAGCACAAACCGTTCAACGCCAAACTCCTGACTCAGAGACGCGACATTGCGCGTCCCCATAATATTGACGCGGACGGCGGCGTTGGGATACTTCTCCATCAGCGGAACATGCTTATAGGCTGCCGCATGGAACACCACATTGGGGCGATGAGTCTCAAAGATTTCACGCATTAAATCACCATCTGTGACATCCATCAGCACCTGCACGATATTCAGGGAAGGATGCAGCGCCTGGAGATCGACGGCCAGATCATGCAGGCCGCTCTCATTATTATCGACGAGAATGAGTTTGGTAGGATTGCGCAGCGGCGTTTGACGGCTGAGTTCCGAACCAATTGATCCTGCCGCACCCGTCACCATCAGCACGCGGTTTTCAACAGGCGTCAGGCTCACATCTTTGTGGGTGGTGATGACGCTGCGACCAATCAAATCTTCAGGGCGGACGGGGCGCAGCAGTTCCGTCGTCTGCATCTGTTTCATCGAGGCGAGAAGATCCGGCACGACCTTGATACGGGCCGGGGTTTGTTCGCACTTTTCAAGGATGCGGCGGAACGACTGGCCGGAGATGTTATGGATCGCCACTGCAATCACATCAATGTGATAATCCTCAATGATGCGTGGAATATCGTCTGTTTTGCCAAGTACCGGATGCTCTTCGAGGAAGAGACCCTGCTTTTGCGGATCATCATCGACAAAGCCGACCACAGAGACCTTGAAGTAGGTTCTCATACGGTACATATTGGCGGCTAAATCCTGCCCGGACAGACCGGCCCCAATAATCAGAATGCGCTCCGGCGTCATCTCATTTGGAAATTGATTGAGCACCACCGCCCGCCAGCGCCAGAACGCCCCACTCACGACGCGGGAGCGAAAGCGGATTGCCACACCGCCGACAAACACGAAAAATTGCGCCAGCGTCACAACCAGGAGCGGCACAGGACGCAGTTCAATCACATAGGCGGCAGAGACCATAATCAGGGACGCCGCCAGCCATGCCCGCGCCAGAACATTGATGCTCAAGCCGCTGGTGTGTGACCAGATACGATGATACACGCCCGTCAGATACATCACGATGATGGTGACAGCAGTGGCAAATGCGACAAACAGTATCGACTGAGGATCAATCTGGAGGCGGAACGAGCCTCTCACATAGGAGGCGACCACATACGACAGGACGACGACCAGGGCATCTTGCAGCATCCCCGGAATGACATGACGCCGCAGATGGCCCTCTGGGAATGCGGGGGGGAGGAGAAAAAAACGACGATTTTGATTACGATTTGATTTCATGAATTCGCCTTCCATACAGGTTGACTATGCGCGATCATCTCAGGCATATGTTTCAAACCTGTTAGAAACACACGCGGGTACACAGCAATTATAAACAAATTGCAGCCTCGTAACGAGCATTTGTTAGAAAAACGTTCTAAAGAAAGTGTAATTGTTTTAACGGGGGGATTTATTTATACAGCCAAGTATAGCATATACCGATCATAAAGTTGCTGTCTATGGGACAAGGCGGGCCTTGTCCCTACAAACCGCCATAAATATTCTATTGATCGTTGTGGCGGAGTCGTCGAGACGAGACCCGCCTCGCCCACCCAAAACGGATATGCGGCCTTCGCGTAATGTCTATGCCGATCTTCAATATGCCTCCGGTAAACGCCCCACTGCCAACTCTTCAAGCGCCGACAGCGATAAGAATCCGTCAGCCGCCCCGTCCACGCCAATCTTGTGTGCGGCAAACACCATCGCTGTACGGAGCGATTTAAACGGGTCTCGCGTCTTGAGATACAGCGCGGTGAAGGCCGACAGCAGCGCATCGCCCGCGCCAATCGTGCTGACAATCGGCTGCGTTTGCACCGCCCGATAATGCATCAGACCCGCATCCTTGACACTGATGAGCGCTCCTTCTTGGCCCATGCCGACAATAATAATCGGCGTGCCGTAGTTCACACTCACCTGATGCACCCACTCTTTGGGCGAGCAGGGAAGCTGCTCATGGCTTTGAAACAGCACATCGGCATGGACCATAAAATCGCGGTTATAGCCATCATCAATGCTGGAGATAATATGGACATCCGTGATGATGGGGATATGCGCGTGCTTGACACGGGCCAGCATCTGGCGTGAAAAATTGATATTGCACAGAATCGCCGCTTGCGCCTGCGAGAGGGCCGCCTCAAAGCGCTCAGTGGGGTAAATTTGATCCTGAACATCTTTTAAATCAGTGTAGATGGCCCGCCGCCCGCCCTGCTCATAGAGAATCACCGATTGCGCGGTCTTGTCCAGCGAGGAGAGGACATTGGCATCGGACAGGGGAATGGCGCTGAGCGCGTGCAGAACAGTCTTGCCCGGTTCATCCTGCCCGATCAGCGACAGGAAATTGACCTCCTGGCCCAGTGTCGCCAGCGCTTTGGAGATATTGTAGCCTACCCCGGCGACACTGGTATTGACGCCGAAAAAGGGATACTGCACTGGGTGATAGGCGATGGGAAACCCGTCAATTTTGAGGGTGGTTTCGAGATTGATGAGGCCGGAGACAAGAATTGACATAGCCAGAGTCCTGTGTGCGATATCAGGTGGGACGATAAAGGACAATGTTGTTCATTATACGGGATCGCGTCTTTGATGAGGGGTCTTGCTCGTCCAAGACTCATCAAAGACGCAGTATTCTTGAGTCCCGAAATATATCATCGCCCCAGATTGACCCCCAACGATGTGATAACCTCATAATTGCTGGTTTGCAACCAGCCCGCGACCTCATCGGCGGAGATGGTGTTGCCCTGCTGTGTGCCAAGCAGGACGACCTCATCGCCGGGCGACACCTGTCCGACATGGGTCAGGCTGATGACGCATTTCTCCATGCTGATGCGCCCGATAATCGGCGCACGCTGCCCATTCACGAGCACTTCTTTCCACGGGAACGGCGCACGACGCAGGCCATCGGCATAGCCAACGGGCAGAATCGCAATACGTTCGAGCGCCGCTGTCCGATAGGTCGCGCCATAGCCCACCGCATGATTGGCGGGCAGGGTCTTGACCTGGAGCACGGTGGTCTTCCAGGTCATGATCGGGCTGATATCTGCGGGCAGCGTGAGGCCCTCCGGCGCAAGGCCGTACATGAGCAGGCCCACCCGCACCATGTTAAAAGCGCCTTCTTTGGCTTGCATCATCCCGGCGGAATTGGAGGCGTGGATATATTTGAAATCCATGCCAGCCGCCCGCATCGCTCGCACGATGGATTTGAAGGAATCGATCTGGGATTGCGTCTGGAGCGGGTCACTTTCCGCGCTGCCGAAGTGCGTATAAATGCCTTCGAGTTCAAGCTTTTTCATCGCGGGCAAGCTGCGGAACATCATGACGGCCTCATCGGGCATCACCCCCAGGCGGCCCATGCCCGTATCGACTTTGACGTGATACTTGAGCTTGCCTTCAATATCGCGCATGGCCCGATCATACATCTGGGCCATATTCAGATCGAACAGCGTGACCGTGAGATTCTGCTGGACAGCCTGCCGCAGCGCATTCACCGGGGTATAGCTCATGACGAGAATCGGCGCATCAATGCCTGCATCGCGCAGTTCCAGTGCTTCGGCAATATTTGCCACGCCGAGATAGCCGACCCCATTGAGCAGGGCTGTTCGTGCTGTCATGACCGCACCATGCCCGTAGGCATTGGCTTTGATGACGGTCATGAGGGTGACATCAGAGCCAATCATGGCGCGAAGCGTGCGAATATTCTTGACAAGCTGCTCTTTATTGATATCAATCCAGGCCGGACGCAGCGGATAATGTGGGATGCCCGTTGACGGCAGTTCATCCTGGCGCACGAGTTTGCTGCGATCCTGCGGATTGGCGAGGAGCTGCGCCACAACCTGCTCAAGCTGCGTGTTGGCCCCACCTTTGAGCAGAATCACATCATTCTCATCCAACTGCAAATCGAGCAGGGCCGTGACCGCATCCTGCACGCTGTAGGTGGTGCGGACATTGCGCGGGTCTTTGCCCTGGTCGATGGCGGCACGGCCCGCGAGAGCGGCTTCACCGCCGTTGGTGATGAGGATATCGACCACCTCGGCGGCGCGTGCTCCCACCGCCCGATGCCCGTACTGGCTGTTGCGACCCAATCCATCCATATCACCGAAGACGAAAATCACGCGCTGGCCTTCGGTTTTGACGTAATTGAGCCAATCCAACGCCGCCAGCGTCGAGGCAACATTGGCGCGATAGGTGTCGTCGATGAGGATGGCGTTGTTCTGCCCGACGAGGGGATTCATGCGTCCGGGCAAAGGATGGAGATCGCGCAGGGCCTTGAGCGCATCATCCAGCGGAATAGCGGCCTCGCGCACCACGACCAGCGCCGCCAGCAGGCTGTAAAGATTTTGCTTGCCGGGAACAGGACTCCAGCGCCCCAGATAGCGCTCTTCGGCCCGCACATCGAAGCCTGTGCGTTCCAGACCCGGTTTGACGTTGTAGGCCATCACATCCGCCCCAAACTGATCAATGCCGATGGTACGAATCGAGCCTTTGGCGCGACCCATCAATTCGCCTGTGCGCGGATCGTCATAATTGAGCACCAGACGGGCTTCGGGCGACATAAGCGAATCAATCAGCGTATGAAATTCTTCCAGATACTGCGTCACGCTGTCAAAGGGAGCCTGCTGGATCGGATCAATCCCCGTAATCACGCCGATATCCGGTTGCAGCGCCTCGACCATCTTCTTCATTTCGCCGGGCTGCGTCGGGTCAAGCTTCACGACGACGTATTGATGCTCGCTGTTGAGGGTCGCCAGCGACAGCGCCAGACTCAGGCGGCCCGCGCCCTCACGATTGCCCTCTAAGACCTTGTAGCGCGTGCTGAGGATATGCTGGATGGCGGCCACTGCCGTTGATTTGCCGAATGACCCCGTGACCACGATGGTTTTGACTTGCAGCTTGCCGAGCGTGAACTGCACCCAGGACATCAAGGCATCCACGCTGTCGCGCACCATGAGCACCGAGACGCCCGTTGTATCGCAGGGCGGCGGCTCATTGCAGACGACGCCGGACACGCCGCGCCGAATCGCCTCTTCAATATCATGATGGGTGTCGCCGCGATTGCTCCGCAGCGCGACAAAGAGCATTCCTTCCCGCGCCTGACGTGGATCGAGGCAAAAATCCATAAACAGATGGGTCACCGCCTCCCCGAACAACTGACCATTGGCGGCCTTTAAGAGATCATAGAGATTAATCATCGAACGTCCTTCTGGGTGGTCAGGTGGCGGTGTGGTGGGCTAACGCTGCCAGAGCGTCTCCCATGCGCGTAATTGTATCTTGTGCGGCGCAGACGACAAACAACAAACACACCTCCGCGCAGGCCCTGCGTGACTGTGTTATAATGAGAGGCGTTTCTTATAAAGTGTCTTAAAGGGGCTTGGGGCATGACCTTTCGGTTTGAGGTGGTTGCGGAGGAGGGCGCAGCACGCGCAGGGATTCTCCATACACCGCATGGCCCGATTCCAACCCCCGTGTATGCCCCCGTTGGCACACAGGCCACCGTCAAGGCCATTCCCCCGCGTGATTTGCATGAATTGAATGCCACCCTCATCCTCTCCAATGCCTATCATCTTCATCTGCGGCCCGGCGAAGACCTCATACAGCAGATGGGCGGGCTGCACCGCTTTATGGATTGGTCAGGGCCGATTCTGACGGATTCGGGCGGCTTTCAGGTGTTCAGCCTCACTGAGATCAATGAGATTGATGAAGAGGGCGTCACCTTTCGCAGCCATATCGATGGGTCAATCCGCCGCCTCACGCCGGAAAAATCGATGCAGATTCAAGAGGCGCTGGGCGCGGATATCATCATGTGCTTCGATCAATGTCCGCCGCCGCTGGATCGGGCGACGGTAGAAAAGGCGATTGACCGCACTCATCGCTGGGCGGTTCGCTGCCGTGAGGCGCACCCCGACGACACAGTGCAGGTCCTGTTTGGCATTGTGCAGGGCGGCATCTTTGAGGATTTGCGCGTGAAATCGGCTGAATTTCTGACCCAACTGGATTTCCCCGGCTATGCGGTGGGCGGGCTGGCAGTCGGCGAGACCAAAGCCGAGCAGTACCGCGCCCTGGATTACACTGTGCCGCTGCTGCCCCGCCATAAGCCGCGCTATCTCATGGGCGTGGGCGACCCCGATGATCTGGTCGAGGGCATTTTGCGCGGCATTGATATTTTTGATTGTGTCATCCCGACGCGCTTGGCACGGCATGGATCAGCTCTCACCGCCGACGGACGCATCAATATGCGTAATACTCAATTTCGCACACAAGACGCTCCTGTCGAGGCGGGGTGTTCATGCTACTGCTGTCAGCACTTTAGTCGCGCCTATCTCCGCCATCTGGTCGTGACGAAGGAACTGCTCGGTCACTATCTGCTCAGCTTGCACAATGTGCATTTCCTCATCCAGCATGTACGGCGGATGCGTGCCGCCCTGTTAGACGGCACGCTGCGGTCTTACACCACCGCCTTTCTAGGGCGTTATCTCCAGAAGGCTTAGCGGAAGTCGGAGTCGCCGCTGCGATGAACCGCCTGACGCGCACTCTCTCTGCTCTGGCGCTGACACTGCTGGCCGGCTGTCAGCCCAATCTGCCTATGGAGACGGCAACGCCGCTGACCGATGTGCGGCGTCTGCGCGTGGATACTACGCTGGAAACAACCCCCTTCCTTGAACGTCTGATCGCCAGTTACAAAGACAAGCAGCCCTCTATTGATATCCAATCGCAGACAGTGGGGCATGATGTCCTTATGCAACGCCTGCTGGCCGGCGAGGGGGACTACGGCCTGACGCTGCACGCCCCCGATGACAAAACGCTCTGGTCGGCCCCCCTCGCGTATGATGCGCTGGTTGTCCTGGTTCATCCTGATAATTTGGTGACATCTCTCACACCGGATGATTTGCGTCGTCTTTACAGCGGCGTGACGCGCTCCTGGGGAACGGGTGAAGCGGTTGATGTGTTCTCGTGGCCGCCGCGCTCCGGGCTGCGTGATGAATTTGAACGACTGGTGATGGGCCAGCGCCGACTCCTCACCACCGCGCAGATTTTGCCCACATCGGCGGCAGTGCAGGCGCAAATCGCGCAGACGCCCAACGGCATTGCCTATTTGCCCTACAGCCAATGGAAAGCGGATGCGGGCGGGCGCGTCATCGCCATCGACGGCGTGCTGCCTGCGGCGGACACACTGGCAAGCGGGCAGTACCCGCTGCGCCTGACAGTGTATTTGGTCGGGCGCACACCGCCCGAAGGCGATTACGCCGCTCTCCTGGCCTGGATACAGAGCCGCAAGGGGCAGGATCAACTGGCCCCGTCGTATGTGCCGCTGCTGCCGGGGTGATACCCTCACCCCAACCCCTCTCCCACTACGCGGTAGAGGGGCTTTTACGGTACAGCCGGGGTGTGAAGGAAGGTGCTGTAGGTATAGAAAATCGCAACCAGGATGACGAGGATAAGAAGCCAGAAGGTGGTGAGGGCGGTATCCCGCGAACTCCGCAACCGCGCTCGTTTGCGTTCGCTGGCGAGTTCAATTTCGCGCAGGCGCAGCAGGGCGCGGAGGGCTGTTTCATTGTGCGGGTTGATTCGCAGCACATTATCCAGGCAGATGAGACTCTGATCCAGCGACTCCACTGCCACACTCATCCACAGCCATGCCTCCTCGAAGTTGTTATTCTCCCCGATCAACTGACGCAAGATCGGGACAGCCTCGGCTTTGCGACTGGCCTGGATGAGTTCAATGGCATCGAGCAAACGATGAATCGGGGCGCTCTGCTCCGCATCAGTCATGAACCGGGGCGGCCTTTCGCAGCGGCTCAGGCTGCACTGCGGCAAACAGATCATCTTCATCGATGCTGTCGCGGGTCGGCCTGGGGATCAGGCGGGTGAAGCCCTGCTTGCCCATGATCTGCCGCCGCAGCCACATCGGAATCGGGAAAGCGCGATTCATGCCGCCGCCCTGACTGGCATGACAGGCGCTGGCTTCATCCCAGGCATACAAATAATCGCGGATATCGACGCTGGTATGGCTCGGTTCGAGATTGTCAATCACCGCCTGAAAATCAATATCCTTATTCGTCCCCATGTGGCGCACATCCAGGCCGCGCAGCTTCATAACTCCCAGCATGACCTTGAGGGGCAGGCCGGGGATCGATGTGTAGTACAGCTTTTGCGGCGTATACGGCGCATCATCGGTCACATACGCGACATCGCCTGCTTTGTCGAAGGCGTCCAATGTCGCCCGCTGAATGGCGATATGATCGGGGTGGCCGTAGCCGCCATAGCGATTGAAGGTGACAACCACCTGTGGCTGTGTCTGACGAATAATATCTACCACATGCCGCACAACCTTCGCCGGATAATGCTCCCATTGATACCACAGCGACTCAGGATTTTGATTGTGTTCGCTGTTCATCATGCCGCTGTCGCAGTAATTGCCCAGGATCACCTTGAAATTTAAGACGCGGGCTGCCGCATCAAGCTCGGCCAAACGCAGCTCTTTGGTGGTGGCGTAGCGATCTTTCATCTCATCCGGGATCGTTCCGACTTCACCCGCTGTCGCGCAGAAATACGTCACCTCAACGCCGCTGGCAACATAGCGGGCAATTGTGCCACCCATCCCAAAACTCTCATCATCCGGGTGAGCAAAGACCATCAGCATCCGTCGATTTGACATACCATAAAATGTTCGCCTGGGGACACCGGGTTAAAACCCGGTGGGGAAAGGCGTACTTCCTTTCTCATCGCTGTCGCCGTCCGAGTGATGTCCCCGAAGGGAAGGAGCGATTTAAGTGACCTCTGGCTCGCTCCCAAGCCGCACCCGTTTCTGGGGAAATGTTTTCCTCGACAAAGTTAGAGAGCGGTTTTGTGTGAACAACACTGACTTAGAAGCCGTTTGATAATGGAATTTGTAATCTCAAAACAGGGTCATCATGCTGTTTTTGAGCCATCGTCTTGATCGTAACGCCCTGTTTGGTCTTTTGTA
>Ga0105044_10010102_pt1 | contig 12893 bp, 11 predicted proteins | sample MAT01_FD_78092 | JGI IMG/M metagenome (GOLD analysis project Ga0105044, IMG submission 78092) | Freshwater microbial communities from Lake Fryxell liftoff mats and glacier meltwater in Antarctica - MAT-01 | ecosystem: Environmental > Aquatic > Freshwater > Ice > Liftoff microbial mat | place...
GATCTTGGCGATGTCGGCGGCGCTCAGGAAGATCGTTGGGTTCTCGGCCACCTCTTTCTTGACGAAGGGCTTGGACGCCGCGTTGGGGTTGGCGTAGAAAACCTTGTTGGTCAGGCTGGCGTGCACCTCGGGCCGCAGGATGTAGTTGATGAACAGGTGCGCGTTCTTGACGTTCTTGGCGTCCTTGGGGATGGCCATGGTGTCGAAGAACAGCGTTGCGCCGCTGGGCGGGATCAGGGCCTGGATGTCCTGGCCGCTTTTGCTGTCGAGTGCACGTTGGCGCGCGATGTTGATGTCACCCGAATAACCCATCACCACACACAACTGACCGGCCGCCAGGTCGTTGATGTAGCCCGATGAAGAGAAACGGGTGATGTTGGGGCGCGCCTTCATCAGCACGTCGCGGGCTGCGTTGTAGTCGGCAGCGACCTTGCTGTAGGCCGGCTTGCCGGCGTAGCTCATCGCCACCGGCAGCACCTCGCTGGCCGAATCGAGCACGTTGATGCCGCAACCCTTGAGCTTGCTGGCGTACTCGGGCTTGAAGATCAGATCCCAGGGGTTGGCTGGCATCGGCGTGGCGCCCAGCGCGGCCTTGACTTTGCCGGCGTTGATGCCCACGGTCACATAGCCCCACATCCAGGTCACCAGGTGGGCGTTGCCGGGGTCGATGTCTTTCAGCTTGCCCAGCAGCGCGGTATCCAGGTTGCCCCAGTTGCCAAGCTGGCTGCGGTCGAGCTTTTGAAACAACCCGGCCTGGATTTGAGTTTTGGCAAAGTGCGCGCTGGGCACCACGATGTCGTAGCCGGTCTGGCCAGCCACCAGCTTGGCTTGCAGGATCTCGTTGTTGTCGTAGTTGTCGTAGCGGACCTTGATGCCGGTCTCTTTCTCGAAGTTCTTGATCGTGTCTTCGGCGATGTAGTCCGACCAGTTGTAGATGTTCAGCACCTTGGGCTCGGCCGCCTGGGCTTGGGCAACCCCGTGGCTGGCCAGCAGTGTCAGCGCCAAGGCGGTGGCTTGCGCGCCGGTCTTGAGCCAGCGGCTGGGTCTGTAGAAGGTGGAGCGGCGGGTGGTCATGGGAGCCTCCTTGCACGGCGGTAGGGTGATGAACAGAGGTGCGCACCAGCAGCACCTGGCGTTGCGGATCAACGCAAGCGCAGGGATTGTGGCTGACCTGGGCCTGGATACTCAACGCATCTGGAAGTCCCGACGCTGGCAAGGCGTTATCGCCCGCCTGAAGCCGCTTCGACCAAAGCTTTGACGGCCTTGCCCCGGTAGGACAATGGCCCACCCGGTATTTCAAAGGAGCCTGCTCATGACCTGGTTGGTGCTTGGACTGTGCCTATTTTTGGGCGTGCACTCGGTGCGCATCTTTGGCGAAGGTTGGCGCACGCAGATGCTGGAGCGCCTGGGTGAGGGTGGCTGGAAGGGTGTGTATTCGGTGCTCTCGCTGCTGGGGCTGGTGCTGATCATCTGGGGCTACGGCATCGCGCGTCAGCAGCCGCTGGTGCTGTGGCCTTCGCCGGCCTGGGCTCGCCACCTGGCATCGCCGCTGACTTTGCTGGCCTTTGTGCTGCTGGTGGCGGCCTATGTGCCGGGCAACTGGATCAAGGCCAAGGTACACCACCCGATGGTGGTGGGGGTCAAGGTGTGGGCTTTTTCGCATCTGCTGGCCAACAACACGGTGGCCGACGTGGTGCTGTTTGGCAGTTTTGTGCTGTGGGCAGTGCTGAACTTCAGAGCTGCACGCGCCCGCGATCGCGCTGCAGGCACCGTCTACGCAGCGGGCCGCTGGGGCCCCACTCTCGTGACGGTGCTTGTCGGCATCGTGGCCTGGCTGGCTTTTGCACTGTGGGCGCACCAGGCGCTGTTCGGTGTGCGGCCTTTCGGCTGAGACAGCGGAGGGGCTGGTTGTAAGGGCGCCCCCGGTTGGGGGGCGCCCCTACAACCACCGTCGGGGTGATGGCCAGCGCACGCGTGCTTGCACACCATAGGCACCTTGTCAGCAGCGCAGGGGCCTTTGATGATTGCCTGGTTTCAACTTTCGGGTTTGAGCCGTTGGTGGGTTCGCTCTGCGCCTGCGCGCCAGCGGCCCGCTTCGCAGAGCCTTTACGCTGCCGCCAATGACCTGCCAGCGGTGGCAGCCGAATCGTCACAGCCTGTCGGCTGTGGCTGGTTCGATTCGAGCCGCGAACTGCATCAAGGTTTACAGGTGCTGGAGCATCAGGGCGCGCAAGACCTGAGCGAGCAAATGCCACTGGCGCCGTGGTTGGAGCTCTATCTGCTCAGCTCTGTGCCAGACGCCCGTTCTGAGAATCCTCCCCCGCCTGCACGGCCTGCGCCGTCTGCACCAGTTCTTGCCGGGTGGTCATCACAGAAGACCACCACTGGGCCATTGGCCCGCGCAGCGCTCGGCCGGCCGAAACCAGTAGATGGCAAGTCTGTGGCACTGCCTGCGGCGGCAGCGCGCTGACGGCAACCTGCCGGTGGTAATCTGCTGATCCGCCACAGCGCAGGAGCAGCAAACATGAGAGCGATCTGGAAAGGTACCGTCGTTGCCCAGAGTGACGAAACCGTGGTCGTCGAAGGCAACCATTACTTCCCGGCTGAGTCGTTGAAGGCCGAGTTCACTTTGCCCAGCAACACCAAGACCATGTGTTCCTGGAAAGGCGAAGCCCAGTACAAGACTTTGTTTGTAGACGGCGAAGCCAACCCCGACGCCGTCTGGACCTACCTCGACCCCAAACCCGCAGCGGCTGAGATCAAGGGCCGCGTTGCTTTCTGGAAAGGCGTACAGGTCCGCGAGTGAAGGCTTGGTCATGGAGCCGTTGGCCCCGGAGAGTTTGACGGGCGTCGCGGGCATCGCGGGCCTGGCGAGCTTGACGAGCTTGACGAGCTTTCGGCCAGCCCTCAGCCCGGCCCATCTGAAAAGGCTGCACGATGTCTGGCGCTCGGCAGGCTGGCCTTGTGGTGATGCGCTGGAGCTGGAATTGCTTGCGGGCGGCTGGTTGACCCGCCACTGGGACGATGCCGGTCGCCCCAGCCTGCGGGCCAGTGATGGCGCGCTGCAGCAACTGGCGGCCAAACGCCGCCGCCACCAGCAGGCCCTGAGCGCCCACGAATCACTGGTGGCCCGGGTGGCGCTGGAAATGCAGCGCGCCGGGCGTGTGGTGTGGCGCGGTTTGAGCCTGCGAGCGCCATTGCCAGGTTTTGCCGCTGCGCCAAAACAGCCGGCTCCGGGCGAGACGCAGCACAGCGATGAGCCGCCGCCAACCCCCACGCGCTGGGTGACTGCGATGCCCGATGTCTTCTCGATCCGCAACACCACGGTGGAGGACTATGTAGAGCCGGTGGTGCACGAGATCAAGGTCAGTCGCAGCGACTTGCGCGCCGACCTGATGCGCGCCGACAAGGGCCTGGCTTATCTGGCACTGTCCGGGCAATGCTGGTACGTGCTGCAACGAGGTATCGCGCAACTGGAGGAAGTGCCTGCTCACTTCGGCGTGATGTGGGCCGATCCGCAAGGCCTGGAGGTAGCGCGCTCAGCCCCGCGCCGAGCGATGCGGCTGGGTTTTGCGGTCTGGATGGCCTTGGCCAAAGCGCGCGCCGAGCAGCGCCCCGATGAAGACGGGCAAACCTTGTTGGGCGCAGATCAGGGGCCTTAAGACCCGTTTTCACAGGCCTTCGCGTTGGCGGGGTTTGCCTACGATGCGTAACCAAGGAGGTGGCCCGTTGGCTGCCCTGTGGGTGCGGCTGACCCCGAACGAACAGCCTTTGGCTGCCGATGCTTGCCACGATTGCTGCCTCACTGCTGGCCATCCCAGGCCAGAGTTTGCCTGCCGCTGAAAGGGACCTTGCACATGTCTGGATGGCTTTCTCGTTTGCTGGGGCGCTCGGCCGCACCCGCCGCACCCGCAAGTCCCGCCAAAGTGGGGCAGACCAGCCCCTCGGCCATGCCGTCGGCCTCGCCTGTCGCGGTGGCAAGTCGGCCGCCGGCGGCCGCTGCCCAAGCTGCATCAACCGCATCAGCCGCAGCCACCCAGTTTGGCCTGCGCCGGCCACTGGTGGGCAACAAAGGCAATGTGGCGGGCTTTGAAGTGCGTTTGCCGACCGCCCTGGAGCAGCGCTTGCTGACCCGCGCCGACCCGGCCGCCTGGGCCGCCAACCAGGCCTTGTTGTTGGCCGCTGCAGCGCCGGTGTGCAAAGCCGGCCGCATGGCGCTGATGCAGGTCGGTGTCGCGGCGCTGATGCGCCCGGGCGTGGCCCAGCATGCGCAACCAGGCGCCTTGCTGTGCGTGGATGACTTGGCGCAATTGCCGCCCGACATGGCCACCGAGTTGCGCGCGCGGGGTGTGCGATTGGGCGTCAATGACGGCCCGGCGCAGGCCAGCCCGGTGGCTGACTTCATCTGGCTGCAGGCGGCTGCTGGCGGCCTGGATACGCTGTTGCTGTCGGCCCAGCAATGGCGTGCAGCGCAACCCAAGGTGCCTTTGGTGGCGAGCGGCTTGCAGCATCTGGATGATGTGGAGCGGCTGCTGCGCAGTGGCTTCACGCTGGCTGGCGGCGTGCTGGATCGCGCCTCGGTGGTGCCTTCTTCAAAGCCCGTCAGTGCTGCTGCCCAGCGCATTTGTGAATTGCTGAACCACCTGTCGCTTGACCGCGATACCGCCGTGGTGGCCGATGCGGTGCGTGCCGACGTGGCCTTGTCGTACCGTTTGCTGCGTTACGTCAACAGCCCTGCCGTGGGCCTGCGACGCAATGTCGAGACGATCGACGCCGCCGTCATGCTGCTGGGCCGCCAGGAGCTGTACCGCTGGTTGTCGGTGTTGCTGTTGACCGTGGCTGAGTCGCGCCAGGCCAGCCAGGCGCTGCAGGAAACCGCCTTGGCCCGTGGCCGCTTGTTGGAGATGCTGGCTCGCGCACGCAATGACCCAGCACCGCAAACCTTGTTCACGGTGGGCATGTTGTCGTTGGTCGAGGTGTTGTTGCAAATGCCGATGGCCGATGCGCTGAAACCGTTGCGCCTGGGCGACGCCTTGTTGCAAGCCTTGCTGCAAGGCCAGGGCCCTTACGCCGAATACCTGGCTCTGGCGAAAGCGCTGGACGGGGGAGACATCGCGTCTGTCGATGGCCTGGCGCAACCCTGGGGCGGTGCAGATGCGGTGCAAGTGATGGCGGATGCTGCCTGGGCCTGGGCCGAAGCCGTGGCGAGCGGAGCGGCTGCGCCGGCGCCGTAGTTCGGGCCGGGATCGGCCTTGGGGCTTGGGCCTGGACCTCGGCCTGGCCAGCAACGGGTGTGACTCTGGCCGAGAATCGCCGCTCCCACCCACTCCAAGACGCCAAGTCACGCACAATGGTCGTCTCGTTTTGCAGGAGGTCCGGTCCATGAACGCGCAACCCAATCGGCATGGCATCGGGGTGCCAAACAGAGCCCTGTCGATGAGCAAGCCACTGATCGCCCACTGGCGCCCAGGAGTGGCTGCGTTGGCTTGTGTGTCTTTGTTGCTGCTGGGTGCTGCTGCAGGGCCTGCCGCAAACGCAGCACCTGGCCTGCCTTCAACGCAGGTGGCGTGGCTCCCAGCCTCGGCCGATGCCGACATCGAGCGCGCATTTGCGCAGGCCCGGGCCGAGAAAAAGCCACTGCTGCTGTACTGGGGAGCCACCTGGTGCCCGCCTTGCAATCAGCTCAAGGCGACCTTGTTCAACCGGCAAGACTTTGCCGCCATGTCGCGCTCTTTTGTCGCTGTGCACGTGGACGGTGATCGACCCGGCGCGCAGCGGCTGGGCCGCCGCTTCAAGGTCAGCGGCTACCCGACCATCGTCGTGATGAGTGCCGAGGGTGTCGAGATCACCCGATTGCCTGGCGAGGTTGAGGCCGAGCAGGTCATGGCGGTGTTGCAGCTCGGTCTGGCCGGGGGTCGCCCGGCCAAGGCGGTGCTGGCTGACGCGCTGGCTGCCAAACCATTGCAGCCGGCCGAATGGCGTTTGCTGTCTTTTTATTCGTGGGAAACCGATGAGCAGCAGCTGGTGCCCAAAGCCGAGTTGGCCGACACGCTGGCCAAGCTGGCCCGGCTCAGCGCGACAGCTCCAGGCGAGTCCACCGCCCGCGCGGGTGCTCAAAACGAGATCTCCACCCGTCTGTGGCTCAAAGCGCTGGCGGCCAGCAACGAAGCCCAAGGGGTCAAGGCCGACGACAACCTGCGCCGCATGGTGCTGCAGGTCTTGAGCGAGCCGGCGCTGACGCGCACCCACACCGACGTGTTGAGCAACAGCGCCAGCCAGCTGGTCAGCAGCTTGCAGCCTGAGCCGGGCGTTGCTCGCGACGGCCTGGTGACGGCCTTTGACCAAGGCTTGCAGCGCTTGCAGGCCGACGCCACGCTGTCGCGCGCCGACCGGCTGGGGGCGCTGTTGTCGCGCATCGAGTTGGCGCGCCTGGAGCAACCCAAAGACAGTGCCCAGGTCAAGCTGCCTGAAGCCTTGACGACAGAAGTGCGCTCTTTTGTCGCCAGACAAGACCGCGAGATCACCGACGGCTACGAGCGGCAGGCCGTGATCACGGCAGCGGCTTACACGCTCGGCCGCGCGGGCCTGTGGGCAGACAGCGATGCCTTGCTCAAAGCCAGTTTGGTCAAGAGCCATTCGCCTTACTACTTGATGAGCCAGTTGGGCAGCAACGCCCGCAAGCAAGGGCGCACCAAGGAAGCGCTGGACTGGTACGCGCAAGCCTTTCAGAAGAGCGAAGGCCCGGCCACCCGGCTGCAATGGGGCTCGGGTTATCTGTCGGCACTGGTGGATCTCAGCCCCCAGGCCGCGCGCCGCATCGAGCAGACAGCGACCCAGTTGCTGAGCGAGGCCCGTCAGGACAGCAGCGCTTTTGAGGCGCGCAGTGCACGCTCGCTGCAGCGCATCAGTAACAAGTTGCTGGCTTGGAATGCCAAAGGCGAACATGCGGCGGTGCTGGCCAGACTGCAAAGGCTGTCTGCAGCCTGGTGCCCGAAAGTCGACACGGCCGATGGCCAGCGTGCGGCTTGCGAGGCGTTGTTCAAACCAGCCGCAGCGGCTGCCTCCAAAGCAGCGGCCTGAAGCCAGCCTCCCACCCCCTTTAGAAAGCCACCATGCCGCGCCCCATCCTCGAAGAACAACACCTTCACCCAGCCATCCGCGAGCGCGTGGCGAGCCACCACGCCGACACGCTCAAGCAAGTGCAGCAGGCCGTCGCCAGTCACCCGGTGGTGGTGATCGGCATGACGAGCAACCCCTTCGTCAAGAAGGCGCGCAAGGCTTTGGACGCAGCGGGCATCCGGCACCATGACATTGATATCGGCAGCTATTTCGGCGATTGGCGGCGACGCAACGCGTTGAAGATGTGGTGTGGTTGGCCGACGCTGCCGATGGTGTTCGTGAAAGGTGTGCTGGTGGGAGGTGCTGAAGACATGATCAAGTTGATCGACAGTGGTGAGTTGAAGCGCTCACTCGGCTGATGAAGCGGCAGGCGCGCGGGCCGCTGGGGTGTGCGCTGTCATGCGTTGCGGTGCTGGCAGCGGCGTTGCTGCAGTCCATCGGCCCAGCTCAAGCTGCCGACAGTTCAGACGCCCGACTGGGCCTGACTTCTTGTCGCTTGCCAGGCGTCGAGCACGAGGCCTGGTGTGGCCAGCTGCGCCGCCTGCTGGACCCGGCTGTACCGCTGGGCACTGCCTTTGACTTGCACTTTGCGGTGCTGCCGGCGCTGGCGCGCAACCGCAAGCCTGACCCGGTGTTTTTCTTCGCCGGTGGCCCGGGCCAAAGTGCCGTTGATCTGGCGCCACAGATCAGTCGTTTGATGTCCAGGCTGGGCAACCGGCGTGATGTGGTGCTGGTCGATCAGCGTGGCACCGGGCGCAGCGCGCCGCTGGCCTGCGAGCCGCTGCCGGCGGCTTTGCCTTTGGCCCAGGCGCTGGACAACGCCTGGCAGTTGCAACGCCTGGCAGATTGCCGAAATGCCTTGCAGGCCTTGCCGCATGGGGACCTGCGCTTTTATGCCACGTCTTTGGCAGTGCAGGATGTGGATGCTGTGCGGCGGGCGCTCGGTGCCACCCGGATCAACCTGGTGGGCGGCTCTTACGGCACGCGCGTTGCGCTGGAGTACATGCGGCAGTTTCCGCCGCAGGTGCGGCGCGCGGTGATCGACGGCGTGGCGCCGCCCGACATGGTGCTGCCGGCAGCCTTTTCGGCCGACAACCAGGCCGCATTGCAAGCCGTGCTGCAGGCGTGTGCAGCCGAGCCGCGCTGTGCCAGCCGCTACCCCAGACTGCAGGCCGATTGGCAGGCCTTGCTGCTGGGCCTGCCGATGACGGTGACGGCAGCGCACCCGCTGACCGGTCAGCAGCAGCGTTTTGAGTTGACTCGCCAGAACCTGCTGGGCCTGGTGCGCGCGCCCTTGTACGTACCAGCTCTGGCGGCGGCCTTGCCGATGGCGTTGCACGAGGCGGCAGCCGGCCGCCTGGAGCCGCTGCTGGGTTTGTCATCGGCCCTGAGCGGTAGCCGCTCGCGGCGGCCGGGCCAGCTGTTTGAAGGCATGCACTTTGCGGTGGTTTGCAGTGAAGACGTGCCGCGGCTGGCCTTGTCGGCCGATGCGCCAGGTGCCGACTTTGGCAGCCTCTTTGCGCAGCAGTATCGGCAGGTGTGCCAGGGCTGGCCGCGTGCCGAAGTGCCGGCCGGCTTTTACGAGGTGCCCCCCGCGCCGGCCGCCGTGTTGGTGCTCAGCGGCGGTGCCGACCCGGTGACGCCGCCGCGCCACGGTCAACGTGTGACGCAGGCCTTGGGGACCAAGGCGCGTCACGTGGTGGTGGATCAGGCTGGCCATGGTGTCATGGCTCTGCCGTGTCTGCGTGACGTGCTGTTCAGGTTCATCGATGCCGCCAGCGACGAAGAAGCCCTGCGTGTGGATGCGGGTTGCGCGGCGCAGCTGCCGCGGCCCCCGGTCTACCTGCCGATCACGGGTTCAGCCGACACGTTGAAGGGTGCGGTGAGCGCGCGATGATCAAGATCGAGCGTTTGCAGAAGCGCTTTGTGCAAGGGCGTGGGCGCCATCAGCGCATCGTTCAGGCGGTGGCGGGCGTTGACTTTGTGGCTGCCGATGGCTGCATCACTGGCTTGTTAGGCCCCAACGGTGCCGGCAAAACGACGACCTTGCGCATTGCAGCCGGCCTGATTGCCGCAGACGCCGGCTCAGTCTGGGTTGATGGCGTGGACGTGGCCACTTCGCCGGGCACGGCTTTGGCGCGCATGGGGATTTTGAGCGACGCCCGTGGTTTGTACCCGCGGCTGACGGCGCGCGAAAACATCGTCTATTTTGCCCACCTGCACGGCATGGGCCGGCAGGCTGCACAGCGGCGGGCGGATGCACTGGCCGAGATGCTGGACATGGCTGCGTTGTTGGACCGGCGCACCGAAGGCTTCAGCCAAGGCGAGCGCATGAAGACGGCTCTGGCCCGCGCGTTGGTGCACGACCCGCCCAACATCGTGCTGGACGAGCCGACCAACGGCCTGGACGTGCTCGCCACGCGCGCTTTGCGCGACACCTTGCGCCGGCTGCGCAGCGAGCATGGCAAGTGCATCATCTTTTCCACCCACATCATGCAGGAAGTGGAGCGGCTGTGTGACCAGGTGGTGGTGGTGTCGCAGGGCCGCACGGTGGCCAGCGGCACAGTGCCTGAATTGCGCCTGGCCACCGGTGAGCAAGATTTTGAGGAGGCCTTTGTGCGCCTGGCGTTTCCCCCAGCACCAGCACCAGTGCAAACACCCGCAACACCAACACAAGCACAAGCACAAGCACGTACAGCAGCACCAGCGTCGTCGCTGCAACAAGGGGCGCAGCCTTGATGCAGAGCCTCGCAGCGGCCTTCATTGTCTTCCGCAAAGAGCTGCTGGATGCCTTGCGCGACCGTCGCACCCTGGTGATGGTGTTGCTCAGCTCGGTAGCGGTTGGGCCGCTGGTACTGGTGCTGCTGTCAACTCTGGTGGCGGGCATCGAAAAGCGTGCAGAGGCCCGCGAAGTGCTGGTCTGGGGTATCGCAGACGCGCCGACGCTGCAAAACTATCTGCAGCGCCAGACCTTCACCGTCCGCGAAGCGCCCGCCGACTACGAAGCTCTGTTGCGTGACAGCCGCCTGGGCAGTCCGGTGGTGGTCGTGCCCAAGGACTTCGAGCAACTGCTGGCGCGGGGCGAGGCGCCGCTGGTTGAAGTCGTGATGAGCGCGTCCAACCAACGCTCGCAGACCGGCGCCGGGTTGGTGCTGCGGCTGTTGCGCGGCTTCAACCAAGAGCAAGCGCTGCTGCGCTTGGCCACCCGCGGCGTCTCAGCCTCGGCGCTGGAAGCCGTGCAGGTGGAAGAGCGTGATCTGGCCGACCCGGCCACCCGCTCGGCACAACTCGCCATCATGGTGCCGTTTTTTGTTCTGATGGCGGTGGTTTATGGCGCTTTGAATGCGGCGCTCGACACGACGGCTGGCGAGCGCGAGCGCGGCTCGCTGGAGCCTTTGCTGATGAACCCAGCCTCGCGCTTGTCGCTGGTGTTGGGCAAATGGGCTGCGGTGGCGACGGTCGGCATGATGATCGCGGTGCTGTCCTGTCTGAGCTTTTTGCCCGGGCAGTGGCTGCTGCGCAGCGAAGCCTTGGCGGCGATGTTCAGATTTGGTGTGACTGAAGCGCTGGCTTTCATCGGCCTGCTGTTGCCCCTGGCTGGCGCCCTGGCAGCGCTGCTGATGGCGATCGCCATCCGCTGCAAGAGCTTCAAGGAAGCGCAGGCCAGCGCCACTCTGCTGGTGTTGGCGGTTTCTCTGTTGCCGCTGGTCACGGTGTTCCACCAGGAAGGAACCGCGCCCTGGCATCTCTGGCTGCCCGCGCTGGCGCAGACCACGTTGATGGGCCAGGTGCTGCGCGGCGAGACCCTGTCGTGGGCCGATGTCGCTTTGGTCAGCGGTATTTGTGCCTTGCTGGTCGTGGGCGGCTTGTCGTATGTTGCGCGCAGTCTGAAGGCTGCGGCGCTGAAGTAAGCAGCCCGCGCCGCCTGCCGCAGCCAGGCTTGAGCGGGACCCGCTGATCGGCGATAGCGGTCTGTCGCTTAGGCGGCAGCGCGTTCCAGTCCTTGCGGGTACAAAACAGGTCTTCCGGCGTTGAGCCAGTTGTTGGCGCTGTGCGAGGCACGAGTCGACGCGGCACCCGGGCCAGCCGTCAGTGCGCTGGGTGCGGTCAGCAGCCAGTCGCAGACAGCGGTCTGCCAAGGCAGGCTGTGCACGATCTGGTTCATAGCCACCAGCGCAGCCGAAGGCGAAAGCGGATTGCGTTGCAGGTCCAGAAAGCGCAGATTGCACACGATGCTGTTGGGATCAGCCAACAACATCACCCCTGGGCGGTGCTCGGTCCACTCCCAAGCCAGGCCGGCGGGCTGGCCCAGAATCTCAGCCATCCAGACGGTTTCGCCTTGCAGCCGGCCCTCGGGGGTGGCGTGATCGCGACAATTCGTGCCCAGATGTTTGAAAGTGTTTACCAACTCCTGCTGCGGTGACAGGTACCATCCAAGTCTTGGCCACGACTTGATCATCCACGATTGAATTTTCACGGCTATACCTTTTATAGATGCGGGTTTTCATGGTCGTGGTCTGCGCGCCGAACCGCAACCTAGCAAGGTTGGTGATCAGAAACTCGACCATGCGTCAACAGGACTACCTGGACATCAGCGATTCGCCAGACCGCGACACTTTCGAAAAGCGGTTGGTCAACTTCGTCCAGAACCTGGATTTCGAGCTCGCATCGGCGGCCCTGGCGGTCGACCGGCCTGGGGCTGACACCCAGTTCGTGGCCATCGGCAACACGCCGGATGCTTTCATCGAAGCGTCCAGAGATGTCAGCCATTCACTGCGCGACCCTGTCTTGCAGCGCTTGAAGCGCATGCATCACCCTTTTGTCTATGACCAGGCCCTGTATGTGGCCGACGGTGCAGCCGACCTGTGGGAAGAGCAAGCCCCGTTTGGCTACCGCACCGGCATTTCGATGGCTTTGCATCTGGCTGAGGGCAAGCACTTTTTGTTGGGTGTTGACCGCTCCAAGCCGCTGCCGGCGCAAGACGCGGAGTTGACCCGCTTGTTTGCCGATCTGCAGTTGTTGGCCGTTTACGCTCAAGAAACGGCTCTGCGGGTCTTGTTGCCCGATGTCCAGGTGGCATCTGGCAAGCCATTGCCCAAGTTGACCCCGCGTGAGCGTGAGGTGCTGGCCTGGACACGCGAAGGCAAGAGTGCCTGGGCCGTGGGCCAGATCCTGTCGCTGAGCGAACACACGGTCAACTACCACTTGCGCAACGTCATGCGCAAGTTGGATGTGTCAAGCAAGCACCTGGCCATTTTGCGGGCACTGTCGTTGGGGCTGATCTAGGGCAACGCTGAACAAGTCCCTCTCGGCGCCCGCATCCCTGATTTGGGCGGCCTGCGGCGTTGCAAATCGTCGCCATAGCCCAGGCTATATCTGCGGTTTGCGCCTTGCATCCCATCCCAAAACAGGGCGCGGACACTCGCGGGGACTTGTTCAGCGTCGCCCTGGAGCTGCTGGCAGCGGCCCCAAGTTTCATGATGTGGGGCCTTACCCCGGATCATCGAAAACTTCCGCGCTAGAAGTTCCGGAATAAAACTTCGGTGTTGAAACTTTCGCGTTAAAACTTCCACGTTAAAACTTCTAGTGAAGGCAGCCTGAGGCCGGCCGTGTCGCGTGGCTGAAGTCTGAGCTGCGTTTCCTAGTCGATTTTTGGGGCTACGTCAAGCCACCAAGTCCTGGAGCTGGTCTATTCGTGGAGGATCGCGTTCAATAAGTTTGTTCGCTGGCGTTTCATCGCTCGCCGTTTTTTGTCCACCCCAGGAGATTTGCCA
>Ga0105044_10010103_pt1 | contig 12893 bp, 12 predicted proteins | sample MAT01_FD_78092 | JGI IMG/M metagenome (GOLD analysis project Ga0105044, IMG submission 78092) | Freshwater microbial communities from Lake Fryxell liftoff mats and glacier meltwater in Antarctica - MAT-01 | ecosystem: Environmental > Aquatic > Freshwater > Ice > Liftoff microbial mat | place...
CACCGCGCCGCGCCGGTCGCCGAGGGCTGCGGCGACGCGCGTCTGCTGCAGTGCCCGTACCACGCGTGGATCTACCGGCTCGACGGCACGCTCGCGAAGGCCGGTGGCATCGGCACTCCCGAGGGCTTCACCACCGACGACCTCCCCTTGCACGAAGTACGCGTCGCGACGTTCGCCCGGTCCGTCTTCGTGAACCTCGATCCCGACGCACCCGACTTCGATCCCGGGCCGCTCGCGACCGGCCTCACGCCCTACGCGCTCGACCGCATGGAACTCGTCGCCCGCGATCGGTGGGAACGTTCGTTCAACTGGAAGGTGTTCCTCGAGAACTACTCGGAGAACTACCACACGCCGTTCGTCCATCCCGAGCTGATCAGCGCCGGCTGGGACTACCCGATGGAGACCGCCGGCCCGATCGTGTTCGCGTGGGACGCGCCCCACCTCCCCCGCTCTCCCGGCGAGGAGGCCCTCGCGAACGCGCGCCCCGGGGAGCCGGGTTGGGAACGCGTCGCCGATGCCTTCGAAGACGACTCGTTCATCGGTGGGTCGTACCTGACGCTCTGGCCGAACACGATGATCAGCGTGTTCGCCGACTTCGCCGCGTCGTTGCGGCTCGAACCGCTCGGGCCGGACCGTACCGTCGTCACCCGCGAGTACTTCTGGCACGAACGCGTCTCCGAAGCGCGCCGTCAGACGGACTTGCGCGCCACGCAGCTCGTCGGGGCGCAGGACCTCGACATCTGTGAGGCGGTACAACGGTCGCACTCCGGTGGCACCTCGGCCGACGGACCGCTCTCGACCGAACATGAACGCGGCGTCGCCCACGTGCACCAGCTCCTCGTCGCCGCCCTCGAGCGCTCACTCCTGCGTGTCTCTCGATGAGTGGCCGCATCCGTCGCGCCGATGCGGAGGTCCGCAAGACCGAGATCCTCGAGACGACGGTCCGAGTCGTACTCGAGCGGGGCTTCGGAAACACCCGAGTCGCCGATGTCGCTGCCGCGCTCGGGGTGAGCACCGGGCTGATCCACTACCACTTCTCGTCGAAGGACGAACTGCTCGCCGAGGCGTTCCGCTTCGCGGCCGACGCCGACATCGCCCGCGTCGGGAAGGTACTCGCCGAGGGCAGCAACGCGCTCGAACGACTCGATCGCGCCCTGCGCGACTACGTGCCGGGGGACACCGGCGAAGCGGTCTGGGTGCTCTGGATCGATGCCTGGGGTCAGGCACTCCGTGATCCCGCCCTCCGAGAGATCTCGGAGGAGCTCGATCAGGCATGGGTGACCCTCTTCGAGCGGATCATCGTCGACGGCGTGGCCGAGCACCGGTTCACGTGCACCGACCCGGGAGCTGTTGCCTGGCGCCTCGCCGCCCTCCTCGACGGACTCGCCCTGCACGTGACCGTCCACCGCCGTTCCATGAGCCGCGACCAGATGCTCGAGCACGCCCGGACCGCCGTGTGCCTCGAACTGGGCCTTCCCCGCAGCGCGCTCCCGGCCGGGTAGGCCACGACCTAGCCTGGAAGGGTGACCGACGCCGAAGGTCCGTCCGACGCGAGTGAACCGAGCCGTCCGGTCGACCGGTTCCGACGCACCGCGGCCGGCTCGGTGGTCGCCGCCGGCCTCTTCGGTCTGCGCGACGCGCTCGAGGGTCGTCCGGAGCGAGAGCAGTCGGCGGTGGTCTCCGAGGCGCGCACACCCGACGACAACGGGCCCATCGAGGTGATCCTCGACTTCGACCGACCCGGCCACGGCGTCGTCGTGATCCACCGCGACCCCGTCGCCGACGAGCCGCCCGTCGACGAGCCACCCGTCGACGAACCACCCGTAGACGAGCCGTTCCGCGAAGGCGGGCAGTCGAACTAGCGGATCACGAACTCGCGGTCGAGGTCGGTGATGGCGAGCACACGACGTACGGGTGCGATCGGGGAATCGAGCACCATCCCGACCGCCTCGGCATCGGCGCGCCGCCGGGCGCGGACCAACGCGGCGACCCCGGCGGCGTCGATGAACATGAGCGCCGACAGATCGAGCACCAGGCGACGCGGCGCCTCGGCGGCCGCCGCGCCGAGACACTCCTCGAGGCTCGGGATCGAGACGAGGTCGAGCTCACCGCACAACTGCACGACGATGTCGAGGTGCTGGGAGACGACGAGCAGGGAGAACTCGGAGGGGTTCGGACAACGCCAGGTGGCTGAACGGGTCCGCCGGTGGGGCGGGGCGGCGGGCGTCGCAGCGGCAGGCGTCGCATCCGAGCCACCGTCACCCATGCCTGCACCCTGCCCCCTGACGGCCTCCCGCAAACGAACGACCGTGGTTTCCCGAGCCAGGAACCGGGTACGGACGGGACATGCCGACGATCCCGCCCACCGCACCCCCCTTCCGCGCCCCGAGTAGCCGCGGTCAGACGCTGGAGCTCGAGAGCTTTGCGGGGAAGGTACCCATCGTGATGTTCGATGTAGGCCCGCTCAGCGAACGGTCGAGCGCACTCGTGTCGGAGCTCGACCGGCGTGAGGTCGAGTTCGGCCATCAGCGCATCCAGTTGCTCGGCGTGGCCGAGGCCACCGCGACCGAACTCCGTGCGTTCGCGGCGGAACACGGCATCGACGCGGCGTTGATCGCCGATCCGGACGGCGCGATCGGACGGGAGTACGGACTCGACGGCGACGAGCACCGCGCCGTCGTCGTCGATCTCGCGCTCGGGGTGACCGCACTGGTCGGCGGCCCCGAAGATCCTGCGGCGTTCGCCGCCTGGCTCCTGCGCGCCGTCGCGGAACTGGGACTCACCGACGACGAGACTCCGATCGGCCCGCAGGCCGAACACGGTTGACCTGTTCGAAACATGGAACAGCGGCCGGATGCCGTTGCGCGCACCGCTCGAGCTCGGATACTCGGGAGCGGCGGAGGTCATCCTTGACCCAACGCCACCACTCAACGCCCTGGTGCGAGCCACTCCGCCCGCGAACGTGGGGTGACGCTGCCGCCCCCGAAGTCCCTGGTTCTACACCGCGAACGGCGCGCGCGTCACAAGCAGGCGCACACGACGCGGAATGCTCCTGATCGTGGTCACGGAGCGTGGCAGTCGGGTCGCTCGACCTTCTCTCAGGGGCTGCGCTCGTAGGTCCAGCCGGAGTCGGCCATGACCAGACGGTGGCGGGGACCGGGCGCGCCGGGATCACCTGATCCGTAGCCCGCGTCGCCGTGCCACAACGCGACGATCGCCTCGTCGACGGAGGCGATGTGCGTCTCGAAGAGCTCCGGCGCGCGACCGTCGATCGTCGCGAGGGCGTCGTCGACGGTCGCGAACCGCGCGAGGTCGTGCAGGGTCACCCAGGTCGGCGGCGCGAGCTCGATCTCGCCGGCATCACGGCGCGCGATCCCATCGGCGGGTCGGACCCACGCGTGTTCGTGGATCTCGCCGCCGTCGACGACGACGTCACCGGCCGGCGCCCGCGCGGCGAAGAACCAGGTGGTGAAGCGTTTCGGTGCGATCTTCGGCGGGCTCCAGTGCGCGTACACCGACAGGGCGTCGATGTCGACGATGAGACCGGCCTCCTCGGCCGCCTCTCGTACCGCCGCGTTGCGGGCCGCGCGCAGCCCGCCGGCAACCGGATCCCCCATGACCGGATCGGACGCGGAGTCGGGCGGATGGTCTGCGGGGTCGACGCGACCACCGGGGAAGACCCACATCCCCCCGAACGCGAGCTTCGAATTGCGCTGCAGCACCAGGGTCTCGACGCCGTCGACGCCGTCGCGCAGCAGCACGACGGTCGCGGCGGGGATCGCCTCCGATCCCGGTTCGGCCGCCATCGGACCGAGGCGCGCGGCGAACGCTCGCATCCGATCCTCGGTTCCGGCCATCGGCGCACTGTACCGGCGGATTCCCGACGTTCGTCCCCGTTGAACCGGTCGTCGTTGAACAGGTCGTCGCATGACCGTCCAGCTCGTCGCGTCGTCACCCGGTTCCGCGAGGCGCTCGCGTCGGGACGCCCGTAGGGTGTCAGGCATGCCGCAGATCGAATCCATGCTGCTCGCGAACCACGCCGAGGCCCACGACGGACTCCTCTACCTGATGGGCGCCGGGTTCTCCGATGTGCGTCAGGTGGTCCCGCTCGGCTCTCCGCCACCACCGTTCCACTTCGGGATCGGGCTCAGCGTGCTCGTCGGGTGGAACGAGACCAACGTCCGCCATCACATCGGGATCACGCTCGAGGCCGAGGACGGCGGCGCGCCGATCCTGACCGCGGAAGCCGATCTCGAAGTCGGCCGACCGCCGGGATCCATCGAGGGTGGCGACCAGCGGGCGGTGCTCGCCATGAACGGTGAGGTGCAGTTCGCGGCACCCGGGGGGTACCGGCTGCTCGCGGTGCTCGGCGTCCAGCAGCGGACCGCGAGCTTCCGCGTCCACCACGACGTGCCACCGAGCGCGTAGACCGCGAACGGGTGGGCGACGACCGCGTGGTCGCCGCCACCCGTCCGTCGATCAGGTGCCGATGCTGGAGACCGTGATGAACCCGTTCAGGAACCCCGCGATGTCGTCGGGGATCGCGGTCACGGTCGACTGGCAGTTCGCCGGAGCAAGCGGGCTGCCGGAGCTGAAGTTCGTGGCGCCGGGGAGCACGAGCGTCCCGCGGATCGACCCGGCGACGCAGGTCGGGATGTTGATGTTGGCGACCGTCTGGCCGACGTTCGGACCGACCCGGCCGAGCAGGAAATCGTTCACCCACGCCAGCATCGCGGCGGCGCCGCTCGGGAAGTCGGGCGGCGCGCCGGCGCCCTGTGACAGCGCCACGGCAGGGATCCCCTCCCGGGCGCCGACCCGTGCGGCGCCGACGGTGCCGGAGAGACCGACGACAGGGCCGAGGTTCTGACCGTCGTTGATCCCGGAGACGAGCAGCTCCGGGTCGACCTGCAGCGTCCGCAGGGCGTAGCGGACCGAGTCGGCCGGGAAGCCCTGGACCGCGGTGACCGGGTAGCCGCTGAGCGTCGTCTGCTGGGTCACCGTGAGCGGGTCGGGCGACGTGGATCCGCCCGTACCGCTCTGCTGCGTCGCCGGCGCGGAGACCGTGACCTGCGCGTTGGGCAGCGTCAGCAGACCCTGGACCGCGGCGTCGATGCCAGGATTGCTGTAGCCGTCGTCGTTCGAGACGAGGATGCGCAGCGGGTCAGGGTGCGTGTCGGTGTAGCAGCCGGCATGGATGTCGTACGTCGCGCTGCTGCCCGTGAGACACGCGTGGGTCTCGGCGAAGACGTCGGGCTGGTTCTGGAACGGGCGCAGGATCCACGCCCGCAGCCGCCAGACGTCGCCGCCCAGGTCGGTCCAGTTGTCGTTGGCGCCGACGAAGCCGTCTGGTGCGGACGCCGACGCGACGTTCCACTCGATGCCGACGATCTGCGCGGTGGGAGCGGTGCCGTCGTACAGGAGCGTGTCGGGCGAGATCGGGCTGAAGGTCGCGGTCGGACCATGGAAGCGGAACGCGGCACCGACACCCGACTCGTACGCCGACGACACGGCACCCTCGACCGTCGAGGCGGCGGCGTTGTGCCGGAGGTTGGCGAACAAGGCGGCGCCGTCGAGCTCGATCGACAGCGCCTTGCAGTCGGCGACGCCGAGCTCGGTGCCGGCGGTCGGCGAGCACCAGAACGGTGCATCGACCGTCCCCGGTGCCGCCTCGTACCGGACCGCGCTCGACGTGAGCTGGCACGCGGCGGCTCCCACGACCAGCAGCACCGCGCAGGCGACGATTCGTAGGTTTCGCACGTTTCCCCCCGGAGTCCGCTGAAGAGTTGGGCGGAACCTAACCGGCGATCGGGCACCCCGCCAGAACCCACGAGGCGTGAGACCCGGGTGCTGGACGATCCGGGCGCGTTCCGACGGCAGTTGGCGCACCGACTGGCCGCTCCCCCGCCCCGATCCCGAGCCGTTCACGCCGATCGCCTGGCGCCTGTGGCACCTCATCGACATGTACGGCGAAAACCGTGCACCGGAGTGGCTCGACGTGGCTCCCCAGGGCGATCCGATCGGCCTCGACGATCCCCAGGGCGCCCCACCAACGAAGGCCGCTGCGGCGCTCGCCCTGCTCGGCCGGGCGCACGATCGCTGGGAAGCCCACCTCGCGCTCGTGTCGGAGGAACACCTGGGCGAGAAGGTCGGCCCGGTCGGAGGTGGCTACGCCGATCGGACGCGAGCCGCATACGTCCTGCACATGCTCGACGAGTTCATTCACCACGGCGCCGAGATCGCGCTCCTGCGCGACCTCTGGCGCTGGCAGCACCCCCTTGGTGTGGACGCGGCCACCGAGCGAGCCATGCGTGGCGATCTCACCCTCGGCGACGAGGTCGAGAGCACCGACGAGAACGCGGCGACCGAGCTCATGAGGGTGGCGGCCTCATACGCTCGCTGGGAGCTCGTCACCGCGCTGGTCGGGGCCGGCGCGGTCATCCCCGCCGATGGTACGACGCCGCTGCATCTCGCGGCAGGAGCCGGCGAACTCGACGTCGTGCGGCTGCTCGTCGAGCGGGGCGCCGACACCGAGGCGAGGGATCCCGAGTTCAACGCGCCAGCCCTCGAGTGGGCCCGCTTCCTCCAGCAACACCACGTGGCCGAGTGGCTCGAGACCCGAGCGAGCGGCTGAGGTCACCGCCGCATCGATCCGACCGACGCGCCTTGCTGGGCAGAGATCACGCATCTCAGTGGCACTGACCCTGTCCCGTGTCTCCGGCGCGTCAGCTCCGAACTCGAGTCCGCGCGCTGCTCCGAAGTCGTGGGAACAACCATCGCTGCGTTCGTCGACGCCTACGGGATGTGATCCCCGAGATGACGAGGCGCTGGATCTCTGAGGCGCCCTCGAAGATCGTGGAGCTCACGGCGCTCGCGGTGGACCCGCTACCTCGCGCTCCCCACCACAACGCGAAGAGCCCTTTTCTTACCTCAACGGAGCCATGGTCGGACGAGTCCTCGCATCCGGATCACAACCGACGTCGCAACCGCATACCCCGCGTTCGGCGCCAACCACGGCTTCGACGTCAACATCCCCGCCATCGGAGGCACCCGCTGTGCCTACGGCGTCGAACCCAACGGCGGACCCAACACGCCCCTCGGCTGCCGCGCTGCCTGACCGCGAGATCAGCGACGTCAACGGGTGAACGCGATGCGAGGGTCGGGCACCGCAGCCGGGGTGCTGACGACCCGCACCTGGCTCGCGTAGTCGTACCACTGGTTGCACGCTCCAACCATCATGTTCTCGGTCGTCGAGCCGGTCCGGGTGAGCGTGAAGCGTGACTGCCCATCTCCGGCGGGGAGCCCGAGCGCGTACTCACCTCGGAGGAGCGGCTCCTGAGCCGAGATGCTGAGCCAGTTCCAGTCACGCGGACTCCCGGGAACGACGACCCGGTAGGCGCGGACACCGGCCTTGATCGGGAGCAGATCGGCGGTCTCGAGCGAACCCCTCCCCGGCGCAACACGCGAGGCCGTTCCACCGACCCGAAGTATCGCGCCCACGGCGGGGCTCAGGACCGAGCCGATCGTCGGACCAACCCGGAGGAGCGCGCCGTCGGCGCGGCGGGCGACGATGGTCACCGCATCGCCGGCTGCGACCGGTACGTCGATGCTGAAACCAGACTCGCGAGCCGCAGAGAGTCCCGGGAACGCTGCCACGTCGGGGCGGTTCCCGGTCGGCACCACTGACGCGAGCACCGTTCCGTCCGAACCGAGCGCGAGGACCTGTGCGACGGGCGCGCCGGTCTCGGGATCAACGGTCCAGCCTGTGACGCGGAGCGTTCCCTGCACCTCCGTCTTGGGGAGCGCTCCGGTGCTCACTGCGTTCGGCGCGGGATGCAGCGCGAACCGTGCAGGGACGGCCCGCCAGTCGCACGGGTAGGACACCTTGTCGAGATTCCCGAACGAAGCCGGCCCGTACAGTGACAACCGTTGGACAGCAGCCGGATCGAACGGTGTCCCGTGCTTCAACAGGAACACGAAGCCGGCGATCGCCACCACCGGTCGGTAGTGCGTCTGGAGGTACCGGTTCACCGCGTAGTGACGCACCATGTTGGGGATCAGATCCCAATTCCAGAGTCCCATCGCATCGCTAAACCCGGCGACGATCTGCGGCTGCGATCGGCGGAGCTCCTTGATCACATCCAGTTGCGCCTCGAGGGAGATCGCCATGCTCACGTGGTAGTAGCGAGTTGGTGGCGTGTACGGCAGCGCAAAGTCGAAGAAGGCCGGCGAGTTCGTGAAGTCGAACACCTGTCGCGTTCCCGGCACCATGGCGTTGATCACTGCGGCGACGTCGTGGGTCTTCTGGAAGAAGACGACGTCGTCGACATCGTCGACCGCGTATCCAATCCGCGCCGTCCGGGGCTCGACCGCCGCCGTCGGACGAAATCGAGTGGGCGTGTCCTGAATCTGCGAGACGAGGTTCGGGGCGAGCACCGCGACGAGGACGACCATGGCGACGAAGGACACCCCATGGGTGACCTTCAGCGAAGCTCGCGCGTGGCGCAACCAGGCCCGGTCGACGAAGTCGAACAGGCGGGCGAGCACGTACCAGAAGACCGGAACCGTGATGGCCCACGACTGCAGAGAGTGCAGGTCGTCCGCACGTTGGAGGAACTTCGTGTAGTAGAGCGCCGCGAGCACGAACGCCGGGATCATGACGAAGTCGTCGAGTTCGAGGGCCCTTCGCGCTCGCCACCGGGCGATCCCGTACCAGATGACGATGAGGAAGACGATGGGGGGCGCCAACGCCGAGAAGGCGAACATCCGTCCACTCCAGACGAACGGCAGACCCCCTTTGAGGTCGTGACCACTTGCGAACACCCGGAAGTAGTCGATGAAGCTGCTGAGTGAGTCGTTGGCGACCAGGTATGCCGCGAACACCAGGGTGAAGGCGAAGCACCAGAGGAGCGCGAACCCGGTCGCCCGGAATCGACGCAACAGTGGAACATCCCGTCGGCGAGACCAGTCGAACGCTGCCAACGCGATGAACACGCCGGCCACGATGTACCCGGTCTCGGGCGTCACCACGACCTGGAGGACGAGGACTCCAGCGAGGAGAGCGATCCGCTTCGACGACGGACCCCGGACCACCCACGCCATGGCCAGGAGAACGACCGGATACAACCCCGAGCGAAGGTACGACTGGAACATCAGCCCTTCCCAGAGGGACGGGCCGGCCACGACGAAAGCGAGCCAGGCCACAAGCAGCCAACGGTTCTTGCGGAGCAGATAAGCCATGAACGCGAACCAGGCCACCCAGTAGGCGGGCGTCACCCAGACCAACTCACCGCTGATCGCACCCCACCTCGAGCCCGCGATCCACGTGAGGCCGGGGAGGAACACGAGAGAGTCTTCGAGCAAGCCGTGGGTAGACAGGAAGTCGCGCCACGGGAAACGTCCGTCGAGCAGCATCTGAGAACCGACCAGCTTCTCACCCTCGTGGAAGGCATCGATGGGTCCGAGGGCCGGCGCGATCGACCCGACGAGGATCCAGAGGAGCGCTGGCATCGCGCAACAGAGCAGCGTCCACCGTCCGACGGAGATCCAATCTCGGCTCGGACGACGCGCGAGCACGCGGCACACGACACCGAGCGCGACGAACGTGCCGACGAGACCCAACCAGTAGGGAAACCAGATCACGCCATCAAACGACCCCGTGCTCGTCACGAGGATGCCGGTTCGAGCCGAGAGGACAGAGAGCGCGAGAAACCCGGTGGGAGCCGTCGCGGCAGCGAGACCCCACATCGCTTCGTCGAACGTCGCGATCGCACGATCACGGAGCGCGAAGGCGATTACCACCAGCGTCACGAGCCCGATCACGAACGACAGGGCGAGGACGACGCCGAAGGACCATCCGTGAGCAGCTCCGACCACCCCGAGCGTGAGACATCCGGGGAGCAGGACGAGAGCGGAAGCGGATCCGGCGCACAGATGCCCCACCCATGCCGGTCGCGTCCCGGCTGGCACGATCGGCGGGGGGGCGCTCGGCCTCGCAGCTCGCGACCCGCGGTTGAGTCGTCCGAGCAGGGAGTACCCCAACGTCGCAAGCAGTGGGAAGCACACCATCCAGAGCACGTAGATCGCGATGTACCGTCGACTGTCGAACGGCATCCAGATCGGGAAGCCGACGATGTCCGTCTGCGAGGGGAGCAGGTCGGGAATCGACCTGCCGAGCAAGAACGTGACCAGCGCCGAAGCACCAACCGCGAGGACGAAGCGGGTCGTCCTTCCGCGCCACGCCGGGACAGCACGGCGCGCGGGTTCCCGCGTCGTCGCTCGCCGGTCGAGTGTCGCTCGAGTCACTCGGGCCCTTCAGGGGTCGGCACCGGTGGGACGAGCTTCTGATGCACGGGTGGGCGATCGAGATCGTCGGGGAACACGGCGTCGCGACCTCGCGTCATCAGGCGAGTCGGCGACGGTATCGCGTCAATCCCACCAGCCGAGAAGCAGACGGCGCCTGTGACCGAGCGACAGAGGTTCCAGGCCTCGTGACCGCCACGTCCCACCTCCCGTCTCCCCCGAAAATCACGCCGGGATTCGACTCGCGGCTCAGCACGCTATCGGGTCCGATCGTCCGATTTCGGGACGGAAGCTTAGGATTCGAGCCGGATCTCGACCTCCGCCCGTCCCTCCGGCGATCGGATCTCGTAGCACCGGTCGGGGACTTCGATGCCACCCAGTTCCCCGGAGCTCGCCAGGACTTCGAGGTCGTCGGCGAGGTCGCGCAGGACGCCGGGGGGAATCCGGCCGACCAACGACCGCGTGAGCGCGAGAAGGCCATGGTCGACGAAACGCATCGCGGGTTGCGCAGCGCGCTTGCGGTCGTCGACGCGGGTGCCGTCGAAGGAAGCGTTGCTCGGCACCACCCGACCCTCGTTCCGCCAGACCGACATCAGTGCAGGCAGCCCGGACGCTCGCTGGGCGGAGAGTACCGACCTGCGGATCCGCCAACAGATACGTGTCCCTGTAGGTCACGAGGAACTCCGTGTCGAGGAGATCGAGATCGAAGGCGAGGCGGAGGGCTCCCATCGTCCCGACCGGGTGCTCGCCCTCTCGCGAATATCTGGCGGTGACACCCCACGGCTGGCCGTCACCGACGAACTCCTCGACCTGGTCGCCGCGGTACCCGATGCACATCACGACTGAGTTGACTCCCCCAGAAGCGAGGCCTCTTCGCAGTACGACGAGACGTCTGACGAACCGATCGGTTGTGCTTCGCCGGTATACCCCTGGCGTTCGGTGCTCGCGAGAGTCGCTGGTGGAGTCGGGAAGGAGACTCGAGCTCCTGGCCTGCTCACTACGAAAGCGGCCGAAGGGGATTTCAGCGGGCGTGGACGAACAGAGTCCGCTGTTCAGCGTGTTGTCCACACGTTGGCGAACGACGTCGAAGCGCAACGGATGTGCGAAGAATGTGCGATGGGCTCGGGGAACGCCGAAGTCTCCACGTACACAACAACCGCGCGACGTCCGCATACATCGCGCCGACCGTGTCGCGGGCAGCGCGCGCGTCGGTAAACGGCCGCTGGTGACAGTCAGGCGGGTTCGAAGTTCAACTGGGCGCCGATCTCGACGAAGCCGAGGCTGCGGGCGAGGGCCCGAGACGCGAGTAGTCGCGCTCGCCACTGCGGGAGGAGCTCCTCGTTGATCGCCCGAGCGATGGCGACTGTCGCGGCTCGTCTGCCGTGGCCATCTCGCCGATGGTTCGGATGGGCAAGAACCGAGAGATGAGCGACGCCGTTCGGCCAAAGTCGGTAGCCGCACACAGCCGCGAGCTGTCCCTCGCGAGTCCGGCTCGCGAATGCCGGGCTCGTGATCTCGGCCAGCCCACTCTCTTCGAGTTCGTCCGATGCGACCGCAGCGAAGAGCTCCTCGATTTCGTCTCCGCGGACTTCCTCGACGCTTCCGAGCTGAGCGACACTGAAACTATCGGGCGGATAGAAGAGGGAGACGGGACCGAGGACGGCTCGCGTCTGCGGCAGCCGGGGTCGCACGACCTCGGGCGTGGTCGCCTCCTCGCTTGTGAGTCCCGCGATTGCTTCGGCAACCCTGCCCTCGAGGTCGGGTCGCGGTACTGATGCCGTGACGGTCCCGTCGAGGGCCAAGATGCCGATCCAGCCACGACGACACAACGCCGATTCGGCGTCGCAGACGACCTTGGTTCCTTCGAGGTCGGAAAGCCCGACGAGCCGAGCCCACGCGCCTCGCGCCGCAACCGCTCTCCTCTCCACTCCCAGAGCATGCCCGCGACGCGGGACCCACATGCGGCGATGAGGGACGGATCGGCGCGTGCGCCTCGGTCGCTGCTGTCACCGTCATATCGACGTCGCAGATTTCCGAGAACGGACGAAGCTGAACCAGGTCGGGTCGTCGACTTCACCGCGAACGCGCGCCAGGTACGTCTGGCGGTACTCCTCGTCGTCGGCGGGTGGCACGCCGGACCACTCACGGTTGCTGCCGGCCGTGCCGTCGATCAGCTCTCTGGCGATGTCGGCGTGGCCCGAGTGGCGGGCGGTGTCGAGCAGAACGATGAGCAGCATCCACCGGAGCGAGACGGTGATACCGAGGTGGTGGCGGCCGGTCGCATCCAGGTCGAGCTCGGCGATCGATCGGTCGGCCGCGACGGTCGCGGCCCGGTACGCGGCCACGATCTCCTCGGAGGTCTCGTCGGGTTTGGCGTACATGTCGCTGAACTCGCCCAGGCCGGCGTCCTCGTCGGCTTCCCACGCCAGCGGGGGCCGGTCGCGTCCGAACGCGTCGCAGAAGTAGCCGCCCTCGATGCCGGTGAGGTGCTTCACCAGTCCGAGGAGGTTGGTGCCGGTACCGGTCATGGGCCGGCGACGGTCGGCTTCGGAGAGGCCCTCGAGCTTCCACAACAGCGCGTCTCGGTGCAACTG
>Ga0105044_10010107_pt1 | contig 12890 bp, 14 predicted proteins | sample MAT01_FD_78092 | JGI IMG/M metagenome (GOLD analysis project Ga0105044, IMG submission 78092) | Freshwater microbial communities from Lake Fryxell liftoff mats and glacier meltwater in Antarctica - MAT-01 | ecosystem: Environmental > Aquatic > Freshwater > Ice > Liftoff microbial mat | place...
AAATAATGACTATCCTTTTTTTACTATTCTTTATCAAACGAATTCAGCAGGAATTAATGCCGGTTAAAGTAGCTAGCACCTCTTCCTTTCCTGCATGGTGGGCCAAAATCGATAAAAAACTATTTACGAAAGCTGTTCCCGTTGAAAAAGAAGCCGATGTAATGTTAGATCACAACTATGACGGTATCCGCGAATTAGACAACGCATTACCACCCTGGTGGAAATGGGGTTTTGTGATCACCATCTTTTTTTCTTTTTTCTATTTGTTCCATTTTCACGTGATGGGCTCCGGTAAAAATCCTACAGAAGAATACTTGGCAGAATTGAAAAAAGCTGATGTTGAACTGAAAGCATTTGCTGCTAAAAATAAAGATAAAATCGATGAAGATAATATTGTGATGGCTGATGAAAGCAGTATTGCTCAGGGTAAAGAAATATACCAGCAAGTATGCTGGGCCTGCCACGGAAAAGAAGGGGAGGGCGGTACAGGTCCCAACCTGACCGACGAATATTGGGTTCACAAAGGGTCTTTGAATGATATTTACCGTTCAATAAAATTGGGTTATCCAGACAAAGGAATGCAATCCTGGGAAAAATCATATTCGCCCAAACAGATGAGTAACCTTACTAGTTACATTGAAACTTTTAAGGGAACCAAACCTGCCAATCCTAAACCAGCGCAAGGTGATTTGTACGTAGCAGTTGAAACAGCAGTAACAGACAGTATTAAAAAATAGGCAAAATATTTGCTCCTTTACAATGACTCAACCAGAAACAAGCACTCAAGCATCCCAGTTATTCAGAGACTCGGTAGCAACCATCAGTAAAGAGGGGAAACGTAATTTTATATACCCTAAAAAGCCGAAGGGTAAATTTTATAATAAGCGGACCTTATTCAGTATTTTTTACCTGGTTGTTTTTTTTACATTGCCTTTCATCAAAGTACATGGGGAACCCCTGCTGATGTTCAATATCCTGGAACGTAAGTTCATCATCTTTGGAATGATATTTTGGCCACAGGATTTTTTCATTTTTGCAATTGGGCTCATCACTTTCATTGTATTTGTTATTCTTTTTACGGTCGTGTTCGGACGTATTTTTTGTGGTTGGGCCTGCCCACAAACCATTTTTATGGAAATGGTTTTTCGGAAAATCGAATATTGGATTGATGGTGATTCCGCTCAGCAAAAACAACTACATGCCATGCCATGGAATGGGGAGAAGATCAGAAAGCGTCTGCTGAAGTTGGTGCTGTTTTTTTCATTATCATTCCTGATCGCTAATTTTTTTCTGGCTTATCTGATCAGCATGGATCAATTGCTGAATTACATTACTCATCCTGCCCAAAATGTAGGTACGTTGTTGTCCTTGACTTTGTTTACAACGGTATTCTTTTTCGTGTATTGGTGGTTTCGGGAACAAGCCTGTATTGTGGTATGCCCCTACGGCAGGCTGCAAGGAGTTTTGTTGGACAAGAATTCGATTGTAGTGGCCTACGATTATATTAGGGGGGAACCAAGGGGTAAATTATCAAGAAAAGACAATCCAAAAATAAAAGATGATCACAATTGTAAATGTACCGAATGTAAAGGCGGCGGATGTAAAGACGTTTTAAAAAAATTGGACGCAGTGCAGCCAGTAGCGGTGAAAAACGGCGATTGCATCGATTGTTTTGCTTGTGTGCGTGTATGCCCTACCGGTATCGACATCAGAAACGGAACCCAATTAGAATGTGTGAACTGTACTGCGTGTATGGATGCCTGTGATGCTATCATGACCAGTATTAAGAAGCCGGAGGGTCTGATCAGGTATGCGTCTGAAAACAGTGTTAAAGAGGGGGTGCAATTGAAGTTTACCCGACGCATCAAAGCCTATTCAGCAGTATTGTTATTGTTGATATCACTACTGATATTTTTATTGGCCAGTAGAACCGATCTCGATGCGCGCCTCATGCGAACATCAGGGATGACTTTTACCGCTATGCCAGATGGAAGAATCGGTAATCTCTATACCCTCAAATTAGTAAATAAAACACATGAGGATATCCCATTCTTGCTTCAATTAGAAGGTATGAAAGGGGAGATTAGGTTAATAGGCAATCAGCAAACACTGGTAAAAAAGGAAGATTACAGCACGCTACAATTTTTTGTGATACTGCAACGTGATCAGGTGAAAAGTTGGAAAACGCCTATCCATATTGGATTGTACGAGGGAAACAAAAAAATAAAAAGTATTGAGATCAATTTTTTAGGGCCTGAAGTGTACGAATAATACGCCAGCCCAATTAAATTGATATTGCTCAAATTGTACAAGCATTTATTTAAAATAATTAACGATGAACTGGGGATATAAAATCATTTTTGTGTATGCAATTTTCGTTGCCGGCATTGTGTTTATGGTAGTAAAGTCCTCCTCTCAAAATGTAGATCTGGTTCGTCCCGATTACTACGAAGAGGAACTGAAATACCAGGAAACCATTGATGCTACCCACCGTGCCAATGCACTAAGTAAGAAGTTGCAGCTCAAAGTAAACAACGATACCCTGCAAATTTCTTTTCCGAAAGAAATGGCCTCTGAAGCTTTTAAAGCCAATGTTTGGTTGTATTGTATTGCAGATGTGAAAAAAGATGTGAATCAACTTTATACAACCTCAAGTGGTTGGCTTAGCATCTCTTTGCCTAAAGCTAACAAAGGATTACACGACGTAAAAGTGAGTTGGGCGTTCAATGGACTGACTTACTATTTCGAACAAAAATTATTTATTCAATGACGGCACTGTTGCTGACAGCGCTCGTGATGGGCGCATTGGGAAGTTTGCATTGCATCGGGATGTGCGGCCCGTTGGCACTGGCTTTACCTGTGCTATCACCACATCCTTTAGCCAAGCTGGGTGCGGGTTTGCTGTACAATGTGGGGAGGGTTACCACTTATGCCATATTGGGAGCCTTGCTTGGTTTGATGGGTGCCTCTTTTGCATTGGTGGGTTTTCAACAGGCCCTGAGCATCATCGTAGGCGGATTAATGCTCCTGTTTTTATTTGTGCCCGGTTCTTTTTCTTTCAAAAAAAGCGGCGCCCATTCACAACGTTTTTTTGGAACCATTCGCAATGTACTGGGGAAGTTATTTGTCAAGAAAAATTATTTATCCATTTATTTAATCGGATTATTGAATGGGTTGTTGCCCTGTGGGTTGGTGTACATAGCTATTGCTGGTGCTGTTACAACTGGGTCAGTATTGTACAGTAGTTTATTTATGGCTGCTTTTGGATTAGGTACTTTACCTGTGATGTGGGCGGTGGCATTTTTTGGTGGATTTGCAACAGCGAAAGCAAGGCTGTTGATTAAAAAAGCTTATCCGTATATGGTATTTGTAATGGCATGTTTACTAATTATTCGCGGTTTAGATTTGAATATCCCTTATCTCAGCCCACATTTTGAAACAGGAGCACACCATACAGTATCGGAAATCAATTGTCATCCTAATAGATAATTCTTTCAATGATTGTTACCATGAGTAAAATAAAAATTTCGGAGACGGACCAGTTTTTGCACGAAGTGCAAACATGGGGCCGTTCGCTGGATTTTTATAAACAAGAGAATACTTATTTAAAGACCCGGTTGTCTCAAGTGCTAGACAATAACTCCGGTAAAACTTTTGTGGCTTTTGCAGAACAATACAATTCCAGGTTTTTGTTCATGGATGATTACATTAAAGATTTAAAAACAGATTTGAAATTGCAGATGAATATGCTGAGAGATTATATTTTGGGCAATCAAACGCAACAAAGACCCTTAGAAAATCTACAAAAAAAATTACGAACTGAAATGGTGAATTTCGAGAAAAATGTAACATCCCTCAAACACGATTTTAACCAGCAACTGGCTACTTATCTCGATCTTAGTTGATCATAGCGTTGAGTTTCTGTTCACTCAAAATGGTGATTTTACTGCCATTGATCTCAATCAACTTTTCGTTTTTAAAATCGCTCAGTGTTCTGATGAGAGATTCTGTGGCCGTACCTGCTATATTGGCCAAATCTTCTCTTGACAAGTGAATACTGAAAAGCGCTTCGTCTTTTTTGCGGTATTTGTTTAACAAGACAACCAAAGCGTTGGCTACTCTTTTTCGCAACGAATTGTAAGCAATATCTAACAGTTGCCTCTCTTTATCGCGAATGTTTTTCGCTAATATTTGGATGATCTTTTTGGTGGCGATCGGGTTATAGTTTAATATTTTTTCCAGGTCTTCCACGGGTATCTCTGCAACTACGCAATCGTCAATCGCTTCGGCAGTTTCCTTATACGTTCCTCCTTCCAGCAAGGCGATGTATCCTAAAAAGTCTCCTTCCGAGTACAACCCAATCGTGAGCCCTTTGCCATCATCGTTGCTAATGTATGTTTTAACTTTTCCCGATTTGACGTAAAAAAGTTTTTGCGGGTGGTTGCCGCGATTGTAAATGATCTGCTTCTTTCGATAGGTATTCTCGGGTCTGTTCTCTGTTAAATGTTCCAGTGCATCGTTGCCTTTAAAAGCTTCCATGATGTCCTTGATGCCGTTTTCGTCTGACGTAAAGTGTTGTAGTGCCAAGGCAGATTTTTTCATTCTGCTGTCGATGGCATTCAGTAATTCAATATCAGTAAAGGGTTTGCTGATGTAATCATCTGCTCCCATCTCCATTCCTTTTCTAAAATCATTTCTTTCTGATTTAGCTGTCAAAAAGATAAAAGGTATGTTATTTAGTTCTGGATTTTTGTGAATAAGGTGAAGTACACCGTATCCATCCAATACAGGCATCATAATGTCGCAAATGATGAGATCTGGTTTTTTCCCCAATGCCTTTTCTATCCCTTCCTTTCCATTGGAGGCGGCAGTAACGGCATAATTTGCAAGCTCCAGTATTTCGGCAGTGTTCTCTCTAATTTCGTTGTTGTCTTCTATCAACAGAATGTGCTTCTTCATCATTATTACAGTTGCTGGTTTATCGGAAACTCAATGGTAAAGGTAGTGCCTTTTTCAAGTTCACTCTTAAACCCAATAGTTCCATTCATAAGCTCGATGTATTTACTTACAATATGCAGTCCAAGTCCCGTTCCTTGGATATTGGTTACATTGCTTGCACGAAAAAATCTTTCAAATAAATGTTCTTGGTCTTTAGTGGCGATACCAATACCGTTGTCTTCAACTTTTAAAGAAAAGCCGTTTGTGTCTACCAACGACTGCACAGAAATAATTCCTTTTTCGTTGCTGAATTTTACGGCGTTGCTCAACAGGTTTAAACAAATATTTCTGAACAGGCTCATATCAAGGTTAAACCATTCAACACCCTGGTGTGAGTAAAGAATTTGTTGACCGCCTTTTGCATTGCCTTGCATTTCAGCAACCAGTATTTCTACAAATTCTTTGATATTAAAATGGGTATACCGTACTTCAATTTTTCCGTCTTCAATTTTTCCGATCGATAAAAACTCATTTAAAATATCGGTGAGGTTACTTACAGATCCTTTGATGCGCTGGATATGTTTGTCGCGTTTCTCTTGCTCCTCTGTTTCTGTATATTTCGCCAATAAAGAAGCAGAAGAAAGGATGGTGCTCAAGGGTGTACGAAATTCATGTGAGGCCATCGAAACAAACCTGCTTTTTAGATCGCCCAGTTCTTTTTCTTTGCTCAAAGCTTTGGTGAGCTCATCTCTGGAAGCTTCTATTTGATTCAATGCATCTTGTAATTGTCCGGTTCGAACACTTACTTTTTCTTCTAATGCATCGTTGAGTCCTTCGATGGTTTGATTGGTTTTTTCCAGCAATTCTTTTTGGTCAGTCACAGATTTTTCAATCTCCTTTCTTTTTGTAATATCCACCACAAAAGCAATCATATGCATGCCCTCCTTACTCGCGTAGTTACTCAAACTAACTTCTACGGGGAATTCGGACCCATCTTTTTTCCTGGCAAATAAGTCTCTGCCAACACCCATGGTGCGCTTCTCCGGATTTTTACTGTAATTTTCGCGGTGTACTTGGTGCGCTTTTTCATAGCGTGCAGGGATCAATACCTCAATTGATTGGTCAATCAGATCCGAGATATGACCGTAACCAAACTGCCCTAGCAAAAACTGGTTCACCATCATGATGACGCCATTAGCGTCAGTTACCACAATACCCATAGAGGCGTACTCAAATAATGCAGCAAATTTATTCTCCTCATCTTTTAAAAAATTCTCCATTACTCCAAACCGTTAGTTTAATGTAAATTAACCAATTCTTTCTTTGATTCCCAATTTAATAGAATCGGCCTTTCTAACAGGTTATCTCATTTTGAATAGGTTGCGACATTCCATTATTTACCAAAGAGTTTTCGATTTCTGTATTTATTGAACCTATTTTTATGGATGTTAATCACATTTTTTTCACAAACAGCGGTTTGCCAGAATGGCCTCTTTTTAAAACAGTATTTTTACGGTACTTAAAAGTTGCCAAAATGTTCAGATTTTACAAAACAACATCACTCGCCAGCATGCTAGGCCTTCTTTTCAGTGGAACAACGGCGTTTTGTCAAAACAGCTACGTGCCTCAGTTCAAAAAATCTTCTTTGTATGCCGGGATCGAGGTGGGATCAAAAGGGGTTAAAATGACCATTTTGGAAGTTGCTAAAAATGAGCAAACAACAGGCACTTTTAATACCGTAAAAGACACCTCCGTTAACACCGATTTTATCAGTTTTACCGATAAAAACTTTATGAATACGGTGGATGCTTTTGCTGGGCTGTACGTATATGCAAAAAAAGTGTACGAAATCATTCCTGCTAACATCTTCACTGTTATAAGCAGTGGGGTAGTAGGTCAGGCAGAAAAAGACGGTAAACAAAGTATGGTTCAGGCATTGGCAGATTCTTTCCGAATGCTCATCAAAGAACCAAATCGCACGGTATCGCTGATTGACGTTACAGAAGAAGCGAGGTTGTCTCACCTTGGCATCGTTCCCGCCAATAAACGTTACGTTACCTTCCTTATCGATATCGGCAGCGGAAATACGAAAGGCGGTTATTTCCCCAATGGCAATACCAAAGATCTTAAACTGTTTCAGCTGAGTTGGGGTACCAAAAGCGTGGCGAATGGTACGGAAAAAAGAATGACGGATGACAACAGTTTGGCCAATTTTAAAAAGCAATTGTACCGGGTTTTAGAAGGTACTCCTGATACCGAAATTACCTATGCAGTTAACGTGAGCGGCGCATACAACATGAGCGATAATATTGCTTTTAGTGGTGGCATTGCCTGGAGCGTAGCAACACTGATTCATCCCGAAATGATCGATAACCCGGTGGTGCCAGTTACTTACGATGAGGTTGAAAAATTTAGTCAGCGATTGTACGAAAACTACCCGGCTTACAATGCAGCAGTGATTGTTTCCAAGTTAGAAGATAAAAGTGTAAACGCCACTGCAATAACCACCGAGGTAAAAAGGGTACAAAAAGTGTTTGATCAAAAATCATTAATGGCTGGTACCGGACTACTGCTGAAAATTATGCGTCAATTTGAGGGAGTGTACGAGAAAAAACAATTTTACCTGGTTAAAAATGGTCAGGTAGGATGGATATCTGCTTATGTTGATCAGAACATTAGACAATAGTTCACCTAACCCCCTACATGAAAGATTCTAAGATTTCTTTATTGGTTCTGGCGTCGCTGGCCATGTTGTTACTGGCTTTTGTTGTATTATTTGTATGGGGCTTTTCGTTTTACAAACAAAGTATCAAACAAACCATGCCGGCCACTATAGTGGTTAAAGATTCCTTTTCCATTACCTCCGATATCCGCGACTCGCTGCAAAAAGTGTACACGTCTGCCATCAATCAATTATATGCCCAGTTGGATAGTACTCAAATCAATTCCAATGCAGTGGCAGCAGATATGGATCAAAAATTAAAAGAATTTTACGGTCTAAGGGATGAGATTAATGTTTTGTTGCAAAAAAATCCATCTACGACAAATCTTGCATCTGCTAAAATAAAAATTTCGGAACTGCAACAAAGGTTAGACGAATGGCGCAATAGATATGCAGACGTGTCTGCTGAAAATAAACGGCTGAGCGAACTACTCAAAAAGATGGCTGATCCGAAGGCAAATGAAGGTTTAAATACTTCACCTGATGGTTCGAACCCTGTAATTGTAAATACAGAAATAAGTAAAACTGCTGTGGATGGAATTACGGTAACAGACATGCAAGTGAAAGCTGTGATGCAATTGGAGGATAAAGAAAAAGAAACCATAGAGGCATTGCAAACGGATCTACTGCGGATTTCATTGAATGTACGCACCAATCAGTCTTCTTCGATCGGTGAAGAATTGTTTGTGGTATTGCTTCAGCCAGATGGAAAACTAATGAAACAGTCTGATTGGGAAACGGGTATTTTTCAAACCAAACAAGGGCGCAAAATGTATTCCTATAAATTGCGATTTGATACCGAAGCTGGTCAAACAAAAAAAATGGGTTTTAGCATGCCAGCCATTCGCTACCAAAAAGGTAATTACAGCATGCAAGTGTATCATAACGGGGTGTTGGTTGCTAAAATGAATAAAAAACTCTCCTGATAAAGTATGCAACTGGCGCTTCATATATTTTTACATGTCGTTTTCCCTTTACTGGTTGCGTTTGTTTTTTTTCGAAAAAAATACGGAAAAGTGTACCTTGTTTTTATGCTTACCATGCTGGTTGATCTGGATCATTTGCTGGCCAGTCCCATTTATGAAGCGGGACGATGCAGCATCAACTTTCACCCACTTCACAGTTACTGGGCCATCGGATTTTATATTTTCTTGCTGTTTCCTCTTTCCACCAGATGGGTGGCCATTGGTTTATTGATGCACATGGGTACTGATGCTATCGATTGTTACCTAAACAGGACAGGGGGTTTATAATTACCAAAAGCTGGTGAAAGTTCTGATTGTACCTGACTTTCATCAGCTATTAAATATCTTGAGTTAAATATTTTTATACGTTAGCTGCCATTCGTTATCAATAAAGTCCGCCACTAAATACCCATCTCGAAAAACCAAAATTTGTTTTCTTATAACCTGGGATCGATCATTAAGGAGAAGGAATGTTTTGGTAGTAGCGGTTTTGATGCTAAAATACGTAGCACTATTTTGCTGTGTGGGATACTATATTTTTACTTTTGTAACTTTTGTCACCATATCCATCAAAGAGTAAATACATCTTTGCTTTCATTAAAAAAAAGAATATGGAAATAGCTGGTTTTATTTTAGCTGCAGTCGTTGGTATTTCTTTAGGGCTGATTGGAAGCGGAGGTTCGATCCTGACGGTACCCATATTAGTGTACGTAATGGGGGTTGATCCTGTTTTGGCCACCGCCTATTCATTGTTTATCGTGGGCACTACTGCCTTGGTAGGTGGTGTGCAAAGTGCCATGCATAAACGAGTTGATTTTAAAACGGTCTTAATATTTGGTATTCCATCTATAATTGCAGTGTACGCCACCAGAATGTGGCTGGTACCTTTTATCCCGCAAAAATTATTTAATATAGGAACATTAGCCATCACCAAGCCAATCGCCCTGATGTTGTTATTTGCAGTGGTAATGATAGTAGCGTCTGTGAGCATGATCAGGCCAAATAAAACACCTTCAGTTTCAGAAAATGAACCCATGCAGTATAATTATCCAATGATCTTATTAGAAGGAGCTGTCGTAGGAATATTAACAGGATTGGTAGGCGCAGGCGGCGGATTTTTAATTATCCCCGCGTTGGTATTATTGGCAAAAATGCCCATGAAACTCGCAGTAGGTACCTCCCTTTTTATCATCGCTGCAAAATCACTGATTGGGTTTACGGGCGACTTACAAGGTAGTGAGGTCATAGACTGGAAATTATTAGGCATATTTACAGGTGCTGCTGTTATGGGCATCTTCTTTGGAATTATGTTGTCTAAAAAAATTCCCGGCGACAAACTTAAAAAGGCATTCGGATGGTTTGTATTGTTGATGGGCATCTATATTGTCGTAAAAGAATTGTTTTTTCCGGGCAGCGGAGGCCATTGATCAGGTAACGATCCTTTCAAAGTAACAAAAGTTACTAAATACGTACTTCATTCTATGCAAATTTGCATTAGTCATTTAAAGAACAAATAAAATATATCATTATGTTTTTCCAACACGTTTACGACAAAAGCCTTGCACAGGCGAGTTATTTTATCGGTTGCCAAAAGGCAGGCGTAGCTGCGGTGATCGATGCAAAAAGAGATGTAGATACTTACCTTGAAATTGCAAAAGCCAATAACTTGAAAATCACGCATATTTTCGAAACCCATATCCATGCTGATTTTTTAGCAGGTTCCAGAGAGTTGGCTGCATTAACCGGTGCGGAAATGTATCTCTCCGACGAAGGCGGAGAAGGTTGGGAATATGAATTTCCACACCATGGTTTAAAAGATGGTGCAAAAGTGCAGTTGGGTAATCTCACTTTCGAAGTGCTACACACACCTGGGCACACGCCTGAAAGCATTAGTTTTTTGTTGACCGATAATCCTGCTTCGAAAGAGCCAGTGATGTTGTTTACCGGCGACTTTGTTTTTGTAGGGGATGTTGGCAGGCCCGATTTGCTGGAGAAAGCAGCGGGTGTGATGGGTACCGCAGATGCAGGTGCTTTGGAAATGTTCTCGTCTATCAATCGTTTTGCATCACTGCCTGATTACATCCAGGTATGGCCAGGTCATGGTGCCGGATCAGCTTGTGGCAAGGCATTGGGGGCAGTGCCTAGTACGACCGTCGGGTACGAAAAAATAAGAAACTGGGCTCTGCAATACAAAGATGATCAAGCGGGTTTTGTAAAATACTTGTTGGAAGATCAACCAGAACCACCCAAGTATTTTGCGATGATGAAGATGTTGAATAAAGTAGATAGACCCTTGCTAACCGCAGTTCCTACATTGCCACTGTTAACTGCCGGGGCATTACAATCGGCCATGGCGAAAGGAATAAAATTAATAGATACCAGGCTGAAAAATGATTTTGCTCAGGGATTTATTCCAGAAAGCATCAACATACAAGGCAACAATTCTTTCTCTACCTGGGCCGGATGGTTTTTAAAATACGATGAACCTTTTATTTTATTAGCAGATGAAAGCCAGTTGGATGATCTCACCAGAAAATTAATGCGAATCGGATTAGATAATATCATGGGATATATTCCATCTACTGCAATTTTCACTGCTACCGGTGGAACCCTTGAAAAAGTACCCGTCATTGATTTACAAACAACCAAAGAAATGATGAAAGACCCTGACGTAGAAGTAATAGATCTGAGAGGTGCTGCAGAGTTCAATGCTGGTCATATGGCCCATGCAAAAAATGTATTTGTGGGTACTTTGCCCGCCCATTTAGAGGAGGTGCCTAAAGATAAAAAGGTCATCATCCATTGTCAGAGCGGTGATAGAGCTGCCATTGCTTATTCAATTTTAGCAAAAAATGGATACAGAAATGTATTTAATTTTTCCGGCGGAATCAACGAGTGGGTAAACAGCGGCGAACCAGTTTTGTCATGATTGTTGTGGGGTTTATATAGAATAAAGACAGTTGTAATGGCTGTCTTTTTTCATCTATTTTTAAAGTTCACTTTAGTTTCTGATGAAATATGGGAGAAAGAAGCAAATAACAAGGAAAAAAGGTAGTGATATATGCTCAAAAAAGGGTTGCGAACAACGTTAATAAATCAATCCTTCCTTTGTAACCTTTGTTACCCAATTGGGCTTTGCTAAGTGGTATTTTTGGTTGGTTAAGTTGAACACTCAGACTTTTCGAATAACTTTTAAAACCTGATAATGATGAAACAGACAATTTTTAGCAACTGGAATTTTTTAAGGGCCATGCGACTGCTAATAGGATTAGGTATTTTAGCGCAGGCCGTTGTGGCCAAAGACTGGTTGTTTGGTTTGGCAGGTATTTTTTTTACTGCCATGCCACTACTCAATGTGGGCTGTTGTGGCGTAAACGGCTGTGCAACACCGGTAAATAAAAAAACGAACAACAAAGAAATTAGTTATGAAGAAGTGGTTTAAAAGCAATGTTTTGTACCTGATCGGCGCCATACTGGGTGCCGCAGCAGGGTATGTTTATTGGATGCAGGTAGGCTGCTTGTCTGGAACCTGTGCCATCACTTCCAAACCACTCAACAGTACACTCTACGGTGCCGTGATGGGAGCTTTACTCCTGGGAATTTTTAAGAAAGACCGTGTACAACAACCCAACATTGAAAACCAAAAAAATAGTACATCATGACCTTCAACGAAATGATACAATCTGACAAACCAGTACTGGTTGATTTTCATGCTACCTGGTGTGGACCTTGTAAAATGATGTCGCCGATATTAAAGGAAGTAAAAGACAGTATAGGAGATGCAGTATCGGTAATCAAGGTAGATGTTGACAAAAATCCCCAGGCGGCCTCAGCTTACCAAGTACAGGGAGTTCCTACTTTGATTTTGTTTAAAAAAGGTGCTCCGGTATGGCGTCAAAGTGGGGTAGTACCCAAGGCCAATCTTTTAAAAATATTACAACAATTCACCTCCTAAAATTTATACAATGAGCTTTTTTCAAAATTTATTTGGCAACAATAACAAAGAAGATTTGGGTGCATTAATCACCAATGGAGCATTTCTGGTAGATGTTAGAGAACCATCAGAGTTTGCAGGCGGTTCGGTGAAGGGGGCTGTAAATATTCCGTTGGGAAGTCTCCCGGCTAAAATTCAGCAATTTAAAAACAAAGAAACGGTGATCGTTTTTTGCAGGAGCGGCAACAGAAGTGGCCAGGCCAAAAGCTTTTTAGAGCAAAACGGAATTGCCCATGTTGTAAATGGAGGCACCTGGGAAAATGTGCAGCAG
>Ga0105044_10010109_pt1 | contig 12889 bp, 8 predicted proteins | sample MAT01_FD_78092 | JGI IMG/M metagenome (GOLD analysis project Ga0105044, IMG submission 78092) | Freshwater microbial communities from Lake Fryxell liftoff mats and glacier meltwater in Antarctica - MAT-01 | ecosystem: Environmental > Aquatic > Freshwater > Ice > Liftoff microbial mat | place...
CCCGGCTCGCGCCAGGAGAAAGGGTGGTTTCGTTAAGCCGCCGGCGGAGCGGGTTCCGGAGCCGCAGGTTCGACGGGTGCGGGTGCAGCTTCCGCAGGCGCGGGCGCGGCTGCCGCTTCGACGGCCGCGGGCGCGGCTTCGGGAGGAGCCGCCGCGGCGTCCTTCTCGGCCTTGGCCTTGAGCAGGCGGGCGAGGGAGGAAGCGGGTTCGTTGAGCACGCGGACGAGCTTGGAAGCCGGGGCGTTGAGCACGCCGAGGAGGGTCGCCAGGAGCACATCGCGCGACGGCAAATCGGCGATGGCCGCGATCTGCTCTTTCGAGACGACGAGCCGGTCCACGACGCCGGTCCGCACTTCGGGTTTCTTAAATTCCGCAGTGAAGTTCTTGAGAACCTTCGCGGCCGCCGCGACATCCTTTTCTCCGACGACGATCGCCGTCTGGCCCTTGAGGTCGTTCAGTTCAGGGAGGCCGGCGGCTTTCGCCGCCCGGCGGAGGAAGGTGTTTTTGACGACGTGGCAGCGCGCGCCGGCGTTCCAGAGACGGTTCCGGAGTTCGGCAAATTGACCGACCTTGAGGCCGGTGTAATCCGCGACGAACAGGAACGGCGAGGCGTTCAGCTTCGACTGCAAATCTTCGACGATGGTCGCTTTATCGGGATGCATGAGAGTGAAAAATGAAGGTGAAAAGGGTGGACCGATCAGTTCTTGAGGAAGCTCGAGGCATCGACCTTCACGCCGGGCGTCATCGTGGCGCTGAGGGTGACATTCTCGACAAAGGCGCCTTTGGCGCTGGCGGGTCGGGCCTTGACCACCGCTTCGAGGACGGCGGAGCCATTCTCGACGAGGGCCTGCGGCGCAAAGGAAAACTTGCCCACGGGGACGGCGACGTTGCCGTTCTTGTCGAGCTTGAACTCGACGCGGCCCGCCTTCACTTCCCTCACGGCCCTGGCGGTGTCGTCGGTCACGGTGCCCGTCTTCGGGTTGGGCATGAGCCCGCGCGGTCCAAGCACTTTGCCGAGCTTCCGCACTTCGGCCATACAGCCGGGGGTGGAGCCGGCGACATCGAAATCCTGGAAGCCCTGCTGGCACTTCTCGACCATGTCCTTGTAACCGACATATTCCGCGCCGGCATCGCGCGCGGCCTGGGCAGAGGCGCCTTCGGCAAAGACGAGCACGCGCACGGATTTGCCGGAGCCATTGGGCAGCGGGCAGGTGCCGCGGACCATCTGGTCGCTCTGTTTGGGATCGACGCCGAGCCGGATGGAGAGGGTCACGGTCTGGTCGAACTTCGGCGCCGGCATCGACTTCAGGACGGCGATGGCTTCCGCGAGGCCGTAAGACTTTTTCACGTCCACCTTTTCGGCGGCGGCACGGTAACGCTTGCTGACTTTTTTTTGCATGGTCGGGAGCAGTGCTAGCGAACCCGGTCGGGCTCTCCTGCGGTGGGTGCTTGAGGTTGAAAAAGCCCGCCGCGGCAGGATGCACGGGGCGAGCAGGGACGCGGAAGGTAGGGATTCGCCCCCGCGTGTCAATCGCGAATCCTAGAGAGGTGCGCGGCGCGGGTCAGGGCAGGAGCGCCGCTTCCTCCGGACGTAGATTGCTCTCGCGGATGCCGGCCCGCATTTCCCTCGCCTCCTGGGGCCGGCCCGCCGCGGCGAGCACTGCGGCGCGCACGGCTTTGAAGCGATCGGCCGCGGTATCCCAATCGATCTTCCATCCGTCGTAGAGCTTGTCCGCAGCGGCCACATTCCCCGCTCGCAGTTCGAGAAGCGCCGCGGTGCTGCGGTAGGCGAGCATCGCTGCGGAGCCCTGCAAAAGTTTCGCAATCCCCTCGCGCATCTTGTCGTTCCCGTTGCCGGAAAGCAGGCGGAGATAGATGGCATCGTTCTGCGCTTCTTCGAGTTCCGGAAAGTCCGCGGCGAGTGCTTCCACCAGCGGCAACATCTCCGCGAGGGGCGTGGTGGCCGGCAGGCTGCGGATGAGACCGGTATAGGCCGCGAGCTTCGCCTCCCGCGGCACGGTGTGATCGAGGGAAACCGTCGCCGATGAATCATCGAGGACCCGCCGGTAGATGAGGGCCGCCTGCTTGAGATTGCCGGTCTTCTCCGCGTATTGCGCGATGAACACCTGCGTGCGGGCGGGCTCGTTCTGGAGCTGGATCTGGATGTCGCGCCAGGTCTCGTCGGCATCGAGCGGCTGGCGCAATTCCGTCCGCGCGCGGAAGCGAAACAGCGCGCGGAGCGCTCCAGACATCGCCGCAGCCTGGCCCGTTTTTGCATCGAGATGCTCGAGCACTGCAGTCCACTGCCCGGTGGCCGCGAGGGCGTCGAGATGGACCAGGAACCAATCTTCGGACACTTCTTTCTGTGGGCTGGAAAGCTCGAGGCACAGGGCGGAGCGCCCGTTCTGATTCAACCAGCGCGCTGCCTCCAGGCGCTGGGGCAGCAGCGAATCGCGCCACTTTTCGAGAAAGGCGGAGAAGAACTTCTCCGGGGCGTCGCGCTTGCCGATGAGTTGAAGATTCCACGCGAGCACGCGCAATCGGGCGCTGGCTTTCGGATGGCGCTCGGCGGCTTCGATCCATGCATGGATGTCGCGCCCGGCGAGCAACTGCGCCGCCGCCGGCTGGCGGGCGAGCGAGATGAGCATGCTGAGCGCTTCCACTGCGGTGTCGTCCGGCCGCGTGGCCAGCTCGGCGAGCAAAGCGACGGCGCGCCCCGCCAGCGGCAGACGCTGCGCGACGGGCGCACGATCCGCAGCCTGCAGGAGCATCGTCGCGAGGAGCAGTTTCTCCGGCCCCTCGCCGCCCGCCTGCCCGGCCGCCTTCTGCGCGAGTGCGAGCGCATCATTCCAGGAATTCCCCGCAGCGAGCATCCGCGCACGGAGCGCGAAGACCGCCGGGTGCTCGCGCGCACCCTCGATCTTCCCGGCGAGCTCGAGGATTTTTGCACTCACATCCGGCGAGCCACGCAAGGCCGCCTGCCGGCAGGCGCGGATGGCGTCGTCCGCGGTCGCCTGCTCGGTGGCGAGGAGTCGCTGATAAGCCATGAGCGCCGCGCCCTCTCCGCGCCGTTCGTGGTAGTGCGCCAGCGTCCGCCAGGTGAGGGCGTGGGCTGGGAGCAGCGTGAAGGCCTTGCGAAGAAGCCGCGTCTCGGTCGCCTCGTCGCCGAGTCGGCCGGCCTTCTCGCACTGCGCGATGAGCCGCTCCACCCGCCACACTTTCGCCGCCCGATAGATCTGCGGCGCCTGCCACACGAGGACGATCACGCCCACCACGGCCGCCACCGAGCCCATGCCGGGGACCGTGCGCAGCCACGGAATGAGCTTCCGCCAGCCATGGCGCTCGAGCTCCAGCTCGTAACTGGGCGGCTCTTCCATCGGAGCCGGCGGCGGGACACTACTCACGGGGAGGCAGGGTGGTAAAGGGATGCATGGGGGCGCAGGAGTGGTCTCCTAGCACACCCGCGCCAGGGGAGCCAGAATCGAGCGCGAACTCCGCCGGCAAGACGTCAGCGGCCCCTGTGCCGATTCCGCCGCGCCAGCCGGTTCTCCCGGAGGCCGATGAGCCCGACGAGACCCAGCGCAACCGCGAGACTGGAAGGCTCCGGCACCGGGTTGACCACAATCTCGCCGAGCGACGCATCAATGCCGGGACCGAGCAAAGTAGTGCCGCTGTCGCTGTAAAATCGGAACTGGCCCAACTGGCTTGCGGTGATGCCGGAGGCACTCGATCCGACGTAGAGGCGATCGGCGCCAGCGGTCCAATTCCAGATGTTCAGCACCTTGCCGGAAGCCCACGCCGCGCCGGAGCTATCGGCAAATCGGAAGGTGTTTCCAACCGCGAGGGTTCCAAAGTCGATGGTGGAATTCTCCGCCAGGGTGAGCGTGCCAAATCGCTGGTCGAGGCTGCTCGTCACCCCGGTCGCCGCCACCTTCCCACCGCCAAGACTCAGAGCCGCCGCAAGATTGACTTTGGCATCCCCTCCCCCCGCGCCGCTGAAGAGCAGGGTGCCGCCGGTATTCACGAGTACACTGGCGGTCGCGCTCAGCCTGCCGCCCGAGGCGATCTCCAGGGTGCCGCCATTGATCGTCGTCGCGCCCGTGAAAGTCTGCGGTGCCGCGAGGAGCGTCGCGCCGGCACCGACCTTGAGGAGGCTCCCCACATTCCCACCCCCGGGATGGACCACCGGCGAGCCGAGGATGAACGACTCGCCAAAACCCGGAGACAGCGTGGTCAACCTCACCCCTCCCGAGGCGGGCGATTGTTGCACGCGGCCCACCGACAGCGGCATCGGCGAGGAAATGGGCGCAACCCCCGGATCGTAGCCCGCACCATCTTCGTACGCCCAATCCCGGATCACCGCGCCTTCCGTGTTGGCGGTGAGGACGACGCGCATCCAGCCGTAATGGGTGCTAAGTCCGCCATTGGTGATGAAGCGAAACGCCAGATAACCTTCGCCGCCGATCGCGAATTGTCCTGCCCCTGAGCCCAGATGCGTCTGCGAGCCTCCGTGACCGCTGGCAAATGACAGGCCGGCGCCGACCTGAGCACCAGCGCCTAGTTTCACGATGGCATCCCCGCGACCCAGTCCACTGCGCGCGGGTTGGAAAGTCGGGCTGTTTGCAATGCCCACGCCGCCGAAGAATGGATTGATATCCCAGTTTCCCCCGGAACTCGTCACTCCCGTCTCGATATCGAGATACAACCCGACGAAGTTCGTCGGGATCACAAGATCCTGCAGCCCGCTATAGATCACCGCCGCGCGCGCCGAAAACGCGGTGCCGAGCGCGATGGCGATTGCACTTAGGACGGGGAGGCTGAAGAGCTTCATTCCGGGGGGAATCGCTGCGCGTTAGGTTGCTCCAGCCTACTGCGAAGTTACCGCCACTCGGAAGAATTGTGCCTTCCTGAAGTCCGACAAGAAAAAGGGATACGGGACGCTTACGGCCTGAATCTGGCCGTCGTCCGCGATCACGGTGGGCACCGGCGGTGGCGTGCTCTCCTCCCAGGCGACCAAGTCCGCACTGAATTGCACTTTGTAGGTCAATCCGGACAGCGGATCCTTCCTCCGGCAGAAGCGTGCCTGGAAGTCCACGCCGGTCCCGGTATTCGCGACGAAAACCGTCGGGAGTCCCCGCTGGGTGAGGACTCCGTTGGTGACGACCATGGTCGTCGCGGGACCCACCGTCGGGTCGAGCCCGAAGGCAAACTCCGAGAGGTTCAGTGTCCCATCCAAGTCGAAATCCTGCGTCGGCCCAGCCCCTGGCACGGCGGTGTCGGCAAAGTAAATGTAGCTGTAGTCGGTGTAGGTGCGGGGCACCGGCGCGGGCTGCACCGTGACCAGTGCCGAGTTGACGATGTTGTTGCCGAGGAGTTCGACGGTCAGCGCGGCGCCCGTGGTCGCGTCGTTGAGCGCGGTGCGTCCGGTTCCTTTGCTCCGATGCGTCATGCGAAAGGTGTTGGGCACTTGCGCCGATCCCGCTCCGCCGGCCCGGGCAACTACGAAAAAAGTCCGCGAGAGGCGCGGGTCGTTCTGCGTCGCCCGCGCGGCAATCTGGGAATCGGAGGGATTCGTCGGAACGATCGGGACCGTGAGCAATCCGCCGCTGAGCACCAGATTGTCGGCCCGACCGACCAGCGTATCTGCGCTCACTTCAAAGGCATTCGATCCATTTGTGTCGGAGTACACGTCGATACGATCGATCAAAAGATTCGCCTGCGCCGTGGTCATCGACACCCCTGCAGAGGTTTCCAGGTCCAGCGCCACCGAGGAAAGCTTTGCGCTGTTATCTGCGCCATATCCGCTGTTACTCGCGACGATTCGGAGCATGTGGTCCATCCGCCACTCCGTCAACGCTCCAGGCGCGGTGTTCGTCGTCGCCAGCGCGCTTTGTCCACCTTGATTGATATAAACAACGATCTTTCCGTCGGTATCCGAGCCTGAAACGACGTCGATTACTCCGTCTTGATTAAAGTCCGCAGTCGCCACGATCAGCGCCCCGGTTAGAGCCGTCGAAATGACCCGTGAATTGGCGGCCGGACTGCCCGCATTCCAATTGAAGAAGCTGCTCGCACCGAGATTCTCAAACCAGGCGATCTTATCAACAACAGCCCCTCCACTTCCATACGTTGCCGCGACCGCGTCTGGCTTTCCATCGCTATTCAGATCCGCCACTGCCACGGAAAACGCACCGGCCGAAGCACCGGATATAATCTGCCTGCCACCGAAAAAATCGTCGGTGGCACCGGGCACCTGGGTTTCGTTCTTATACCAAGTAAGGTGACTGGAGGCGGCTATCGTCGCTGAGCAGAGCACGTCCTGCCGCCCATCGCCGTCGATGTCGCCAATGGCTGAACCCGTCGCGACATCCCGACTGGTGTCCATCCGGTTGGAGAAGCGCGTGAACAAGGGATTGCCACCGGGAAGACTTCCCTTGAACCACTCAATCGTGCCGAACCTCGACCCACTGACCACAAAATCCGTCACTCCGTCGCCGTCGAGATCCGCCGGCTTCGGGGAAGTCGGCGACTTCAACGCCGTCGAGATCACCGTCCGCGTGAACGTTCCGTTCCCATTGTTTCGATGCCAGGCGATCGTGCTCTTCGTGTCAGGAGCGAAAATCGCAAACGAGGTGGCAATCAGGTCTGGAAGGCCCTGTCCATCGACGTTTGCAACGCAAATGCCCGAGCCTCCGACGGTGGTGTCCGGGTCTGTGAAGACACTGTTCAGTTCGCTCGGACTACCGCCAATATTCCGAAACCACGAAACCCTGTGATTTCCTGTAAAACCCGAGGAACAGGCGAGGTCTATCAACTGGTCGTTATCCAAGTCCGCTGCAAAAAGACTCGCTGGATCGACCAAGGAGGTCGAAATCACCGTTCCCGGAACGCTGAAGACCCCGCCTCCAAGATTCTGATACCAAGCGATTCGATTACTCGCCCTCGAAGAGGCTGCCAAGTCGGGACGTCCGTCGTTGTTGAAGTCCGCCACGACGAGCGAAGTCAGATTGAGCTGCGTGTTGGGTGCAGTCGTGGTCACGACCACGCTGGCGGCCACTGGAAACTCTACGGTCGCGCGGATCGCTCCCCCATGGAGTTGTAAAACACCCGTTGCCAGCGCGACCGTCGCATAGATCAGACTCCGTCTCTTCGAATAGCCAAGCCTGCATCCTAGAACACGACACTCATCCGCAAACCAAAATGCCGGTCCGACTTTCAACAAACGCCAAACCGAATTTGTCACCATGGGGGGGATGGGTTTTCCAACGTTCGCTAAAACTGCATTGCCGAAGACAACGATCGATTCAGCAAATCGTATCGAATTTTGGCCCGCGACCCAAGGCACCCCAGGTGAGGAGACCAATGGCTCTCACTTTGCCGCGGGATCGAGACTATGCGCTCAGAAGATCGACTAGCTGGTCGGGCAAGGACCAAGAACCCACCCGGCGGACGCAAACCGATTCACGAGGTAGAAAAACACGGAGATCTCTTGCCCCCCGATTATGACTGGCGCTTTGCACATCCTGACTCTGTCGAAGGGACCGACCGCGTAAGATGTCAGACTCGCGGACAGAAGGCCGACAGCGACCGCGGTGGACATGAGAATAGGGCGAAGGGATTTTTTCATGGGATTTAGTTTTGGGGTGGAAGTGATCGAACACGCGATAGCTACAAACTCGCACCAGCGGCGTCAATGATAAATTTTGTCCAATCGCGCTTTTCTTGCCTCAGTGTTTTTAGTCTCTGGGTGCCGCGCAGCCATGCGCGACTTCACGGCCATGAGCCGCGGCCGGATTCGCGGAGGTGCCGCTCGAGGCTAGCCCATGCATCCGACCACTTCCCGTCATGCGCCGAAACCGCCGCGCTCAGCCGCCAGACCTCCGGCGGAACGGATCGGCTCGTCCGCGCCTCTGCAAGAACCCGTCGTGCGGTGATGGTATTGCCTCTGCCCCAGGCTTCATAAAATGACGCGCTGAGATCTTTGGATCCGCCCACCGGGCTTGTGACGTCGCCAGAGCCGGGCGGTGGCAGGTGGAGATCGATCTGGTAACGCCCGGCGACGGCCACGGTCGCCTCCTTGTATTTCCCCGCATCGATCATCCGTCCGACCTGAATCGGCCATGCCGCTCTCTCCCAGTCCGGACGCTCGGCGGCAAAGCGGAAGACGGCCTCCCGGTCTCCCTTGCCGTACCAGGCCTGCAGGAAGCGGCGGCGCCCCTCCTCCGCCAACTTGTCGAGAAAGCCCGGAGCGGAGGCCATGCGAGAGAATTCCGCTTTGGCGACGGCTGGAGTGGCCCGCTCCAGCCAGACGAGCACGAACGCCGGTCGGTGCTCGTTCGACAGAAGGAGTCTGCGCTGAAGTTCCGGATATTCCGCAGCCTCCCTGACCAGGCTGTCGAAGAGAGCCAGCACGGGGACCTCTCCACGCCCCTGTTGCTGTGCGATCCGCTCCTGCCTCCGCAGAGCTTCCTGCCACAACCCGGCCGTTTTCCGCGGGTCGGAGTCGATCCATACCCGGCCTTGATCGAGCGCAAGGTCCGGCGGAACGGGATTAGCCAGGCGCCCCGTTTTAAACGCCGCATCCACCGCGCTCTCGTCGGACTTCAGCGCAAGCAGGGTGACTGCGAGCTGCGAGTAGAGCCGATCCCCTAGCGGATACCTTCGGATGGCCAGTTCACAGGCTTCCCTGGCCTCCTGGAGTCGCCCGGTGAGCCGCAGCTCGATGACCTCCACCTCAGCCACGTCGGCAGCAGTCGGGGGCCAAAAAGGGGTCCAAAACCATTGCGCCCGCACCAACGGCAGTCCGAGCGAGAGCGCGCCCAGACCCGCGACGACAAAAAAAGCATGCTGAAGGCGTGACGGCGACGCCGCCGGCGCCTTCGGCACAATCTGAAAGCCGAGCCCAAAAATCCCCAAGATCCACCATCCGAGGGCCGTCACGTGCACCGGCACATCGACGAAACCATGGAGCAGTGCTGCGAAGCCCGCACAGAGGATTCCCCAGCGCAAGGGCCAGTAAGGATGCTCTCGCCACGGCCAGACTCGCCGGATCAACAGCCCCACCCCGACCCCAAAAAGCACGACACTCGGAATCCCTCCCTCCGCTGCGAGGAGCAGCCAGTCGCTTTCCGGGTGCATCGGCACGGTGTCCCACAAGCAGCGCTCGCGATATTGAGGGAAGACGTGCCGGAAAGTCCCGAGCCCCGTCCCAGTGAGCGGATAATCGCGAATCACACGCGCCGTGTCGGAGGCGATCAGGATTCGTCCATCGCGCGGAAGATCAGTGCCTTCCGCCGTGTCTGGACTCGGAGCCTGCATCGCCTGCGACGGGCGACTCCCGTCACTTTTCGCGATCCCCATCAGCTCGAGGAGCCGTTGCCGCGCCGGGCTCTCCGAGGCCAGGAAAAGCGCGAAACTCGCAATCAGCACCGCAGTAAAGGAAACCCAAAGCGGTTTTGAACGATTGGCCTTCCCAATCCCGAGGAACCAGAGGACCGCACCGGCGAGGAGCGCGATGATCCCGCCTCTGGACGAGGTGAAAAAAAACAGTGAGGTCGCGCAGACGGCCAGACAGACAGCGGCCACAGACCCCGCGAACCAATGCCGGCCGCGGAAGGCGACCCCGAGAACGGCCAGCGCGAGCAGGATTCCCGTAACCAGATACGTGGACGTTTGGTTGATGTTCCGAAAGAAGCCGAACCGCGCGCGGCTGTGATCGAAAGCATAATCCCATCCGGTGAATTGGACGACCAGGGAGAGCCCCGCATATCCCGCGCAGATTGCCGCGCCAGCGACCGCCAGGCCCAGTTGCATCCGCGACCGCAGCGGATGCGCGAGTGCATAAAGTCCGATCGCCACCGCCAAGGCAAACACCGCCAGCCAGAACCCGGTCTCCCGGGGCATCGGCGTCACCGACGCCGGAAAGGGCGCCCCCGCCGCAATCAAGGAATGCCGCCAACCAGGTTCCGGGAACCAACTGTGCGGCAGAAAGGCCAGGGAGACCGAGATGAGGAGGGCCGCCGCAACCCCCCAGATCCTCCCCTCTACCCGACACTGTGGCGGGCAGGCCAGCAAAGCCACACCAGCCACGACCAGGAAGACCCCTAAATTGCCCTGCACCGCCAGCCCCACCACAAACACCGCCCCAGCCGCACCCACCATCAGCAAAAGATGCGCGACCAGCGAGACCGGCGGAAGTCCCCACGGAAGTCTGGTCAGGACTAAAGGACGATTTAAATTTCCGAACATAAAAGGGCGGCTGGTCTCGACGATGCGGCCTTTCGGCGTGAAAAAGCGACAGCTCAAATGGAAGGGAATCTTCCGCGAGGCGCCCGCGTTGTTTAACGGCCCTCCCGCCGCTCCTTCAAGCCGGGATGTCGCTCGCCGGCCCGCATCGGAGTGATCTGCGCTCGGAGGATCATGTCCGCTTGCACTGCCCGGGCGCAGGGCACCCTGGGGGCGGCGAAGGTCCACCGTGGAGTGAATTTTTTCCCCCGCCCGCGCCCAGTGAGTCTTAAAATACCGCTGATTGCTTACCATGATAATGCAATCCAAGCGGGCGCTTGGGAGGAATGCCGAATCAAGCCCCGCAGAGGAAAAGGGGATTCAAACAATTTTTTTATGGACATCCCGTTAGGACTTGGGATAGACCTCACCTCGTGCGGAGTTTCTTGCGCGACACCCCTTCTAAATTTTTACATTGACCCCAATCATTGTAATAATTATTAAAACATTCTACACGCGCCGGATCACCCCCTCCACTAAACTCCAATTAGCAACAACACCTCAATGAACCTCCACCCAAAACTTCGCATTTCACCTCTGGCATCTGCCTTTGTCGCCATCGCTTCTTGCCTCGTGGCCGTAAAATCTCACGCAGCATTCGTGACGGTTCCCAATGGGACTTCCGTCTCCCTGTCGGCCGCCGCATCAGGTGCCCTTGGCGGAAACGTTCTTGCATTTTCCGAAACGAACTTCTCCGACCCGAGCAATGTTCCGAATTTTTCCGGGCTGTTGCGGTCCATTGTCGTTGACGCGGACGGAGCGGGACCCCTGACCAATCTCGACTTCTACTATCAAGTGGAGAACATCAGCACGGGAGCATCTGCCACATCCGGTTACGAAATCTTCACATTTGCCACACAAATCGGGTTTCCCAACACGCTGACTCTGCAGGCGGACTACATTAGCTCTCTCGGAGTATTGGGCGGGCTTGCGCTTCCAGGCTCCTTCGCCACAGCTCCTTCCGGGACCAAAAGCGTTGATTCTGCGTACTGGGAGTTCCCGGTCCCCGGCGAATTTGCAGGTTTCAATTTCGTGCCAGGAATCAACGGTGCCAACAGCATTGACGTCGGCGAAGTCAGTAATTGGCTCGTGTTCCGGACAAATGCGAACGGATTCAATTCTGTGCTGGGGGCGATCTCGTATGGGCTTGGAGGGGCTGAGGCGCAGACATTCGCGCCTGTTCCGGAGCCATCGACCGTTCTTTTCGGCCTGGCCATGGTCGGCGTCTGCGCTGGTGGACGTTTCCGGAAAAGCGCGAGAAAGAACAATTCTTAATCCTCAGCCGATTCGCAGCACTTCAACAAACCCCGGACGGGCAACCGTCCGGGGTTTTGCTTTCGGCAGCCGGTGCAGTGGTCTCGAAATTGCAGGAGTCGTGCCGAGACTCAAACCCGCGTTTCTCACACCCGCGAGGGCTTGAGTGGGTAAAGAGGCGCGTCAGTCTTTGGTTATCAAGACAATGACCGGGCACCTGTACGCGCCTCAAGCGACCAGTTTGTAACCATGAACCCTTCGCTTTTCGGGCGTTGAGTGGCCAGGCGGGTGGAGGCGGATTTCCCGGGCGAATCTCTTTCCAGTGCCGGCGGTAGTCTGCTCTTGCGCGAGATGGATCGCAGGGAGCGGCTTTGCGAGCAACTCGCCGGTTGCTTCAAGATTTTCGCGACGCGCATTTTGTGAAGATCGAGCTGCGGTGATGCTGCGCCAGCGCATCGTGGGTCTGGCGCTGGGGCATGACGACATCAATGATGACGATCGTCCCTGCGGCTGATCCGCCGCTGGCTGCGGTGTGCGGGCAGGCGGATCTGCCGGGCGAGGTGCATCACATTGAGGCGGACCAAAGTCGGTCGCTGGCCGGCTTTGCGCCCGGGCCGCCGGAGCCAATGCGCCGCCGCCGCTGGAGCGCACCGCGCGCACGTCCGGAGTTGCGCTACCGCACGCTTGCGAGCGGGAACCGCGAGCGGCAGGTGATCGGCAAGGCGGAACTCACCGTAGGTAAACCGAACCCGCGCACCATTGTCCCTGATCTCAGCGGAGCCGGGGACTGGACGCAGGACGAGGCTGTCTTTGTCAGAGGAGCAGGTCTGTATGAACGCTTTTACTGCGGGCGCGGCGACGTGGAATCGAGCGCAGCGAGATAGCCAAAGGCCGGAGCCTTTGCCCGAAAGGAGGCGCCTGAGGGCGCTGGCATAACCGGGTCAAGGAACAGCGGATGGACATGTTCGCGGACCGCACAGGAGGGGGGGAACAGCGAGGTCGGCGGGCGGGCCACCGCCACCGCGTTCCTGTCGAGCCACCAGCTCCGCCTGGCTCGCCCTACTTCCTTCCCGCTATTCCCCTCCGCCCCCTTGGTCTTCTCCACCTTCGCCTATCAGCTCCTGCGCGGAGTGCGCCGTTGGTCCTGGGCGGCGCTCGTGCTTGCGCACCATCCGGCTGCAACTGCTGACGATCGCGCACGAGCGGCTGCGAGCGGCTGCGAGCCGGTATCGGCTAAAAAAAGCCGGTCCCCGGAGAAGGCAGCAAGCGCGAGCCCGGCGGCTCCGAGAAGTCCGTGCCTGATGCCGGCCAGAAGAGAGAAACCGGCCGCGAAAGGCAGGCCCGACACCCG
>Ga0105044_10010113_pt1 | contig 12887 bp, 10 predicted proteins | sample MAT01_FD_78092 | JGI IMG/M metagenome (GOLD analysis project Ga0105044, IMG submission 78092) | Freshwater microbial communities from Lake Fryxell liftoff mats and glacier meltwater in Antarctica - MAT-01 | ecosystem: Environmental > Aquatic > Freshwater > Ice > Liftoff microbial mat | place...
ATCCTGATCGCCGTGATCGGCGCCACGGCGATCAGCGCGGTCCTGGGGCTGGCCGACGAGGGCGTCTCGGTGGTCGGCGTCGTCCCGTCGGGGTTCCCCTCCCCCACGTTCCCCCGCGTCGGTCTCGATCAGCTCGGCACCCTCGCCATCGCCGCCGCCGGGATGGCGTTCGTGACCCTCGCCGACACCAGCGCCCTGTCCCGGAGCCTCGCCGCCCGCCGCCGTGAGGTCGTCGACCCGAACCAGGAGATCGCCGCCCTCGGCGGTGCCAACCTCGCGGCCGGCTTCTTCCAGGGCTTCCCGGTGAGCGCATCGGCGTCGCGCACGGCGGTCGCCGAGGCGACGGGCGCGCGGACCCAGCTCACCGGCGTGGTCGGTGCGGTCGCCATCATCATCGTGCTCGTGGCGGCCAACGACGTCGTCGCCGACCTCCCGTCGGCGACGCTCGCGGCCATCGTCATCGCGGCGGCGATCAGCCTCTTCGATCTGGCCACGCTGCGTTGGCTCGCTCGGGTCCGCCCGGCTGAGCTCGTCCTGTCGCTCGCCGCGCTCGCCGGGGTCGCCGTGATCGGGGTGCTGCCCGGCATCGTCGTGGCCATCGTGCTCTCGCTGGCCGACTTCGTCTGGAAGGCGTGGCGCCCCTACGACGCCGAGCTCGGCCGGCTGCCCGACCGCAAGGGCTACCACGACATCGCCCGCCACCCCGATGCGGTGGTGATCCCGGGCCTGGTGATCTACCGGTTCGACGCGCCGCTCTTCTTCGCCAACGCGGACTTCTTCCGTTCGTCGGTGCAGCAGGCGATCGCCGAACGAGCGGACACCATCGCGTGGGTGATCATCGCCGCCGAGCCCATCACCGACGTCGACACCACCGGCGCCGACGTGCTCGACGAGCTGCTCGACGAACTGGACGAGGCCGGGATCGTCCTCGCGATCGCCGAGCTGAAGGGACCGGTCGTCGACCGCCTCGGCCGCTACGGCCTGGTCGATCGGATCGGGCCCCTCCGGTTTCACGCGACACTCGGGGTGGCGATCGCCGCCTACCTGGCGGCCACGGGCACGACCTGGGTCGATCCGTTCGACCAACCGGATACCGCACCCAACACCCCCAGCCGCGCCGAGGAGCGACCATGAGCCAGGACGACGAACCCACCGCTGACGACGGCGCTGTCGCCGAACCTGGGATCGGGATCGGGTTCGACGACCTCGGGCTGCGGTCCGAGGTGCTCGCCGCGCTCACCCGGTTGGGCTACGAGGAACCGACGCCGATCCAGCGCGAGGCGATCCCGCACCTCGTGGCCGGGCGCGACCTGCTCGGTCAGGCCGCCACCGGTACCGGCAAGACCGCGGCGTTCGCCCTGCCCATCCTCGAGCGCATCCCCGCCCGCACCGGACCGGCGACCCCGCTCGCCCTCGTCCTCGTCCCCACCCGCGAACTGGCGATGCAGGTGTCCGAGGCGATCTACAAGTACGGACGAGACCTCGGGGCCGAGGTCCTGCCCATCTACGGCGGCCAACCCATCAGTCGCCAGCTCCAGGTCCTGCGCCGCGGCGTGCACGTGGTCGTGGCAACACCCGGACGGGCGGTCGACCACATCAAGCGGGGCACGCTCCCGCTGAGCGGTGTCGAGGTGGTCGTGCTCGACGAGGCCGACGAGATGCTCGACATGGGCTTCGCCGAGGATCTCGACGTCATCCTCGAGGCCACGCCGGAGGGTCGCCAGACGGTGCTGTTCTCGGCGACGATGCCGCCCCGCCTCGGGAGCATCACCCGCCGCCACCTCAACGATCCGGTCCGCATCCAGATCGGCGCCAGCGCCGACGAGCGGGGCACGGTGGCTCGGGTCGCCCAACGGGCCTACGTCGTGGCCCGATCGCACAAACCCGCAGCGCTCGGCCGGGTGCTCGACCTGGAGGCCCCGAACTCGGCCATCGTGTTCTGCCGCACGCGCCTCGAGGTCGACGAGGTGGCCGAGACCCTGAACGGCCGGGGCTACCGGGCCGAGGCGCTCCACGGTGGCATGAACCAGGAGCAGCGCGACCGGGTCATGAGCCGGGTCCGGTCCGGCACCGCCGACCTGCTCGTCGCCACCGACGTCGCGGCGCGCGGGCTCGACATCGACCAGCTCACCCACGTCGTCAACTACGACGTGCCGTCGGCTCCGGAGTCCTACGTCCACCGCATCGGTCGCGTGGGGCGGGCCGGCCGCGAGGGCACCGCGATCACCCTGGCCGAGCCCCGCGAGCAGCGGCTGCTCGCCAACATCGAGCGGCTGACCCGCCAGACCATCGCGATCGAGAAGATCCCGACCGTCGCCGACCTCCGTGCCCGCCAGATGGAGCTCACCCGAGCGACGCTGCGCGAGTCGCTGCTCACCGACGACCTCGATCCGTTCCGCTCCACGCTCGACTCCCTGGTCGACGAGTTCCCGATCGACGCCGTTGCCCTGGCGGCCATCAAGTTCGCGCACGAGTCCACCACGACGACCATCGACGACCAGGAGATCCCCGACGTCGCACCCAAGGTCAAGTCCAAGTCGAAGACCAAGGACCGCGACAAGAACGGCGGCTGGGAACGCTCCGGCGGGAAGGGCGACCACACGTCCGGGTTCAAGGACAAGCACGGCGACCGGGCCAAGGGCCTCCCCCGGTCGGTCTCGGCGAGCGACAGCGATCCCGACGTCGCCCGTCTGTGGGTGGGTGTCGGCCGGTCCGGAGGCGTGCGCCCCAAGGATCTCGTCGGCGCCATCGCCAACGAGACGCGCTTGAGCGGCAAGGACATCGGCGCCATCACGATCACGGAGAACTTCTCGATCGTCGAGATCCCCGAGTCCGCGGTCGACGAGGTCGTGTCGACCATGAAGCGCACCACGATCAAGGGCAAGAAGACCAAGGTGCGCCGCGACCGCGTCGGGTCGGACGGCTGAACGCCTGTCGCTGACGAGGCCGGCGAGCGGGAATCAGACCTCGAGGAAGATGCACTCCCCGGGGCACTCCTCGGCGGACTCGATGACGCCGTCGAGCTCACCGTCGGGGACGGCCACCAGACCTGCGGGACCGCCCGGATCGCTCTTCACCCCGGAGGCGTCCTTGACGTAGGCCAGGCCGTCGTCGAGCAGGGTGAAGATCGCCGGAGCGATCTCCACGCAGATGCCGTCGCCGGTGCACAGATCCTGATCAATCCAGACGTTGTAACCCATGGCTCCTCATCGGGGGTTCGGGGGTCGGTCCCCAAGTCTGGCCCACGGTGACGACCGAACGGAAACCCGCGGGGATCGCCGAGGCCGGTCGGCGGTCACATCGGCGCCTGGGTTCGCTACGACATCATGTCGTCGATGAACTGGGCCACCGGCGCCCGGAGGCTGAGGGTGAAGGCATCGGTGAGATGCTGCTCATCGACATAGGTGAGCGCGCCGTCGATCTCGAGCCGGCACCGGTCCTCGTCGCACACGTTGTCGGTCATGTCCATCGTTGCAACGTCGTCACGGGGGTCCAGGACCCGGTGCTCTGCCTCGAGCTGGCCCCTCGAGATCTCGAGTGCCTTGCTCCGCTTCGGCTCGCAGGCGGCGATGCCCGCCTTGGCGATGCACTTCGACGCGTAGATCGGCAACGTCGGCGCGTCGTAGATCCAACCGATGTCCACGGAGCGGCCGGTGAGCTCGTCGAGTCGGCTCCGCACCCCGTCCTCCCACAACTGGACCTTGGCGTCCTCGCTCGGCACCGACCCGTCCGTGGCCAGGATGCGCGGAGCGGAGCCGCTCCACTGCGCCACCACCACGGCGTCAGGCTGGAGCTCGTCCAGGAGCGCCAGGTCACCCTCCTGGTACGAGGCGCAGAAGTCGAACGGCCGGTTCGCGTCGTCGGCATCGACGTTCGCGTAGAGCACCGGGACGACGGCACAGCCGTTGTGGATGCGCTTGTAGAGACGGATGCCCTTCTCCAGCGCCACCTCGTCGAGCACCCGCTCCCACTGACCGGCGTGGGAGTCGCCGAGCAGCATCAGGCTCCGCTCGCCCTCGGGGTCACCGCCGACGCAGTAGGCGTCACCGGCCGCGGTCTCGACCCGCCCGGTTTTGGGACACCCCGTCTCGGCCCGCAGCTCGTAGCCCGCGACGGACGCGGCCAGGCGTTCATCCAACGACAACGACGACGTGTTCGCGGCCAGCACGTCGAGGTCGGCGGCCTTGGGCGCGCTGACCCACACCGCCCCGGCAACGACGACGACGCCGGCGGTGATGCCGGCGCCGACCACGAACGTGCGCGCGTGGGAGCGGGCCAGAAACGGCGAGAAGCGAAGTGGCGTCTCGAAGTACCGGTACGCCACCCATGCCACGGGCAGCGAGACGGCCGCAGCGATGGTTCGCAACCTGGTGCTGCCATCCGCGAACCAGACGGTCGCGAGGACGATGAAGGGCCAGTGCCACAGGTACCACGAGTACGAGACCCGTCCCAGCCACTGCATGGGGCCGAGGGCCAGCCCGCGGCTCACGATCGTGGGCCGCTCCTCGCCGCCCCACGTCTCGCCCGCCACGATCAGCAGCACCGTGCCGGTCACCGGGAGCAGCGCCCACAGGCCCGGATACGGCGTCGAGTCATCGGTGAACTTGACCGCCGCCGCCAGCACGGCGAGCCCACCGAGCGCAAGGATGGTGCGAACCGCGACGCCGCGGAGCGCGCGCGGCACCGGGACGGCGGCGAGGAGGCCGGCGACGGCGAACTCCCAGGCTCGCGCCGGAAGACCGAAGAAGGCCCATGAGCTGCCCCGTGCCGTGAGCACGAGGTTGATCCCCATCGATACGGCGAAGGCGACACCGAAGGCGGCGATCAGGCTGGCCCGTCGACGGTCCCGTGCCACGGCCGCGAGCCGCCGGCGCTGGCCCCAGCAGACCAGGCTGAACAAGAGGGGCCACACCACGTAGAACTGCTCCTCGACGCCCAGGGACCAGGTGTGGAGGAAGGGACTGCTGCCCAGGTCGGCGGCGAAGTAGTTCTGGGCGTCGACCGCGAAGAGCATGTTGGACACGTACAGGGCGGCGGCGCCGCCCTGTACGGCCAGATCCCCGAGCTCGAACCGGGGGAGCACGAACGATCCCGCGATCAGCGTTGCGGTGACCACCAGCGCGAGCGCAGGCACGAGCCGACGGATCCGTCGGGCCCAGAACCCCGAGAGCGCGATGCGGTCGGTGGTCTCGGCCTCGCGGAGCAGGTTGCGTGAGATCAAGAAGCCCGAGATCACGAAGAACACGTCGACACCGATGAACCCGCCCCCGAAGCGAGCCACACCTGCGTGGTAGCCCACGACCAGAACGATGGCGATGGCCCGGAGTCCATCGACGTCAGCACGGAACCAGCGACGCTTGGACTCAGCCGCGGCGGGATCCTCACCGACCCGAGTTGCCACCACGCAGTTCCTCCTCTCTGACGTTTTTCGGAACCTCGTCGCGCCGGACGGAAACCGTACCGTCGATCGCGACCGGGCAGCACCGGCGTGGCCGACCTGGCCCGGTGAGCATGAGGCGGGGGTACGGTCGGGAAGCGGTGGACGACCGACGAACAGGAGCGCCAGGGGCATGGCCAACTTCACGAGAGGGTTCATAGGTCGCGGAAAGGCCACCCGAGACGAGCGCCTGCCGCCGGGTCAATACGACGCCCGCGACGACTGGCCGGTCCTCAACGCCGAGGCCACCCCGTCGATCGACACCGCCACCTGGACGTTCGCCATCGAGGGCGAGGTCGACCAGCCCCGCACGTGGACCTGGGACGAGATCCACAGCCTCGCCGCGTCGACCTACGCCGGCGACATCCACTGCGTCACCACCTGGTCGAAGCTGGGCGTCACCTTCTCCGGCGTCTCGGTCGACACCCTCCTCGACCTCGCGCCGCCGTCGGCATCGGCCACTCACGTGATGGCGTTCTCCTCCACGGGCTACAGCACCAACCTCCCCCTCGACGACGTGCGCGGCGGCAAGGCGTGGGTGGTGTGGGAGTACGAGGGCGCCCCGCTGCCCGTGGCCCACGGCGGTCCGGCCCGCCTGCTCGTCCCCCACCTGTACTTCTGGAAGAGCGCCAAGTGGGTTGCGGGCCTGCGCCTCATGGACCACGACGAACCCGGGTTCTGGGAACAGAACGGGTACCACGATCGCGGAGACCCCTGGCTCGAGCAGCGCTACCAGGGCGACTGAACCCACCCCCGACGATGCCCGATCCCGCCCCCGTCCCCCGCCCCTGGCAGACCGCCACCGTCGTCGCCACGCGCCCCGAGACCGCTCGCGCCCGCACGATCCGGCTGGCGCTCGACGGACCGTCGGGACACCTCGCCGGCCAGCACTACGTGGTCCGCCTCACCGCGCCCGACGGCTACACGGCGTCGCGGTCGTACTCGGTCGCGTCTCCGCCCGACGACTCGAACGAGATCGAGCTCACGATCGAGCGGCTCGAGGACGGCGAGGTGTCCACCTTCCTCCACGATGACCTCGAGGTCGGCGACACCATCGAGGTCCGCGGTCCCATCGGGGGGTTCTTCGTGTGGCGCGCCGACACGCCGGCGCTGCTCGTGGGCGGCGGATCGGGCCTCGTGCCGCTCATGGCGATGCTCCGACTCGCGCGCGGGCCCGCGCGCGGCGACCGGTCCGACCTCGTTCGACTCGTCACGTCCGTCCGGTCGCCCGACGACCTCCTCTACGCCGCCGAGCTCGAGGGGCACGAGGTCACCACGGTGTTCACGCGCCAGGCACCACCCGACGATCGCCGCGGTGCCGGCCGCATCGCCGCCGCCGACCTGGCTTCCGCGCTGCTCCCCGACGCCACCGCGTTCGTGTGCGGATCAGCTGGGTTCGCCGACCACGTCACCGGCCTGCTGCGGAACCTCGAGGTCCCGGTCGAGCGGATCCGCGTCGAGCGCTTCGGCCCCTCGGCGTGAGCGACGCCCGCGCCCACCACGGGCGCGCCGCTCCCGACTCCCGATGGGCGAATCGGATCTGACGAGGTTTCAGATGCCCGGGCCGACGACGCTACGATCCCGCCCGTGGACACCATCGCCTTCGACGACATCGACGCTCTGACCGCTACCGCCTCCGACGAGTTCGGGGACTGGGGCCGCGAGATCGAGATCACCCAGGACCTCATCAACGGGTTCGCCGAGCTCACCGGCGACCGCCAGTGGATCCACATCGACGTGGAGCGGGCCACCAAGGAGAGCCCGTTCGGCGGGCCGATCGCCCACGGCTTCCTCACCCTGTCGATGCTCCCCCACCTCGGTGCGTCGGCCGTGAAGGTCTCGGGCCACTCGAGCGCCACCAACTACGGCGCCGACGGTCTGCGCTTCCTCTCCCCCGTGCCCGCCGGCTCGAAGATCCACGCCCGCGCCCGCCTGGTGCGCGCGGAGGCCAAGCCCAAGGGCACCCTCATCACCACCCAGGTCGAGGTCGCCGTGGTCGGCGCCGAGAAGCCGGCGCTCCTCTACGGCATGCAGGTCCTCTACCGCTGATGCCCACGGGGGGTCCCCCTCCCGAAATTGCGTCACCCAGGCATCCAACGGATGCTGACGAACGCAATTTCGGAAGTGCCGGTACCGTCATCCTCACCCGGTCGCGTTCGGCGGAGCGCTCGACCGCCACATTGGTGGTACCCGAACGTGAACAACTCCAAGCGGCGCCACAGCGCCTCCCTCCTCGGCCGCCTCGCGGCGTGGGGTTCGGCCAGCGCCCTCGTCGTCGTCGCCGTCCCCCTCGTGCAGGCCCTGGTGATGTGGCGGACGCTGCAACCCGAGATCCCCGGACCGCACGATCAGGACGGTGAGATCCCGGGCCGCTCCGGCACCGGCGATGCGGTGACGGTGGTGTGGCTGGGCGACTCGCTGGCCTGCGGCATGGGCGCGGGGTCGGCCGAGACCTCCTTTCCCCGTCGGGCGATCACCCACTGGAGCGCCGCCGACGGCCGGCCGGTCAACTTGCGGTGCCTCGCCCGAGCCGGCTCGACCTCGGCGGACGTGCTCGCCGAACAGGTGCCCGCGGCCGTCGACATCCTCGGTCCCGGCACCGTCGCCGTCGTCACTGTCGGCTCCAACGACGTGGGCAGTTGCATCGGTCCGCGCCGGTTCGCCCGGGACTACGCCGCCATCCTCGGCGCGCTGCGAGGCACCGGTGCCGAAGTGATCGCGGTCGGTCTGCCCGACCTCGGCTCGGCCGTCGTGATCCCCCACCCCCTGCGGGCCCTCGCACGCGGCGTCGGGCGCCGCGCCGACCGGGCCGTGCGGGCGTTGGCCACCCACCACGGGGCCCACTTCGTGAGCATCGACAACCGGGCGCCGTGGCGCACCGAGCCCGCCACCTACCTCGCCGCGGACCGCTACCACCCCAACGACGACACCTACGACCTCTGGGCCGCAGCGGTCGCCGCGCTGCTCACCCCGCTCCTCGGTCGCGCTCGGCCCGATCTGGTCTGACCCGCCGCAGGGTCGCATCTACGGCATTTGACCGCCGGATACCTGGCGAACCCGAACTTCGCGCTACCGTTCGTCCTTCCGCTCGCCGCTCGCCGCTCGACGCTCGGCGCTCCCGGAGGACCGCCTATGGGCTCGCGCAACCGACTCGTCCACCCCGTCCGCCTCGTCTTGGCGGCGCTCGCCCTCACGGCGCTGGGCGCCGCGTGCGGCACCTCGACCGGCACGACCGCGGCACCGTCCGCTTCGGCCACCGCCGTGGGACCGACCGACGCCTCCGCACCCCGTGGCCCGACCGGTGCCGTGACCGGATCGATCACGGTCTCGGCGGCTGCGTCGCTGACCGAACCGTTCACCAGCATCGGCGAGGGCTTCCGCGCCGCCAACCCCGACGTCGAGGTGACCTTCACCTTCGACTCGTCCGGGACGCTGGCCCGCCAGATCCTCGCCGGGGCCCCCTCGGACGTGTTCGCCGCCGCCGACGAGGCCAGCATGGCCACGCTGACCGGTGAGGACCTGATCGCCGGCTCGCCGGCGGTCTTCGCCCGGAACCAGTTGACGATCGTGGTGAAGCAGGGCAACCCAGCCAACATCACCGGCCTGGCCGACCTGGCATCGGCCGGCACGATCTCGCTGTGCGGCTCGCAGGTCCCGTGCGGCCGGTACGCCGATCAGGTCCTCGCGGCCGCCGACGTCGCCATCCCGGCCGACTCGATCACCCGGGGTCAGAACGTGAAGGCCACTCTGGCGGCGGTCGCGGATGGCGATGCCGATGCCGGCATCGTCTACGTCACCGACGTGACCGGCGACAAGGTGGAGGCGGTGGCCATCCCCGACGCCGACAACGCGGTCGCCACCTACCCGATCGGGGTCCTGACCAACTCGGCCGACCGGTCGACCGCGGAGGCCTTCGTGGCCTTCGTGATCGGTCCGCAGGGTCGGGCCACCCTGGAGGCCGGCGGGTTCCTCCCGCCGGGATGACCTGACCCGGGATCGGCGGAGGCCACCCCTCGCGGTCGTCGGCGTCGCCGCGCTCGCAGTGGCGTTCTTCGCGCTGCCGCTCGCGGGCCTGGTGCGGCTGGCGTCGTGGTCGACCCTGCTCACCGACCTCGGATCGCCCGAGGCGCTCGACGCCCTCCGGCTCTCGCTCATCTGCTCGCTCGGGGCGACGGTGCTGTCGGTGGCGCTCGGCCTGCCCCTGGCCTGGACGCTGGCCCGCGTGTCGTTCCCGGGCAAGGGCTTCGTCCGGGCCCTCGTCCTGCTGCCGCTCGTGCTGCCACCCGTCGTGGGCGGCGTGGCCCTGCTGGCCGCGTTCAGCCGCCGCGGTCTCATCGGTGGGCCGCTGTTCGACGCCACGTCTGACGGTGGTCTGCTCGCCTGGCTGCCCGGCGGTCCGATGCAGTTCACCTTCTCGACGACGGGGGTCATCCTGGCCGAGACCTTCGTGGCCCTGCCGTTCTTCGTGATCACCGTCGAGGCGGCCCTCCGGTCGATGGACCAGCGGTACGAGGACGTCGCGGCCACCCTGGGCGCCGGACGGTGGCTGACCTTCCGCCGGGTGACCGTGCCGCTGGTGCTCCCCTCGCTCGTCGCCGGCGCCGTGCTGGCCTGGGCCAGGGCCCTCGGGGAGTTCGGCGCCACCATCACCTTCGCCGGCAACATCGCCGGCCGGACCCAGACCCTCCCCCTCGGCGTGTACCTGCTGCTCGAGTCCCGGCCCGAGGTGGCCGTGGCGCTCAGCCTCGTGCTGCTCGCCGTGTCGCTCACCGTCATCGTCGCGCTCCGCGACCGGTGGCTGGAGCGGGCATGACGGTTCCCTCCGCCCCGCTCCTCGACGCCCGCCTGACCGCGACCCGGGGCGACTTCCGACTCGACGTCGACCTGCAGGCCTCCGCCGGCGAGGTGGTGGCCGTGCTCGGCCCCAACGGATCGGGCAAGACGACCGCCCTCCGGCTCCTCGCCGGCCTGCTGGCGCTCTACGCCGGCCACATCCGCCTCGACGGCGCACCGCTCGACGAACCCGCGATCGGCACCTTCGAGGTACCCGAGCACCGAGCGGTCTCGGTCGTGTTCCAGGACTACCTGCTCTTCCCGCACCTCACCTCGCTCGAGAACGTCGCCTTCGGACTCCGGGCCCGAGGTCTCGCCGCGGCCGCGGCTCGGACGGAGGCGGCCGAGTGGCTCGCCCGGTTCGGCCTGGCCGACAAGGTCGGCGACCGGCCCGCCCGGCTCTCGGGCGGGCAGAGCCAGCGCGTGGCCCTGGCGCGCGCGCTGGCACCGTCACCGAAGCTCCTCCTGCTCGACGAGCCGCTGGCCGCGCTCGACGCCGGCACCCGCACGACCGTCCGACGCGACCTGCGCCGCCACCTCGACGACTTCGCCGGCACCACGATCCTGGTCACCCACGACCCCCTCGACGCCATCGCCCTCGCCACCCGGGTCGTCATCCTGGAGGGAGGACGCGTGACCCAGGCCGGCGGCATCGCCGAGATCACCGAGCGCCCGACCTCGCGCTACGTGGCCGACCTCATCGGGGTCAACCTCCTCCACGGCGTCGCCCGGGGCACCACGGTGACCCTCGACGGCAGCGACACCGCGGTCGCCGTCGCCGACCACGCCGAGGGGCCTGTGCACGTGCTCATCCACCCGAGTGCCGTCGCGGTCCACACCCACCGGCCCGACGGCAGCCCTCGCAACCAGTGGCCCGGTCGGGTCACCGGGTTCGACCTGCTGGGCGACCGGGTGCGGGTCCGCATCGGCGGCGTCGTGCCCCTCGTGGCCGAGATCACCCCGGCGGCGGTGGCCGAGCTCGACCTGCGCGAGGGCGGCGAGGTGTGGACCGCGGTCAAGGCCACCGAGGTCGCCACGTACCCGACCTGACCGCGACGTCGATCCGACGGGTTCAGCCGCCGGTGAGGCCGGAGCGGATGTCGTCGGCCAGCATGCGGTCGCGCTGGTCGGCGTCGAGCAGCGAGATGGTGGAACCGAGCACATCGGACTTCTTGACGAGCATGACGGTCTCGACGTACTCGGCGACCGGTTTGAGGTGGGAGATGAGCCCGACCATCTTGCCGCCGCCGGCGACGGTGCCGAGGGTGTCGAGGGCCGAGTCGAGGGCGGCGGAGTCGAGCGAGCCGAAGCCCTCGTCGACGAACACAGCATCGAGGCGGCCGTGGCCACGCGACGCGATCTCGACCAGCGACAGCGCCAGGGCCAGGGCAGCCTGGAACCGTTCACCACCCGAGAGCGTGTCGGGGCTGCGGATCTCCCCCGACGCGACGTTGACGACGCCGAAGTCCGCGACGAACCCGAACCGGCCCGTGGTGATGGCCTGGAGGCGACGGTTGGCCTCGGCGATCAGCTCGGCTTCGCGCGCCTTCACGAGGTGACCAACGAAGTGCTGGTCGCGGAGGGCCACGACCAGGACCGTGACGTTGGCGACGAACGGCCGGGCGACCCCCAGGAACTGGTCGATGGTGGCCGCGGTGGCGACGGCGGATTCGGCCAGCCCGACCGCGGTGGCGGCGGAGGCCGCCTCGACGCGGGCCGCACCCGCCGCGCCGTGCAGCTCATCGGTCGTGGCGCACCCGACCGAGGCCAGGGCATCGGACACGGTGGCCGACCGCTCGCGGTGCCGGGCGTCGAGGGCGACGCCCACCTCGGTCGCCAGCGCGAGCGCCGTCGCGGCGGCGGCCGTGGCGTCGGCGGCCGCGGTGATGACCGCGGGGAGGTCGGCGGCGCGGACCGTCGTCGGTAGGTCCTCGGGTCGTGGGAAGGTCGCGAGGCCGGCGACCTCGACGAGGTCGGCGGCGGCGTCCAGGGCACGGGCGACATCGCGGACCCGGCCCAGGTGGGCGTTGAGCTGGGCCGCGGCGGATTCGGCCGGCCGGGTGACGTCGTCGACGGCGTCGCGGTCGATCTGCTCGATGGACCGGATGACGGCGAGGCGTCGAGCGTCGGCGGCAACCCGTTCGGCGTCGAGGTCATCGAGCGAACCCAGCATCGCCTCGATCGCGTCGGCTGCAGCCTCGATCGCATCGGGTGACGCCGGACCGGGCGGCCGCCAGGTCGGTGGGAGGGCGGTGACGACCGCCTGCTGCGCGCCGACCCGGCGCTCGGCGGCGGCGAGGGCATCCACCGCCGCGGCCCGTGCCGCACCGTGGCGGGCGAGCTCGGCATCGATGCGGGACCGCTCGGCGATCAGCGACCCGGCGGCGGTGTCGGCGGCTGCCCCCGCCGCGATGAGGGCTGTCTCGGCGCCGTCGACCGCCGCCTGGAGCGGGGCGAGGGCAACGGCGGCCTTGTCGGTGTGGGTGTCGGCCTGGGCGGCTCTGTCGGATGCGGTGTCGGATGCGGTGTCGGATGCGGTGTCGGATGCGGTGTCGGTGTCGGATGCGGTGTCGGTGTCGGATGCGGTGTCGGTGTCGGATGCGGTGTCGGTGTCGGA
>Ga0105044_10010114_pt1 | contig 12886 bp, 7 predicted proteins | sample MAT01_FD_78092 | JGI IMG/M metagenome (GOLD analysis project Ga0105044, IMG submission 78092) | Freshwater microbial communities from Lake Fryxell liftoff mats and glacier meltwater in Antarctica - MAT-01 | ecosystem: Environmental > Aquatic > Freshwater > Ice > Liftoff microbial mat | place...
AACTCTACGCCCAACACACACAAGTTTGCGATCGCTGCCCCGGCCGGCCATAATTTATACCCGCTGGATAAAAGGACGGCTGTTGTGGCCAAATCGAAAGACTCGGCTGTTGAGAAAGCGCCCAAAATCAAGGCAACCAAACTGGAGCAAATCATTCTGGATGCCATCAAGACGGCCAAACTGGGCTTGCCCGATTGGAACGCGCTGGCAAAACAGGAGCACGTCACTCGCGACTACATCGAAGCGCGTGTGGATTGGATGCGCCGCGTCGGCATGATCAAGTAACTGTTGGGAACAGACTCAACTTAAATAGTGCCGCAGATGCCGGATGGAAACGTCCGGCATCTTTCGTTTTCCGAACATGCTTCCGAACTTTGGACAGAATCAGTAGTTAAAAATCCTGGGTAACCACCGAATCCACTCAGGCAGAATTTTGGACAGAATGACAGAATAAACAAAATGGGACACGGATTTTTCGACCCTTTTGATGTGCATTCTGTCATTCTGTCCAAAGTCTGTTCCGCTTCTGCTTCTGATTTTTAACCACCGAGACTTATTTGGCGACGGCTACACCCGTGCGGCTCACCGGCTCGATCTCCTCGAACGGCGTGGTCGTTGGCTGGCCCGGCGCATAGCGCACGCGGCCGCTGCCCAGCTCGGCTACGCACGACCACAACGTCGTCAGTGCGCCGCTGTTGCCGCACACCGGCGCGGTTCGGTCGGCCATCACCTTCTCAGCATAGTCCAGCCATGTGGCTTCATCGTTTGTTGATGTGATTGTTTCGGCGTGCTCATCGAGCAAAAAGTTGAGCCGGCAGGCCGAGTTGGTGTGTTGGCGTTGACCTTGTAGCGGTTGCATATCAGGGTGCCGATAGTGGTTGGTCGCGGCCATACGCGAACCTTCCATGGGCATGGCGCGAACGCGGCGCGGATCGGCTTCGACTACAAAGGCCTCGTGCGGATCGGCCAGCAAATAGTTGAGTGAGCTGAGGTGGGGGATATTCAACAGCAGGTCCACGGCCTCGCGGGCAGTGCGGCACAGCTCCAGCGCCATCCGGCACACCACATGAAACGGCACACCCGCTGGCACCTCATCCTCAGTGGGGTTGTCGGTCATGACCACGTGCAGCGACGCCCACAGGCCGTGCTCATTGAGGCCATCGTAGCGGCCGCCGGGCACACCGCCGCGCGCGCCGATGGTGGCATACGCGTGGCTGTGCGGGACGAATCGCAAACGCTGACGCCGCGCCTGCATCGGCCAGTAGTCGTAGTTGCGGCCGATGAGGGCGTAGCGGCTACGCGCGTAGCTATATTGGCCAACGCTCATGGTCGGTGGTGGATACCAGACAAAGGTTGAGCAGCCCTCGCCCTGATCTTCCAACGTTTTAGCGCGAATATGGGCCTTCAAGTTGACCCGGCAACATTGCTGCCACAAGTCCTGAACATGCCATTGTTGTGCGTCGGCATACGCGCGAAACTCATCGATGAGGGAGGGGTGCAGTTGGCGCACCACATCGAAGCAGGATTGTGCGAAGGGCATCGGCGCAGGCCGCGCCCACCACGCTTGCCGCTGAAAGGGTGGGTCTGCCAAACCCAGCGCGTGGCCGACATGGTCGTGGCTGGTCTGGTTAAAGTTGAAAAAGCGGTAGTCGGGCTGCTCTTGTTCGCTCATCTGGTGGTTGGTTTTTGTTTTTTGGTTGCTGGTTGCTGGTTGCTAGCTGCTGGTTGCTAGCTGCTGGCCGCTAGTTGCTGGCCGCTGGCATCACCTCATCACTAATCACCAGCAACCAGCAACCAGCAACTCCTGTCCTACTGTATCAGCGGCTGCATCGCTTCCACCTGGAATCCATCGGCACTGCGCCGGGCCAATAGAAAGCTCTTGGAAGCGGCGTCCCAGCCCAGCAGTTTGGCGGGCCGGTCATAGTCATACAGCGTGCTGGTGTCCCAGTCGTAGAACCAGATGTGTTGATCGAGCACACGGCCACCCACATGAAGGCTGATGCCCAGAACAGGGCCGGAGCTGGGGCCAGCCGCAAAAGGCTGATATTGGGGCTGTTCATCAAACTGTAGGAGCAGGGTGGCCGCGCCCGTTTCAAATGAAATGCGTTGAATGGCTGTTTTCGTGTTGTCTGAAGGGTCGGCCTCAAAAATGATCGCCTCTGACCCATTGGGACTGATGCCTAGAATGCCATGTGGAAGCATCTGCGTGGTCCAGGTATAGACGGTCTGGCGCGTGATATTGGCATTGCGCAGGTTGATAGCTTGCAGGGTGTTGCTCTGGGTGAGCAATAGCAGCTGGTTTGATAAGTGGAGCAGAAAGGAATCCCCGGGTTCTCGCGCAAATTGTTGTTTCTCAACGCCATTGGCATCCAGAATATGCCAGTCCTCGCCGGAGGAAATGAGCACCGTGTCGCCGTCTTGCGACCAGATGGGGATGGGCGGCGCGGGGCTGATCGTCTGGTCTGCGAGATCAAAGCGATTCAATGCCGACGGCTCATCCTCCAAACCCGGCAGTTGCACCACAAAAGTAGACTGGGGCTTGCTGGTGCTGTTCAAGGTGGTGATGGCGATGGCGGTGCTGGCCGGCGACCATTGCCAGAAGGCGGGAATGCCGTCGGCCAATGTGAACACGCGTGTGAACGTCCGCGACGGCGTGTCTAGCGCGGTCATGACCAACTCCATGATGGGGGCATTGGCTGGCAGGATCTTCCACAAATCTGCGGGCCAGTCTGGCAACATTTGTGACTGGCTCATGTTAGCCGTTCGATTCAGTTGCAGATGCCATTGACCATCCGGCGAAACCAGATTGGCGTTGATGTGCGATGAGGATGGCGCGCCAATTCCGGTGCTGTTGACGATCCACGGCCGAAGCATGCTGGTCTCGACTCGGAGTGGTTGAGGAGCGCTGGCGTAATCGATGATCAAATTTTGGGTGGGCGGGTCCATGATCTCAATTTGAGCCGTTTCCGCACTGGATCCGAATGTTACGGAGGTGAAACCGCGCATGCGCGCATCCCAACTGCCCAGTTGCTGCACCGGGCCGCCGGCCACCATTTCAGCCATGCCCCAATCGTAAAACCACAGGGTGTTGTCGGCTCCCACGCGGGTAAAACGCAACGCGGTCACCGGCACATCGGGCGAAGTAAATGACGCTGAGACTTTCTCAAGCCGATCCAAAAGAGGCACCACTGCGCCGTTATCAAAATCCACTCGCACCAGCCGGCGCTCCTCGCCCAACTCCACAACAAGAAGCTGATTCACCTGATTGTGCTCATTTTCATACGGCCCAGAGCCGACAATCCACAAGCCACTGGGGGAATAGGGGGTTGAGATGCGCACCCCATTTTTGACCGCATCCGTGATGGGCTGTGCTTCTGACCAACGATGAAACACATACTCGCGCGCATTCGGGTCGCGCGCGTCCCACCACACCAGCTCGTTGCTCGGCGTCCAGTAGCAGCAATCGCTGGCGGTCTCGAACTGGCTGAGTGCATTGCCAGCGCGGTTGAATAGACGAACGAGCTTGCGAAAGCGCGGCGAGCCATCTTCGTTGTAGGGCGGGTCGTCCAGCACGGCATCGGCAATCACGGCCAGGTGTGAGCCGTCGGGCGACCAGTAGGCCAGCGCCGTTCGCGCTAAATCATCATCGGTGTCCGGGTCGGTGCGGCCCAGCGTCAGCGCATCCAGTGTGGTGGTGATGGGAATGTGGGTACGCGACAGGGTCTTGTCCGCCGCATCCCAGCGCACCAGCACCAACTGGCGCGCGCTGGTCTGGGTGCTGGAGAGGCCGGCCGTGAGGAGCAGCGCCGTGTTGTCGGGTGCCCATGAGTAGATCTGCGGGTTGGCGTCGGCCAGCTCCGGCAAGGCCAATTGCGTGGATGCGCCATCTTGCCCACCCCTCAGTTGAAGTTCGGTGCCCGTGTCATTCAAGGTTGCCAGCCAGCGCCCATCGTATGAGTACAGGCCCGTGTTTTTGCCGCGGGTGTTGGTGCCGACCAGGCCATTGGCCAGCTTGATCTCGCGCAAAGCCTGGCGCGGCGTGGTGGCGCGTTGAATGCTGATGGGGGCAAAGGTGGGCGCGGGTTGGGGCGATGCCGGTGGCCGGGGAGTCCGAGTCGGTCCCACCGTCACGAACAGGGTGGCACCCGGTATCACAGAACGCGGCGCCGGTGTCGCTTCATCCCGCAGTAAAAAGCTAAGCCCCAGACCCATCACGCCCAGCACGAGCACGCCGATGATGATGAGGGTTTGTGCACGATGCCGGCGGGTGCCGTGGGTGGTGCCGCCTTCCTGTCTAAAGCCTTCTTCTTCAAAACCTTTGTCCTTGAAGACATCTTCTTTGAAGGCATCTTCTTCAAAGCGTCCGTTTTTGGAATTTTGGAAGTCCCCTTGCGTGGGAGGCTTTGCTTTGTTTGGAGTGGTGCGCTTGTTAATCTGGTTATCGCCTTCGGCCATTTGCGTTATTGTTACCCACCACGCGCTTCACCTCAAACACATGTTTCACTTTGCCAAGCCGGACAATGAGGCCGGTAATGAGATCGGGTTTAGGCAGCTCGCCCCACAGCGAAATGTGAACCAGGCCGCTTTCGTCAGCCTCGGTATTGTTAATGTTGCACCCGAGAATGTTGATGTGTTCGTTGGAGAGCACGGTAGTCAATTCGGCCAGCAGCCCTGAGCGTTCGGCCGCTGTCACCAGAAATTGTACCGGATAGGTTTCCACCGCGCCTTCATACTTCACGTCAATCAGGCGATCCGGGTCCAGGCTGGGAATATTGACGCAATCGCGCTTGTGAATGCGCACGCCGTCGGTCATGCCCACATAGCCCAGAATATCGTCGCCGGGCTGGGGGTTGCAACACTGCGATGGCGTGGCGTGAATGCCATGCGCGCCGGCCACCACCCAGCCGCCCTTTTTGTTGGTCGGGGTCTTGGGCGGTCGAATCAAATTGAGCAGTGGGTTGCCGGAGCGTTCCTTCTCGCGCTCGCGGCGGCGCTCCTCTTCCAAAATGCGGCCACTTACGCTGCCGGCGGTGATCTGGCCATAGCCAACCTTTTCTAAAAATTCTTCCAGGCTGTCGGCTTCATTTTTGTAGAGCGCAAAGATGTCCTCGAGCTTCATCACGTGGCTCACACTCAGCCGCTGCAACTCGCGCTCGATCAGTTCTTTGCCGCCGCCAACGTTGTGGGCTTTGTCCTGTTTGCGAAACCAGCTCTTGACTTTGTTGCGCGCGCTGGCCGTATATAAATATTCGGGGTCGTGCACCCAATCCCGGCTCGGCGAGGCATTGGAGCGGGTGATGATCTCGACCTGCTCGCCGCTGGTGAGCTTGTGGGTCAATGACACAATCATGCCGTTCACCTTGGCCCCACGGCACTTGTTGCCCACTTCGGTGTGCACGTGGTAGGCAAAGTCCAGCGCGGTCGAGCCGTTCGGCAGCTCAATCAGCTTGCCCATCGGCGTGAAGCAATAGATATTATCTTTGAGCTGGTCGCGCTTCATCGCGTCGAGGAATGCACTGGCATCGTCCGATTCGCTGCCCAAAGAGCGAATGGCGTCGCGCAAGACCTCGATCTGGCGCATGTAGTCTTTGGTGAACTTGCCGTTGTCCTTGTAGAGCCAGTGCGAGGCGATGCCAAATTCGGCCGCCTTGTGCATGCTGCGGGTGCGAATTTGCACCTCCAGCGTCTGGCCATCGTCGGTGATGACGGCCGTGTGCAGACTGCGATACTGGTTGTCCTTCGGCACACTGATGTAATCGTCGAACTCGCCGGGCATGGGCATCCACATGCTGTGCACGATGCCGAGCACGCGATAGCAGTCCTGCACGCCAGGGTTGCGGCGGTCCTTCTCCCACACCGAGGGCTTCTTTTTTTGCTTCTGCTCCTTCTCCTGATCGGCCTCTTCCTTCAGCCGGGTCATGATCTGATCCGGTGGCAGGTTATCGTCATCATCGTGGTCCGGCTGATGAACGTGATGTTCGGCCGCTTCTTCAGCGGCCACAAAGTCGTTGTCGTTGATGATCACGCGCAGCGCCTGGGCATCGCGAATCTGGTCGAACGAGGCTCCCTTGCGCTGCATCTTGTTCCAGATGCTATAGATCTGTTTGGCCCGGCCGGTGATCTCGACGCCGGTGATGCCGTTGTCGTCGAGTTCTTTTTGCAGCCGCTTGATGTAATCCCGCACGCGCGCATTTCGCTCGGCCGCGCCCACTTCCACCAACCGGCTCAAATAGGCATAGGTGGACGGCTCGGCATAGCGAAAGCCCAGATCTTCGAGCTCCTGTTTCCACTCCCAGATGCCCAGCCGGTTGGCCAGCGGCGCAAACAAATCGAGGGTTTCACGGGCGATACGGCGCTGCTTCTCCGGCTTGAGCGCATTCAGGGTGCGCATGTTGTGCAGCCGGTCGGCCAGTTTGATCAGCACCACCCGCGTGTCGCTGGCCAGCCCCATCAACATCTTGCGCAGACTTTCGGCTTCGCGGTCGGTTCGGTAGCTGGCGGTGGCGGGAAGCGGCACTTCAGGCACTTTGCCGTTGGTGGGCTTGGCTCCGTTGGTGCCATTGCTGCCGTTAGTGCCATTCGCAGTGGGGGCCGTTCCGTTGCCATTCACACTGCCGTTGGTCGTAAATTCCTGCTTGATGCCTTCGTGCTTGCTCAGTTTGGTGACAGCATCGATGAGGCTGGCAATCTCGGTTCCAAAGCGCTCCTCAATTTCGATGAGTGAGACTGCGGTGTCCTCGGCCACATCGTGCATCAGGGCGGCCGCGATGGTGGGCGCGTCCAGCCGCACATGGGCCAGAATGCCGGCCACAGCCAGCGGATGCTGAATATAAGGCTCACCGCTGGATCGCTTTTGGGTGTGGTGGGCGCTTTCGGCCGTCATATAGGCGCGGCGAACGATATCAAGCTCGTGGTCGCTGCAACGGGGTCTCAGCAGGCCGAGCAACTCGGGCAGGCTCTTGACTTCCTGCACCTCATCTGGTGTATCAAATATTTCGGTTGCCATCACATCCTAATCAAAGCGAGTCAGGCAATTTAGCGCAATGCCGTTGAAATGTCGATGTGCACGGCGCTACGTGGTGCAGCCGTCCATTCGGCTGCCATTGCATGGCTCTAACCTGCATTCAGGATGTGTTGAATTCTACGCGGGTCTGTTGGTTTTGCATACGCGCAGGATTGGTGGGGTGTATGAAGCCGTGTGGGGCAGGTCTTAGCCTGCCGCAGGGGAGATGTATTCCACGATCACGGTCAGGTTCATCTTGGGGTGCATTCGGCCATGCAGATGGAATGTGCCGGCTGAGTGACCAGCCAGACAACGTCAACGCCAAAAAAGCCCACGCTTCTGCAGAAGCGTGGGCTTTTTTGGCGTTGAATATTCGAGGCCGTGCATTAGTCCTGGCTGCGGCGCATACCCGTCAGCAGAGTCAGGTAATACAGCAGGGTCGAGATCGATTGCGCGGCAGCTGCCACATAGGTCAGCGCAGCCGCATCGAGCACCTTCTTGGCCCCGGTCAGCTCGTCACCGGCCAGAATATTGTTGTCGCTCAGCAGCCGCAGCGCGCGCTTGCTGGCATCAAACTCCACCGGCAGGGTCACGATCGAGAAGATCGCGGTGAGGGCGAACGCGACGATACCGACCACGATCAGGGCCTGGAATTGCAGCAAAAAGCCGACGATGAACAGAATCGGGCCCACCCACGATCCCAACTGCACGGCGGGCACAATCGCGCCGCGCAGCTTGAGCGGGCCGTAGTTCTGCGCATCCTGCATGGCATGGCCGAACTCGTGAGCGACCACGGCCACCGACGCCACTGAGCCAGCCACCGAGCTTTGCGATAGCGCCATGGTCTTGGTGCGCGGGTCATAGTGATCGGTGAGTTCGCCGGGCGTGCTGGCCACGCCCACGTTCACGCCGGTGTTGCGGATGAGCAGGCGGGCCGCATCTACGCCGGTAATACCGCGCTGGGTTGGCACCTGCGAATACTTCGAAAACGTGCTGCGCACTTTCCACTGCGCCCATAGTCCGAAGATCAGCGCCGGTAGTGCAAACACAAAATACATCGGGTCAAAAAACATAGGGTTCTAATTTCCTCCAAAAACGAGCTACTTCCTCACAGGCACGTGATGATCACGCGCTTGAATGAGACCTGCCGGTCCAATAATGTCTGCGCCGGCATATGCAGATCCCCATGACGTTAATGTTATGGCTGGACATTGGAGACAGATAAGAACTATAACGAAAGCGCATTAGAACCGTGCCTGGGAAGCCTGTCGTCTGTGATGGACCCGGAATGAAGTCAAATTTGCATTCTGTTTAATTTTATTCGGCTCTCCCGAATTAAACGGAAATCGCAGTGTAAGGGCAAAGCAGCGGGCTCATGTATGGGTTTGATCTGCGCTGAGCCCGCTGCTTTGCCCCTACAAAAACCATGATTTCCCGCCAAAGTTGGGAGAGCCTTTTATTCATTCTGTCCAAAACTTCCCGGCCCCGCCTTAAATGTGCGATCCGGTCGCATGCTCGAACAAATGGATGTGTTCGGGCGCGGCCCCCACGTGTATCTGCGCGCCGGTGTCGAAGGGTGGCTCGCTGGGGATGCGCATGATGAGGCGGGGGTTGCCGATTTGATCGCTCCGCGAGGTGTCTGGCTCGAAATAGCATAGTTGCACGCGCTCGGATTGCATGCGTTCGATGCGCAGGATCGGCAGGCTGAGCCAGGCCGGCGCTGCACCCGGCGACAGGTGTTCGGGGCGAATGCCGACGGTGACGGCCTGTCCATCCGACACACGACCGCGCACGGCCTCGTCCAATTGAAGCCAGCCACCGAACGCGCGCACCCCCGCGCTTTCGATCACCCCATCGAACAGGTTCATGGCCGGCCCACCCAAAAAGCCGGCCACGAATGCATTGGCCGGGTGGTCGTAGACGTCGCGGTATTCGCCGACCTGCAACACCTGGCCACGGTCCATGATGGCCAGCCGGTCGCCCATGATGGTGGCTTCGGTCTGGTCGTGGGTGACGTAGAGGGTGGTGATGGCAAAACGATTAATGAGCCGGCGAATCTCGATGCGGGTCGAGGTGCGCAGCTTGGCATCCAGGTTGGACAGCGGCTCGTCGAACAGCAACAGTTTGGGGTCGCGGCAGATGGCGCGGGCGATGGCGACGCGTTGCTTCTGACCGCCGGACAGGGTGGCGGGTTTGCGATCCAGCAGCGCGTCGAAGCCGATGCCCATCATCTCCGAGGTCAGCTTCACCCGTTCGTCGATCTCGCTCTCGCGGTTGCGCACGCGAAAAAAGAAGCCCAGATTGCCCTTGTTCTCGAAGTGTGGATACAGCGCGAAGTTTTGAAAGACGATGCCGATGCCGCGATTCTTGGGCTCGACATTTTTCATGTCCTGGGCGTCGGGGCCATCGCCGTAGATCACCTGGCCCTCATAGTCCTCCAGGCCGGCGATGCAGCGCAGCAGGGTGCTTTTGCCGCTACCCGACGAGCCGAGGATGACCATGGACTCGCCGTCGTTGATGTCGAGGTTGACGCCGTTGAGGGCATTGACCGGGCCGTCCTGTTGCGCGTTGGCCGAGACCACTGAGGTTGCCGTGGTCGCGCGGTCGAATCGCTTGTGCAGATTGTTGACGTGAATACTAGCCATATCGTTAGTGCTTAAATTTATGCAAAGCATCCTGAGCGGAACGGCCTTGATGCCTGATGAAAAGTTGCCGATGATCTGGCCGTGCAGTCGAAGGACGCGGCCTATGGAGAGTTAGGCTAACCTAACTCTCCTATAGAGCGCTCCTTCGACTGCACGGCCACTTTCGCTTGGATTTCATCATAGGTAACACGGCCGCTCCGCTCAGGATGCTTTGCAGAGGGGTTTAGCAAAGAACTGCGCAACATCAGTTAAATAATTACTGTCTGCGTTTGAGCTGCTTGAGATTTGTAAACTGCGACTTCAGTGCAGGATACAGCGCTTTGAAAATCGAATGGCTTTCGTGATAGTACTCGCGGATCTCGGCGCGCATCGGCCAATACGTCTGGCGTGTTTTGACCGCCAGTGCCGCTGGGTCCAGCCACAGCCGAATGCCCATGCCAGCCAGCAGCACCGCTCCCATCGCCGAGCCGTGGGGATTCTCGCTGGCTTGAATGGGGAAGCCCAGTACATCGGCCAAAATCTGTGCCCACAGCGGACTCTGCGCCGCGCCGCCCGTGAGTTTGATCAGGATGTTTGGGTCGGCTGGGAGGCCCATCTGGTGATAGCCAGTCTGGAGGTGCATGAAGACATCCAGGCTGTCGCGCAGCGAAAACGCCACGCCCTCTAACACGGCCCGCACCATGTGGCCGCGGGTGTGCTCGGTGCCGAGGCCGAATAAGACGCCGCGCGCATCGGCATCGAAATGCGGCGTGCGCTCGCCCTGCAAATAGGGCAGAAACAGCAACCCATCGGCTCCCGCCGGAACCTGGGCCGCTTCATCGAGCAATTGCGCTAGCGGAATCCCATCGAACAAAGCAGCTACCCAGGTGAGGCACAAGCCGCCATTGAGATGCGCACCCATGACGTGCCAGGTGTCCGGCAGACAGTGACACAGCGCGTGGGTGCGGCCGTGTGGATCGATGACGGGCGTGCGGGTGGGCAGGAACAGTTGCGCCGCGGTGCCGATGGTGCAAGCCAGCGTGCCGGGTTGGGTGACGCCGAGTGCGAGCGCGGCGCATTGGGTATCACCACCGCCCGCAATGACGGGCGTGCCAACGGGCAGGCCGGTGGCCTCGGCGGATGTGGAGGTGATGCGGCCGATGATGTCGTGCGATTGAACGACGCGCGGCAACCCATCTGCGTTCACGCCACATGCCTCCAACATGCGCGCCGACCAGGTGCGCGAGCCCAGATCAAACAGCAGGGTGGCTGAGGCATCGGATGGCTCGGTGGCAAACTCGCCAGTGAGGCAGTGGCCGATGTAGTCCTTGGGCAGCAGCACATGGGCGATGCGTTGATGGGCCTCCGGCTCGTGTTGCTGCAACCACATCAGGCTCAGCGCCATGAACCCGACGGCAGGCCGATTGCCGGTGATGCGGATGATCTCGGGCAGCGGCAGTCGGTGTTGCAGCGTTTCGATTTGCCTGGCACTGCGGCCATCGGCCCAGATGATGGCGGGGCGAATGGGCTGGTGGGCACGGTCCAACGCGACCAGGCCGTGCATCTGGCCGGTCAGGCCGACGGCGGCGCAATCGTGTGGATTTAGCGAGTGGGTTTGCAGCAGGCCGCGAATGGCGGCGCAAGCCTGCTCCCACCAGATGGCCGGGTGTTGCTCGGCCCAATTGAGCTGAGGCCGTTCGATGGCATAGGGTTGCGAGTTTTCACCCAACAGGCGGCCGTGCTCACTGACGGCGATGGCCTTGACCGACGAGGTGCCGAGATCGAGGCCGAGAATCCATTGCATACAGCCTGTTTTACACTAGGCGCATGGCGAATCCAACTTTTTATCACATCGGCTTTGGCAAAGATGATCTGGGCGACAGCGGCGATACCGGCACAGACCTGCCCACTGTGGCCTTGCTGAGCGGCGACCCAGACCGGGCCAGCATGATCGCAAACACCTATTTTTCAGACGTGCGGCGACTGTCGGAGCATCGCGGCCTGAACAGCTATGTGGGCCGGCTGCCCAACGGCCGGGCGATTATTTCGGCCACCAGCGGCATGGGCGCGCCGTCATTGAGCATTGTGGTAAATGAGCTCGTGCAAGTCGGCATCCGCCAAATCATTCGCATAGGCACTTGTGGGTCGATCCAGGACCACGTGAAGCCGGGTAGCGTGGTGATCTCGCGGGCGTCGCTGTGCCGGCAGGGCGCGGCCCACGACATTGCGCCGGCCGATTACCCAGCGGCAGCCGACCCGTTTTTGACCGTGAGGCTGGCCGAGGCCGCCCAAGCGTTGGGCGTGGATTACCACGTCGGCATCACCGCCAGTGTCGACACGTTCTATGAGGGGCAGGAGCGGGCCGAGTCGGCCAATCCACATTTGTTGCGCTGGTTGAAGGGCATCACCGAGGAATACCGGCACTTAAATATATTGAACTACGAGATGGAGAGCGGCACGCTGTTCAAGATGGGCGGCGTGTATGGCTTTGAGGCCGCGTGCATCTGCGGCGTCATCGCCCAGCGCACCGCCAGCGAGCAGATTGTGGCCGATGCCAAGATTGGGGCGGTGGAGAACGCGATCAAGGTGGCAGTGCGGGCCGTGGGGTCATAGCCCAATACCCGGAGTATCCAGGGGCGATGCCCCCGGCTGGTATGAGGATGCGCCGTTGGCGCGGAACGCGTTGGCGTGAGTGTGCAGGTGCGAGGCGGTAGAGCGAGACTGGAGCTTTGAGCTTTTCTGAAAGCTCAAGGCTCTAACCACGGCCGCGATGGGGGGCGTGTTGCCGTCGAAGATGATCACGTCGTTCCGGGGGCGAATCTGAGACGGAATGGAACTCATCCACCTAAGCCGTCATTCCCGCGCAGGCGGGAATCCAGAACTCCCAGCTACGGGAGCATTGGGGTTATGCCTGGATTCCCGCCTGCGCGGGAATGACGGCTAACGCTAATCGTTTCCAGCAAGTCTCAGGTTCGCCCCTGGCATCACCCACAGCCTTTGCTTTGACAGCCTGCTTGGGTCGCCCAAGCCATGGGTGTACGCCCTGGGCCTACACCTCGCCGTAGCGGTATTTGGTGCTGTCCTCGATCAGTTGAATCTCGTCTGGGGTGAGGTCGAACAGGCGGTAGACGTGGGCGTTGAGGTCGGTTTCGAGCCGGACGATCTCGGCGGTGAGGCGGGTGTGTTCGGCCTGCTGGGCGCGCAGGTAATGCTCCCAGTCGTCGCGCTCCTTGAGCGACACATCGACCTTGAGCGCCTT
>Ga0105044_10010117_pt1 | contig 12885 bp, 10 predicted proteins | sample MAT01_FD_78092 | JGI IMG/M metagenome (GOLD analysis project Ga0105044, IMG submission 78092) | Freshwater microbial communities from Lake Fryxell liftoff mats and glacier meltwater in Antarctica - MAT-01 | ecosystem: Environmental > Aquatic > Freshwater > Ice > Liftoff microbial mat | place...
GCCCGCGCAGCACGACGCCTTGCAGCACTTGGAAAATGTAGAAATGGAGCGCGGCGACGATGAGGAACCAGCCGAACGGCCAGAAGTGGGACGCGAGAAAACGGGTGTGATCGCGCAGCGCCCTGAGCAGCGACTCGCTGTGAAAGACGAGCGTGATCTGCACCGTGGCCCACACCAGCAGGAAGCCCGCGAGCAGCGTGCGCGCGAGACGCTGCCGGCCTTCGATGACCTCGGCATTGTCGGAAAACCAAACGCGGAACCCCTCGAAATTTTTGAGGATGAGCGGCAGGTCGATGAAGACGCTGCTGAGCAGCATCACGACGAGCGCCCATTTCAAAACTGAACCGCATCGCCGGATCGCGAAATCCAGCAGGTGCGAGTGGGTGAAGGTCAGCCCGCGCACCCACACGTAGGCGAGCAGGATGAGGTAGATCTGCATGCAAACGCCGAACAGGTACTCGAAAAGAAAGCCGAGCCACGCCACGACCGGCGCCCATTGGAACCACTGGAGTTGCATCGCCGGTCCGCCGCCGAGCCCGACGATGAGCTGCGGAGCGGCATAAAGACAGGGCTTCGCCAGCGCCCCCAGCGCGCAGACGAGGACGCCGGCATAGATAACCCATCCGAAACCGCCGAAACGTTTCCGCAGCGCGCGCACCATCACGGCGTGATGGTCCTGCCAGTTCACGAGGAGCAGGAGCGCGGCGACGGCGGCGATGGGGAACGTCGAAAAGGCGCAGTTGAAAATGCCCGCCACGCTTTCCACCGCCGGCAGCGGGCTTTCACGGACCGCGTCTTGGAGTGCGTGCGGAGGGAGATACCAAAGCGATTGCGGTGAGCCGCAGAACCAAAGAGCCGGATCGCGCCAGGCCTCCCGCATCCAGACGAAGGGAGGTCTTTCCTCAAAAGGCAGCACGCAGGAAAAGTAGAGGCGCAGCGCGAGCTGGAAGAGCGCGCCGGCAAAACCAAAGATGCCGAGCGTGATCCAGAGCGCGGAGTAGCGGCGGATGCAGCGCAAGCCATCGCGCAGGCTCACGCGCACGGGATTGGAGAACATCAGCAGCAGGTAGCCGCCGAATGCGCCGCAGATCAGCCACGGCATTTGCGCGGAGAGAAAGGCGGGCGCGAGGGGAGCCATGCGGGAGAGTTAGCGAAGCCCTGCGGCGAAGGAAAGCGTGGCGCTCGACGGGACACACATTTTCAGCATGCGCCTTTCGCGCGGGAAATCGCCGCTTTTCCTCTCCGCCACGCGCTGGCAGATTTCGCCCATGCCTCTCCGCTGCTACCGACCGCCCATCCGCCGCGTCCAGGAGGAATACTGCGCGGAAGTCGCGCGGCGGTTCCGCCGGCAGCGGCGCGGGCCGCGTCCCCCCGGGCCAAAGACGCCGGATAACAGCGAGCCGTGGATCGCCGATCCACGGACAGTTTCGGACCTGTGGGAGATTGCGCAGCAGGTCCAGGCGCTGGTGGAAAAATGGGCGCCCCGGAGCTAGACGCGTTTGTGCTGTGGCTGACTCAGCGGCACCGCGTGATCCTCCTCGGTGGCCTCGCCGTGATCGCCCATGGCCTGTCTCGCGCGACGAAGGATGCCGACGTGTGGCTGGAGCCCATGGCCTCGCGCGAAGCCTGGGCGCACGCGGTCGCGGAAGCCGTGGCGACTTTCCCGCGCACGCGCCTCGCGCGGCTGCCGCACTGGACGGCCATTCAGTCAGAAGCTGAAATCGCGCAGACTGCGGATGAAATCGGCATGGTGCGCGTGCTTGGGCTGGAGTGCCCACTCGATATTTTCCGACGACCGAATGAAATCGAGGAGGATGCCTTTGACGAAATGTGGCAGCGCGCCACTCGGAAAGACGACGGCGTTTTTCTCCCGGACGCGGTGGATCTGCTCCTCTCAAAGCAGGATACCGGGCGCCATAGTGACCAAGCGGACATTCATTTCCTCGAATCAAAAATCCGCGGCGAATTCGGTGCGCGGCTGTCGGTGGCAACGCCGGAAGAGGCGGAGGCGATCTTTGCACGGTATGTCGATCACGCCGTCTGCGAAAGCGCGCTGGCCAATCCACACGCCGCGGTCCGGGAGCGGGCCAAGGCGCTGCTCGCGGAACTGGCGGAGAGCGGCGACTGGTTCGCGCGCGACATCCTCGCGCGGCTCGCGGGAGGTTTGTAGCCATGCTCACCGAATCAGGACAGGCCCGCCACAATTTGGAAAGGAGGGGCTGAATCCAATGGCATTTTGGAACAAGCGGCGAGAGACGGAATCGAAATTCGCCAATCTTCACGGGGCGGCCGAAGCCGGGGATTTGACGGCAGTTCGACGACTCCTCCGAGATGGCGCTGATGTTGGAGAACTTGATGGACGAGGAGCCCCGCCCCTGCAAATAGCCGCCGCGCGAGGGCATCTCGAGATCGCCGGGATTCTGGTAAGCAAGGGAGCGGACGTTAACTTTCTCATCGAGAAAGGTGGAACGCCCCTCATGGGTGCGGCCGCTTGTTTGAAGCCCAAACTCGTCGAGTTTCTGCTTTCAAAAGGCGCGCTGCCCAACAAAAAGGGGGATGGTGGACGGTTTCCACTATGCTGTCCCTTCCAGCCAGATGTGGCAGCGGTGGTTGAACAGCTCGAATGCATCAGATTGCGAATTGCTGCAGGAGCATCAGCCGACGAGCAAACCGAGTCCGGAGGAACGCCGCTGATGCATGCAGCTTGGTTTGCGAAGAGGCAGCCGATGAATTGATTCGACTCGGTGCCGACCCGACTTTGCGAAATAACCGGAGAAAAACTGCTGCTATGCTGGCATTTGAGCGGGGTTATGACGAATTGGCAAAGCGGCTGAAGCAGCACGCCGACGGGCGTTCGAACGATAGTCAGAGTTAAGCCTCCCGCCCTCAAACTGAGGAGCCGGGACTGCAATATCTCGAGCTGACGGTAGGTGCGTGGTGTCCAGCGCTACTCCCAGCGCGAGTTTTTGCAGCCGGTGTAGGCGATGATGAGGCCGAGCAAAACATGGCAGCCGAGCCACCAGACGCAGAGCGGCACTTGCGCGGGCGTGGTCTGCGTGACGCTGAGGACGGCTTCGTAGAAGCGCGTGTCGCGCATCGTCTGGATGAAACCGGACCAGCCCCAATACGACGCGATGAACGGCTGGGTCAGCATGCTCAGCGCCTTTGGCAGGGCCAGCACCGCGCCACTCAGCGGAAGCTGAAAGCCCACGAGATAGACGGAAACCAGCGAAGCCTGTTCCGCCGTTTTCATCAGGCTCGAAAGCCCGAGGCACACGGACGTGAGCGACCCGTTCACGAGCGTGAGCAGCAGGATCTGCGTGGCGAGGCTGCCCTGGAATTGCACGATCACATTCACAAACACGCCCATCCACACCGACTGCACGAGCACGAGCACGCCGAGGAAAACCGCCTTCGACGCGACATAGGCCGAGGGCCGCACGCCGGAGAATTTCTCCTTCTCGAAAATCAGCCGCTCACCCGCGATCTCCCGCGCCGCGTTGTTCGAGCCCATGAGCGCGAGGAGGATGACCTGGAACATCACCAAGCCCGAGACGAGCGAACCTGTGCGGCTGAGTTCCTGTTTCTGCACCAGCTCATTCTTCATCTGTTCGAGAAAATTGCCGCTGACCACGCCGTTGAGGTTTTTGATCTGCGGCAGTCCGTCGAGCGCGAAGATGACGACCAAAATCGGGAAGCCGACGAGCAGCGCGAACTGCAGCCAGAGCCCGCCGCGATCGCGGAAAAAAATCTTCCACCGCCGCGCGAGCAGCACCGCGAACTGCGCGAGCGCGGAGGGCGTGCCCTCATGCTCCACGGCTTTCCGCTTTTTCCGAGCCGGCCTTTTTTCTCCGTCGTCGTCCTCGTCGTCTTCGTTCTCTTCCTTCATCGCCGCGTCCTCGTCGTTCTGCGCTTTCTTCAGCAGTTTCTCGATCCGCTTTTTCGCCGCCTCATCCTCGGCAGCAGGCCGGTCGGTCACATCCTCCAGCTCAGCGGCGTCCGTGGCTCCGTCGCCATCGAGCTTGCTCTCGGCGTAGTAGGTGTTGCGATGCTTCTGCCACGAGCGATGCCAGTCTTCGGGCTTGCGCTGCGCGAGGCGCGGAAAGAGTTCCTCGGGTTTCTCCACGCCGAAGTAATGGTAGAGAAACTGCGCCGGTCCGTGGTAGGCGACGTGTCCCTGGTAGAGCACCACGATGCTGTCGTAGAGCGCGAGGTGGCGCAGGCTGTGCGTGACGCTGAGCACGATGCGATCGTCGCGCCGCGAGAGCGCGTGCATGAGTTTCGCGATCTCGTCCTCGGCCTTCGGATCGAGGCCGCTCGTCACTTCGTCGCAGAGCAGGAGGTGCGGCGAGCTGACCATCTCCAGCGCCATCGCCAGCCGGCGCTTTTGCCCGCCGGAAAGCACGCGCACCTCGCGGTCGCTGATTTCATCGAGTCCGACCTCGCCGAGGATTTTCTCCAGCCGCGCTTCCTGCGCGTCCAGGTCCAGCCCTCTCACCCGCAGGCGCAGCGCGCTTTCCACGCTCTCCCACACGGTCAGCAGATCGTAGGCGATGCTGAACTGCGGGACGTAGCCGATCTCGTGGGGGTCCATGTCGCCTTCGTCAGAAAGATTCCGCCCGTCCCACTCCACGTGTCCGAGCGTCGGCTCGCGGAGCCCGGCGATGACCTTGAGCAGCGTGCTTTTTCCGCAGCCCGACGGGCCAAGGATCGCCGCGAAATGTTTCTTCGGAAAGCGCGTCGAGACTTCGGCGAGGAGAAGTTGATCTTCGGGCTGATCGCCGAGCTGGAGGGAGACACGCTGGAGTTCGAGCATTGGCGGAGCTTGGGCATTGACGCGGCTTTGTCAGTCGCAAAAGTGACGCATGCCCCGACCTTCCCGACGCCAAGCTTCGACCACCCCGAGCCGCTGGAAACGCGTCGCGCTTTGGGGTGTGCCGGCGTTTTTCGTGCTCGCGATCGTCGCCTGGTTCGCCGTGAAAGCAGCGGCCTATTCGTATTTGCGAAGCGACGGTTTTCGGCAGTTCGTCGCGCAGAAAGCGGGCGTCACCCTGCGCGCCGAGTGTGAGATCGCACCGCTGCAGTTCACGGGCACGAACATCTACACCGAGGGCTTCAAGGCGCAGGGCGGAAAGGACGCGCCCTTCGCCTCGCTCGGACTCGATCAGGTGCGCGCGGAGATCAGCCTGCGGCGGTTTTTTGAAAAGGTCTGGCAAGTCGAGCAGGTCGATATTCAGCGCATCAGCCTGGACCTCGCCGGCCCGCGCGCCGATCTGCCGGAGGCCCCGCCGCTCGGCGCGCCAACGAGCCCCACGCCCAATCCGTCAGGCGGCTGGCTGCCGAACCGAGTCGAGATCGCCTCCGCCACCGTGCATGACGCGAATCTCGCGTGGAGTGGCGGCGCCATGCGCCACACGACTGTCACTGCCGTGCCCGACAACGGCGGCTGGAAGATCACCGGTCAGGGCGGGAAGATCGAGCAGACTGGCCTGCCTGCGCTCGACGTGCAGGCGCTGGCGATCCGGTACCGCGCGCCGTCGCTCTTCGTGAACACCGCCGAGTTTCGCCAGGGCGGCATCGGCTCGGTGAAAGCGACCGGCGAGATCAATTTCGACGAACGCCTCGACCTCCAGGTCGCGATCAAAGAAGTGAACCTCACGCCTTTCCTCTCCGAAGACTGGCGCGTGCGGCTCCGGGGCCAACTCTCCGGCGACGTCGCGATCCGCGGCCCGCTCCCGCTGCCCGGGGCAGGCCCGGAATTCTCCGGCTCGCTCAGCCTCGCCCGCGGCGAACTCACCGCGCTCCCCGTTTTGGATCAGATCGCGCTCTTCACTGGCACCCAGCAGTTCCGCCGCCTCACGCTCAGCCGCGCGTCGGCGGATTTCCGGCAGGAGAGCGCAAAGTTGCGCGTCACAAAATTCGTCGCCGAATCCGAGGGCCTGATTCGTCTCGAAGGCGACTTCATCATCGAGAAGGCAATGATCGACGGCACCTTTCAAGTCGGCATCTCGCCGACCAGTCTCGCTTTCATCCCGGGTTCACGGGAGAAAGTTTTCACCGAATCACGCGCCGGCTACGTCTGGGCTCCGATGCGACTCACCGGCCCGCTGAACAAGCCCAACGAAGACCTCACCGCCCGGCTGGCCAAGGCCGCGGGCGACGTGGCCATCGAAACCGTGAAAGGCACCGTCGAAGACACCATAAAGACCGGCAGGGACACGATCAAAAGCGCGCTCGATCTCCTGCTGCCAGGGGCCAAATAGACAGGCGGTCTTCTCGAAGGAGGAGCGGTAGCGTTCACTTCTCCCCCTTCCGCGCCTTCCCCGTCATCGGCACAAACCTCACCGGCAGAATCGCCCGCTGCTCGATTTTCCCCGCTCGTTTTCCGAGCACGTAGAGCTGCTGTGCGCCAAACTCGCCAACCGGAATGACCATCCGCCCGCCCTCCTTGAGCTGGCGCACGAGCGGCTCCGGCACATGATCCGGCGCGCACGTCACGATGATCGCATCGAACGGCGCGGCCTCCGGCCAACCCTGGTAACCGTCGCCCGCGCGGACCTGCACATTCTTGAAACCGAGCCGCGCCAGATCGGCGGCAGCGCGCTTCGCCAGCGGTTCGACGATCTCGATCGTGAAAACCTCCGCCACCAGCTTAGCCAGCACCGCCGCCTGGTAGCCCGAGCCAGTGCCGATCTCGAGCACCCGCTGAGTCGGCTTCAGTGCGAGTTGCTCCGTCATCAATGCCACGATGTAGGGCTGCGAGATCGTCTGTCCGTGACCGATAGGCAGCGGGCTATCCTCGTGGGCATTGGCACGCACGTCAGCCGGCACGAACTCGTGCCGCGGGACCGCCCTCATCGCCGCGAGCACGCGCGGATCACGCACCTCGCGCGCCGCGATTTGCCTCTCCACCATCGTCTGCCTTTCCGCCTCCGCTGTTTCCGCGCGCAATTGCCCCTCCGGCCTGCACGGCGGGAAGCCAAACAAAGCAATCATCAGCCACTCGCGAAGCATGGGATGAATTTCGCCGCCACCGTCCAAAAGTCCACTGGGCACTCCGTCACAAAACCGGGCGGTGGGGGCGACAATGTGCGGCCCAAACGGCGCGCGGTTTACCCGCCGACTCGCAGCACCCCGTCGCTGAGAATTTTTGCCCGCAGTCCGCCGCGCCCCTTCAACCGCGCCTCAGTTCCTGGGTGAAAGGCCGTGTTCATCCAGTGGCACGGCGCGCAGTGGCCGATGCCGTGGAACCGCACGCCTTGGACTTCAAACTCCTGTTCGTAGAGACTCGGCAACTCAATGCCGGAGGTGATGACGTTGCGCCGGAAGACCGACAGCTCGCGATCCGATACGCCGAATTCCGCGCAGAGTTGATCAAAAACTTCGCGGGCGAAAAAGGTGATCTGTCCTTTGTAGTCGGTCTTGAAATCGAGGAAGCGATCGCCCTCAATGCCGCGCCCCGCGAGGCAGGTAATCTCGCGCCGCTCAATCACGGAATGCTCGCCCGCCGCCTGGCCGTGATGGCCAAAGTAATTGTGCCCCGGCGAGATGAAGAGCTGCTGGATGCGGATGCGTGGCGTAGCGGACACGGTCGTAAATCTATGGCCGAGTGAGTGGCGATGACGGTTGCGAGCCGCGTGCATGAGATCGTCGGCTCAGGACTCAGCTTCCGCGCCGCTTTCCTCTTCGTCGTCATTGCTCACGACCGGGGCGATGCCGCAGAGGATCTCGCCTTCGCGCATGTTGATCAGTATGACGCCTTGAGCGTTGCGCCCGGTTTCACGAATGCCGGCGACTTTCGTGCGAACCATCTTGCCCTTGTTCGTGATGAGCATGAGTTCGTCAGTGTCGCGGACCGTGAGCGCACCGGCGACGCCGCCGGTTTTCTCGTTGGTCTTCATCGTGATGACGCCTTTGCCGCCGCGGGATTGGAGCCGATAGACCGGCCCTTTCTCGTCATCGAACGGGGTACGTTTGCCGAGGCCGTTCTCGCCAGCCACGAGTAACTTCGCGTTCGGATCGACGAGCGCGGTGCCGACTACATAGTCGCCCTTGTCCGGTCGGATGCCCCAGACGCCGACAGTGTCGCGGCCCTGGTCGCGCATTTCCTCTTCGCTGAATCGGATGCTCATGCCCTGGTGCGTAATGAGCACGATTTCCTGATGGCCGACGGTCAGCTTGCAGTCGATGAGTCGGTCGCCCTCTTCAATCTTGATCGCGATGAGGCCGCCTTTCCGGATGTTTTTGAAGTCGCTGAGATTCGATTTTTTCACGATGCCGCTGCGGGTGGCGAAGACGATGTGCAGTTTGTCCGTCCAGGTATCCTCCTCCTTTTTCTGACCCTGAATGCGGATCGTCGCGGCGATCTTTTCTTCACTGCGGAGTTCAAGGATGTTCGCGATCGAGCGGCCTTTCGAGGCGCGCGAGCCTTCGGGAATCTCAAACACGCGCTCGACGTAGCAGCGCCCATCTTGGGTGAAGAAAACGAGGTAATCGTGCGTGGTCGCGGTGAAGAGATGCTCGACGAAATCGTTGTCCTCCGCGTTGTCGGCTTCGCGCGCCGTCATGCCGATGACGCCCTTGCCACCACGCCGTTGCGCGCGGTAGGCAGAAACGGCGGTGCGCTTGATGAAGCCGTTGTGCGTGATGGTGATGATGCAGCCTTCGTCGGCGATGAGGTCCTCGATGCTGATCTCGCCTTCCGCCGGGACGATCTGCGTGCGGCGCTCGTTGCCGTATTTTTTCTGCAGTTCGCGCAACTCGCCGGTGATGATTTTCAACACCCGCTTCTCTTTCGCGATGATGTCCAGCAGGTCTTTGATCGTTTCGATCAGGGCGTCGTATTCGTTCTGGATGCTGTCGCGCTCGAGACCGGTGAGTTGGTAAAGGCGCAGGTCGAGGATGTGGCCGACCTGCTTCTCGGTGAACTTATATTTCCCGTCGGTCAGCCGCGCCTCGTCGCGAATCAGGATGCCAATCTGCTCAACCGCCGCCCGGGCCCACGAGAGCGCGAGGAGCTTTTGCTTGGCGTCATCGCGGTCGCGGGAGTCGCGGATGATGCGGATGAAATCGTCGAGATTCGCCAGGGCGATGAGGAAGCCTTCGAGCTTCTCGGCTTCGACTTCCGCCGCATTGAGCAGGAAGCGCGTTCGGCGCAGCACAACCTCGCGGCGATGCTCGATGTAACAGGCGATGGCGTCCTTCAGCGAGAGCAGGCGCGGCTTGCCGTGGTCAATGGCGAGCGCGTTCACGCTGAAGGACGTTTCGAGCGAAGTGTGCTTGTAGAGGTTATTGATGATGACCTTCGGGTTGCCATCGCGCTTTAGATCGATAACTACCCGCGTATCCTCCGCGCTCTCATCGCGCACGTCGCTGATGCCGGTGAGAATCTTGTCATTAGTCAGGTCCGCGATCCGTTTCACCAACTCCGCACGGTTCACGTTATACGGAATCTCCGTGATGATGATCTGTTCTCGGCCGCCCTTTACCTCCGCCACACCCACCCGCCCGCGCACGCGCACCTGCCCGCGCCCGGTCTCGAAGTATTGCTTAATGCCCGCCGTGCCCTGGAGAATGCAGCCCGTTGGGAAGTCCGGCCCTTTCACATGCGCCATCAACCCGTCGATCGTGATGTCCGGATCCTCGATCTGCGCGCAGATGCCATTGATGCACTCGCTCAAATTATGCGGCGGCATGTTCGTCGCCATCCCCACCGCGATGCCCGTGCCTCCGTTGACTAACAGGTTGGGAAACGCCGCCGGAAAGACTGTCGGTTCGGTTTCGCTCTCATCGTAGTTCGGGACGAAATCCACCGTCCCCTTGTCCATATCTTCCATCAGCACCGCGCCCAGATGCTGCAAGCGCGCCTCGGTGTAACGCATGGACGCCGGAGGGTCGCCTTCCACGCTGCCGAAGTTACCCTGCCCATCGATCAGCATCTCCCGCATCGCCCACGGCTGCGCCATGTGCACGAGCGTCGGGTAGATCGCCTGATCGCCGTGCGGATGATACTTACCCATCGTCTCGCCCACGATGCGCGCGCACTTGAGATGCTTGCGATTCGGCTGCACGCCCAGCCCGTTCATCGCATACAGGATGCGCCGCTGCGAAGGCTTCAACCCATCGCGAGCATCCGGCAAGGCGCGGGAGACAATGACCGACATGGAGTAGTCGAGGAAGGACTTCGACATCTCCTCGGCCACGTTCACTTTTTCGACTTTTTCGTTTTGGTTATACATCAGGCAGATTGGGAAAGTGTTGGGACTTAGGTGGGTTCGTTCGCGGGGAAAACGGGAATGCCGAGCACACCGGCGGCATCGCGCATGCGCTTGTCAGTGGTGCAAAGCGGGAAGTCCTGCGAGAGGTCGCAGGCCGCTGTGTGGATGGCGTCAAGTGTGCGCAAGGGCACCTTCGGGTAACACCGCGCGAGAATGTGGTTGGCCTTTCGCAGCACCAGCCCATTGAGCGGATGCAGATCGATATCCCGCGCTTGCACACGCTCGGTGAAGACCTGCCAGGCTGCGTCGCGCTGTCTGGCGGAGATCAGTTTGTTCCGCTCTTTGGTTAGCAGTGCCGCCCGCACCTCCGTGAACGCGAGTTCGGAGGATGAAAGCAGCGCTCCAGCCAGCGCATTCTGGAAGTAATCCGTGTCATGCTCATCGACGAGCAGCTTCACGATGATGGCAGTGTCGAGATACATCACCAGCCCCGGCCGTCGCGGTCCGCCCGGATGATTTCGTCTGCTGTCAGGTCTCCCTTTTTCCACTTTGGCATCGTCCTGAGATGCTCGCGAGTGCCCGAGAATGGCTTTCGCTGGGTGCCGCCCGTCATCGGCACGAGCCGCGCCTTCGGCACACCGTCGCTCGTGATGACCACTTCGCGCCCGGCGGCCACTTCGTCCAGCAGCCCGGACAGATGCGCCTTTGCCGCGCGCACGCTGATGGTGTGTCCCACACCGGGCATTTCGCTGAATTCACGCACGACCGAAGTCATGGTTTCGTCGTCGTTTCCACGGAGGATCGTCGCTTCTGAAGCTTTCATGCCGCCAATGTAGTCACTCGTAGTCACACCCCGCAAGCTCTTTTTCCCATATTTCACCGCCGGCTTCTTTTTCATGCGGGCGTTTCGTTGACGGAAAAAGCCGACCGCTCGTATTTCGCGATCTCCGCCGTGAGTTCGGCGATGCGGTTGCGGGCCTTGGTCATCTCGGGAAGCAGTTGATCAACGGGCAGACCGACCACTTTTCCTTCGCGGCGAACGATCACCGGTAGCCCCTCGCGTCGATGACGTTCGACGACATCGAGGAACGATTCATTGAGCCCGCGCTCGGTGAGTAGATGCATCGGGATTCCAGGAACCAGAGGGAATTCGTCTTTCATACGTTTAGGTTAAAGTCACTGACCACCTTCTCAAAGGCGTTCTTCGCTACGACGGTGAGTGTCTTGGCATCACCAAACGCCAGGAACACCGCCGCGTGCTGGCCGTTGTCGTAGATGGACCATCGATCGATCACTGGACGGTAGATATTGAAAAGGTTTTGCACGCTGACCTTGAGACGTCGGCGCAGGTCGTCGAGCGGCACATTGTGTCCGCCCTGCTCCACGCGATCCGCGACGCGACGGATCGAATCTTCCAAGTCGGGCAGCAAAAGGAAATCGAGTCGGACGTGATAGCACGCGGCGCGCGCGGCTTCGAAATGCTTGCGGTAGCCGCGCCCGCTGAGGGTCGTCTCGAGCACGAAGTCTCGCCGTTCCTCGATAAACTGCCGGAAGCGCGTGAGCACCAACCGCCCCGCTTCGATCTGCGCCCGCTCCGGTGCGAGTGGCGAAAGTCCGCGGGCGATTTCATCGGCATTGATGAAGTCGAGGAGCGAGAGTTCGCGCGGTGCGAACCGCTTGATGAAAGTCGTCTTCCCCGCGCCGTTCGGGCCTGCGATGACATAGAGAGACGGCATCTCACTTGTGATGGATCATTTGAGCGCCTTGTCTGCTTCGGATAAAAACAGGATGGTCGAAGCCGTAAGATGCAGAACGTAGCTCGCTAGGTACCTTGGTAGTTCGACTGGAGAGGATCCTTGGCCGTGTCCACTTGTGCGATTGCGCAGTGTGGGAACGCCACTTTCGAGAACGGTTCTAAGGGCGGCGAATTCAGACTGAAGATAGTCTGGGATCAATTGGTGCTTGAAAAGAACGTCGATCAAAGGTTTTGCAGTGTCGTTGGCACCATATGTCCATTTCCTCCGATCACAGATAGCCTTCATCGTGCTCTCGAACGCTTTGAGACAATCGGCGACACATTCCTTATTCCTACTGGCTCGATAATGCTCATGTGCCTTTAGAAACTCTTCATTGGCACCAGCCAAGTGAGGTTCGGATAGAAACTGCAGAGCCGGCTGCACCGCCTCAGAGTGCAGGAGTCTGGAATCAACTCGAATGATAGCGCCACCTTCGTAAGCATAGCCGATAGCGTGCTCAGAAAATCTCGCGTTCAACTCTTCGATTGCGTCATCTGGTGAAAATGAACCGAAGCCATACGAGGCCTCCCTAACATGGCGGTCAATGACCCGGAAGCACAGCTCCACTGCATCGAGCACTCGATCAACGCTTCGTTCTTGGAGAACGAAGTCTTGAACTTCCGGGAGAACCCCCCGTCTTGCATCGTTCAACTTAAACACACCGTATTCTCGGCAGAGCGTATCACGAACGAATGCGTAAGCATTTTCGAGAGGCGATCCCCTATAGGGCTCGGTCCCCAACGCGTCGTCTAGGATATGAACAATCTGAACCCTAAGCGGGTTGGGAATGTCGTCGTAGCTAAAGACGTCAGGAGGTGACTCTCGCGACTTTCGCTGACGCTTCGAGAAGAGATCGTAGATTGGCATGGCTA
>Ga0105044_10010121_pt1 | contig 12881 bp, 9 predicted proteins | sample MAT01_FD_78092 | JGI IMG/M metagenome (GOLD analysis project Ga0105044, IMG submission 78092) | Freshwater microbial communities from Lake Fryxell liftoff mats and glacier meltwater in Antarctica - MAT-01 | ecosystem: Environmental > Aquatic > Freshwater > Ice > Liftoff microbial mat | place...
AATTCGGACGAATGCGGGTTCGGAGCGTATTTTGTTGTTCGATTGGATATACTGGGATAAGCTGTCACCACGCAAAAATCGGAGATTCGACATGGAGACTTTGAAAATGGGTCGCGTAATCACCGAAGCGAAGTTCGAGAACTTCGGGGACATCTGGGAGGCGAAGACGAATAAGATTCCGGTGGAACAGATTCGTTCCGTCACGGTCACCGATGCGCTGGTCGATACGGGAGCAACGCTGCTCTCATTGCCCACGCGACTCATTCAGCAACTCGGACTCATCGAAATATCGACTAAAAAGGTGAACAGCAGTCGTGGCGTGGTCGAAGCGAAACTCTACGGTGCCGTCCGACTCACGATTCAGGGACGGGACTGCATTATGGACGTTCTGGAAGTGCCCGACACGACCCCGGTCCTGATCGGGCAACTTCCGCTCGGACACCTCGATTTCGTCGTCGATCCTCGCGAACAGAAACTGATCGGCAACCCGCGGCACAATGGCGAGCACATCTACGATCTCTTTTGATCAGTGATTGAACACGAACTCGCGTGTGTTCAGCAGCACCCACAGCAAATCCTGTAACCCTTCGCGTTCCGTCGGTGCCGACTTCACCCACATCTGCGATTTCGCCACCTCTTCCGGTCGCGGTGGTCGTGACAGCGTGCTCATGTACAACTCGATGATCGACTCGTCGAGCGTCCGTTTCTTTGTGATCAGCAGTTCGACACGACCCGTCTTGTCCGCTATCTTGCGGTTCAGGAAATCGCCGTTGAGCAGGTGCAACGCCTGTGCGATGTTCGGCTTGCCGGTGCGTTCGCACTCGCACGTCACCTGTCGCGCCGGACGACCGAACGTGTCCATCAGGTACGATCGCACCTGCGGATCGGGCAACTGAATCGCTCGAACGCCCAACGGCAATCCGACGTACTTTTCCTGCGTCCCCGTCGCGAAATCGATCGCATCGGCCAACTGTTCCGCCGACAGTCGCTTCGTCGAATACCGCGTGAAGTGGACGTTGACCGCATCGGCGCGGTTCTCGTCGGTCACTTCGGAACTCAACTGATACGCACGCGAATTCAGGATCGTGCGGAGCAGGTGTTTCATGTCGAATTTGGCATCGGCGAAGTCTTTCGCGAGAGCGTCGAGCAACTGCGGATTGCTGGCCGGGTTCGTCGCACGCATATCATCAAGAGGTTCGACGAGACCACGCCCCATCAGGTAACCCCAGAAGCGATTCACGATGTTACGGGCGAAGAACGGGTTCTCGCCGGTCGTCATCCACGCCGCGAGTTTCACGCGCCGATCGAACTCGTCCTCCATTTCCGGACCGTCGAGGGGGTGCGGTTTGACGACGGTTCGTTTGCGAGGATGCGAGACATCACCGGTCGGTCGCAGGAAGATGACCGTTTCGCGGCTGAACAGTCCGAACTCCTGGCTGTTCTTCGTGCCGAGTCGGACGAAGAACGCGGCCATGCCGTAGTAGTCGTCCTGACTCCACTTCTCGAACGGGTGGTGATGGCATTTCGCGCACTGCATGCGCACGCCGAGGAACAGTTGCGCGCACGTTTCGGACCAATCGGTCGCGCCCTGTCCGATGCGAAAGAAATTGGCGGGGCCGTCGGTGAACGTGCTCCCCTCGGCGGTGATGATCGATCGCACGAACGCATCGACCGGCACGCCGTCGCGCAATTGTCCGCGCACCCAATTGTGGAAACTCCACATCCCCTTTTCGTCGAGCACGGTGCGATTGATGCGAAGTAAATCGCCCCATTTTAACGCCCAATAGTCGATGAACTCCGGTCGATTCAGGACGCGATCGATCGCTTTCGCACGTTTATCGGTCGATTTGTCTGTCAGGAATGCGGTCACTTCGTCGGGCTTCGGAAGTGTGCCGATGACGTCGAGGTAGAGTCGTCGCAGGAATTCCCCGTCGCTGCACAACGGCGATGGCAGCAAACCGAGCTCACGCCATTTCGCGATGAGATGTTCATCGATGTAGTTGTTCTTCGCGAGCGTCGGGAATTCGGCGAGTTTCGCGAACGGCAACGACACCTGCATGACGTTCGCCTGCCCCGCGAATCGGATCATGATGTGCGTTTCGCCCTGTGCCTTCGCCGTCACCAATCCCGATGGCGTGATCCCTGCGACCGCATCGTTCAACGCATCGAATTGTGCCGTCGATGTCACGTCTTCGCGTCGTCCATCGGACCAGAACGCGGTGACGGCGAGTTGCTGCGATTCGCCTTTTTCGAGCACGCGAGCGGTCGGGAACACTTCGATTTTCGTGACGATCGGATCGTCTTTGAGCGGTTCCGGTGCGCCGTCGGCGAGCCACTGACGAATGCGTTCGTAATCGCGTCCGTTGAGTTTGAGTTTTTCGCCGCCACCGTGCTCCATCACAAGAGCGGGCTTCATCAACAGAATGCTCGATTCGGGCGACGACATGACGACCCGTCGTCCCTCCGCGCTCTGCACGATCTGTTCGTGATCGAACAGTGAATCGAACCCGAACAGGCTCAGTCGGAACCCACCGCGACCGTGTTGTGCTCCGTGACAACTCCCGGCGTTGCACCCCGATTTCGTCAGGATGGGCACGATCTCGCGACCGAATGCGACCAAAGTATCTTTTGCGAAATCCGTCACTTTCACGGGCACAGTCGATTGCACGGTGCCGAACGACACGATCAGATTCGTCGTACCGTCTTTCAATGGTCGAATCATTCCGGCATCGACGCGAGAGATCGTCGCGTCCTGCGGGATGAACTTCGCTTCACGCGACAGATCGATTTTGCGACCGTCCGCCGATTCGCCGATGACGATCAATCGTTGTTCATCACGCGAACCGTTGAGTGCGATTTCGGCGGGGTAGACGATCAATTTGGTGGGCGGATCGTTGGCGAACGCGGACGGCGCGAACAGAAGGAACACGGCAAAAGCCGGGAATGATCGAGCGGACATGGCAGCGAACCCTCGATTCGGCGAGCGGAACAGAGACGCGAGATCGTACAGGCGGGAGAGGGAATCGTCCCTCTGAGGAATATGCTGTCCTGAATATGTGCGAACGTCAAGGGAAAAGTCGATTTCGATCGCGAATGGGTGGTATAACCAGCGTGCGAATTTACTTCATCGGAAACAAGAGATCCGACCGATGCGTCGCCGCGTTTGCCTTCGACTTCACCCCCCTCGAAGATCGCACCGTCCCGGCGGCTGGCGACCTCGATGCCACATTCGGTTCCGGCGGGGTGGCCGGGGTGACGTTTGATTTGCCCGGTGCGCAGAACGATCTCGCGTATGCCGTCGCCATCAAACCCAACGGCGGTGTCGTACTCGCTGGCGAGGTTCAGAATGGAAATGAGTCGTCCTTCGGTGTCGTCGTGCTGAAACCCGATGGCACCCTCGATACCGGATTCTCCGGCGACGGCAGGGCACTCGTGACGTTCGGGCTGATGAGCGGCGGTCAGGAAGTCGCCACATCGGTCGCCGTCCAGTCCGACGGCAAAATTCTCGTCGCGGGGAATGTGCAGATACTCTCAACGTTCACGAATCCGGCTTTCGACATGGGCATCGCTCGATTCAACGTGGATGGCACCCTCGACACGACGTTCGGAACGGGCGGTAAATTGACGGTCGCCTTCCCGGATTCCGAGCCACCACCCGGCCTCGAAAACCCCATCGATTCGGACGACCGGGTCAACGCGATCGTCGTCCAGCCGGACGGGAAGATCGTACTCGCCGGCAAAGCGACCACTTTCGATATTCCCATCTACGACACCCTGACCGCATTCGCCGCCGTCCGGCTCAACACCGATGGCAGCCTCGACGGATCGTTCGGAAACGGCGGGAAGGTCTATATCCCGTTCGGCCATACGAACGTCAACAGTGAGGGTGTGAACGCGGTCGCGCTCCAGGCCGACGGGCGGATCGTACTCGGCGGGCTGATGTTGATCTGGAACGACACCCCTTCGCCCGATGGTCAAATCCGGACGCAAAACTATTACGCCGCCGCTCGACTGAATCCGAACGGTCAATTGGACACGACTTTCGACGGCGACGGGTCGAAGGCATTCGTGTTCACTCATGGATCGTCTATGGCGGCCGGTGCTCGTGCGATGGCTGTCCAGCAGGACGAGAAGATCCTCCTGGCCGGGAGCGATTTCATCACCACAGCGAGCATCGTCCGGCTCAACCCGGATGGGAGTTTCGACACCGCCTTCGATGGGGACGGGAAGAAGACGATGAGCATCGGTGACGGATCGGCCGGGGATCCCACCGGGCTGCTGGTCCAGCCGGACGGAAAAGTCGTGATCGTCGGCTCCCTGACAACGGAAGCGTTCGCAACCGGGAAGGGCACCCTCAACCGGTTAAACCCGGACGGGAGTCGGGATTCGACCTTCGGCGTGAACGGTTACCCCGGATTCGCCGGTCGCATTTTCGTCGGCTGATCCGATCTCCCTTCCAGCCGGAAACGCCGATCGATGGGGGAGTTACGATCCTCCCCTGACGACTCGCCGGAGGGTCCAACACCTCTCGTCGCACGTCTCCGGCGTGCGACGAGAGGTGTTGGACCCTCTACCCGAACTCTCGCTTTCGCGCAAAATTCGGATGAAACGCCATCACGGAATCGTATGCTTCAGCGTGAGCTTGTTCTGACCGACGCTCCAGATGCGGACGGTGTGATCGCCACTCCCGGACGCGAGCCATTTCCCATCGGGACTGAAGACGACGCACTCGACCGAACCCGTGTGGCCCGGCATGTTCGCAACCAGCGCAGGTTCGTCACCCGAGATGTTCCACATGTGGACCTTCTGATCCGAACTACCCGACGCGACATACTTCCCGTTCGCCGACATCGAGACGGTGTACACGCCTTTTTCGTGTTTCTTCAACTCGTGTTTGATCGATGGATTCTTCGGATCGGTCACATCCCAGATGACCACTTTCTGATCCAGAGCGGCGGTCGCGATCGATTTGCCATCGGCGGAGAACGACATGCTCAGGATCGAACTACTGTGCCCTTCTTCGGACGCGATCTCTTCGGGGGTAGCGAGCGTCAGATCCCAGATTTTCAGTTTCTGATCCGACGAAGCCGATGCGATGAGTTTACTGTCCGGCGAGAACGACACCGACCACACCTTGTCGGAGTGGCCCTTGAGCGTGTGTTTCGGACGCAGTTTCTGGACACCGATGACCGGGACCGGGTCGCCTTCTTTCTTGCCCCCGATGTTGGTCAGTCCACCGCTCCCGGACGTGCCACCGCCGCCACCGCCGCCGGTCGCTTTGCTGATGTCGAAGATGCGCACGGTGTTATCGACGCCCGCAGTCCCGGCGAGTTTGTTGTTCGCCGACATGTTCACGCCATAAATTTTGTCGGTGTTGCCTTCGAGAGTGGCGATGAGTTTCGGCTTCTTCGGATTGCTGACATCCCACAATCGAGCGACCTTGTCCGAACCGCCGGAGATCAGGAATTTGCCGTCCTTCGAGAACGCAACGCTCTGCAATTCTTCGGTGTGGCCTTTCATGGTCACGATTTCTTCGGGACCGGTGATGTCCCAGAGGCGGACGAGTTTATCGTGTCCGACGATCGCGATGATCTGATTGTTGGGGTGAAATGCGACGCAGGTGACGAGATCGAAATCGGGCGAATCCGCCTGTTCGGCGTGTGATTCGGGGGTAGCGAGAACGCCGGCCAGCGAGACGAACATCACACTCGCCAGCAGCGTTCGGTAAAACTTCACGGTCGAGAGCATGAGGCCTCCTCCGCATGTCGAGGGAACGGAAAGCGATTGTATGCTACACGTTGGGCGACGGAGTGTCCATCATGTCGGGGTGCGATCGACCCTTCCAGCCGATCGGACGACCGATCCAGTGTCGAAACGTCGCGTACCACTGAATCATCAGCAACACCAATACGCCCAACGGATGCAGGATCGCACCCCAGCACGACTGTTGAAATCGCCACGCCGCATCGAACCGCAACAGGTACGTCAGGGCCAGCGCGATCAGGAACAGTTGTTGCGAGATGCCGTCGGAAATGAGTACGCCAATGATCGGGAACACCTGTCCGCCGAACAACATGAACGTGAACGGCAAAATCAACGCGGGAGCCGCCATTCCTTCGCGTGCGTTCTTCGCCAATCCATACCAGACTTCGCGGCCCGTGCGATACATTCGACACGTCGCCAGTTCCGTCACATCGGCCATGTCGGTTTTCAATTTCGCACGGCGGTACGCACGCGGGAGTGTGATCCCGTCGTGAAGCGAAGTCTTCACCGCCGAATGCCCGCCGATCGCTTCATAAGAGGTCCGATGCGTAACGAACCACTGACCGCAACCCGCACCGAAACTCGCCCATTTCGACAATCGCATTCCGATCATCGGTAAATAGCCGAGCAGTACGAAGTGAATCAGCGGAATGACGAGTCGTTCGAGGAACGTACCCGTCTCCTGTCGCGGAATCCCGCTCACCAACTCCGCTTTCGATCGCAACAGGAACGTGACCATCTTCGCGAGTCCGTCGCGCGACAGTCGCACATCGGCATCGACGAAGCACAACACATCATATTTCGCCAGCTTCGACAGTTGATACCATGCGTGCTGTTTTCCGCACCAACCATCGGGCAACGGCGGTGCCGATTCGAGTCGCACACGATCGTCGGTGATTGATCGCACGATTGATGCGGTATCATCTTCAGAGTGATCATCGAGTACGATCACTTCGAGTTCGATGCCTTCGGACGCGAGTGCCGATTCGACCGCGGCACGGATCGAAAGTGATTCGTTGCGTGCGGGAATGAGCACCGAAACGGCAGGGAGCGGCGTTCCGATCGATCGCGGCGGACGATAGAAGAGTAAATTGACGAAATAGAGTGCGGTCGGGAACGCTGCCAACACGAGGACGATTTGTGCGAAGAGAATCATGAATCGTGCCCCGCGTCGAACTTCCGACCACGCACCCACGCCATCAATCTTCGCCCCATGTCGTAGAACCCGCCGACGCCGACGCGACCGCTCAACAATGTCTCGAACTCCTTCGGATCGCGACGCATCACTTCGGCGGATAGCTCATCCTGTGCGGTCGTCATCGCTCGTTCGATGTGGTCGGTCCATTCGCGCGAATCCAATTTCGTCGATGCGATGTCGAGCGGCGGACCGAACCTCGCGAACGCTTCGGGTGTGCGTTCGGTCCAGAAACTGTATTCGAGCACGAGTGGAATGATGATCCCTCGTTCGAGTTTCGACGCAAGAAAACCGACACCCGGTCGCAACTCCAGTGGTCGTCGTCGGACGTCGCGGAACTCGCCCTGAGCGGTGATCCAGATCATCGTTTTCGGCTGCGTGAAGATCGCTTCGGCGGTGCGTAACAGTGTGACCGCTCCGCGTGCCGATCCCGGTTCGACGCCGAAGAAACCGAGGCGGCGGAAGATGCGGTATTTCTGCAACTCCTTCGCGTCGATCGGGACGTAATGGGTGTGTTCGGGGAAAAGCGATGACACCTGAATGCCGATGAGTGGATCCCACCACGACGGATGATTCACGACCACGATCACGGGGAGATCGGTGGTCGTCGGGTGCCATCCGGCACGCGATACTCGCACGGCGTGGAAGTGCCTTCGCACATATCGACGAGCGTACCAGCGGAACCACGCACACAGCCAGGGCCAACGCTTCGGGATCACGATGACGCGACCCCGACCGGTTGCAATGACACCGTCTTGTCACCGGTACGTTCACGATCGAGCGAATCGGCCGCGATCCACCCCGACATCAACACCATCGGCATCCCCGGTCCCGGATGTGCGGCTCCGCCCGCCAGGAACAGTCCCTTTACATCCTTCGATCGATTGCCGGGTTTGAACGCGCCGAACCATTTGCCGTGACTCGCGAGACCGTAGATCGCGCCGTTCAGCACGCGATATCGATCGTGAATGTCCTGCGGGGTGAGGGCCGATTCGGTGCGGATTCGGCTCTCGATATCGGTGAGTCCCGCCGTCTTTTTGAGCTTGTCGAGGATCACCTGTCGGTATTGCGGCAGCATCTTCGACCAGTCGTGATGCGGTCGCATGTACGGCGTGTGAACGAGGATGTACAGTGCCTCGCCACCCAACGGTGCGACACCGGGTTCGGTGCGAGCGGGGGCCGCGACGTAGCACGTCGGATCGGGTGCGGGTTCGCCCTTGTGATAGATCCACTCGAACTCCTGTTCGGGATCTTCGGAGAAAATGAAATTGTGATGCAACAATTGTTCATAGGCTCGATCGAGACCGAGGTACAGCACGACGCCCGAACACGCCGGTTCGTACTTGCGACGTTTGTTGAATTTCTTCGTCGGTTTCGCCGATTCGCCGATCAATTCGCGATGCGTGCGGACGGAATCGCAGTTCGACACGACCGCATCGAACTCGAACGTTTCGCCCGATGTCGTTTCCAATCCCGTCACTTGTTTGCCGGTCGAATCGAGCAGGATGCGATTCACATCGGTCGAAAGCCGAATTTCGACACCGAGTTCGACCGCAAGTTTTTCGAGTGCTTCGGGCACAGCGCGAGTGCCGCCCATCGGATACCAGATACCTTCGCTCGTTTGCATGTGCGCGATTCCGCACAATACGGCGGGTGACGCATCCGGCGACGAACCGACGTACTGCGTGAAGTGGTCGAGCATTTGCGCGACACGCGGATCGGGCACGAACGATCGCACCGTCGAAGCGACCGATTTCCCCATTCGCATCCGCAGCACATCGCGCAGAATGCTCGGCTGGAAACCCGCTTTCATGTCGATCATGTCCCAGATCGAACCGACGGAACGCCAGAAGAAAAAGCGATTCGAGATGTCGTTCAGTTTCGACGACAGATCGAGGAATGCGCGATAACCTTTGCCGTTGCCTGCTGCGTACTGGTCGAGCGTCGAGGCCATCGACGCCGGGTCGGCGACCAGATCGAGCGTCGAACCGTCGGTGAAGAAGCACCGCCATTGCGGATCGAGCCGAACGAGGTTCAAACGATCTTCGAGCGAAATTCCGGCTTCGGAAAAGATGCGTCGCAGGACCGACGGAATGGTGAGGATCGTCGGCCCCATGTCGAAGCGGTATCCGTCCTGCTCAAGGAGTGCAGCTTTGCCGCCGAGCCATTCGTTCTTCTCGAACAATGTGACGGCATAACCGCGAGCCGCGAGCACACACGCCGCCGCGAGTCCGCCGAGTCCACTACCGATGACGCCGATACGACCATTTTGCGCAACCATGCCGATTCGCTCCTCACATGGGGATACTCCTTACCAATAGGCGATCGGGTGGCGTGATGACAAGTCCCCGGCAAGCGGAGTCCGAACTGCCCAATTGGAGTCCTGACCGGTCAAAACGCGATTGTACAGGATATCATCATGATTGAGCGATCGTATGTTCGGTCCACTGGGAACGTCAGGAGCATCAGGTCAAACGGTATGAGAGCAAAGGTCGTCCCCACTCAGGCAGCCCGTGGCATTGGGAAGTGGAGGTTCGCTACCAGATAACCGAAGTGAGGCGAGAGGAACTCGCAATTGTGGAGGCGAAATACCGGCATGGTTGGCGTGCTTCACGTTGGTACATATCAGCATTGCCAGAATTACTCATCCGGATATTGGAGTTAGTCGATCTGTCACCTGAACGGTATACAGACCTGACGATTAATACCGAATAGCGACTTAATCCTTCCGCGAAAGAAGAGTCCGAAGACGCGATCACACACTTACGCCATCGCTTCGGATCGCAGTTCTTTCCGACGGACGGAATCGATTCCTGGTAATGATGTGACAAAGATGTTACCCACCAATCGGATCGAAATGGGTATACTCGCAATCTCTGCGACGAAATGTTTCGACGGAGGGTAAACTCATGCGCATTCCTGGACGACTTGTGTTGATGATCGTGATCGGTTGCAGTCTGACGACGGCGAAGGCAGGTGACGGCGATGACCCGTCAATTCGGGCATTCGTCGATCACTTCGCACAAAACGGGATTAAACTGAAAGCCGACAAGAGCGGTTGGTACGTGGTGGTCGATCCGAAACTCGACGGCTACGATGTGGTCATTCACTTCCGTTCATTCCCCGCCGACGCCACCGAAGCACAAATGCAGAAGACTCTGCAAATGATCAATCTTGCTTACATGCTCCACGTCCCAACGCGCGTCGCGATGTCGTATCCGGGTATGCGGGGTGGCGATCCGACCAGAAAACCGCCAAAACTGAACGAGGTTCCGGTCATTGCGAAACTGGAGAAACTGTTCAAAGAGTTTCGACCACCGGAACCGAAAAAACAACCGTGAATCGCGTGGTCAGACGTCGAGAGCGCATTACACTGAGAAAAGCTGTATTCCCTCACTCTCGGGGATTCTGACCATGTGGCGATTACTCATCATTCCGCTGATGTTGTGCTGGTGTGGCACCGCATTCGCAGCGGAACCGCTCGTTCTCGATGTCTGGCCCGGCAACGCGCCCGGCGAAAAGGGCGATGGTGCTCCGGAATCGTTCGCCGAACAAAAACCGAATCAACGAGTCGTGAAGCGACTCCAGAACGTCAGTAAACCGACGATCACCGTCTATCGGCCTGCCAAAGACAAAGACACCGGCGCGGCGGTGCTCATCGCTCCGGGCGGTGGTTACAGCATTCTCGCGTGGGATCTCGAAGGCACCGAAGTCGCCGAATATCTCAATTCGATCGGCGTGACGGGAATCGTGTTAAAATATCGCGTCCCCCGTCGCGCATCCGATCCGAAAGAAGTCCCACCTCTCGCACCGTTCCAGGACGCCCAACGCGCAATGAGTCTCGTTCGCAGCAAGGCGAAGGAATGGGGCATCGATCCGAACCGCATCGGCATGTTGGGATTCTCCGCCGGTGGTCATCTCACCGCTCGCACCGCGACCAACTCCGATTCGCGATCGTATGATAAAATCGATCCCGTCGATGATGTGAGTTGTCGTCCCGATTTCGTGGTGTTGGTCTACCCTGCCTATTTGGTCAACAAAGAGGGGAACCTCGCGCCGGAGATTAAAATCGGGAAGAACTCGCCGCCGTGCTTCTTCGCTCATGCCTACAATGATGGCATCTCACCCGAAAACTCACTCCGCATGGCACTCGCTTTGAAACAGAATAATGTGAATGCGGAGGTTCACATTTATTCGACGGGTGGTCATGGCTTCGGACTTCGCAAGAGCGAGGATCCGTGCTGCACCTGGCCGGATCGATGTACGGAATGGTTCAAAAAGCAGGGTTACCTCGGCACCGAGAAGAAGTGACATGATTCGATACACTCTGCCCGCGTTCGTCGGTGTGCTCGTGCTGATCGCTCAACGTCAGCCCACCGGTGCGGCTCCGGTCGCTGAGGAGATCAAAGTGTTCTCCACCAGTATTCAGCCGATGCTGAAAACCTACTGCATCAAGTGTCACAATAACGACACGCAGGAGGGCGGGGTAAACTACGCCGCGATTCGCGATGATTCGGTCGCGATCACGAAACGCGGATTGTGGAAACGCGCATTCAAACGCATCGAGAGCGGAGAAATGCCGCCCGAAGGCGCGAAACCACTCGCACCGGCGGACAAGGAATCGCTCGTTCGCTGGATGAAATTCGCGGCAGAGTATGTCGATTGTGATCCGTCGCGTCGCGATCCCGGTCCGTCGATCGCGCGACGACTCACACGCACCGAATATAATCTCACCGTTCGCGATCTGTTTGGGTTTCCGTTCGATTCGGGTTCCGCCGTCGGCATGCCCGAAGACGGTGGCGGCGAGCACTTCGATAACCTCGCAGCAGATTTGTCGTTGTCGCCGGTGTTGATCGACAAGTATTTCGCGGCGGCTGAGAAAATCACTGAGAAAATCTTCGCCACCGATGGGCAGGGACAACAGGCCCGTCAGCGATTGTTCATCGCGAAGCCCGATGCGAAATTATCGGAACGCGATGCCGCGAAACAGATCATCACGAAACTCATTCGACGTGCGTTCCGTAAACCCGCACGACCCGATGATATCGAACGCCTGCTCACGTTCTTCGATCGTGCGAAAACCAAAGGCGAATCGTTCGAGAACGCCGTCCGCGCGATGTTAAAACCGGTGCTGGTATCGCCACAATTTTTGTTCCGAATCGAGGAATCACCGTTGAAACTCAGCGACGATGAACTCGCGGTACGGCTGTCGTATTTCCTGTGGTCCACGATGCCGGACGATGCGTTATTCATCGCCGCCGAGTCAAAGAAACTCAGCGATCCTGCGGAAGTGGAACGACAGGTCCAACGAATGCTCAGCGATCCGAAGGGGCGCGCACTCACCGATCAATTCGCGGTCCAGTGGTTACAACTTCGCAAACTCGCGAACGCGCGGCCCACGACGGAGTTTTTCCCCACATTCAAAGGACAACTCCGCCAGGCGATGTTCGAGGAGACGACCACATTCTTCGACGATCTTCGCCAGAACAATCGAAGTGTGTTGAATTTGCTCGATGCGAATTACACGTTCGTGAACGATGTCCTTGCGGAACACTACGGCATCGCCGAAATCAGTGGTCCGAAAATGCAGCGAGTGGAGTTAGATCCCAAACACCATCGTGGTGGGGTCATCAGCATGGCGAGCGTTCTCGCGCTGACCTCTCACACTTTTCGCACGAGTCCGACGCAACGCGGAAAATACGTCCTCGAAGTGATTTTCGGCACACCGCCACCACCCCCACCGCCCAACGCCGGAATGTTGAAGGACGATATGCCTCGCAAAAAGATTCCGCTGACGTTCCGTGAACAACTGCATCAACATGCGAACCAGGCGTCGTGCGCGGGGTGTCATCGCAAAATTGATCCGCTCGGATTTGCGCTCGACAATTACAATCCGATCGGTGCGTGGCGTGATTCGACCGCC
>Ga0105044_10010122_pt1 | contig 12881 bp, 14 predicted proteins | sample MAT01_FD_78092 | JGI IMG/M metagenome (GOLD analysis project Ga0105044, IMG submission 78092) | Freshwater microbial communities from Lake Fryxell liftoff mats and glacier meltwater in Antarctica - MAT-01 | ecosystem: Environmental > Aquatic > Freshwater > Ice > Liftoff microbial mat | place...
ACCCCAACAGCCACTTGACTCAAATCCTTCGATGAATTTATCCCAGTGACACCTGTCGCCGTAAATTATTACACATGTAATATAACCGCCCCTCGAAAACGGCCGCTTTAGGGACAGGCTCCACCTATCGTCCGCGAAGCGTTCCCAGGCGGACCAGCAAACTCGATCCCTTCAAGGGCACCATTGTCCGCTTGTGGGAACAACACGCCTATACCGGCACTCAGGTCCTCCAGCGCTTGCGCGAGGAGGGCTACACCGGCGGGTCGACCCTCCTGCGGGATTTTGTGTCGACTGTGCGACCCGCACCCACTCCGGCTTACTTGAGTTTGCAGTTCGCTCCGGCCCAAGCCGCCCAGGTGGACTGGGGCAGTGCGGGTCGGATCCAGATCAGGGCCATCCGCCGCCGGCTTTCCTTCTTTGTCATGGTCCTGTGCTTCAGTCGCCGGATGTATCTGGAGTTCACCTGGCGCGAAGCCCAGGAGCATTTCCTGGAGTGTCACCAGCACGCCTTCGAATACTTCCTGGGGGCGACCCACCAGTTGATCGTCGATAACTGCAAGGTCGCCGTCACCCGCCATGAACGCGGCCAGGCACCGATCTTCAATCCCCGTTACCTCGATTTCGCCCGTCATCACGGCTGCGAAGTGCGGGCTTGCAACCCTCATTCCCCGCACGAAAAGGGCAAGGTTTCATACTGCGCTGGTTTGGGTGGATGAAGAACTAAGGGTTTTTGAACGTTGCCGATTCTTGATTTGGGCGATCACCGATTCGGAAGGTGGACGGTAGAGGCGGTCATCTTTATCACTAAACTTGAGGGACTCCAGCAGGCCGAGCTTGCGCCAGTGATTGATGCAGTTCCAGTCACACCCGAGCAAGGAAGCGATTTCATGCACGGATTTCCAACCCTAGTCGCGCCAGCGTTGCCGACGGCTCTTTAGCCGATGGCTTTGGAGTTTGGCCATTTTGCTGGACTCATTCAGCCGACTCGGCCAGGGTTGAGCCGAGGTGAGTGACTTTGTGATACAGGGTCTCGGTCCAAGACGGGATCGGAATGCTCCTCGAAGCTGTAAACGTTCCGGCCTGATCTTTGGTTGGGTCGATGGTATTGCGATTCCTTAATTCTCCCGAACCTGCGTCCCGCTACTGTCCGGTGGTTGAAACCATCCGATCGCGTTCCCGATCCTGGAAATCGCCGCTTTCGCTGTAGTGGATTTCGCTGTGTCCGTCCGCGAACAGGTAAGTCCGGATCCAGCCGGGCCTGCCCACGCTTGGAAAGAGCTTCTTCTCCCGCAGCACGGCGTCCTCTTGTTCGGGAGCAAATCGTTCCTCCATGGCCGCAGCCTCCTGTTCGCGAACTCGGCGTCGCTGTTCCATTCGAATGGCGGCCAAGGCAAAGTTGCGCGTGATGACGTGCAGCCAACCGGACAGGAAAACATCCACAGTGCCGAACTTCAGCCGAATCGAGCTGCCCCTGACTCATTGAAATTCCGGCCTCAAACCACCGCCAACTGTCCCTGGAGGACTCTCAGCGTGCGCCGGACTCCGTCGGGTCCGACTTTGGATCCATGTCCCGGGCCCTGGTCGTCCATGAAGCCGACATACGAACCGGGGCCAAAGAACGTTTCACGAAGTTGATTGGGGGGACCAACGAAGACCGAGAAACCACCTTCGTGGACCTGTTGCAGGTAGGTCACTGGACCGTGCTCAGGGTCATGAGCTGCGTTGTGCAATTCCCGCTCTTCACCGGCGGTCAGGACCTGCTCAACGACCTTCAAGATCCGTTGGTTCAGTTCCTCCGGGTCCAGAGACGTCTCTACGATTTGAGAGTGCCTGGCTCCGGTGGGCTCGCAACAGACAACGCTAATTTTGATCATGGTCATAGATGAACGGCGAATGGGGTGATAGCAGAGCCCACTCAGATTGCCTCAGCGAAAACGGAGAGCAAACAGATCGGCATCGCTCATCACGAGGCGCAGCCGAACCGGCCGTTGAGCGAGGGAGCTCAAATCGCTGCCTTTCTCCCAAGTGACGGGTTGCTCGATCGCGTCACCGACCAAGTTGCGACACTCGGCCAGGGCCAGACCGGGGAGCGGTTTACCTTCGGTGTCCTGAATCTCCACCCGCAAACTCCCGCCGGCGCTGGTCGAGTAGTTCAGGGTTAATTCACCGCCCGAGAATCGTAAAGGCCGGGTGACCATCTCGCCCACGTCGGCACCGACGTGAACGGAAGCGAAGCCATCGGTGCGGAGCACGAAACGACGAAACGGCGTGGTGTAGAGCGATATCTCAGTCGGGCCGGTGGGAACGACATTCAACGCGGCGTAGTTCGATCGATTCCCCCAGCGCGCCGGATCGAGGCCAGGGCGGATGAAGGCTTCGCGAAACGTGCGGTCGTAGGGAGCGTTGCCCCGGGCGGTCATGAACAAAATATCGGTACTCTCACCCCGCTCCGGGTAAAACCGTGTCGGCAACGCAATATAGAGATGCGGCGCGCGGAAGTACGGATGCGTCACCGTCGTGTAGATATGTTCTCCGGGAAAATTCGGCTGGAGCGGTATGGGGTCACTCCACTTCTCGAAGTCCAGTGAAGTCGTTCGGCAGACCGACCGCAGACGCTTCTCCAAGAAATGACGAAAGTAGCAAACGTAACAGTGCTCGGTCTCCGACCAAAACGAGACGTTCTGGGAATCAAACGCGTATTCCTTGGTGTAGGTGATCACCGGCTCGGGCCGCAACTTTCTCCAATGAATTCCATCGCCCGAAACAAACGCCACTAGCGAGGATTTCACCGTCCCCGCAAGCGCCTTGAATCGCTGGTCCTCGGGCACGCCGGGACACGTATCCAGGAACGGCGAGAAGTTATGGCAGAAGGGCGGTTCGTGCAGGATGACGTTGTTCTCCCGGCTGCCCTCCAGCTCGTACAGACCTAGCTTGGGCTTCGTCCAGTGAATGCCATCGCGACTCTCACAATACCGGGTCACCTCCACCGCGTCGCCATCGTGTTTCGCGCCACGGCCGTCTCGGGTGTAGAGGCGGAACAATTCGCCGTCTTTGATCACCGTCCCGTACTCAAGTGGGTCGGCCGGCTCGGCCATGGCCGGGGTCAACTGCGGTTCGTGCAATTTAAGCTGCGCGCCGGTCAGGCGATCCATCAACCAGTGATCTACGAATAGCTCCCGCCGCGAACCCAGGTCGCGGACAATCGGCGTCGTGACTTCGGCGGCCTCGGCGGCAGGCACCCGCCGGGGAGAAATCGCGGTCGCCGCCATCAGGGCAGCCGTGTCCTTCAGCCAGCCTCGTCGGGTCCGCTCGGTGTTCTTCATGTTAGAGAGTTTAAACAGACTACTGCTACGGCCACACCCGCGACCAGGGGAGGTGGGTTATCTAGGGCTGGCAGGCCGACACGAGCAAGCGCAACGCTTCGTTGAGCGGATGGGAATCATTCACCGGGTTAGCCCACGCACGGCGATCCAGCGAGGTATCATTCCACGCCAGGACTAGACTCAACGAAGGGATTACGAGGAGCCCGCGCTTACCATGCTCGTGTCCCAGCGCGGCAAAAGCGTCGGCCGAAGCATCGGGCCAAAGGCGTTTTCCGGAGGCACGAACGCCGTTAACCCTCCACAGCCAGGAGTAGCAGCCGAAATGATCGGTCTGGTTATCGGGTATCCGCCGGGAACCGATCGTTCGCTGACCAGGAATCATCTGGGCAACCAAGCCGGTTGTCCTGGGCAGCGAAAGCGGCAGCGGTGATCTCGTCGCCAACCGAATATGATCTGGTTCCAGCAACGGAATCAGACTGCCGTTGGGACCGGCAGGCCACCGTCCCTCCCGCAAGTAGAGAAAACCAAACCGACAGTGATCGCGGAGCGAGATGCCGACCCGCCCCGTGAGTTCGGCTCCCAGGGCGTGCAAACTGGGATTATCCTGACAACCCAACGGCGTCGTCAGCAACGGGTGGAACACGCGCACCTCCACCTCGTCGGGTTTGGCTCCGTAAACGCCGAGGAAGAGTGCGTCCCAAAATAGGGCCATCTGAAAATCATCCTGCCGGAGCGCACTGTCCTTCAGACCCGCGTGCGCGGGGGATCGGGTCGCCCATTCGGCACCCGGATAGACGGGTGAGCTCGGTGAGTCGGCCCGGAGGAATCCGACCAAGGCGAGCAGGAACACACCGCGTAGGAGCAGGGCGCACCTTGGTCGGCAAAGACGTTCGAGGCAATCCGCGGGTCGAAGAGTACGGATCAATGCCTGCGGCTCGGGTTTACCGGATCTCCCCGGGTCTTCACGTGAAACGGTTCGTCCGGTCGGCAACGGCATCGTTCTGTCTCATTCCCTCACCGCGATTTCCGCGACGGAAACCGGCCCAATTACGCCGAACTGGTTGACTGTCCTGGCTTCGAGCACGTTCGCCCCGAGGTGCAGCGTCCAGACGAACGCCTCACCCGACGGCTTCCACTCACCTGGGTCAATCCGGACCTCGTAGCGCTGGAAGTTTGGGTCAACGTTTTCAAAGCAACCCGCACGCTCCCGTCCTCCGCCCGCAGGTTCAACGCCGCCTGACCTAGCGGAAAGTAAGGATCCGTCGCCGAATAGGTGGGCACGGTCCGCACATGCCACTGGTTCCCGTTACAGCGCGAATCTTTCACAATAAACATCTTTCCGTAGTCGTATCCGGAACCCAACAAGTCGGTGTTCGGGAGGTAACCGATGAACCCGTACTTATCGAGTTCGTCCGGAGACACCGTCTGGTCGCCAAACTCAGCGAAGCTCCTCCGGAAAATCGGCAACTCTGACTTCCGGTATTTCTTTCGCTCTGGGCCGATCACGAAAACGAGATTCGTGCCGCCCCGATAAAACCATTCCTCCCGAATCTCGAAGGCATTAAGCGGAACTCCGTTCTTCTCCAGATACAGATTGCTCGTCGGATCGAGCATGACCCACTTGCGATGCTGGTTGGACCAAATCTCCGTTGTCGAATGTTCGGTGGAACCACCGACCTGGGCCACCCCCTGAAGCCGCCGCAACGCCAGCGACCGATCCACCCAGCCGAGACTCGCCGCCGCGGACACCAGGACCTCGGCAAACTGCGCGCAAAAGAAGGTCTGTCCGTCGTCGATCGACTGGAGAATCTCGAGAGCTCCCTGAGCGTTGGTGGAAGGCCAGCCTAACTTTTTAAATTGGTGGTGGGTCCAAGCCATCAAGCAGACCTGTTGATCGAATTCATCATGACCCGGGGCAATCACTTCGGTCAGCCGATGGCGATCGCGCAGTTCCTTAAGTTTAGGATTTTCTAAGGAATCAAAACGGAAGCGTTTCGTGTATTCGTTTTCCACGTAGGCCAACGAGGATAGCACCCTGACGGTCGCCTGCCGATCCCCCAGCACCACACTGTCGCCTGGCTTCAACAAACTACCGTCCGGGGGAGCATTGTCGCCGAGGAGTGACCGCCCCAGAAGGGAAAGAATCACACTCAACCATTGAAAAGGGCTCCGGGAATTCATACGGATTCGTGCGGCTAGGATAGCCAATAGTTGAGCGTTCCTCGGCGTGAAGGAAGCGGGAGATAAAAGTAAACGGAAAGCTCCGTTAGATCGAGGCAGGAATGGGGGTGCCGCGTGAGAATGATTGGGCACCATCCGGCCCACACCGGTCCGAAAATTTCGCCGAGGCTGGCGCATCATCGACCCCCGCCACTCCCTCCCTAAATCTGGCTTCAGCACGAGCTTGAATCTCCCCGCCACCCTGCAAAATGGGAGGTGACATGTCCTGCCTCCTTCCCGGGTTCTACCGTCACTGGCGCGATTCAATTCGAGGTTCCCTGCCCTGCCAGGAAACCCCCGACCCACCCCCCGAACGTTGGTTGCAACAGGTCTGGCGTCATCAGCGCGTGCGCCGGGATCGGCTCGTCACCCTCGAGGGTCAGCCGATTCGGATTCTGCACCCCGGTTACTGGAACCGCGAAGCCGGTCCGGATTTCCGACAAGCGGTGGTCCAGTTCGGGGACGATCCACCGGTTTCTGGGGATATCGAACTGGATCTGGCCATCAGCGGATGGCAGGGCCACCATCACGCCGGGAATCCTGCCTATGCCCGAGTCATTCTGCACGTCGTCTGGGACGCCGAACCCAAGGTCGTCCTTCCACCCGTCCTGCGGCTCAAACCCTACCTCGATGCCCCCCTCGCCGAACTCGTTCCATGGCTCGAACACGAAGCCAGCCAACTCCTCCCTCCCGGTATGCTCGGCCGATGTTGCGGCCCACTACAAGCCGTGCCCGACGAGACCGTGGCCGCTCTCCTGAATCAGGCCGCCGCGGAACGACTGCACCGGAAAGCGTAGGAATTCGGAGTGCGGGCCCGTCATGCCGGCTGGGAACAAACCCTTTGGGAAGGGCTCTTCACCGCCCTGGGGTACAAACACAATGGCTGGCCGTTGCGGCGGGTCGCGGAATTGGTCGTGGAGCAGACCGGAAACGATCCGTTAATCTGGGAAGCCCGACTCTTGGGCCTCGCCGGTCTGCTCCCCACCCACCCACCCGCACCTCCGTCTAGCGCCCGCCAAGTCAAACAACTGTGGGACTGCTGGTGGCGGGAGCGGGAGCGTTGGGCCGATCAGATCCTGCCGCCCGCCGTGTGGCGACTGGGGGGAATCCGACCGGCCAATCACCCACATCGACGTCTAGCGCTGGCGGCCCGTTGGCGAGCTGCGGGAACGTTGCCCGAACAACTGAGCTCCTGGCTGACCACCGATTCCCGGCCCGATCGGAATCCCGCCGTAGCGTTACTCGAACTGTTACAACCGGAAATCGAGGCGACGGAATTCTGGGCTCACCATTGGACCCTTCGCTCCGCTCCCGGTTCCGAACTTCGCCCCTTTCTGGGTCTAGCTCGCACGACCGACCTTGCAGTCAATGTGGTCCTACCCTGGCTCTCCGCTCGGGCTCACGCCGGGGGTGATCCCACGCTCATTCAGCGAGTCGAGGAACGCTACTTTCGCTGGCCGGCCGGGCAGGACAACGCCCTTTTGCGACACGCCCGCACCCGTTTGTTTGCCGGACGCAATCGGCAACTCCCCCGGACCGCCGCCGTGCAGCAAGGGTTGCTCCAGATTGTCCGGGACTTCTGCGAGCCGGCCGGCCCCCTGTGCAGCAATTGCCGGTTTCCCAGCCTGGTTCTAACCGCCTCCGAGACCGGATGAAGTTGAACGGGCTCGAAGCATCTGGAATAGCTCATTCATACCGCGCCTCGGCTTCGTTCTGCGGTAATTGAAAAGACTTTCTTGGATCCCAAAACCGCGGTGCTCGGGCCTTATACCCAGAGCGCCGGCATTTATCGGTGCCGGGCGGATTGGACCACGGTGAAGCAACCCAATGTGGGGAGGGTTTCGAGCATCCGCAGCGTGGCCGCCAGTCAGGCCGTCGGCACTTGGACCACCGGAGGACCCACCCTCGGGTACTGGCTCGACGACGCGCTCGTCGGCGGCTCGCCGTCCAATCCCGGCGCCAAATGGCGCGTGTTCGCCAAAGAATCCGATGTGGTGCGGCCGACCCAGATTTTCGTCTTCACGGATGAGCATTCGGCCAGCATTAACGAGGGGGGGGGTTCGGGGTCCGAATTCCTGATAGTTTTGCCGCCAAGTCCACTCAGGGTTGGGTCGATTATCCGGCGGGTTTTCATGGCAACGCCGGCGCGTTTTCCTTCCTGGATGGCCATGCGGAGATTTACAAATGGGTGCAGGCGCCGCGAGGTAACCGATCCGGTCTCTCCGCTAAAATTACCGACTACTCCAAGATTGATGACGGCAAAGTCGCTAACAACAAGGATGTCTGGTGGCTCGCTCCGCACACCTCTCATCTCGACAACGGAATCGATCCTTGGGACCGGTAATTCTCAAACTGTCACTCCCAGCGCGGTTCTTTCCCGAGCAAATGCCGGACAAAAAAGTCCATTCGACGACGACTGGCATAGGGCGTCTCGCCGGAGCCGTGATTCGCGCCCGGCATAATCAGTAGCTCGAATTCTTTATCGGCCCGGACTAGGGCCGCCGCGACCTGCAAGGTGCTGGCCGGATCCACATTGGTGTCGAGTTCGCCCACCATGAGCAGAAGCTTGCCTTTCAATTTGTGGGCATCCGCCACATTGGAACTGCGCACGTAACTGTCATCCAACGGCCAGCCCAGCCACTGCTCGTTCCACCATAACTTGTCCATCCGGTTGTCGTGACAGCCGCAGTCACTGACCGCGACCTTATATAACTCCGGATAGTCTAGTACGGCCCGCGTGGAACTCTGACCGCCCGCACTGCCGCCATAAATACCAACCCTCGTTAGGTCCATCCATGGACGCGTTACCGTCGCTGCCTTCAGCCAGGCGATGTGATCCGGAAGGCCAGAATCGCCGAGGTTTTTCCAGCACACATCGTGGAACTTTTTTCCCCGATGGTTCGTGCCAAATCCGTCCACCTGGACCACAATAAATCCGAGTTCAGCCAGACCGTGATGGCGGTTCAACCGGCCAAATTCCTTCGGTACAAACGAGCCCTGCGGACCAGCATAGATTTCTTCCAGGACCGGGTAGGATTTCGTCGCATCAAAGTTGGAAGGCTTGATGATGACTCCATAAATATCGGTCACCCCGTCTCGGCCCTTGGCCACAAACGCCTCCGGCACCGTCCAACCCGCCGAGAGCAATGCCGTCGCGTCGCCCCGTTCCAGTTCCACAACCCGACTACCATCCGCACTGCGGCGCAACTCGGTCGCCGCCGGCTGATCGACCCGCGACCAGGTATCAATGAACCAGCGACGATCCGGCGAAAATTCCACTCGGTGAGTTCCGTCACCCTCCGTCAAGATCGCTAAACCCGTTCCGTCGAAATTCACCCGGCAGAACTGTTGGAAATACGGATCCTGACCCGGCCGAATTCCTCCTGCGAAAAACCAGACCTGCCGTTTCTCCACGTCCACATGCACGACTTCACGGACCACCCACTCTCCCCGGGTCATCTGATTTTTAACCCGCCCGCTCTGGGTGTCGTACAACCAAAGGTGAGCCCAACCGTCACGCTCCGACATCCACAGAAGTTCCCCCGTGGCGTCCAACCAATGCCGCCAAGTCTTGTTCGTCCAGTCGATGAAGGTGACGGCGGACTCCTCAACCACGACGCGTGGCATCAGAGTCGCTTGGGCCGATTCTGTCCCGGCGGGTTCGGTCAGGGTCGGCAACTTCACTCCTAGAATTCGGTACACCTGATGACCACGCTGATTATAGATAAAGAAGAACTCGCGACTGTCCGGTACCCAGCGCACATCGAGATCGCCATCCTCGGTGTACGGATGGGGATAGAGGGCGTCGTCGATTTTAAATTGCCGACGATCGGCGACGGTGAAGACGAACAGGATGGGCTTGGGCAATGGATCGCCTGGCTTGAGATAGCCATTCGTGTGGACTTTGGGCTGGAGCTGATCCTGGGGCGCGGCTTCAACGATCGTGACTTGGCGATCCGAGCCAACGCGAACCTTCCGGGCGACCAAGGCCGAAGAATCCGGAGCCCAACTGAATTCGGAGGCGTAGGCCTCGCCTGGGACACCCTCACGACTCAGTTGCTCCGCCACACCCCCCGACGTTGGGCGAAGAAAGACATTGGAGTCTTTCACCAACGCCACCCACCGACCATCCGGTGATTCACCCGGGACCTTCATGGGTTTCGCGGGAGCAACAGAGACCGGTTCCTTCGGTGTTCCAATCACGGCCCGACCGGGCGCCGGTGCCGCCTCGAACACCGCTAGTGTGGTGCCGACCGAATCCGTCACCAACCACACATGGCCAGCAAATGTGTGTTGTTTGCGATCACTGCCAGGACGAACCCGACCGTAACTCTTGCGATCGCCGCTCTCATCCAGCCAGAAGACTTCCGCCTCGCCGCGGGTTTGATTAACGAAGGTTAGTTCAGTCTCATCGCCAGTCCGACGCGAGCGATTCGGCGCCTCGGATCCGTTCTGGACGGACAATTCCACTTCGGCTTCGGGTGACGCATTGGTCACCGAGCGGGTTCCTTTTTCCGCATCCACCACCACCCATTCCGATGCTTCGGGACTGGTCTGAATCTTATACCAAAACTGTGTTCCGCCGGACCGCCATTTGGGTCGCACAGGAGCCCGAAAGACTTTGTTTTCGGTGCGCTGCGGCAGGCTCAAAGCGCGCTCGTAGTCTGCCTTGGAACCTTGGCTATGCGCCACTTCGGACCACACCCCCAGCAGCACCAACACCAACCACCCGCCGAACCACCCACGCAGCTGTCTTCCGCCTATCCGATCGAACATGATGAAACGATAAACCACGAACGCCCATGGGTCATGTCTCCGATGGCCCGGTGACCCGCCAACAATCGCCCAGGCAGAGAGGGTTCGCTACGCCGGAAATCGCGATGAAAGCGACGCGCCTTCGGTCGCCACGGGTGACACCGGGGATTTCCATGGCCGATCGGGTGGTGCCGCCGGTAATCTTCCCCCATGCGCACCGTCATTTATCCGGGAAGCTTTGACCCGTTTCACAATGGCCATCTGGATGTCGTCCGGCGAGCCGCGCGTATTTTCGATCGGGTCGTGGTGGCAGTGGCCTTGAATGAAGCCAAGAAACCATTGTTTTCCTACGAGGAACGACATCGGCTGGTGCTCGCTTCCATTGAGGATTTGCCGAATGTGGAGGCGGACTCCTTCGATGGACTTCTGGTGGACTATGTGGTGCGCCGCGGCGCCTGCGCGGTTCTGCGGGGACTACGGGCGGTCAGCGATTTCGAGTTCGAATTCCAGCTCGCCTTGATGAATCGCAAATTGAACGAGCAGGTGGAGACCCTCTTCATGACGCCCAAGGATACCTACACCTTTGTCAGCTCCCGGTTGGTGAAGGAGATCGCCCGGCTTGGGGGTGACGTTTCGCCGTTTGTTCCTCCGGTGGTTGTCCCGGCTTTACGGGCGAAACTCGCTTCGATCGAACGGGCCTAAACCCGGCAAACATCGGAAGGCGAAGTGGGAAGTTGTAACTCAGTGAAAGAGTGCCACGTTTAATGGTGCCCGAGCCACATCTCAATCATGTCCTCCGGGCGGCCATTGGTTGGTACGAACTCGGTCTGGCGCAGGAAGCATTGTCGGAATTAGATGCACTCGCACCGACAGATCGTGACCGCACTGAGTCGCTCGAACTCCGAGCGGTCATTTTGCAGCAACTAAACCGCTGGGAGGAAGCTGCTCACACCTATGCCGTCCTCTGTCGGTGTCCGGGAGCCCCGGTCGACCGGTTCATCGCCTGGGGTTGTTGCCTGTTCGAGTTGAATCGAGTTGAGGAGTGCCGATCTGCCTTGTTGGCCGCGCCACCCGAAGCTCGGCAGCAAGGGCTCTGGAATTTTCACCTCGCCTGCTACGAGGCGCTGCTCGGCCACCGAGCCGAGGCCCGCCGACTCGTCCGCGCGAGTTTACAACTCGACCCTCGGCTGAGACAAATGGCCTCGCACAACGAGAATCTGGCGCCCCTAATGGATTGAAGATTGCCTTAGGCGGCGGCCGATTGCTCGACGGTACGGGGAAGGGTTTCCACCGCCGACCGACATAGGCCGACAAACGTTTCCTCGGCGAGGGTGAGCCGACGACCGCGCCAGTGCACTACTCCCCAGGAACGCTTGAGCTTCCGTCGACCCAGCGGTACCGCACAGAGTGATCCGTCGTCGAGTTCACGCTGTACCACCCAGGGAGAGGCAATGCTCACCCCGAGTCCGAGCTTCACCAGTTCTTTGATCGCCTCCATGCTGCCAAGCTCAATGATCGTGTTCAGCATGATGTTCTCCGTTCGGAAATAATCGTCCACCGCACGAAACGTCTGCGACGTCTTCCGGTACACGATGAGGTTCTGTCGGGCGATCTCGGTCCGGGGGGCAGCTCCTTCTTTGGCCCACGGATGCAACGGCGAGGTGATGAACATCATTTCGTCCGTGAAGATGGGTACGGTTTCGAAACGCTCGTCAGCCACTTCCGAGAGCATCACGGCCAGATCGATTCGTTGTCGTTCGAGGCTGACCACGAGTTCCTGACTGTCCCCGGGTTCAACCTGAATGAGGCTCTGCGGGAAGCTCTCCTTGAATTCTCGCAAGACGGCCGGAAGGAGAGCGGTGCAAATGGTGGCCGTAGCCCCGATGCGCAGTCGGCCTCGTCCCCATTTACCTAATTGTTCGATCCCCTCCCGGGCTGAGTGCATTTCCCGCAGGATTATTTCGGTGTGTTTCAATAGATGCTCTCCAGCCTGGGTCAGCATCACCTTCTTACCCACCCTGTCCAAAAGTCGACAGCCCGCATCGCTTTCGAGCGCCTTCATGGAATGGCTGACGGCGGATTGAGTAAGGAACATTTCCCGCGCGGTCTGCGTAAAGCTGCCCGTACGGGCGAGGATCGCGAAGGCCTGGAGCTGTCTGCTGTCGAGGGGTCCTTTCATGAATGAGCCGGCTTCATTGAACGTATCGAACCTTTGCAGAGCATTCATCAGGCCGAATTCCGTAATGGGCACGAACGACGCTCCTCACGGAGGTGTCCGTGATTTCTTCCCTCCTCAAGCAAGGCTCCGGCCGTCGGTCGCCCAATGCCACGCTCCGGCTGGGTCTTGTGCCGATGACCGACAGCGCCCCGCTGATCGTTGCCCAGGAATTCGAGCTCTTTGCCCGACGGGGATTGTGGGTCTCCCTCACCCGTGAGTTGGGTTAGGCCAGTGTTCGCGACAAGCTAGTGTAGTGTCTTGCAAACAGCTGGAGTTATTTTCCCTTTGTTTTGCGCATTCTTGGGCGCGTGCAGCCGGGCTTGATGGCCTCCAGGGTTTGCCGGCAACGACTCAGCTTCTCCACG
>Ga0105044_10010123_pt1 | contig 12881 bp, 12 predicted proteins | sample MAT01_FD_78092 | JGI IMG/M metagenome (GOLD analysis project Ga0105044, IMG submission 78092) | Freshwater microbial communities from Lake Fryxell liftoff mats and glacier meltwater in Antarctica - MAT-01 | ecosystem: Environmental > Aquatic > Freshwater > Ice > Liftoff microbial mat | place...
CCGAGGAGCAAATTCACAAGGGAATGGATCGATTTGAAACCTTTCTGGGTGATCTGCGGTAGATGGTGTGATTAGGCGTGTTTGGTTGCGTGCCGGTGCGGACGGGGAGGAGCCTGTAAAGCATCAGTTGGATGCGGATTGGTTGTAGAAGGCACGGCGGTGCGACGAAGCAGGCGGTGTGTCGGACGGGTTGTTTTTTTTGGCCGCTTTAGTGTGGCTTACGAGGGCGTGAGATGATGGCGAGTCGTAACATAACGAAGTGATATAAGTGGTGATGGCGGCTCGTTGATTGGGCGTGGGTTGTGGCCAGCGAGGGCATTTTAAAGAAGGTGAGGCGGGTGGCGAGTTGGGGCGTGTTCCCGCTCCGGCCTGTGTTGTTATGAATCAAGTGACTCGCGATAATCCTTTGGGGCTGCCGACCGTCGGCCATGAGGTGAAGAAAGATCGCGCGTGCTCGAAGTGTGGTTATAACTTGAAGGGGCTTAAGACCGGCGATCGGTGCCCCGAGTGCGGCACCGTGATCGGCCTTTCAAAGATTACACCCGGGAGCGGGGGGCAGTTTAGTGAAGCCCCGACAGAATTTATCAAGTTGCTTCGGCTAGGCGCGGTTTTGGTCGCCGCGTGCGGTCCCATCGCGGTCATCGGGTTTTTTCTGGGAACGATGGTATTTAAGGGCACGACAAGTAGTCCGAGTCCACTTGGCCCGCTCTGCATCGCTGCGGGCGCGCTCGCCACGGCGGGGTGGGCGGGCGGTGTGCATCTGCTTCACCTTGCGATCCCAGGAGATGTAGGCCCGACGAGCGTGGGGAAGGAGCCGGTGTCCAGCCGAAGGGTGTGGCGGTTGGCAAACATAATTTCCCAATGGTGCTTTGTGGCGTGGGCGCTGATCGCGCTGCTGATGTGGGTCGGCGGGACTGCGGCTGGCGTATCGCTGACCAATAACTTTTCACTGCGGGCGATTGCGGGGTGCTTGTTCTTCGTTGGGTTGGTGGGGAGCGTGCCGACTTTTTTCTACTTTGCCTGGCTCTGCTTGTGGGCGGGGGATGAGGAGACGGCTACCCGGCTGCGCGTCGGGCCTTTTATGGCGTTGGGGGGAGCCTTTTTGCTGGGGGTACCGATCTTGTTGATTGTCGGAGCGGTGTTTGCGTGGGGTAAATTCGGGATGATTACGGCGATTACCACGGTGCTGCTGACGCTCGGGCTGTTCTATACATTCAGTCCGTTGCTGCGCGGGCTGCTGGGTTTAGCCACGCTGTTTAGTTGGGCGGTGACTAATCGCGATACGGAAGCGGCGGTGAATGCGCGGGCGGCTAAACGCATCGCCAAGCGTGTGCAAGATAATACTTTTCACGATTAGGTTGGTAGGGAATGGCGCGATGAAACGTATTAAGCGGGGTATGCGGTGTGGGCTGGTGATGTAATAAATTACGATGAAGCGAGCATTACGATCTTCCCCTTTTCAGGGGTTTGTTCTCGGCGCTGGCGAGAACTGCCCGGCCATTTCCGCGTTGAGAAGCATCGAGGTGAAGTGAGGCCCACGACGCGACGAATTGAGGGACATGAAAACGGACGAGGTGGATGTAACACGGTTGGCTTGCGCTGCGCACAGTGAGATGCTTACGCCTTGGAGAGCAACCCCTCGTCCGCGGGCCTCGTTTGAAGGGTTGCATCGGTTGAATGCGCGGATTATGGGGACCATCGAGCGAGCTTCCCGCCGGTGGGGGGGACCGATGGTCAGGGCATTTGTAAGTGCCGCGTCGGATCGTTCCCGGGCGCAGCTTACGACCGGAAAGTACGCCCCGCTAGCTGGCCCGCTCCGAGTCGGTGTACGCTGCGCGGGCCCGTGGAGCAGGGAGTTGACGAGCGCAGTGGGTCCGTTGCCGATTGTGTGGGTGGAAGTCGGGACGAAGGCCGATGACGCCGCGGCGTGCAGGAAATATAACCTTGATGGGTGTATCGCTAACGTAATATTAAATTCCCGGCCGGACGCATCGGCGGGCGTTCATCGCGGCTCGGAGGCGATTACATGCTACTTTCCACGGCGTGCGGGCAGCGAGCAAACAAGCGTTGATTGGGCACGGGACGCGGCGTTACAGTATACCTCCGTCTTTCCGTTGAGTTACGCGACGCAATCAATAACGTTTGCTATTGACCATCCCCGGCTGGCCGCCCTGGCCCTGGGGATTGTGACCCGCGGGCTGCTCGAAAGCAGACTGGCGGCGAACACCGATCTATTGGACGTCTGCGCCGGACGGTTTTTGCCCAGGGATAAAGACGGCCTCGCGAGGCCGGGCACCACCCTCGTCGCATGGCCGGACCTTTTCGATGTTACATCGCGCTGGTTGCTGGCGCGGCTCACTTCACTTGAGTTATTCCATCATAACTCATCCCTCGCGGCGATCTCCGCGAGATTGCTGAGCATGTGGGCCTCGGACTGCTTATGTCACGCGAGCGCCGATGAGCGGCTGACGGCGGCGAACGCCGCGGCGGTGGTGCTTGGGTGCGAGCCCGCTATTCTATTACGTTTAGCCGCTGTTGAGGTTGCCTTTGGTTCCCCCGCCACGGCGATCAATGCTGCGGGGAGGGCGCACGAGGTGGCATCGCGTGGCACCTTTGCGGTCGATGCGGATCACCTTCTTCACCTTCATGCCGAAGTGAGCGCAGGCTGCCGGGATGATTTAGCGATGGGGCGCATTGCTGCGGGGCTGAGTTTGGCGATACTTACATCGAAGCCCAACCTTCTTAAGCACGTCTCTGAAGACCTGCTTGATGAGTTGACCTATTCGGCTGTGTTCGTGGGTCGTGATCAGGATCGCGTGCTGCTCCGCCGCGTATTTGCGCGGCTAGAGCAGTCGGCCGACTCGCGGATTGGCGACGCGGCGGGCACAGCGGACTTCTCAATAGGTAAACGCGAGTCGGTTTCGCTTGCCGCGCCGCACAGCGTGGCCACGAACGACGCGGTTGGGGAAGCAATGAAGTCTCCGAAAGCAACTAAGCCACGCGCTGCGCGTCCAAGAACTCGCAAGAAGGCTGCGTAAGGGTCCGCCAAGTGTGCGGCAACGGTCCTAAAGTTGGCGAGTTGAATATGTGCCCCCCACCTCACTAGGAGCTGAAGATGTCGCCCGAACAAACTACTTATCCGAAGCCGCCGTTCATGCGCGGTTTTCTGCCCGGTTTGGTTTTGGGACTCGTGGTTGGCAGTTTGGCTGGCGCGTTCTTGCCACCGTTGCTTACCGAGGGGCCCGGATCAGTGGTGAAGGGAGGAGGCGGAGCGACTTCCAAGACTGGCCAAGGAGAGGCGGAGCGTGAGCCCAGGCGGGACCCGGATGTAGTTTCGCCTCCTGCCCCGACCGTAACCACTCCCGGCATTTCTCCTACCGGAACCCCTCCACCAACGGCCCCAGTTTCACCCACTAAAGAAGTGGCGCCCGGGGCGCCGACGGAAGGTCAGCCGGGGGCGCCGGTGCCCGAAAGGTCCCCTAGCCCAAAGTAATATTAAGTAAATGGTGGTCGGGCACGGTGGGAGAGATGCGGGCGGGCGAGAGTTGTACAGTTATAAGTCAGAACGGCGTGTGAATGATCCCAACTTTGGAGTTTGACGCGAGGCTGGCTCCCCATTTATTACAGTTGACCGCCGCGCTCAAGCGCGTCGAGGCTGTTTTCGACGAGCAGTTGGCGAGCGACCTTCCTCCCATCATGCAGTTGGTTTCGCACGTCGAGAAATACCGGGGCAAGATGCTTCGCCCGATGCTGGTTTTGTTATGCGGCCAGTGCGTGAGCGGGGACGATGGCCTGGTGCCTGGGGCTCGCCATCTGGCGGCGGGCGCGGTATGTGAGATGGTGCACATGGCCACGCTGGTGCATGATGACGTGCTGGACGAGGCGGACACCCGCCGGCGCGGCGACACGGTTAACCGCCTGCACGGCAACGAGACGGCGGTGATCCTGGGCGATTATCTCATCGCGTCCGCTTATCACTTATGTTCTTCGAAGGTGGGGCACGAGGGGTCGTTGGCGGTGGCGCGAGCCAGCACGGTGATGTGCTCCGGCGAGCTGTTACAACTGCATCACCGGGCGGATTTTTCGCTGGATGAAGCGACTTACTTTGAGATTATCCGCCGTAAAACCGGTGAGCTTATAGCGACGGCTTGCGAACTTGGCGCGGTGCTGGCGGGGGCCAGCGACCCGGGCATCTATTATAACTTTGGGATGGAGCTGGGGGTTGCGTTCCAGATTCAGGATGACCTGCTGGACTTAACGGGAAGCGAGCGGGTGGTGGGTAAGTCGGTAGGCAAGGACCTGGAGAAGGGTAAGTTAACACTTCCCATCATTCACATGCTGTATAGTGCCTCGCGGTCACAGCGGGGCGAACTGCTGCTATTGCTGGAACAGGCCTGCGTAGACAGCGGACTGGGAGATCGTGCCGCCGCGGCGGCGATGTCGACGATCGCCGCGTGCCTTGAGAGTTCGGGGAGCATCCGATACGCGCGTGGGGTTGCGAGCTCGTACGTTGATCGGGCGAAGTCGCGGCTGGGGTGCTTGCCGGGGGCGCAGGGTGCGGAGAGGGGCACATCGGCTGCGAAAGAGATATTGCTTACAATGGCCGATGCGGTCGTGGCCCGCGCATTTTAGCGGCGTGGGCGCGGGGGCGTGTTCATTTGGCGTTTGGGCGTGCGCAGCGCGGCTGATATGGGACGAATTTCTGATCTTTACGCACGCCGGATCGTCAACGTAAACGTTAACATCGTCGCGGCGGGGCTGGTCGCGCTGGTTCCTACGGCCGTTGCGGCGTTCGCCGCGGAGGCGTACCTGGGCGTCAAGCACCCGTGGCTGATGGCGACAATTACATTTACGGTGGATGCGGTCGCGGATGTAGCATTATATTATTTCTTGCATTGGTTTGCCAACTACATGCCGCGTGGGGGGAGGGCGCGCGGAGTCTCCGCGGCCTACGGGCACTTGCCGTTTCTGAAGGACGCAACGCTGGCACAGTTGCAGCGGCTGTGCCTTTCGCCCCTGTTTTATTCGCTCGCGCTGGGCGGCCAGTTCGTGCTGGCGAGCGTTTATGGGGTCCCGGTCTTCTGGGCGACCATCGCGGGATTTAGCATCGGAATTATGGTTACAAGGGTGATCCACACGGCGTGGATGATTCGCGCAGAGCGACGGGCGCAGGCACGCGGCGCGGGAGGAGTGCCCCCCGCGCCGTCGTGATGTTCACAGCAAGCGAAACAAACTTACGCGACCGATGATCGGCGGCGACGTAATATTACGATCGAGCCCGCGGCGATCAGGCCGAGGGAGCCGGGTGTGGGGACTAACTGATCCTGCACGTTCTCGTTGTGGAGGATTGAGATGGGCGACTGCCCCCCGCTGTAACCGCTGCTGCTCACCGCGTTCAGCCAGCTCTGCGAGAGGGCGACGACGGCGGCGGGGGAGTTGCCGGTGAAGACGCCTGCAGCGAGGTCTGCGCCGGTGTCAAAGGCGAGTTCCCAGACCGCGATCTGGAAGGCCGACGAGGTGTCGCCATCGACCACGCTGCTCTGGTAAGACGACCAGAGCCGCCCCAAAAGCACTTCCTGGAGCGGGGTGTAACCACGCATCGCGGGGGTCTGGACATCGAAAACATAATCAGTGGCCGGTGCGACGTTCTGATCCAGCTCCACACAGTACGCACGGAAAACGGTGGGAAGGCTTACATCAATGCCCGGGCCGGGGGCGTCTTGCCGCGTCCATTCAAAAGTGACGGCTGGAACGTTACCACTGAAGACGCTGGTTAAAGTTACGTTAGTATCCTGCTGATAGAGGCCGTTGTAACGCGCCGTCACGGTATCGGCATTGGCACAGGCCGCGATAGCGGCGACCGTCACGGACAAAGTAACAAATCGTTGGATCATCTTATCTCTCCTCTTAAAAACTACATCATCGGCGTAGCCAGCATCAACGCGGAAACGCTGCCGGAGGAACGCCTTGCATCCCACACTGGGAAACCTATGCCGATAGTTTACAGTGAGGTGCGATGATTGCAAGTAGTATAAGCATAATATGAGTTGCTTAGTTGGATTCGGGAGTGTCTACAAAGGTTATAATACCTCCGGGGTTTAAGGCTAGCAAGGGTTATCAGTCGCCGCGTTCTGATAACTCGCGATGTGTAGATTCGGGGCGGGGTGTGCCGAGCGTGCGCCAGTGGTCGTTGTGGTTTCCTGGCAGGGTCGGAAGGTTCGCGGCACTTGAGCCGTTTGGGCATCTTGCGTGAGAGCCTGGGTCAGATCGGTGCGGCTAGCGTGGGCGGGAGTCTTTAGAAGCCCCAGAGTTACCGGCCGTCGCTACAGTCTGCGGCTCTATGGCACGCACGCCCATTCCAACATTCACAGATTCATCCCGGCCGGTGCTGGGGGCTTTGATTGCAACTATAATTCTTTCCGTGGGGTGGTCGCTCGCGTGGGTGCTGGGTGAACGCCAGAACACCGCGAGTTGGGCGGCGCCACTCACCGCGATCGTAACATTGATGGTCGCCGTCCTTGGTGCGTGGAAGCTGGTGGGGCGTGTGGGACGGCAGTACATGCTGCTGGGGGCTTTGCTCAGCGCGCTGGGCGTGTGCCTGATCTATCCGATTGCTCTTACCATCCGCGGCGGCTTTTATAACGATCCTGCGACGCGGAGCGGGTTTTCATTACGTCACTTCGCCGCGGCGTTAGAGGACCCGCGCGTGTGGAATGCGTTGAGCAACTCGTTCTTGGTGGCGCTGGCCACGACGATAATTGCGACTCTGGTGGCGCTCCCGCTGTCGGTGCTTGGAGCCAATTATTCGTTCCCCGGCAAGAAGTTTTTCAGCGCGGTGGTGCTTGTGCCGATGATCCTGCCGCCCTTTGTGGGCGCGATCGGGATGCGGGCACTTCTGGGGCGGGATGGCGCGGTCAATGCCTTGCTAGGTACCGAGTTTGACGTTCTGGGAAGCGCGAAGTATTGGGGGGTGGTGGTGGTTCAATCACTCTCGCTGTACCCGATTATATATCTGAATACAACCGCCGCGCTGGCCAACCTTGACCCTGCGCTGAACGAAGCGGCCGAGAACCTGGGGGCCAAGGGGTGGCGGCGGTTTTTCTCGATCACGTTACCGCTGATCCGCCCGGGGATTTTCGCGGGCGTAACGATCGTGTTCATCTGGGCGTTTACCGAGCTGGGCACGCCGCTCATGTTCGGGTATAATAATATTACCAGCGTTCAGATCTTTAACGGGCTCAAGGAGGTGGAGAACTCCGCAAGGCCGTATGTGCTCACGGCGTTCATGCTCGCTACGGCGGTAGGGCTTTATCTCATCAGCAAGAAGTTTCTGGGCGGGCGCGGGTACGCGATGTACGGGAAGGCTTCACGGGCGGGGGGCGAGCGTGAGCTCACGGGTCTGCGCGGCTGGGGGGCCACGGCGGCGTTTGGATTTGTTACCTTCGCCGCGGTGCTGCCGCACCTTGGGGTTGTGATCACGAGTGTGACCGCCCCGGGGCAGTGGTACGCGACTGTGCTGCCCACGGAGTTTACCGGGGGTCATTACCGCGAGGCGCTGGGCGCGGCGGATGCGTTTGCTTCAATTAAGAATAGCCTGTCGCTGTCGCTGGTGGCGATGATTGTGGATTGTGGGCTGGGCGTGCTGGTCGCTTATCTTATCGTCCGCACGACCATCCGGGGGCGTGGGCTTCTGGATGCTCTGTGCATGCTGCCGCTGGCGGTGCCGGGGCTCGTGATGGCATTTGGTTATGTTGCGATGAGCCTCAAGTGGCCCTTTGGCAGCGATGGCCCTCTCTCGCCCTTCGCGAGCATCTTCGCGGCGGACCCCAACCCGGTACCGTTTCTCATCGTGGCGTACGCGACCCGGCGATTACCTTATATCGTGCGGTCGACGGTGGCGGGGCTTGAGCAGACCAGCGGTGAGCTTGAGGAGGCAGCGGTCAACCTCGGGGCGAGCCGGTTCACCGCGGTTCGGCGCGTGATTATCCCGCTAATTCTTGCCAACATCATCGCGGGGGGTCTGCTGGTGTTTAGCTTCTCGATGCTTGAAGTAAGCGACTCGCTGTTGCTTGCACAGCAGAACAGGGACTTCCCGATCACCAAGCAGATCTGGGCGTTCATGGATCGGCTGGGGGACGGGCCTTATATCGCGAGCGCGATGGGCGTGTGGGGGATGGCTTTACTTACAGTTACGATCTTTGCTGCGAGCCTGCTTCTGGGAAAGAAGCTGGGGTCAATCTTCAGGGTGTGAATTTGGCGGGGGAGCCAGACGTGAACGATGAAAGCTGCTGATCTGCGGACCCAACGAAGCGGGGCGATGTGCCCCAATCGGCGGCAGCGGAGGACCCGCAAGTGCCCGCGGATGCTGGTCAGTATCCCAGTGATTGTAAGTTGATAACGAGTGCTGGTAAACCGCCGCACGGGGGCCTCAGCGCAAGCGTGCATGGTTTATCAATCGGGAATAACGGGCACGCCTCGCGAGGTTTGTGCTTAACCGTTTCGACGAGCCAAGCGATTGAAAAAACATAACCGACGTTAGTCGGTTATGTTCGATGAGTTACTTAATAGTCGTCGCCGTGGTCGTGATCGTGACCGCCGGCGGGCTTCTTCTTTTCCTTGATCTCGACGATCGCGGCTTCGGTCGTGAGCATGAGGCCGGCGATGCTCGCGGCGTTCTGCAGGGCGACGCGTTCGACCTTGGTGGGGACGATGACACCCATCTTGATGAGGTCACCGAACTCGTGAGTCAGGGCGTTGTAACCGAAGTTGGTTTCTTCGCCTTCTTCGACCTTGTTGGCGATGACCGAGCCATCGAGGCCGCAGTTGGCAGCGATCTGCTTGACGGGTGCCGCGAGCGCACGATATATAATATCCAGCCCGGAACGTTCATCTCCGTCGAGCTTCTTGCGGAGCTTATCAAGGGCTTTGCGGGCGCGGAGGACGGCGACGCCGCCGCCGGGCAGGATGCCCTCTTCGACGGCTGCGCGGCAAGCGTGCAGCGCATCTTCGACTCGGGCCTTCTTCTCTTTCATTTCAACTTCGGTCGCTGCGCCGACGTTAATCTGAGCGACGCCTCCGCTGAGCTTGGCGAGACGCTCTTCGAGCTTCTCACGATCGTAATCGCTGGTGGTGTTCGCGACCTGGTGGCGGATCTGATCAATGCGGCCCTTGATGTCAGAGTTTTTGCCGCCGCCTTCGACGATCGTGGTGTTATCCTTATCGATCGTAACTTTCTTGGCACGGCCGAGGTCGGCGAGTTCGACCTTTTCGAGTTCGATACCGAGCTCTTCCATGATGGCCTTGCCGCCGGTGAGGGTCGCGATATCGCCCAGCATTTCCTTACGACGATCGCCAAAGCCCGGGGCTTTGACGGCGGCGACCTTCAGCACGCCGCGAATCTTGTTCACGACGAGCGTGGCGAGGGCTTCACCTTCAACGTCTTCGGCGATGATGAGCAGGCTGGCTCCCTGCTGAGCGATCTTGCCGAGGAGTTCGAGCATGTCCTTCACGTTACTGATCTTCTTCTCAAAGATCAGGATGTAAGGATTATCAAGAACGATTTCCATCGTGGCCTGATTGGTAACAAAGTGGGGGGAGAGGTAACCCTTGTCGAACTGCATGCCTTCGACCAGCTCAACCACGGTGTCGAGGGTCTTGCCTTCTTCGACCGTGATCACGCCGTCTTTGCCGACTTTATCCATAGCCTTGGCGATGATGTCGCCAATTGCCTTATCTTGATTGGCGGAGCAGGTGCCCACCTGGGCGATTTCCTTGCCCGAGTCGACCTTCTTGCTCATGCGGCCGAGTTCTTCGACGATGGCGGTTACGGCTTGATCAATGCCGCGTTTGACCAGATTGGGGTTCGCGCCGGAGGTGATGACCTTCAGGCCTTCGCTATAGATAGCTTCGGCGTAGATCGTGGCGGTGGTGGTGCCATCGCCCGCGTCCTTGCTGGCCTTCTGGGCGACTTCCTTGACCATCTGCGCGCCAAGGTTTTCGTATTGATCTTCGAGTTCAATTTCTTTGGCCACGGTCACGCCGTCTTTGGTGACGGTGGGGGAGCCGAAGGATTTTTCGAGCACGACGACGCGGCCGGAGGGGCCGAGGGTAACCTTTACGGCGTGGGCGAGTTTCTGAACGCCGCGGAGGATGCGCTCGCGAGCATCGTTGTTGTAAGCGATTGATTTGGCTGCCATAAGTATTCTCTTGCGAAAGGATGCCGGGGGGTTGTGACCGGCGGGGGTTTGAAATGTTACTCCGATTTGCGGAGCTTAAACCAAGTTGCGGAGCTTAATCCGGGTTGCGGAGCTTAATCTAGGTTGCGGAGGGCGATTCGAACGTAAGCGACTTGCTCGGCCTGCACCATGTACACACTTTTGCCATCGGTGAGCTTGACGAGATGGTCCGGCTCATCGGGGATGAGCATCGCCCGATGCACCACAAGATGCGACTCATGCTCTGGCATACCGAAGAAGGCGAAAGTGCAGTCACGCTCGCCATTGAGTTCTCGTAGGGCGGATCTTAGTTGATCGGGGGTCATGAGTGTCGTGTGATGGTTTTAAAGAGAGAAAGTAGAGGGACGAGGATTTGAGGCGAGCGATGTACGATTGGTCCGCCCTGGCGGCGGTTTAGTCGATTACGGCGAGGATATCGTCTTCGCTCATGATGAGCAGCTCGTTACCGTCGAGCTTTACTTCGGTACCGGCGTAGGACGAGAAGATGACCCGATCTCCCTTCTTCACGGTGAGCGGGATGCGCGTGCCGGTGTCGGTGTTCAGTGCGCCGGTGCCCACGGCTTCGATGATGCCGGTCTTGGGCTTGTCCTTGCTGCTCTCGGGAAGAAAGATCCCTGTGTTGGTCTTCGTCTGTGCTTCATCGCGCTTAACGAGGATTTTATCGTGAAGGGGACGAACGCTTGAACCTGACTTTGCCATACTTGCGTGCTCCTAAGTAACTTACTGCCCTTGCCCGAGCGGTGAAGCCGGGTGACTGAATGTTAATAACCGACCGAAACTTTAGCTGTTGTGACTTAACTTGATCTGGTGTAACTCTAACTCTAACTCTAACTCTAACTCTAACTCTAACTCTAAATCTGAATCTGAATCTAACTCTCGCTCGTGCGACCTTAGTTGTTATTTGCGGGTGAGTCTCTTTGTTCATCCCCGGCCTGCGAACTGCGTGGGGAATCGTCGCTGGCCTGATCGCGGAGTGAATTAGTTTCCGACTCGCCGGATGCCCCTGAATGTCGATTGTCAGCACGGCCGGGCTTGCCGCGGGAATGCGGATCGGCGGGTGCGGGGACCGGGGTTACATCCGTCGGCCAGCAGCCGCGATAATGCCGCTCCAAGCAGCGTCGGAGCACTTCAAGCATGAGGTTCACGCCGCCCTGATCGTGCGGGCGATCAACAACAGCGAAAGCACCATGACGGAGTGCGGCAGCGAGCTCGCGAGAATCGTCTCGATGCGTCCGGCTGCGTTTGACAGCGACCACGGGGGGCGGTTCGGGGAGGCGGGCGAGCAACTCAAGCAGACGAGAGCCACCCTCGGTGAACTCTGAAACATCGCCATCGCGCTGGGTTTCGTCAAGCGGGAGGCCAAGATCGACGACCGCGACGTGGATACGAGTCTGAGAAATCAACTTACCCGCTTCACGCCCGCTAAACGCGGTGTGCGAGGTGATGCCCATAGGCTCGAGGAGCCGCGGCAGGCGTTCAACCCAAGGGTCTGAGCGCCAGCCCGCGTAGGAGAGTAGTAAGTTAAGTCGACTGCCACAGGGGCCTTGGACCAGGCGGCTGAAATCTCCGTCACTCGTTGATGACCCTGCAGAACCATCCACTGCTTGCGAAGGGTTGCGGATGCCTCGAAGCTGCGGGTCGGAATGGCGGTCAGCGTTATTATCTGGGTTGCGATTTGACTCAAAGTCTGAAGCTGCGGACTTGCCGCCCGCAGTGTGGTTGCCGAAAGCGGTTTGCTGAAACTTGGCGTCGCGTGGAAGTTGGCGGAGGAAATGCAACGGTGAGACAAAGCCGCGTGATTGGTTTTCGAGGCTGCGGTGATGCCATTGATGGAAAGCACTAATGGAATCAGCGGAATCGGCAGTGCCGCGCTGCTCGCTGCGGGCGAAGGCGGAATCCTGCAAGCGCGGGTTGGCACGAGAGGCACCGAGTGAAGTTGGAAAGCACGACGCGAACACGATCCATCCGCTACAAACCGCGTGCCAGAACGGCTCGGGTCTAGGCGTGCTTCGGAAACGCGGCATGGGGAAGCCACCGGGCAACACTGATGATTTCTAGGGACTTTGGATGGCTGGGCTTGGAAAACAAGGAAGGGCCCTGCCAGGTTGGCAGATTCTCGTCGTTCTTTCTGAGTCTGGTCAGGAGCGACGAGACTCGACCTGCTCGTGGACGCCATTGCGAGTTGGATAGCGGCGGCGGGTGGGTAGTTTTGGGATCGGTTCGCACTGGGAAAGTGCTATCGCCGCGGTACAGGATTTCGCGACGCAGATTGCCGAGGGTGTCGGTGGCAAGGTTTGCTAAGACGGTGGTCGTTGTGGGATCGTCGGCGAAGGGAAGGTCGATCAGCGTGCGGTTTTCGGGATCGGGCCAAGGGCTGGGGGCGGGATATTGGCTGGATAGCGGAGAAGAAGCGAAGGGAACTAGCTTTGGATGACGGGAGCATGCACCAACGCGCGGCGTGGGCGGCGCACTGACCAGCCGGTGACATGAGCAGATCAACACCCCGGCGCATTTGCTGCGCGGGGGCTTAGCATTTCCGGTTGGCGTGAAGGGAGGAGGGCGGGCTAGAGGTTAGAATTAAGGTTGGGTTGGCGGTTCGGGCGCGAGATCGAGCTTCAGCATGGCGTGACCATCGATCTCAAAATA
>Ga0105044_10010128_pt1 | contig 12876 bp, 9 predicted proteins | sample MAT01_FD_78092 | JGI IMG/M metagenome (GOLD analysis project Ga0105044, IMG submission 78092) | Freshwater microbial communities from Lake Fryxell liftoff mats and glacier meltwater in Antarctica - MAT-01 | ecosystem: Environmental > Aquatic > Freshwater > Ice > Liftoff microbial mat | place...
CGAGAGGACATCGATTTCGCCCGATTGCAGCGCGGGCAGGCGTTGCTGCGAGTTGAGCGGCACCCATTTCACCCTGGTCGCGTCGTTCAGGATCACAGCGGCCAGGGCCTTGCAGAAGTCGGCGTCGAGACCGCTCCAGTTGCCCGCTGAATCCGCCTGCGAAAAGCCTGCGAGGCCGGTGTTGACGCCGCAAGTGAGTTGTCCGCGTGCCTTGATGCTGTCGATGGTTTTTCCGGCTTGCGCGGGGAGGGCAGCGAGCGCGAGGGTAGCTGCCGTTGCAATGCTCGCAACACAGCGGAGCGATTTTAAAACGGTGGTTTTCATGTTGGCCTTTGTGCGCTTGCGCCGTGTTTGTTGATGGTCGTGAGTTACACCGCGATTATTCGCGGATTTATGCGTCAATGGACGATAGCGCATCGATTCTGATGCCGACTGAGTCGGCGCTTTCGGGTAACGGAAGCTTCGGATGTCAGGCTCACAAAATCCAGCGCACGACCCACGGTAACACCAGCGAGGCCAAGAGTCCGTGCAGCCCCAATGCCAGCCCGGCGAACGCGCCCGCGTCGGCACTCACGAGATAGGCACGCGCGGTGCCGATGCCATGGGCCTGGGCGCCGAGCGCAAAGCCGCGCACCATCATGCTTTTAATACCCAGTAAATCGAATACGATCTTGCCAGTCGCCGCGCCCAGCACGCCGGTCAGAATCGTGAACACGGCAGACAAGGCGGGCACGCCACCGATGGCTTCACTGATACCTATCGCAATTGGCGCAGTGACACTCTTGGGCAGCAACGAGCGCGCGGCGGACTCTGATACGCCGAGATATTTTGCCGACCCATAGACGGTGGCCGTCGCCGCCACCGAGCCACAAACCAGCCCGGTTAACAAGGATCGCCACGAGGCTCGCAACTCGGCAAGGCGCTCATAAAACGGTACCCCAAGCGCGACGGTGGCGGTGCCGAGCAGGAAGTGCACGAACTGCGCGCCCTCGAAATATTGTTGATACGAAACCCCGGAGAGCGCGAGCGTGGCCGTGACCACCAGCATGGCGACGAGCACGGGATTGACCAGCGGATGCTGGCCGCTGCGACGCGCAAACCACAAACCGATTTGATACGCCACCAGCGTGAGCGTGAGCCCCAACAGCGGCGTCGTCGATAGATACACCCACAGCCGAAAAAAATCATCACGCATCGTGGGCGGCTTCGCGTTCAGGCGCAGGTTCGCGCTTGCCGATGCGCTCAGCCACCCATGCGGTGACGGCAAGTCCGACCAGCGTCGACACCGCGAGCGCAACGGCAATTGCCAGCCCTTCCTCGCGAATGGCTTTCAGATGCAGCACCACACCAACGCCGGCGGGAATGAACAACAACGACAAATGAGACAGCAGGCCGTCCGCCGCCACTTTCAGCGACGCTGTCCAGCGCGGCCGCAGGCGCAGCACGACAAGTAACAACACAAACCCAATAATCGGCCCTGGCACCGGCAGCGCGTACGCGCGAGCGACGCCCTCGCCGGCAAGTTGCATCAATAGAAGTCCCGTAAACCCATTCAACATCCGCCCAGTCTACGTGGAACCGTACCGTGAAAGGAAGTCGATTTGTCGCGCGATTGTTTTGGACTTCGCTCGCACTGCGCAATAGATGAGAGCCCACTCGCTCAGCAGTCATTTCGGTAGAGTGGCTTCTTGCTGTAAGCCCATGGGAACTGGGGCTAGCGCTCGCATTTGGCACAAGTCGACTAAGTGCTTTTATTTCGCCTAGCCCTTGTTCAATGGTCATTTCCCGCTGAAGCTGTACAGCTCAGAATCGACGTGAGGTGCTTGGCAGTGTCGGGCTTCAATACGACGTTGCGCACCGTGCCTCAAAATGCTGCGAACCGTGTCGATCCGGTTATGGCGGGAGCAGACCCGCCAGATAGTTTTGGATCTGCGTAAACGTCGCGCGAGTTGCCCCAACGCCGATTGCGCCCGCGATGAGCGCTGGGCCACGAATATTCAGCAAGTAGCGCGAGATGAGCAGGCCGTCGGTGAGGGCGTCAACCTGGCCATTACCGTCGATATCGAGCTTTGGTTTCAGGTCGTCGAGAAACGCTGTGAGTGCGGCTGCGGTGCTGCGCGTGGCATCGCCGGAAACTACGCCCCCGCTGATCAGCGCGGCTCCGCTCATCCCAGCCATATAGCGTAGTATCAGCACGCCGTCGTTGGCCCCGGTTGCTTGCGAAACCGGCGTGTTGCCTTCAACATCCAGGTTGAATGGGCCGTTGCTCGTCACCGCAAAAGTGGCGAATACGTTGGCTGCGCTGTTCAATGTCTTCGTGCATGGCAAGGTGCCGGTGCAGCCACTGCCGAGCCAGCCGGAGAACGTAGACGCCGCGCTGGTTGGCGTTGCGGTGAGGGTTACTGCGGTGCCTGCGCCAAACGACGCGCTGCAGATTGCGCCGCAGTTGATACCTGCGAGCGATGAGGTTACCGTGCCGCTGCCAGAGCCATTTTTAACGACTGCAAGCGCCACCGGTAACGCAGCAGTCACGCATTGTGAAAATTCAGAGGTGCTCCCGCCTGAGTCGGTTGCAGTGGCCGTGACCACTGATTGCCCGACCGGGAGCGGTGCAAACGTTGCGTTGAAGCTCGCGTTGCCGCCGCCGTCGGTGCTGACCGATTGAAATCCGATGAACGTTTTTCCTTCGCCATAACCCGACGCATCACACGCGGAGTTGGCGAAAAATTCAAGCCGATAGGTAGCGCTGGCGATGCTGTTGAGCGTACCTTGCACATTGCCCGCCGCGGAAACGGTGGTGAGCACTGGATAGTTTTGCCGACCGTTGACACCAAAGTCGCCGTCACCCGTGTCGTTCGGCGTCACGCCAAACGTTGTCTCGCTTCCCGGTGACGATAAGTTGATGCCCAGCTGAGCGTTCGAGAACATCGAATTGCCGAGGATCGAATGACCGTTGCCGAGTTGATCGCTCAGCAACACGCCGTAGCTGGTGTTGAACGCGATCACATTCCCCGCGTCCGAAGCTGTGCCGCCAATCTGGGTGCCAGTGACCGCCACATTGCCGCTCACATAAATGCCGGGCACCGCAAATGCACTTGGAACGAATCCAGCAGGCGCGCTGATGCCAGACACGCCGGTGCCGATCCAGTTGCCCTGCACCACGGCGTCGCGGGTCTGGATCACCACATTCGCAGTCGTACCGCTCGCCGCGATGACATTGCCTGCGCCCGGCGCGCTGCCACCAATCACGCTGCCGCTGCTGCTGGTGGAAATACCGTAGAAGACGTTACCGAGCGCTGCTGCGCCTGTGACATCCACGCCAATATAGTTGCCTGAAATCGTGTTGTCGCTGGTCGCGCCGATGAGGGAGGATTCGTCATAGATGCCCGCAGTGTTACCGGAAATTACGTTGCGCGCCGCAGCCGTAGTGCCGCCGATGACAGTGTTTTTTCCGCCCACCTGCACGAACGCGATGGCGAGGTCGTTGGCAATGGCGTTCGTGCCAGCCTCATTGGTGCCGATCAGGTTACCCAGAATTTGCGTACTCAATATAGGCGTGCTGGACGAAGAAATCAGAATGCCGGTGCCGTTTCCCGAGATCACATTTCGCGCAGCAGGCGTCGTGCCGCCGATCACGTTGTTATGCGAATTTGTCGACACCGACACACCGTTTTGCCTGTCAGCAAAACCCGCGCTGCCATCGGCGTTGGTGCCGATAAAGTTGCCTTCAACCGTGTGATTGCCAGTGCCACCCAGTGCGATGCCCACGCGCCGATTGAGAATCAGTCCACGTACGACGCTGCCGCTCACTGCCAAAAAAATGTTGGTACCGACGGTCGCAAGCGCGCCGAGTTCCACTCGCAACGACGCGTTGGTGCCGAGGTTGGGTGGATTGGTGTTCACCGTTGCGCCGGGCTGGGTATAGCCATCAATCACCACGCTTTTCGTGAACAGCGGCAATCCGCTCAGCAATGAAATCGTGCACACGCCGGTGGCTGCAACACAGTTGGCGTCGGACGCGGGGATCTTGAATACGATGCTGTGCGGGCCAGACGCAGGGACGGCGTTGATATCGATGATCGCTTGACGAAAACTGCCAGCCGAGGCATCAGTGGTGTTGCTTACCGTGAAGGTTGCGGCTTGTGTTGCTGCAACGGTAAATATTGAAGTCAGAATCGAGCTGGCAATGGCGCGCAGGTGCTTCATATGAATGTGCCGCGTTCGCTAAAGCGCGTTCGGTGCCGTGGCCGAACACAGCAACAACTCATGGAGCCCGATCCAGCCATTTGTTGTGCTGAAAGCGTTCAACTGCGCCTCCATGTCATCCCACGCATCGCGCTGCTGAGTCTCGGTTAGCGGCGCAAGAATTTGCATGATGGGTGAGCCTGCGCTGCGAACGAAGTCGACGTAATGACGGCTCTGTGGCAAGCGAAATGGTGCCGTCACCGGTTGCACATTGACGTCTACAAAGCCCGCGTCGTTGAGCAACTGCACGAGCAATCCCGGCTTGCCGAGACTCATCAGCGTACCCGGCGCGAAAGGGGATGGTGAGTCACCCGTCGAGCCCGCATGCTTGCGCGCGGTCTGCATCATGATTGCGAGGCAGGGATTGTTTTGCGGACCTGAGAACACCAGCGCACTAAAGTGTCCGCCCGGTTTCAGCGCGTTGCGAGCGCTGGTCAGCGCGGCCAGGGGTTCGTTACAAAACATCAAGCCCAGCCGGCATACCGCTGCATCAAATTGGGCTCCGTCAAGCCCAAGCGATTGTGCGTCGGCTATGCGCGTATCGACCTGAGAAAAGCCTTCAGCGTGTGCGTTGTGTCGCGCCAATTCCAGGATGCGTGTTGAAATGTCCGTGGCGAGTACGTACCCCCTTTCACCGACGCGACGCGCGATATCGAGCGTTTGATCGCCAGCGCCCGCAGCGATGTCTAGAACACGTGATCCTGCACTTATTTGCGCCGCATTGAGCATCATGCGCGTGGCGTCCTGCAGCCACGCACGGATGATTCGCGTGTGGTCATTCCAGCCCGCTGCGGCCTTATCCCAAGGGTGATCAGACACAGTTGCGGTGTCAACGTCAGCGAGCGCAATCATTCGGCACGAATCCCGGTGCTGCGGATAATCGGTTGCCAGTAGCGCTGTTCTGCGGCGATGCGGCTGGTCAACGCCGATGGAGTGCTTGCTGCCGCCGACATCCCCGACTCCGAAAACGCGGCGATCAGTTCGGGTCGTGCAATGGCGGTACGCAGCGCCTGTGAAGTAGTTTCGATCACCGTTGACGGCACGTTTGCAGGCATAAAAAACGCGAACCATTCACGCACGATCAAATCCCGAAAACCTTGCTCCACCAGCGACGGAACATCAGGGAAATAGGCGCTGCGCTGCGGCCCGGACGTCGCCAGCACACGAATTCTGCCCGCTGCCTTGTGCTGCCGTAACAAGCCTTCAGGCAACACCAGCACCGCAATTTGCCCGCCGAGCAAGTCCACCATCGCCGGTGGTCCGCCGGCATAAACGACGTGCTGCCACGGCACGTCAGCCTCGCGAAAAAGCATCGCCTCAAGTAAGTGCGGCAGGGTGCCGGTGCCGGGGGAACCGGCATTCGCGAGTTTGGGGTTGGCGCGCATCCAGTCGACCAGTTCACGAATGCTGGTCACGCTGGCGGGCACCGCCGGGCCCACCGCGAGCCCCAGCGTCATCTCGCCCGCCAGCGACACCGGTTGCAGGTCAAGCACCGGGTCGTAAGCAAGCTTTGCGTAGAGGTACGGATAGACGGTGGCCACTGCGCCCTGCGCGAGTAACACCGTCGAGCCATCAGCCGGGGCGGCTTTGAGCGCGTTCACTGCGATCTGTCCCGCTGCGCCGGGCCGGTTTTCGACGAAGCTGGCGCGACCGCTGCTGGCGCTGAACTGTTCGGCAATCCGCCGCGCCACGATGTCGGGGATGCTGCCCGCCGGGCCGGAACACAGAACACGCAGCGGGGGGCTTGATCCCTGGGCGCTGACGGCTTTGATCCAGCTGGCGCTGAGCAGTGTGGCGGTGGCAGCACAACCGAGGTTAAGGAAAGTGCGTCGGGAGGTAGGCGTGGTGAACATGGATACTTTTCTGTGAGGGGAAGGACTGACGTGGATGTTTGCAGAACCACCCGGCCTATGGGAAGATGCGCGGTGCAGCAAGCCGATGCTTGTTATGCATCACACTGTGCACTTGAGGGCATGTCCAGCAATGAGATTACAAAGAATCGAGCAGTTCATCGCGGTCGTCGACGCGGGCAGCATTCGCGGTGCCGCGCGGCTCCTCGGCATGTCACAGCCCGCGTTGTCGCGCGCCTTGCAGCAACTTGAAGAGGAGCTGGGCGTGCAGCTCATGAATCGCAGCGGTCGCGGCGCGTCACTGACGCCTGCGGGTAGCGCATTTCTCGCGAGGGCACGAGTTGCCGAAGCGGAGCTGCGCAAAGCTGCTGAAGAAGCGCGAAGCACGGGGGACGACGGTAGCGGGCTTCTGGCGCTCGGAATGTCGCCGGTGGGCGCGAGCCTACTGTTGCCAGAACTGTTCATCACGTTGCGGCAAACACGGCCCAAAGCGCGCATTCGTATTCTCGAAACCACGCCCAGCGCGCTCTTGCCGCTGGTGCGAGACGAAGTGATGGATCTCGCTGTGACGCAGCGCACCCGAATCAATCTCGATGCAGGCCTTGACTACCGACCGCTCGCCGAAATCAATATGCGCATTGCGCTGCGCCGTGGGCATCCGTTGCTCGCCTTGCGCAAGGTGCATTTAACCGATCTCGTAGGCGCATCATGGTTGTACATGACCGCGCACGACAGCTCAGACGACATTGTGAGCCGCTCGTTTATCGCGGCTAACTTGCCAGTGCCATTGCCGGCCGTGCATTGTGGTTCGTACTTCATCGCACTTGATTTGATCGCGGCGACCGATATGGTGGGAGTGTTGCCGCCCGCGCTGTTGCGCTCGTGCATGAAATCCGGGCAGCTGGATGAACTGGTATTGGCGGAGCCGTTGCTGCCGATTCATTTGGGCCTCTATACCCGCGCCGGATCGCAGGCAACTGCATCGGCAAAGTCAGCCGCGGACGCGATCGTCGCCATTTCGCACCGCATAGCGTTGAGGGGTGAATTGCGTAGTACGAAGCCACTGGCAGTGTCGCCTTGAGGTACGCATTTTCTGAAAAACCTACTCTGGCGACTGGCTGCCTGATAGCAATGACTTGACCATGCGAATCACGACGACGCAGATTGCCCAACGACTCCGCCGCCGCGCCAAGCCTCGTGAGCCGCCGCTCGCGCTGGAACAACCGCCCCAGTCGCCGCCGCATGGGCGCGTCAAGTGCGAAGCGAAGGGGAACAGTGGGTACGCCGGAATAGTAGTCATAGGGCAACAGCGTAAAAATCTTCCTGATCGACTTATCCATTTTTAGGGGCTTAGCCCTAGTGCAGGTGTGCTTTAAGCGAAAAGCTGTACTGCTCGGATACACTGCCCGCTTCCCTGCTTTGCGCCCGGCTCCGGCTGATGCGCGTTAAACCTTCGCGCGATGAAACCTCCTTCGGCCACCGCGGCGCCCGTAGTTAAAAAAATTGCCGGTACGGGTGCGCCCGGTCGTTCGCCGTTTGATTCAGCAAAACCACCGTCTGTGGCGCTCGCTCTGGTGCAGCGGCGAGCGGCTGAGGCCGTGCTGGCGGTGCTTTCGGGAAATAACGCGGATACGGCGCTGGCTCGCGTGGATACTTCCGGTTTTGATGGCGCGACACGTGCGGCGCTCACTGATTTGACCTACGGCACGCTGCGCTTTTTAGGCGAGCTACGCGCCATCGTGCGCCAGTTTGTGCATGCGAAGCCGGAGCCGCTGATTGAGGCACTGCTGTGGGTGGCGATTTACGAGCTGGCACACAGCAAAACGGCCTCGCACGTGATCGTGTCCCAGGCCGTAGCCGCGGTGGAGACGATCAATCGCGGTGCCAAGGGTTTTGCCAACGCCGTGCTACGCAATTACATGCGTGAGCCCGAGGCGTCGCTCGCCAAGGCGATGGAACATGACGAGGGCATGTGGAATCACCCGACCTGGTGGGTCGAGCGTGTGCGCCGCGAGCAGCCCGAGTGGTGGGAAGCAATTTTGCGCGGTGGCAATGGGCATGGCCCGCTGACGCTGCGCGTGAACCGACGACGGGCGACGGTTGAGCAGGTGATGGCGGCGTTCGAGGCGAAGAAAATCGAAGCGGAGGCGCTGTCCGACACGATGATCATGCTTAAACGGCCGCGTCCCGTTGAACGATTGCCCGGTTTTCGCGACGGGAATTTTTCGGTGCAGGATGCGGGCGCGCAGCTTGCCGCAACGCTGCTCAGCGCGAAGGATGGTATGCGCGTACTAGATGCCTGCGCCGCGCCCGGTGGCAAGGCGGCGCATGCGCTGGAGCTGGCCGATTGCAAGCTGATTGCGCTGGATGTGGATGCCGAGCGCGTGAAGCGCGTGGCGGAAAATTTTGACCGCCTCGGGTTGGTGGGCGACGTGCGCGCGGCCGATGCTGCAACCCCAGCGCCCTGGTGGGATGGCGTGCTGTTCGACCGAATACTCATCGATGCGCCATGTACCGGCTCCGGCGTGGTGCGGCGACATCCCGATGGCAAATGGCTCAAGCGCGACAGCGATGTTGCGCAACTTGCGGCGCAGCAAAAACGGCTGATTGATGGGGTGTGGCCGATCCTGAAACCGGGTGGGCGCTTGCTTTACGCCACTTGCTCGGTGTTCAAACCGGAGAACAATTTGCAGGTGGAGGCCGCACTGGCCCGTCACACCGATATGCGTCGTATCCGCATCACACTACCCGGCGATCCGGCGAGCGCGAGCGGTCAGTTGTTGCCAGGCGGCAACAGGAAGACTCACAATCACGATGGGTACTTTTACGCTTTGCTGGAAAAGATTGCTTCGTGATTCGAGTGTCTGATAGTTTGCTGCGCGGATGCTTCAACGTAACTGTTGCAGCGGTGACGATGCTCGCGTTTTCGCTGCAAGTGAGCGCCGAAGTCATCAACGTAAAAAGCGCTGTGGTTCGCACGCAAGATGATGCCTATGTGATGGACGCGGAGTTTGACTTTGCGTTGACTGCACCGCTGGAAGAGGCGCTGGTACGCGGCACGCCGCTCTACTTCGTTCTCGAAACTGAGGTGACGCGCAGTCGGCCGTACTGGTTTGACGAGCGTGTGCCGTCGCCGTCTTTTGTCCGCAGACTCACGTTCGCGGCACTGACCAATTCGTATCGCGTCGACACGGGCCGCAGCGTCGGTACACCGAACAGCTACCCGACGCTTGATGAGGCGTTGCGCCAGATCCGGTTGGTTCGCGGTCGCACTTTGCTCGACAAACGCGAACTGCGTTCCGGCGAGCGTTATGAGGTATCGCTGCGCCTGAAATTGGACACGACGCAGCTACCGAAGCCGTTGCAGGTGAACACGTTGGTGTCGCGCGAATGGACGCTGTCCTCCGATTGGTATCGCGTGGTGGTCACGCCCTAGCGGCATGAAGTGATGAGCAGTTTCGATCCTGTGCCTGATGCCGCGGTCGCCGTCGGTCTGTCGCCACCGCGCTGGATGCGGGCGGCGTGGCTTACGCTCTCGATCGCGGGCATCGTGTTCATCATTGCGTTAGCGACGGCGTCGAACAACTCCCCTCTGTTCACGCGCTATTACACCGAGATTCTGATTGCCAATGCGGCCATCGTAATCGGGCTCGCAATTCTGGTGATCTATCAGATCGTGCTGTTGTTACGGGCGCGACGGGCTGCCGTATTTGGCTCGAAGCTCACGACGCGCATGATGATGTTTTTCGCAGTAACTGCGGTGTTGCCGGGTGCGCTGGTGTATTCCTTATCGGTGCAGTTTCTGTCGTCGTCGATTGAGAGTTTTTTCGATACGCGCATCGACAAAGCACTCGACACCGGTTTGCAACTCGGGCGCTCCGCATTAACGCAGCCGCTCAAAGAGCTCGCGCGCAAGACCGAATCCATTGCCACGACGCTGTCCGGCCTCGATGCAGCGGAGGCACGTGCACGGCTTGGCAATCTGCGTGATCAGGCTGATCTGACCAGCGTGTCGTTGTTGGCGATCAATGGCTCTCTGATCGCACAAGCCACCGAAAGCGTAGTTGCCTTGCCGCCGAACATGCCGTCGTCGATGGAGCTACGGCAAGTGCGATCAATGCAAACGGCAACCTCGGTTGAACCAGTAGGCGATACCGGGTTGCAATTGAAAGTCATCGCACCGGTGATTGCGGGGGATGGTTCGCCGCTTCGGCTGTTAATCGTCACCCAGCCGGTGCCCGCCGCACTGCGCGATCAGACTGAACGGGTGGAAGCGGGCTTTCGCGACTATCAGGAACTGTCGTTTCAGCGCACGGCGTTGAAGCGTCTCTTCGCGTTTACGCTGACATTGGCGTTGATGCTTGCGCTCTTGACGGCGTTGGCGTTGGCTTCGGTTTTTTCGGAGCGCCTCGCGCAACCTCTGGCGCGACTGGCCGACGGTACCCGTGCTGTGGCGGAGGGTGACTTTTCGCGTCGGCAGCCGGTTGAAGGGCGCGATGAACTTGCGGTGTTGACGCAATCGTTCAACACCATGACCTCGCAGTTAGCCGAAGCGCGGAATCGCGACATGGTCAATCGCCGCGAGATCGAAACGACCAATCTGTATCTGGAGAGCGTGCTCAAGAATCTGAACGCCGGGGTGCTGGTGTTTACCGATGATTTTGTATTGCGCGTAGCCAACGCGGCAGCGGCCGTGATTCTTCAGGCGCGCATTGACGAGCGTGTCGGCGAGCCTCTGGGGCAGTGGTCGACGACGGAACCGGCGCTCGCAACATTCGCTGAGATCGTCGCGCGTAACTTTGCCGCAGTTGGCGAAAGCGACTGGCAACGCGAGCAGGAGCTGATGGTGGGCGGAATTGCCCGCACCTTCATCCTTCGCGGCGCGCGCCGCGTGGTGGCGGATGTTGGGGCGCGCATTGTGGTGTTTGATGATGTCACCGAAGTCTTGCAGGCTCAGCGTGATACCGCGTGGGCCGAGGTGGCGCGGCGACTCGCGCATGAGATCAAAAATCCGTTGACGCCGATTCAACTCTCCGCCGAGCGGCTGGAGATGAAACTGGTGCCAAGGCTCGGCGAAGCCGACGCTGCGGTGTTGCGTCGCGGCACGCAAACGATCGTCAATCAAGTCACCGCCATGAAAAACATGGTCAACGATTTCGCGATTTACGCGCGGCGTCCGCGTCCCGGTAGCTTGCTGGCGGTGGACGTTGAGGCGTTGCTCAAGGAAACCCTGGAGCTTTACGCCTCGTATCCGGTGAAGTTGATTTTGAATTGGCAAGGCAACGAGCGCAACATTCACGGCGAGGCCACGCGTCTGCGTCAAGTCGTGCACAACCTCATGCAGAACGCGGTGGACGCCTGCGTGGATCGGCCCGACGGGCAGGTAACGGTTGACGCACTGGCCCGAGATGTCGCCGGGAATCCCGGCGAGCGCGAGCTGGTGGTGCGATTCTGCGACAATGGCGTTGGATTTTCTGACACCGTCAAGCAGCGCGCCTTTGAGCCGTACGTGACGACTAAACCGAAAGGTACGGGCCTTGGCCTTGCCATCGTGAAAAAGATTATCGATGAACACAAAGGCCGCATCACTGTTGAAAACGCGCCGCAGGGCGGCGCAGTGGTCACCGTCGTGTTTCCGTTAGAGGCGCTGGAGAAAATAGACCCTTGATCGCACCCACCGAAATTCTGGTCGTCGACGACGAAATTGGCATCCGCGAGTTGCTGCACGAAATTCTCGAGGACGAGGGTTTTGTCGTTCGCCTCGCCGAGAACGCTGCTGCCGCGCGCGCGATGCGGCTCAAACACACGCCGTCGCTCATTCTGCTCGACATCTGGATGCCTGATGCCGACGGCGTGACACTGTTGAAAGAGTGGAAAGCGGCGGGTCTGCTGACTATGCCTGTGGTGATGCTGTCTGGTCACGCAACCATCGAAACAGCGGTCGAAGCAACGCGCATTGGTGCGTTCGATTTTCTGGAAAAGCCGATTGGTTTGCAGAAGCTTTTGTCGACAGTTCAGCGCGCGCTCAAAGTAGGCCATGCCAAGCGCAGCAGCAGCATCAATCTTGGCGAAATCGGTCAGAGTCAGGCGATCACCGACCTGCGCGCGCGCCTCGAGTCGCTGATCAATGAGCGGCGGACGGTGCTGCTTACAGGCGAAGTCGGCGTCGGTTTCATTGAGTGCGCGCGTGCGCTACACGAAGCCAATTCGCCGTGGCTAACGCTTGAAAGCGGTCAGCGCCTGATCAGCTCGCCACTGGAAATTCTTGAGAGCGCTCGCAGCGGAACGCTGTTTTGCCCCGAGGTTGCGCTGCTATCGCGAAGCGAGCAGCGTTCGCTTGCTTTCATGATCGGCAAGACCAGCGCCTACGGCGTTCGCATCGTTTGCGCTAGCAGCGAACCACTGGGTCAGCTCTCGGGCGAAGGTCGTTTTGACCCAAACCTGTTTGCTTTGTTGTCGTCGAGCACGGTCGTGATTCCACCGCTGCGGGTGCGTCGCGCTGACTTGCCGGGGTTGATTGAGCGCTGTGCCCTGGCCTTCTCGGTCGACGCCCCAGCGCGGCTCTCGCTCGAAGTTCGTCAATTGCTGGAGTCCGCACCGTGGCCGGGCAATCTGATTCAGTTGCAAAGCGTGTTGTCGAGCCTTTTGCTTTCGAGCAACGACGACATTACGATCGATCACCTGCAAGCGATTCTGGGTGATTTGCGTGATACTTCGGCACCTGAGCGTCCGGCATTGCCGCCAGAGTTTTTCGAGCTCCCACTGCGCGAGGCACGCGAAG
>Ga0105044_10010130_pt1 | contig 12876 bp, 11 predicted proteins | sample MAT01_FD_78092 | JGI IMG/M metagenome (GOLD analysis project Ga0105044, IMG submission 78092) | Freshwater microbial communities from Lake Fryxell liftoff mats and glacier meltwater in Antarctica - MAT-01 | ecosystem: Environmental > Aquatic > Freshwater > Ice > Liftoff microbial mat | place...
CGCCTTGATCCGTGCTGCCATGCAGGAAATGGGACCAATCAGGACTGTCCATAGCCGTCGCAGCTATGTGAATGGACAGTCCTACCAGCAGGGGCAGGATGATGGCAGCAAGGTCGGGGTTAGGGCGGCGGTAGGCGGGCAGGGCCAGCTCAAAGGGTTTTTGAAATGATTAATAAGTCTCATTATTATCAGCAGTGTCCAGTTAGCTTTTTGCAGCCTTTTTCCCTCCCCCTTCCAAGGGGGAGGTTAGGAGGGGTTGGGGTAGATTTTCGGGTTAGCAGCAGCTAAAACCCATCCTCACCCTAGCCCTCCCCTTGAAAGGGAGGGGATTTTAGATCAATGCAATTACCAAACCGGACAACGCTGCATTATTATAAGTGTTTTGAGATCCCTGAACGTCCTCTAGCAATCAATTTCCGCACTTCATCACCAGCCAGCAGCAATAACGCAAATGGAATCATGAACAGCCAGACGTCGATAGATATTGGTGCACAATTGAAGATGTTGTTGCCGGTAGGTGTGTAGATGATAAATCCGGCCAACATGGCTTCTGCGGCAATACCGGCCAGCACCAGCGGGTTGGAAAAGAAGCCTAGTTTGGTGATCGATATTATCGGTGAACGACAGGTAAACACGTTGGCAATCTGGGTTACTATAATCCCGGCCAGGCAGGCAGTGGTTGCCTGTAAATACAGTTCCGAGGTCGGAGGCAGTTCCTGTGGCCAGCTCCAGCCACCGGTGTTCATGACGTAGAAGTATGCGCACATGCCTGCCAGTGCCTCGAACATTCCCAGAAACAGATAGGTCCTGAATAGTACAAACCTGGTCAGCAGCCGTTCATTCTTGGGGCGGGGAGGGCGTTGCATGATGTCTGGTGTAGGCTTTTCAGATCCTAAGGCCAACGCTGGGAGCATGTCGGTTCCCAGATCGACTGCCAGTATCTGCATGATGGTCAGCGGTAACGGTATGCCGAACAGGATGTAGCTAATATATGGGATCAGTTCCGGTATGTTGGAGGCAAATATATAGGTGATGAAGTTGCGGATGTTCTCGAACACAGCGCGACCTTCTTCAATGGCATGGACGATGGAGGCGAAGTTGTCGTCCAGAAGCACTATGTCTGCTGCCTCGCGGGCTACGCTGGTGCCGGACAGGCCCATGGCGATGCCGACGTGGGCCTTTTTCAGGGCCGGGGCGTCATTGACTCCATCACCGGTGACAGCAACACGGTGACCGTCCTCGATCAGCAGGCTGACCACATGCATCTTGTTCTGGGGTGACATGCGGGCAAAGATCAGATTTTCCTTCTTCAACTGCTCCCGTAACTCCGAATCCGGCATGATAGCGCAATCCCGTCCCTCGATAATTACGGCCTCGCCACTGATCAACCCGATATCTCTTGCTATGGCAGCTGCGGTCGGGCCTGCATCGCCGGTAATCATGATTACTTTGATGCCAGCAGTACGACACTGCTCAAGGGCCAGCGGTACTTCCGGCCGTGGAGGATCTACCAGCCCCATCAAACCGGCAAATACCATTCCATCTTCTCTTATCCCATTTTCAGGCAATGAATCCAATTCACGGTAAGCCAGTGCAATCACTCGTAAACCTTCTGCTGCCATTGCGCGGTTCTTTTCGACCAACCCGGCAATAGTATTACTGTCAAGAGGAACCGTTTTACCTTGTTGGCGAATTGTGTCGCAGAGTGGCAGTACACTTTCCCCGGCCCCTTTAAGCATGATAAACAGGCGTCCTTCAACTCTGTTCAGGGTGGCCATACGTTTTCTGTCCGAGTCAAAAGGGGCCTCGTCAAGACGCTCGGCGTTGACTGTTACATGCTCCTGCGCATAACGATAAAGGGCTGTTTCGGTCGGGTCGCCCTTGATGCCTTCCGCAGTAACGGTGGAGTTATTGCAGAGCAGGGCAACCTTGCAGGACATTTCACTGTCGTCCGGACTCCAGAGTTTTTTGACGCTCATGATGTTTTGCGTCAGGGTACCGGTTTTGTCGGTACAGATCATATCCACCGAACCGAGTGCCTCTACGGCGTTCAGGCTTTTGACAAGTGCGTTGCGTTTTGCCATGCGCCTGCTGCCCATGGCCAGTGAGAGTGTGACGGTTGGCAGCAGCCCCTCCGGAACATTGGCAATGATGATGCCGACGGCAAACAGGAAGTTGCCCCAGAAACCGCGCCCCATCAGGCTGCCCATGATAAAGAAAAAGGCCCCGCTGGCCATTGCGATTGTGGCAACAATGCGGGTGACACGGGTGATTTCGACGTGCAGCGGACTAATTTCCTCCACAACCTTGCCGGTAATGTGGGCAATTTTGCCGAACTCGGTTGCCATACCGGTGGCATAGGCAACTACAGTACCACTACCGCTGACAACCAGCGTGCCTGCAAAAACCAGATTCAGGCTGTCGATTAACTCACCATCGTAAGATGAGGCGGAGAGAGATCTTGAATCGGACTCGCCGGTCAGTGGTGCGTTATTGACCGTCAGACGGTTTGATTGAACGACCCTGGCATCAGCCGGTACTTTGTCACCTTCCCAAAGAAGAATCAGGTCGCCCGGTACGACTTGATTGGCATCGATCTCCTTTTCAGCACCATCCCTGACGATTGAAACCTGGAAAGGCAACAGTTTGCGCAGTTCTTCAATCGCCTTTTCGGTCCGGTATTCCTGAATAAAAGTAAAAATTGCATTTATAAAGATGACCGCCAGGATTGCTATGCCTGAAAATGGTTTTTGATGAGTTTGTCTTTATAACTAAAGTTTTAGCGATATATTTTTTTGAATGTGATTTGATTATTGGAGGAGGGTTATAGAGGAGCAAACCGCCACAACATCTGAGATTTTCAGCAACATCCAGCAGATAACCGAGGTAGTTCAGATTACATTTCGCGGAGCTGGAGAGTCAGCTGCAGCTGCTACACAATTGAACGGCAATGCCGAAGAATTGCAGAGGTTGGTACGGCAGTTTAAGTTGTAAAGTCGAAGTTTTGGGTAAGGGTAATCATGGGACAAAAAAGTGTCAGACCCTGGTGGTCGGGCACTTTTTTAATGCAGGTTGATCAAACCCTGGAATTTCTCCAACCGCTGATCAGGCTGGCACCCATGACCGAGCCGATGATCAGCGCCCCGCCCAGCAGAGTATTGCCCGTAGGTGCCTCTCCCAGTACCAGAAAAACCCAGACCGGATTGAAGACCGGTTCGATCAGCGCAATCATGTTGGCCGAAATCGCCGGAACCCTCTTGATGCCGTAGGAAAAAAATACCGACGCCAGCCCGATCTGCAGCACGCCCAGCGCAAGAATACTTGCCACCGCATTCGGAGTAAAAACCGGCAAGGGCAGGAACAGCGCCACAGTCAGAGATATAACAGCCGTAACCGCGTGGGAAGCCATCAGTGACTGCAGCGGGTCCCCTTCCTTCATCATTCTGGTGAAGATAAACATCAGGGAAAAGGTAAAGGCTGATGTGAGCGCCAGCAGGTTGCCGAACATCTGGCCGGTGGAAAGTTTATCCATGAACAGCAGGAACATCCCCACGATAGTCAGGAATAGAGCCGCGACCTGTTCCCGGCGGATTTTCTCTTTTAGAAAATAAACGCTGAAAACAGCAGTGAAAACCGGGGCTAGATACTGTAGCAGTATGGCATTGGCCGCTGTAGTAGTCTTGTTGGCCGTGATAAATAACAGCATAGTGGCGGCATTGGCCAGGGCGGCACCCAGTAGCGGCCAGGACCAGGTCAGGTTGACGGTTCGGACAATCGTCAGCAAAAAACAGAAGGCGATCAGGCTTCTCATGCCGGCAATCAGGAAGGGGTTCCAGTCGATTACTTTGATAAACAGCCCGGCGGTACTCCAGAGAAAGGCGCAGGCCATCATGGCGAAGACGCCTTTCAGCAGGGTAGATTGTTGGTTATCCATGGGTGACCTTGAATGCGTTATTATTAGTGCCTCTACAGGATTTGTATTAGCAGTATCAATTGTAAAACACCAGAGTAATATTGTTTCTTGATTTTAACTGAAAACTGATGTGAAAGAGGAGATTCCGACAAGGAATCCCCTCTTTTTCAAAATAATATCAGCTGTTCAGATTTTACGGGTTCAAGTTCGAAGTGCAACTTTTGCAAGTTTTTTATTTTTTACGATCTGGATAGTGATGCCAAGCGAGAATAAGCCGAGGCCGATAATGTCCGTAACCACACCTGGAACGATCAACATCAGGCCCGAAGTCACAAACAGCAGGCGCTCGAGGACCGATTGGCCGCAAACCAGCCATCCCATGATGCCTGATGATACCGCAACGATTCCAATCAACGCGGTTACAAGCATCCAGGCACCGGACATTAATTCCACGTTTATTAGGAGCATCTGAGGATTGAATACGAAAATGAAAGGTACAAGGAAAGCCGCTATTGCCAACTTCGTCGCGTTGAATCCGGTTTTCATCGGGTCAGCTTTAGCTATTCCAGCTCCGGAAAATGCTGCCAACGCTACGGGTGGCGTTATGTCGGCGATTATCCCGAAATAGAACACGAACATGTGCGCCGGCAGAATAATTTCTATCGGCAGTACTGCGCCAGAGGCAAGGCCGGCCTGGGACGAAAGAAGCATGATAATCGCCGGAGCAGCGATCGTTGACGTGATAATATAATTCGCTGTCGTCGGAACGCCCATGCCCAGGATTAACGAGGTGAACATAGTAAAAATGAGCGTTAAGAGAAGGTTTCCATTCGCAGCATCTACCAGTACGGAGCCTATCTTTAAGCCTAAGCCGGTAAGGGTGACGACTCCGATGATGATTCCAGCGCAAGCCGTTGCGGTAAGTACGCCGATGGCATTGCGCGCGCCAGATTCAAGACCGGAAACTATGTCTCCGGCGGTAATATCGCCGCGCTTCTTGAGCAGGGCCGCGACAAGTAAGATTACCGCCAAGACCGCGAGCATCCCAAGAGGGGTTACTTCGGTAAAATATTTCAACACCCCTTGCGCCGGACCATCTATGCCCAGGCTTGGTTTTAAGACCGCGAAGCCAAGCAGTATGATGCCGATGGGCAATGGAGCGAACCAACCCATGATGGCTGAGGCTATCGACAGTATTATTGCGTAGAACGCTGCCAGCATCGGCGTGTATCCTGTTACGAGAAGCCAAACGATTCCCACGAGCGGTATAATTAAGTAACCACGTTTAATGAAAACTTCCTTCAAATCCGGAAGCTCGGCCTTGGTAAGTCCGCGCAGGCCGTTTTTCTTGGCTTCAAAGTGAACGCCTGCCCAGACGCCGAAATAATAGAGCAAGGCGGGGATTACCGCTGCGGCGATGATGCGTACATACGGGATATCGGTTATCTCGGACATGAGGAACGCCGCTGCGCCCATGATCGGCGGCATGAGCTGCCCGCCCGTCGATGCGGTGGCTTCTACTGCGCCTGCGAACTCAGGTTTGTAGCCCAGCTTTTTCATCATGGGGATGGTAAAGCTTCCAGTCCCAACGACGTTGGCCACCGAGCTGCCCGACACCGTACCCATGAGGCCGGAAGAAAGCACGGCGACTTTTGCAGGTCCGCCTGCTTGCCGACCTGCGATGGAGTTGGCCAGGTCGATGAAAAACTGTCCCAGACCCGTTTTTTCGAGAAAAGCTCCGAACAGGATGAAAAGGAATATAAAAGTCGACGAAACGCCCAGCGGTATGCCGAAGACACCTTCAGTCGTGAAGAAAAGATGACCTACCAGCGTTTCCACTGAAACGCCGCGGTGGGCTAGTTTTCCGCTAATATTGGGTCCAATGAGCGCGTATATGATGAACAGGGTCGCTATAATGATTATCGGTAGGCCAACTACGCGCCTGGCAGCTTCCAGAACTAACAGAACGCCGATAACGCCGATGACCATGTCTAACGGCGTTACGGAACCCGAGCGCTGCACGAGTTGCTGGTAGTTGATGATGATATACATCGGAACGGTCGCGCCCAGAATGGAGAGCCCAAGGTCTACCGGGTTGAGTTTGTCACGCACCGATTTTTTGCTTGTGGGGTACAGCAGGTACACGAGGCAGAGGCCAAACGCCAGGTGAATTGAGCGCTGAATCATCGCATCAAGGACTCCGAAAACGGCAGTATAAAGCTGAAAACAGGAAAACACGATCGCTATCGCACTAATAACCTTGGCTCCGTAGCCTTTTAGAACCCTGTAGTCAGATTCCTTGTCGTATTTCCTGAGCACGTCATGCACATCGGTAGCAGTGTCCTGCATCGGTGCAGTGGAACTGGTGTTGCTCATAATAACCTCCGAAACAAAATCTTATTGATGCATGCGAGCTGTCAAAATTAAAATATTTTCGGGTTTAGCCCATTCAGTAAATGGATGAAACTTTCCTCCAACCGAAACTCCATGACCGGGTAGTATCGAAACGAACAAAGGTATTTTATGGAAGGTCCTGTCCATGGAAAGGATAAAACGACCGTCTTCCAGACGATAGCCCCCTTCCGAGTCAGAGGGCATTCCTACGCCGGAACTCTCGTAGCGGAGTTCAAACAGATGTAAATTACCCGAACCATCAATCTCGAATTTTTCTTCAACTTTGGTTAAATGTATGGAATGAACAAAAACATGATCGAACCGCTTGTCTTTGAGCAGCAGGCAACCCAATACCTTGCCCTGTCGATCTGAAATCAGCAAATCAGACTCCCGTGGTCCGAATCGATTCTGGGCAAAGAGTATGGTGCAGACAAACAAAAGCCCGACCAGGAGAAAAAAAGATTTCGGGCGAGAAATTTTCATAGGCATCAAACAAACAGGCGCCGGAATGACCGACACCTGTCCGTTTATTCTCCATTGAGAAAAACAAACGCCGAAAACTTTGAGTTTGCGGCGTTGTCAAATCGTTATTTTTTGGATTCCTTGAAGAATTTTTCTGCACCAGGGTGCAGGGGAATGGACATGCCTTCGGTGCCATTAGTCAGTTTGATGTCGGCACCTTTTTTGTGCGCTGCGATGAGGCGGTCAGGGCTTGCATACATGGTTTTCAGCATTTCGTAAACCAGGTTCGCATCCATTTTAGAGCTGACGGCGAGCATGGATTTTACGGATACAGTAAGCACTTCTGCAGTCTGACCTTTGTAGGTATTCGCTGGGATTTTTTCAGTGGTATAGAACGCATATTTCGCCATGAGTTTGCTTGCAACTGCTCCGTCAACCGGTACAACGAATAAGTTCTTGGAGGTTGCGAGATCCTGGATGGCGGCGGTCGGCGCACCGGCGGTGTTGAAGGCCGCGTCAATATTGCCGTCTTTCAGGTTGGAAGCGGATTCACTGAACGAGAGGTATTGAACTTTAATATCGGCATAGGTAAGTCCTGCTGCCTCAATAATCTGGCGGGCGTTAAGTTCGACGCCGGAACCTGCTGCTCCAACAGACACACGTTTGCCTTTGAGGTCGGCGACGGTTTTAATCCCGGACTCGACGAGAGCAACAAGCTGGCAGGTTTCATTATAGAGGGCTGCCATACCGCGAATATCCTTGAGCCCCTTGCCTTTGTAAGTCTCGAGGTCGTTCAAAGCATAATAGGCAGCGTCGTTCTGCAAGAAAATTACGTCAACTTTATTGTCCTTGAGAAGTGCGACATTGGCTGCGGAAGCGCCGGTGTTCATTGTGGTGGCGTTCATATTCTTGATGCCTTTGTTCCAGAGTTCCGCCATCGCTCCGCCTAAGGGGAAGTAGGTTCCGGCGGTACCGCCGGTTGCGATCGTGATGAGTTTCTGCTTGGCTGATGTGCACGAAAAAAGAAAAAGTGTACAGAGTCCGATTGCGGCAATCTTCTTGAACATATTTAAGCTCCTTTGCTGTAAAGTATGGGCGAAATTCGCCCAGAGTTCTGTTGTCATGCTTTTTGGAAATAGTATTTTACCACAATAAATCTGTACGCCTGTTTCGAGTTGTTTGCAATATCTTATTACGATAATTAGATAAATCAATACCACTGGTTATTTAGTTTTATACAGCGTTGTCCGGTTTGGTTCTTGCTTTTCGTCGCGTAGCGATTGAATGCTTGTAGCCGGGGCATTCATGCCCCGGTAAAATGGCACCATTCACTGCGTCACGTACGTGACGCGACGGATTTTTACGTTGCAAACCGGGGGATAAATCCCCCGGCTACATGCATTCTGCCCCTATGGGGCGTTTGAATCTTACTGCAAAAAATAAACCGGACACACACGGTAATCGGAATCTTTGGTATCAGCCGCGACATTACCAAAAGTAAACAGCTTGAGGAGGAATTACAGTCAGCCAAGCTAACCGCCGAATCCGCCAACCGCGCCAAAAGCGAATTCCTGACCAACATGAGCTACGAGATCCGCACCCCTATGAACGGCATACTCGGCATGAGTCAGGTGCTGACAATGACCGACCTGACCGAAGAGCAGAAGGGATACCTTGCAGATATCAGAACATCTGGCAACAACCTGCTAACCCTGATCAATGACATACTCGACCTTTCCAAGGTTGAAGCAGGGAAACTTGTTATTGCGCCATTCACCCAGGTAGACAGCACTACTACCCGCAATTATGGCGGCACCGGCCTGGGGTTGACAATCTGTCGGCGTCTGGCAGAGTTGATGGGGGGTCTGGTGCTAATGGATATGCAGATGCCGGTGATGAGTGGCGACGAAGCGCTGCACATTATCCGGGAACAGGAAAGTGAGAGTAGAAAGCACCTGCCGGTGATTGCACTGACGGGATTCGTCCTTATAGGTGACGAGGATAAATATCTGCGGATGGGTTTTGACGGCTACCTGTCGAAACCGGTAGATATCACAGCGATGGAGGCTGAGATAGTGCGGGTTTTATGTTCGATGTTCCGAACCCGGATGGAACTGATACACATGAAAACAGAGCGCACGTCGGTGCGAACAAAATCAGGGCTACGGTAAATTTGCCATTTAAATGATGTAGGGGCGCATTGCATGCGCCCGAATGTCATGCGCCCCTGTCGCACTAGCCAAGACAATCATTTTTACAGCCGATCAAAGTCTTCCGGTTCGATATCCGGAACTTTGGCAAGAGCAGAACGGAACGAACTAACAGAACCCCGAGCAGCTCGCTCAGCAAGGTATGATTCTGTAGTGAGAGCGGATATCTTTTCCGCTACCGCCGAGGCAATGAATTGATTGAGCGAGATATGATCCTCGCTGGCAATAGTGCGGGCCATTTTATGGAGCGAATCGGGAAGACGGACACTTATTGCGCTCATGGTTGAACCTCCAGGGATGCAAGAAAATCACGCGGGGTCATTACGGCAACGCCAAGCAGTGCCGCGCGTTTAAAATCGGATATGTTCCAGGTGATAATGGCCGCATTGGCTTTGACAGCAAGCTCCAGAACAAAATCATCGTCGGGGTCTTTCAAAACCGGACGCCACAGGTAGAAAATCTTGTCCAGCACAGCTTTCGAACAGATGAAATCAATGACATTATCAATTTCTTCAGCCGATAAGGTTGTCATGCCACGCTTTAACACAGCCTCGTATTCAGAGACGAGTGGAGTAGAAACATGGAGCGTAAAAAGCTTCGCTTCTACCATTGAAAGCAGACGAAACGACGCACCACGTGATGATTTGAGTGCTGCGACGAGTACATTGGTATCGAGAACAATGTGTGGTGGCATGAATGGTAGTATATGTAATACCAAAAAAGGTGTCAACAGATTTTCCGGGAACAGGAACGTGAGAGCGGAAAACACCTGCCGGTGATTGCTCTGACAGCCTACGCCCTCAAAGGTGCTGTAGAGACCGCTGAGATATTACGCCATGCCGCTGATGAATCTGCTGAAACACTATGCCGACTCGCTGAAGAAGCTGCCGAGAGATTGCACCAATTCACTGAGGAAGCGACTAAAAAAATACGCTCTGATGCTAATGAGGCTGCCAAAACATTGCGCCAAGATGCCAGTGAAGCTGCCGAGACAGTGCTGCATGAAGCTGATGAGGCCGCTATGATGTTACGACAAAGCATCTCAGAAGTGGCTGCCGAGGCTGAGAAGGTACACCGCAAACGGACAAATTTAAACAAGTAGCTAAACGTTGAGATTTAATAAGTACGCCGTAAAGGATTAAAGATGGGCGACCCGGTGGGAGAATCCTGCTGGCAGAGGACAACCCCATCAATATTAAATATACGAAAATAATACTGGAGAGAATGGGACATAAGGTTACGGTGGCTGAAAACGGCAGCCTCGCTCTTGATGCCATCAAGTCTGACACGTTCGATCTGGTGCTGATGGATATGCAGATGCCGGTGATGAGCGGCGACTATGCGTTGCAGATTATCCGTGAGCGGGAACGTGAGAGCGGTAAACATCTGCCGGTGATTGCTCTGACGTCATACGCGCTCAAAGGTGACAAGGATAAATACCTGCGGATGGGCTTTGACGGCTATCTGTCGAAACCGGTTGAGGTTAAAGTGATGGCGGATGAGATGAAGCGGGTTGTGGAAACGCTAAAACGGTAAATCTCTCTCGCTGCCGTGACGGCCACTGTGCAGTAACGCCACACACCCGCATGTCGTTAAATCTTATTTACGACAAATATTTTGTCTGTTAAATTGATATATCGGACAATGTAGAGTGTAAGTTGTCGAAAAAAGGTAGGAATGTGGCAGCAGAATGAAAAGAAATATTACAGACAAAGAGCTGTTATTAATCGAGCAGTCTGTTTCCGGGTACCCGGCAGGGATCGGCGTATCCGGACTGGAGGCGGAACTGAACCTCTGCCCGCTCTCCTTTATTGATGTGCCTGAACGAGCCTACGTCGAAGCGATGCTCGGCGTGTACGAACTGAACCGGATAGAGCTTTTGCGCGATCTCTTTGTCTGGGCATATGAGCGTTCCTGCCAGCAGTATCTGGCAATCCGCCAGGAACTCGTACCGCCGGACACCTTCCGCTTGCGGTACAGGCAGGCTCTCAGCGAGGCAGTCAAAGCTATTGTGCTTCAACAGCAGGTGCCGACCTATAAAACAGCGACATCGGTTATTCCCTCGTCGGTTGCCGAGGAAGATCATGACAAATTCATAAACCTTGTCATTGAAGAGCTTGAAAACATGCACGAAGGGAATGTAATACGCTTCGGCATACGCCCATTAGAGTTTGCAGCATGGCGGGAAAAGGCCAGTAAAAAGGGAACACAATGAAAAGCGTAAAGATGCCTTGCATCCTCGTTATCCGTGTGAGACCTTTTTTTGATCAAAGATTAAGAAGGAGAATTTCTTATGCGCATTCTGATTGCTGATGACGATGACATATCCCGCCGCACACTGTCTGTTCTGTTGAGTAAAGACGGTTACGATGTGGTTGAAACCGCCAACGGTCTGGAAGCGTGGGAAGAGTTGCAAAAACCTGATGCGCCACGTCTTGCGATCCTGGATTGGTTGCTGCCGGAGATGGACGGATTGGAGGTAGTGCGCCGGGTCCGCACCATTGAAACAAACTCGCCGTATTACTTGATCATACTCACGGTTATGGATGAAAAAAGCGACACTATCATCGGTCTTGACGCCGGAGCAGACGACTACATCACCAAGCCGTTTGATGCGGGCATACTACGGTCCAGGGTTGCGGTCGGGCAGCGCTTGATGAAAATGCAGGAACAGGTGGCTTCTCATATACAGGAACTGAGGCAGGTGACGGAGGCTCAGGCCTTTCTACTTCAATGCGGCTTGCCGGGCACGGGAGAAGACTTCTTTGAGTCGCTGGCCCGTTACCTCTCAAAAAGCCTGGCTATGGAATATGTTTGTATCGACCGTCTGGAGGGTGACGGCTTAACTGCGCAAACAGTCGCTGTCTATAACGATGGAAAATTTGAGACTAATGTGCGCTATGCACTTAAGGACACACCCTGCGGCGAAGTTGCAGACAGGAGCATCTGTTGCTATCCGCACGGAGTACAGCAACTGTTTCCACGAGATGCTGCGCTGCAGGAGCTGATGGCGGAAAGCTATTTCGGTACTACACTATTGGATTCCAAAGGCCAGCCGATCGGTCTGATCGCCATTATCGGGCATCATGTGCTGGAAGACCCACTACGGGCAGAGTCGTTGTTGAGGCTGATAGCTCCCCGTGCGGCGGGCGAACTGGAGAGACTACTGGCCGAAGATCAACGCGACAAACTGCAACTCCAGCTGAACCAGGCGCAGAAGATGGAGTCGGTGGGGCGGTTGGCAGGTGGTGTGGCACATGATTTCAACAACAAGCTCAGCGTCATCATCGGTTACGTGGAGTTGGCCCTGATGGAAATCGACGCTGATAATCCGCTGGTTGACGACCTGAAAGAGATCCGTAAGGCAGCCGAAAGCTCCGCCGACCTGACCCGCCAGCTGCTGGCCTTTGCCCGCAAGCAGACCGTTATGCCCAAGGTGCTCGACCTGAACGACACCGTAGCGGGGATGCTCACCATGCTGCGGCGGCTGATCGGCGAGGATATAAAACTGGACTGGCAGCCGGGAGCAAAGCTGTGGCCGGTCAATATCGACCCGAGCCAGATCGACCAGATGCTGGTAAACCTGTGCATTAATTCCCGCGATGCCATCGGCGGCATCGGCACGATCAGTATCAGCACAAAAGCTGCGGTCTTTGACGCCGACTACTGCACCAGTCACCAGGGTTTTACCCCCGGCGACTTTGTCTCGTTGATGCTGAACGACAGTGGCTGCGGCATGGACGCGGAGACACAGGCCAACATCTTTGAACCGTTCTTCACCACCAAAGAGTTCGGCCGGGGCACCGGACTAGGCCTGGCATCCGTCTACGGTGTGGTCAAGCAGAATGGCGGCTTTATCAATGTCTACAGCGAGCCGGGCATCGGCACAATCTTCAC
>Ga0105044_10010134_pt1 | contig 12875 bp, 12 predicted proteins | sample MAT01_FD_78092 | JGI IMG/M metagenome (GOLD analysis project Ga0105044, IMG submission 78092) | Freshwater microbial communities from Lake Fryxell liftoff mats and glacier meltwater in Antarctica - MAT-01 | ecosystem: Environmental > Aquatic > Freshwater > Ice > Liftoff microbial mat | place...
AGCGGGTAGCGAAGGAGTCGAAGTTTGGAATTTTCGGAGTCTATGGCGTGGTTGCGTTTCGTCAGTTCGGCTGATGGCGCGGAATTGTACGGGTCGACGAGTGGGCGTTGAGCGGTAACGCTGAGAAAGTACACGGCGACATCACGGAGCTTAGCATCGTGGTGTGTCGTTGCTGACTGCAGAACCTCAACCAAATGAGGCACGGCATAACTGCCATAATCCTCTAGCTCATCTTGTGCTTTGATTCGTTCTGAAACGGATACTGAGACTATCTGCGCGAATATCCGGAGGCGGGTTTCCACTTCGGCGGTGGACAGTGCAAAGTAGGTATTCAGCAGCGTTGGCTTGCCCAGATTGAACTGCTCGCGAAAGATTCGATAGGATTCCTGGGTTGTTTGCCCTTTGAGTTCCGAGGCCGTATCGCCTTGGGGTTTGCCGGGTCGTCCGGGAGCTAGGTTCAAGACGAGGAAAAGGATCACAGAAATTCCGAGGAAAGTCGGAATCATGATCAGGAGGCGCCGAAGGATATACGTCGTCATGCGCCTTGGCCGCCTTCAGTTAGCGGCAACCCACCAAGGGAAGAGATCGGCGATGGGGCGCACCTTGGCAAAGCTGACATTTTGCACGTCTTTGTGCGTACACACCACAGTCTTGTCCGTCATGAAAAATGTGTAAGGCTGCTCGTCGTAGATCAAACGATGAATTCGACGCAGCATCGTCTGGCGCTCCTTGGGATCAAAGGTTTCCCGCAGGCGCTCCATGAGTGAGTCTGCTTCCTTACTTCGGAAACTTACAACATTGGAACCCTTCGGAATGTCCGCCTGAGATGAATGCCAGATTTGGTAAGGATCCGTTTCCCAGGCAAGCCCCCAGCCTCCGGTGTAGGCCTCGAAATTCTTTTCCTCCATCCGCTTCTGCATGAGGCTCCACTCAGGGGCCGCGATGTTCAGCTTGATACCAATTTTTAGCAGATCCTCTTTGAAGATACTGGCCAATCCTTTGTATTCAGGCCGATTGCCGTAGACGAGCAGAGTAAACTCAAAGGGCATCTTCTTGCCATCGATCACCTTATCGAGGAGCCCGTCTTTGTCGGAATCAACCCACCCAGCTTCGGATAAGAGGCGACTGGCGCGTCCGAGATCAAAGTCCAGAGGGTCCACAGTCGGATCGAGATAACCCGTGGCCGGCAAGAACGGGCCCATTGCGATCTCCCCAAGGCCCGCGAAGACATTGGCGATGATCTGTTTGCGGTTAAGAGCTAACGTCATCGCCGTTCTCACTTTAGCATCGCGAAACAACGGATGGCTCATGTTCCATCCGAGGTATCTAAACCCACCCGATCCGACGACATTGCACTTAATGGTACCGTCCAGAAAGGGGCTATTCTTAGGCCAAGTGTCCTTCGGTTTATCCAAATATCGGAGAACTTCCTCACGGTACTGACCGGGACTGAGGCCGCGGCTCGGAACCATTTGCAGCTCTCCCGCCTTCATCTTCAGAACGGTGGTGGTTGGATCAGTGTAGATGGGGTACACGATGCGTTTAATCGCTGGCTTCTCGCCAAAGAAGTCGTCATTGCGCTCCAGCACGATGCGGACGCCGGGAACGTACTCGGAAAGGCGGTACGGGCCTGTTCCAACGTAGCCTTTGCCGTTGTACCAGTGCTGATTGAAGCGAAGACCAATCGTCTCCTTGGGAAACGCCTTGCCCTGCTCGTCATATCCAAACAGAAACTTGGGGAGGGGCGCCATTCCCAGTGTGGCCCCAAGCCCCAGGTACACCTTCTTTTTCCAACGAATTTGGACGGTGTAGGGATCGAGCGCCTTCCAACTCTCGAGTTCTTGGTAATAATTCTTGGTTGAACCGTTCTCGACTTGCGGATTCATCAAGATATCTAAACCAAAAATCAAATCGTCGGCGGTAAATTCGTGCGGCTTGTCAAGCCAAGCGTATTTGGCAGTCTTGACGTCGACAGCGGCCGGCACGTGCCACATGACCCCGCGCCGAAGGTAGATGGTGTACTCCTTATAATCGTCGGTGATCTCAACTCGGCAGGCGAGGTCGCCGTACCAGGTATCTGGGTTCGTCCATTTGTTGCGGGACGCCAGACCTAGGTCGGTGTAGTTGACGATGTCCTCGCCAATGTCAGCGCCGTTCTCCAGGAAAGCGTTGAAGCCTTTCGGATCGCCCGTCGACCAACCTTTGGTCAGAACTCCTTCGGTATTGGCCCCATCGGGCGGCCAATGTATGTCCTGGGGCCCGAGAAAATCCTTGAGGTCTGGGTGCCGAATCGTCTGAATCTCGCAGCCAGATTGGCGTCGCACGGTGGTTTTGGACTCTCCCGATGAAGAGACCCCACCCTTCATCCGCCCGAGCTCCCCCACCATACGCTCTGAGGATTCGCCGAGCGCGCGGAGCTGTTGCTCCTGTGTGGAAACGCGTTTTTCGATGGCGTTCAGCTGGATAACGCCGAGGGTGAGGAGTGCGACTGCAAGCGCCGTAAGAATGGTTTGGAGCGCGCGAGCGGAGCCTGGTTGTTTCATTGCGAGCCTTGTAGGGAGGGCTCCCGCGGAGAAGCGCGCGGGGAAGGCCAGGGGGGGGAGATGGGTGCGCGGATATTACACCAATCACTGGCCTCGCAAGCTTTTGGCGCTTCACCGTGGCTTCGCCTGCCGCCTCAAGCTCAGGAAAGAGCGGGCCGAGCTCTTGGCTGCTCGGTGTGACGTTGGTAAATATAGGATACATCTGAACTTTCTCGCTCACCCTTGCGATCGACCGGACCATAACATTGCGATCAGACGAGCCATAACATTGCGATCAGACGAGGCGTAAGGTTACGATTGGACGGTGCCCGAGGCCGCTCTCTACCCCCGCTTCGCTGAGCCACGCCTGAGGGAAGCGTTGCTCGACTCGCCCGTGGTGCTGATCCACGGACCGCGCCAGTGCGGCAAGACCACGCTTGCCCGACTGGTGGGCGAGCAGATGGCGTACACCTACGTCACCTTTGACGACGACGTGGCGAGAGAAGCTGCAGAGGCTGATCCTGTGGGCTTCGTATCCGATCTGTCGGATCGCGTGATCTTGGATGAAGTGCAGCGCGTACCGCGGCTGTTCACGGCTCTCAAGACGGCGATCGATCGCAAGCGCGATCCCGGGCGCTTCATTCTCACGGGCTCGGCGAACGTACTGCTCGTACCGAAGCTTGCGGATTCCTTGGCAGGCCGCATGCAAATCCTGCGACTGCATCCACTGGCCCAGTGTGAACTGGCACAGCGCCCACCCAGGTTTCTCGACAACTTGTTTGGGGGCGGTTTTAGAACGCACCAAGTCGAGCGCCTTGGCCGACAGCTTTATGAGCGGATCGTGGCTGGGGGTTATCCTGCAGCGATCGCCAGACCCCCAGGGCGGCGCCGGGTAGCCTGGTACCGGGATTATCTGGAAGCATTGGTTCAGCGCGATGTACGGGATCTGGCGCGCATTAGCTCGCTCGATAGGCTTCCCCGTCTCTTAGCGCTGCTTGCCGCCCAAACGGCTCGGCTCTTGAACGTGACCGATCTCGCTTCGCCGCTTCAGCTAAGCCGCCCAACGCTTCGAGATTATGTCACTTTGCTTGAGCGGGTGTTCGTCATCGAAACCGTGCCGCCCTGGCACAGCAATCGCCTGAGTAGGCTCATCAAGACTCCAAAGATCCACGTCGCCGACACTGGGCTCGCGTGCGCGGAGCTTGGCGTGGATGCGGAAACGCTGGCTCGCGATCGGCCGCTGCTCGGACAATTACTTAAAACCTTCGTGTTTCAGGAATTGAGGCGACAGGGAAGTTGGCATGACGACCAGCTAACGTTCTCTCACTACCGTGATAAGGACGGCGCTGAGGTGGATGTCGTCATTGAAAAGGGAGCGCGCGAGCTTTCAGGCGTGGAAGTCAAAGCGTCCGCCACCGTGACGGCAGCAGACTTCCGTGGTCTTCGCAAACTGAGGGAAGCGGTAGGTCAGCGTTTTGTGCGTGGGGTCGTGCTCTATGATGGTGAGACGAGCGCGAGCTTTGGGGACCGTTTGCATGCCGTGCCCCTTCGGACACTCTGGGAGTAATGCTGGCGTCGGCGAAGCTGCCGCTGAGCCATTGCAATCATCAGGTTCATGCGCCGATGGGCACCGCTCAGTCCGAGATTGCCAAAAACCACTGCAATCCGTCGCTCATGGTGCGCATCAAGCCCACGGGCACGGTGCCTGCGAGTTCGACCAAATCTGCCTTGTTGACCGTTGCTATCTGGGACGCATTGGCTACCGAATCCTGGGGGAGGCCCGTCTCACGCTTGGGAAGGAGCGTATTGCCAGGCGCTCTTGCGAGCGCCTTGTTGCTCGTGAGCACGCAGACAACAACCGTAGCAAGATTGCTGCGATTGACCTCATCGCGCTGCAATACAAGCGCCGGGTGGCGGTAGGCCGGTTCAGAGCCGCGCGGCTCCCCGAAATCGACCCACCAGACTTGTCCTCGCTTGATTAGCGACGTCTGTGCCACGATTCCCTGACGACGCGTTTGGTCTTCGCTCGAAATGCGGCCGGCGCGGGTTCCTCTCCTGGCTGTCCAGAACGAGCGATCACGCGATTCCAAGCTTCCGTCGCGTCGCTTGCAGATTCTCGCCTCTCGATGAACTCGCGGGCAGCCAGCGCCAAGAGACCACTGCGTGACATCTTGAGAGCGCGAGCCTTGGCATCCACCGCGAGAAAAAGGTCATCCGGAAGCGAGATTGCCGTCTTCATTCTTCCGAGTATGACCGGTAATACTTAACCCTGCAAGGCGTGAGTTGCGCTCCGATTAACACGTGTTGCCACACCGGCATTCACGTGTACTCAGTTCATCCACGCAGCGGGCCGAAGCCCATTCACCTCCGGATTCTCTCATGATTTCAGCCAAATATAGAAATTCCCTACTGACCGTCCTCCTCCTAGGCGGCGCCAGCCTGATCACACCTCAAGCAGTAGCCAAGCCCGGAGCAGGCCAAGGCGTCGCTGCCGAGGGAAAGAAGAAAGACAAAGACAACAAGAAGGACAAGGAGGGTGGCAACGCTGCTCAACGTCTCAATCGCATGCAAGAACGGCGCGGGCGCGCGCTCGAGGAAGCTGGCATCACGGGGGATCGCGCCAAGCAAGTTCTAGACGCTACCCGACCGCTTGCTCAGGAACGCTTGACGCTTCAGGGAAAGCTTATGGAAAAGCGGCAGGCGCTACGCAAGCTCATCGAAGCTGGAAGCAAAGATGACGCTGCCTATTCGCCGCTCATCACCGATCTCAGAAACCTGGAACATGGCCTTTCAAGCATGCGCGGGAAAGAACTCGATGTCGTCGCCAAGATCCTGAAACCAAGTGAGCTTGCCAAGGTGCTGGTGGCCCGCGGCTGGGGCGAGCAGCGTGGCCGTCGTGGCGAGGACGGCGAAGGGCGATAGAGGTTGGGGAATTGGGGGGGGTGGGGAAAGGTGCTCCACACACCAATTGGCGGTATATTGAGCGCATGGCCTCCGGAGCACCGAAAGTCGCCACTCACGAGGATGTGCAAAGCCTTCCGGACAACGTGGTCGGCGAGTTGATCCAAGGCTTGCTCGTCGTGAGTCCGCGTCCGGCCGGGCCACACGCCAAGGCCGCATCAGTGCTCGGAATGGATCTGGGCTCGCCATTTCAACGTGGGCGCGGTGGCCCAGGAGGTTGGATCATCATCGACGAACCCGAGCTTCACCTGCGGCCCGACGTCTTGGTCCCAGACCTCGCGGGTTGGAGACGAGAGCGCATGCCCGAGGTACCGGATGTGACCGGTTTTGAACTCGCACCCGATTGGATCTGCGAAGTGCTTTCGCCTTCGACTGCACGGGTGGACCGAGTGCAGAAGATGCCTATTTACCTCCGCGAAGGCGTGAACCACGTATGGCTCGTCGATCCAAGGGCTCGAACTCTTGAGGTCTATCGTCGAGGGGAAGCTAACTGGGTGTTGCTTCAGAGCTACGGCAATGATGCGTTGGTGCGCGCTGAACCGTTTGCCGAAGTGGAGCTGGAGCTTTCCGCGCTTTGGCTCTCAAAATGAGTGACGAAATTCACCGCACATCCCGACAGTAGCGATCGCGCTCTATCTCCTCCACGCTTCGCTATCAGCGACTACCCACGGCAGCGCTGCCGAAACTTCCTCCATCACGGCTCCCCCCGGCGTGTGCCCTGCGCCGGGCGCGTACGCGACTTGAGCTTCGAGGCCTGCTTGGCGTAGCCACTCCGCCGCCTTCCGAGCTTTTCGAGCGCACCCGTCCGTCCCACAGGCGATGAGCACGCGTTTGCCGCCCGCCTTCGCGTACTTGCGGGCATGGGGCACGCTCCAGTAATCAAACCCGCCCTCGATCAGGACCAAATGCGGTAGCTCGGCACCGAACTCGGGGATCATCCCCACAGCCATGATGGCACCTTGAGAAAATCCAGCATAAAGGCCAGCTCCTTTCGCAAAGCGCGCACCATGCTGCTGTCGCACAGCACTGAGTGCCGCCTTAAGCTCTCTCCCCAGTGCGAAATGATCTCGGTAGTAGTACGCGGACGGATAGCGCACGTCAAGGGGAGTACCGCGCAAGCAGAGCAGAAATGCGCGCCCACCAGTTAACTTCATCCAGTACTCGCATTCGCCTTCCGGATTTCCCCCGGCTCCGTGACTCGCAACCACCAACGGATGCACGCTCGTTCCTCGGGGCGAATAAAATACCGACGGCGCAAATCCGGGTACCTCCAGAGCTGAAAACCCTCCAGGCAAACCCGTTTGCGTGGGTGGGACTGGTGAGCCCCCCGCCCCTTCGGCGGGTGTCAGCGACGAGCAGCCAGAAAAAGCCACTGCGCACAGGGCAAGAACGAGGCGACGCGCGGGTAAAACAAGCATATTCGCTTAGTGGAAGCATACTGCGTGCCACTCAATTCGTCGTGCGATTCGAAGTGGGCCCCTGGGGACGCAAACATTATGCAGATAAACCGTTCTTGCGGCTTTGGTTTCGCATCGTTTCACCGCATCGCGCAGCGCTCACAGGGGGCAGCCAAGAAACGCGACTGGCACTCTTGCTCAGACACTGGCCTGGCCTCGTCGCCGCTTGTTGGGAAGATCCGTCACGCCGCGGAATTCCGCGTTTGGACAACCAACAGGGCCTCGGCGCGGGCGCAGCTTTTGGCCCAGCACAAAGGTGGTGGCAGGGCAGCGCCAAGGAGTGGGACCTCGTGAGCGCGGACGAAGCCCGATCGACGCTCCTTTTGGGCGAAGCGAAGTGGTCGGAGTCTACGTTCACTGTCGCGGAGCTCTCGGCCCTTGTTCGACAGTTGCTATCTCGTGCGCCACCAGTGCTTTCGACGAAGTGGAAGACCGTTGAGCACGCCCTGATTATCCCGAAAGCCACGCCCAGCGTTCCCGAAAAGATTGACGGAGTTTGGATCGTGACGGGCAAGCACTTGATGGGGTCAGCCCAACTCAAGTGAGCCCCAAAGCCACGGGCGTGGCGAAAATGCTTGCCCAAGCTGGCGAGCACTTGGGGATGCTCAACGCCTGCGCGGGCGCCGCCGAATCTCCACGGCGGCTCACCTCAAAAGACACTCAAGATCTATGCCGCTGGCATGGAGAGGACGGCGAAGGACGTTAAGGTTGTGGAGTTGCGGGAGTTGCGGGAGTTGCGGGAGTTGCGGGAGGCCGGCTGGCAGCAAGCGCCTTATCCGCCAGATCTTTGCCCCATTTTTGGCCCACCGCCATGGCTTCCGACATGACGCGGGGTAACCCAACGATCACCTTCTTTCCTTCCTCGGTGTCGTAGAAACGAACCACAGCCAACAGGGTTTTGCGGTCATAGGCCTTCAGATAAATCGGGCGGATCAGTGCAGTGAGCTCATCCGGATTCATCCCCTCCTTCAGATGTTGCAGAAAAGTGGGAGGCAAATTCTGCATGCCCTGAAATTGCACCACCATCGCGTCGAAGATCTGTTCACCGAGCTGAGCCGAGCCTGTTTGCACTAAGAGCTTGTCCACCAACTGTTCGTTGCTCAGCTTATCGAGGTTGTCCGCAGGAGCTTGATGCACCGCACTGAAACTTTCAGGCGCCTTTGCTGGGACGGAACCCGCAGCACACCCCACGCCCAAAAAACTCAGTGTAACAACCCCCAACGATCGAAAATTAGCCATAGCCCGACGTACCTAGCAACCTCTGCCGGGCACCTACAACCTCATTCGAAGCCACTTAACGCCAGGCCATCCATGAACACCCACCCCGCCATCGTGAGCATGAGCCAGCCGCGCGAACTGACGCAGGCCACCAGAATTGGCCAGAACAGATAAAACTGCTCTTCCACACACAGAGACCAAGAAAATGCGAACGGAATCGCGTGAGACACGTTGTAGTTCGCGAACCAATCGACCGTGTAGGTTGCGTGGAAAAGCCAATTGGCGAACAGGTGTAGGGGAAGCGCTTAGTTTGGAGAAAAGAGGCGTGGTGTGTCTCAGGCCCCGTCATGCCTTTTTCAGAATAGCAGGCGCCTTGCCCACCACTCCCAGCTCAAGCAAGCTATTTGCGGTAGCGTGCAGCGTTTCCTCAAGCGGAATATACCGAAGGCCCAGTGCTTGTTGCGCGCTATCCAGGACCAGAAGCTCGCGACCGAGATTCAGCTTGAGGAATGCTAAGCTCACGCGCTTTTGGAACAAAGCATTCGCGTAAAGAAGCCAGCGCGGTAGGCCGCGTGTCACCACGTTAGCCGCTGGGAATTGCCGAGCCAGCGTCGCCGCCATTTCGCGCCACCATAGGCGCCCGTTCGCCATGACCAGCCGCCGCCCGTTGACCGGCGCTTCGGACAAGAGCACACACGCCCGGGCCACATCCCGCACGTCCACCACATTGAAGTTGAGATCCGGGCAACCGGGGTAAGCCCGATTCAACATGTCGCGGACGATCGCAGGACTCGAACCGGCATGCTCCTTCGCGAGCAACGGCCCGAGCACATAGCCCGGCGCTACCACCGCCAATTGGAACGGGGAAAGCTGCGGATCCGAAGCGCTTTTCGCCTGAATTTGCTGCGCAACCTGCTCTGAAAGTGTTTTCCCGAGGCCGTAGGGATTCGTGGCCAGCGTGGCATCGTTGCACCAGTCTTTGGAGGAAAATTGATAAACCTGTTCGGCTTGATAGCTCACGAGTGCAGCTATTGACGAGAGGTGCACCACGCTCACGGTCCGCGGCGAGCGGGCTGCTGCACTGAGGACGTTCTCGGTTCCCTTCACCGCGACATCGACAATCTCTTTCTGCGGATCTCGAGCGCCAAAGCTTACCACCGCCACGCAGTGGATCACACTGTCTGCTTGCGCGAGCACTCCATCCCACGCCGTTTCGTCGAGCACATCGGCCTTCAGCAGCGTGAGGCGTTCCGCACCAGGCAGCGCGCGGAGATGCGCCAGCTTGGGCGAATTTTCGGGCTCGCGAACGGTTCCAAGCACACGCTGCCCCTCACTCAGAAGCAGGCTAACGATGTGTGAGCCAATATAACCTGAAGCGCCCGTTACGCAGATGGTTCGAACCGCATTTGCCGTCACCGTTTCACCCTAGCAAACTGCGCGCGCTCTCAAAGTGGAGAACAGCCTCGTTGAGGCGCACGAAGCTGCGACCGGAGGTTTTGAGCTCGTGCACTACCGCGGTGAGCCGAGCGCGCTTCTTCAGCCAGGCCACGCGCAGGTCCGGCTGGTGTGCGGCGAGTGCCCGCAAACCGTCGTTTTGGTCAAGAAAATCGATACCGTGCAGCTCGAGGTTCACCCAGGCTTCCTGCCTCAAAAGCCGGGTGTACAGGCGAGCGCCGTGCTCGCCCAGCGTCGTGAGCGTGGTCCCGATGAACGGCAGCCGCAGACCAGGCGTCACCTGAATCGGCACTTCCCAAAGCCCCTCCCCGCGCCGAAAATACGGGACCCCGATTCGATACGGGTGTGTTGGCGCAGTCAGCACCCGCGGAGAATCCACGAGCGACAAGGAGCGGCGCCCCTGCAAGCGCTGAACGCCGATCACCAGCGCCTTGGCAGCATAATAAGCCGGGCAAGGGAAGACCGAGGAATCATAGAGGGCGCCGGTATCGTGGACGACTTGCAGGAGCGCATCGTTCACGAGGTACCCGGGGGCCCGAAATCCAACGCCAACAGGGCCCAGTATTTCCTGAAGCCGCTCCATCCCCCCTTTTACCTGCTCGCGCATGCTCGCACGGGAAAGGAGTGTCAAATCGTAACGGTGATCGAGAGAATGATTCGCAAGTTCGAAGCCGGCTGCGTGCAATACGGATAATCTGCGTTGGTTATGATCGTTCTCCAGATCACGACCCACCACGAACAGGGTTAAAGGGATCGCGAGTTCCCGTGCCCAACTTGCCAGGCGCTCAAGCGCGATTTCGTAGACGGCTCCCGGTGCGTTGTTGGCTCCAGATAGGCCGTGAATCGCGTAATAACATACGATTTCATCCAGATCGACCGAGATGGCGCACAGGCCCCCCACGCTTACTCTCCGACGGACTGCAAGACGACGCGCAAGATCACTCGGCGCTCGGAGGGCACCTCTGCGCGCTGCCCGTTGTTCGCAATCGCCACATTCGCACTCAAGGTATTGAGCCGCCCCGCCTCGACACCACGCTCCACCAGCGCCGCTCGAACCGCTTGGGCACGTTGGCTGGCCAGAACCTGCGGCTCACCGAGCGTCACCGAACCGACCACAGACACACAATCGATGCTCGGCGCCGCCTTCAGATCTTCCGCCATCCGATCCAGAAGCTTCAAGCTCTCGGCGGCTGGCATCGCCAGGTTTTGCCCAAACAGAAGCGACTCCAGCAGACTAGAAGGAGCGCTGACCGCAACGCCTTCGGCTTGCACCACTCCAGCCTCAATCTTTGCGCAGCCCAACGGGCCAGCGGGTGCCGCGACCTCGACGGTAGCGGGATCGAACGCTGGAGCATCAACTTGAACCGGACCGGGAACGCAGGAGTCGGGCGCTGGCGGCGTGGCGCTACAAGACACCGTTTCGTACGTCTTCAGATACGCACGCAAGGCTTCTTCGTAAATGCCCCGCACGCGGTACTCTAAACGGACTTCCGGTGGCGTCAAATTGGGTGTTTTGGTATTGGGTTGGGGTGAAAAAATGACCTCGAAGACCGACATCGGCACGGGGAATTCCAACTCCTTCGTCTTCACGATCGAGCGCGCGACGCACATGCCCTTCCACGTTTGCGGGGTACACGGCGCTGTCGTTGGACCCGCACAAGCCCCCACGGCAACCAACACTAATCCACACGCTATCCACAACCTCACGGGCAGGAGTGTCGATGATAGGCGTCGGGAAGGCAAGGCCCGGCCTTATCACTTGTTCTCAGCTGCCGGCTCGCGCATACACCTAAGCTGTGACGGCGGCAGCTCCCGGAGTGCTCGACCTCGATGCTGGGCTTCAAAGGCTTGGATATTCGGAGTTCCGACCGGGTCAGCGCGAATCCATTCTGGCTTTGCTCGAACACGGCAAGTTGCTCCTGGTGGCGCCAACCGGAGGCGGTAAGAGTCTGTGCTATCAGCTTCCGGGTTCGCTGCTTTCGGGAACCACGCTCGTGATTTCCCCGCTGATCGCGCTGATGCACGATCAGGTTTCTGCGCTCACAGCACGTGGTATCTCTGCGACCTATTTAGCCGCCACGTTAGCACCCGAAGAGACCAAGAAACGCTTGGCGAAGCTGGCGCGCGGCGAGTATCAGCTGCTGTACGTTGCGCCTGAACGGCTGGGATATCCAGGCTTCCGCGCGACGGTGCGGGCACTCGCCTGCCCGCTTGTCGCGATCGATGAAGCGCATTGCATCAGCGAGTGGGGCCATGATTTTCGCCCCGATTATTTGGGAATTGGGGACTTTGTGCGCCAGATGGTGGGCGTCAAGATTTTAGCCTGTACCGCGACAGCGACCCCCATCGTGCGGGATGAGATCTTGCAGCGCCTAGGCCTCGGCTCTGACACACCGCAAGTGCTGCGCGGTTTTGCACGCCCCAATTTGATCCTGAGAGCGCGAGAAATTTCATCACTGCGTGAACGGGAAAAACACGTGGATGCGACGCTGGAAGAGGCGCTCGGAAAGCCCAAGAAGCCGCTTGGAACGGCGATTGTCTATTCTCCCACCCGTAAAGGCACGGAGAAGGAAGCTGCGCGCTTGGCGGCTCTCGGTTGGCGCACGGCGGCGTATCATGCCGGCCTGCCTTCGAAGGAGCGCGAGCGCGCACAAGCCAGTTTTATTCACGGCGAGGCAACCATCGTGGTGGCCACCAATGCGTTTGGGATGGGCATCGATCGTGGTGACGTGCGCGCCGTGGTGCATTTGGGGCCGCCCGGTTCGATTGAGGCTTATTATCAGGAAGTCGGGCGTGCCGGTCGAGACGGTGAGCCGGCCATAGGTTTACTGCTCGCGCGACCGCAAGATCTGGCACTCCGCCGCCAGCTCTTGCAGAAGGAAGTGGACGGACGCGCACCCGATGCGAACGTGGTCGAGCACAAGTGGAACCTCTTCCTTGAGCTCATGCGCTGGGTGGAGGGGGGCAGCTGCCGCCACGACGCGATTCTGCGCTACTTCGAAGACGAAGCCGAAACACTGCAGGGTTGCGGGCGCTGTGACGTGTGTTTGGGCCTTGCAACGGACGACGACGCGGACGAGCAAGAGACGGCGCTCATCGTCAGAAAAGCTCTGAGCGCCGTAGCGCGCGTGCACGCGCAGCTTGGCTTGACGGCCGCGGTGAAGCTCGCGCGGGGCCAAAAAGATCCACGTTTGGAGAGGATGGCGCTTGAGGATTCACCGACATTCGGTGTGCTCAAGGCCTATTCCGAAGAGTGGCTCAC
>Ga0105044_10010136_pt1 | contig 12874 bp, 8 predicted proteins | sample MAT01_FD_78092 | JGI IMG/M metagenome (GOLD analysis project Ga0105044, IMG submission 78092) | Freshwater microbial communities from Lake Fryxell liftoff mats and glacier meltwater in Antarctica - MAT-01 | ecosystem: Environmental > Aquatic > Freshwater > Ice > Liftoff microbial mat | place...
GCACTCCGGGTACCACACGCGTCCCGCGTGTCGGTCGCCGCGTCCCGCGGCGACGGACTTCCTGCAGCATCCCCACCGGTCTGCACTCCGCTCCCGCAGAACCCGCCGGCGTGTCCCAGAGGCGCGGAGCTCTTGCCGACGGCCACGCGTGAGGAAGTTCGTTTCGGCGGGACGCCGAAACCAACACGCGGGACGCGTGTGGTACCCAGGGCTTGCGGCCACCGTCTTCCTGAATCTCGGGAGTGGTCATGGTGGGTCGGACGCGGGAGTAGTAGCCCATTCAGAAGGTCCCCGCAGCTTTTCTTCCGGCCCAGAGCACGCCCAGGAGGAGGATCAAAAGACCCGCCCACAGCGGGTGCGCCCAGAGCTGCACCCGCCGCTCCTCCGGCGCGGGCTGGGGCAGGGCGGCGATGGCGGCGATCACCGCGGCGGGATCGGCGCTCTCGAGGAGTCGTCCGCGGGTGAGTTGGGCGATCTCGCGGAGCACGTCGATCCGGGCTGGCTGGCCGCGCTTTTCCCGACTCGTGCCCTGCACGGAGATGGTCGCTTCGAGCGCCGCGCCGGCTTCGGCGCAGGAGAGGCGCACCCGGTGTTCGCCGGGTTCGGTCGGGGTGAAGACGCCGGTGAAAAGCCCCCAGGCATCCTCCCCGGCGGAGGGCAGGCGGACGCTCGCGACCTGGCCGGAGGGCGCGGTGATCTGCGCGATCGCCGCGCCGTCGCGCAGCGGCTCGCCGGTCAGGCTGGTCACGTTGGCATTCAGCGTGAGCACCGCGCCCGCCGTCGGGCGGTCCGGCGAGTAGAAGAGGCGCATTTTTTCGCCCGGCGACATCGTGCGCTGATACGCCATCCACCGCACCACCTGGCCCCAGAAGCGGTAGTGATATTTGTCCTCCACGCCTTTGCGCCAGCGCCACGCGCCGTCGGCCCCCATGAAGAGAATCTTGCCCGCCCCGTGGGTCCGCGTGACGAGGAGCGGCACGCGTCCAAAGCGATTCGTCTCCGTGCCGTGGGTGGCGAGGATCTCGCTCCCGGCCCGGGCCCGCGCGGCCGGCGCATACCATTGGAAACCGGGCAGCGTCTGCCAGAGCCGCGCGCTGGCTTCATCGGTGTCTTCGAGCTTCGTCAAAAGGCTGCGCTCGCCGGCCTCGGTGAGGACAAACTTTCCCGGCGCCGAAGTGCCCCAGCCGCGGGGCTGGGTGTCGTCCCAGACGATCGGCATCAGTTCGCCGAGTGCGGTCGCCTGGAGCGAGGCCTCGTAGCCGCGCAGGCCGGGCAGAAAGACGAGGCCCGCGGCCTGATCGCGCACGAGCTTTTGCAGCGCGCGGCATTGTTCGAGGGTGAGCTGGCCCTCGCCAGTGCCGACATCGCCGAGAAAGACGACGTCGTACTTGGTCAGCGCCTCGTCTTTCGGCAGCGCCGGGAGATAGCCCCGCCCCACGCCCGGCTTGCCGAGATCGGGATGCAGGAGCAGGCAATGCACCTCGACGCCCGGATCGCGCTCCAGCGCGTTGCGCAGGTAGCGATACTCCCAGCGCGGATAGGTCTCGATCACGAGCACACGGAGCTGCTCCTTGCGAATCGAGAGCGGCGCGGTGAGCGCGTTGTTTTCCAGCAGTCGCTCGCCGCCGGTCTTGGGAATCGTCAGCGTGAGTTGCAACTCGCCCGGCTGCTCCGGCTTCCAGGTGAGCACGTCCTGGAGCCGGCTCATCGCGGGGATGACCACAGCTTTCGTGATCACCTCGCCGGTCGAGGATTTCATCTCGAGGGTCGCGGCTTCATCCCGCGGCAGCGAGCTGGTGATCGTAAACGGCACGCGGAGCGGCTTGCCGGCCACGGCAAAGGTCGGCACGTCGAAGCTCGCGAGCGCGACATCCGGGAGCCGCGTCTCGGCGCCGAGCGGCACGGCAAAGACCGGCACATCGCGCATGCGCAAGCGCGTCGCGGCCTGGGCCGGGGGCTCGCCGGTATTCCAGTCGCCGTCGCTGAGCAGCACGACCGCGTGCAGACGCGGGTGCTTTTCCGCCGCCTGGAGCAGCGCAGCATTGAGGTCCGTGCCTTCCCCGGCGGGATCTTGCGTCGCGGAGAAAGGCTCGACGATCACGTCCATGCGCGCGGCGAGATCGCGCCACGCGGCGGGATCGGTGAGGGGCCGGGCCAGGTCGGCGCGCGATTGCAGTTCCGCCGCGGGATTTGTCGCGCTGGCCACGTCGCACGTCTCCATGGAGCGCGAGACATCGACGAGGATCGCGAGGGTCGGCTTGGTGTCGGGTTGGAAGACTTCGCGCCACTCGGGTTGATTGAGCGTGAGCGCAATGCCGAGCGCGATGAGCAGGCGCAGGGCTTCGAGCAGGCCGGTCGCGAGCCGATACCCACTCCTCCGCCAGGCCACGAAGGCGAGCCCCGCGACCACGAGCACGAAGGCCACCGCGAGCACGACCGAGGCCGGCGTGTGGGTGAAGACGAGGGATTGGCTCGCGGATTTCATTCAAGGAGTAGGGGCGCCCTCGCCCCGCGGAGCACGACCTGGGGCGGGGGCGCCCCTGCTCCTTGCGGGCATGCAGAGCAGCGCCTCGCCGAGAAGCGCGAGCGCCATGGCGAGGAGGAAGGTGCGCCAGATTTCATTGGTCAGGCTGCGGCCGTCTTCGAGCGAATCGGTGAGCACCCGGAAATCCAGCCCGGCAAACAAGGCGTTCACTGCGGCGGTGGAGAGTGCGCCGGGTTGATCTTCACCGGGCGGGCGATTCAGGGCGGCGATCCGGTCCCCGGTGACGACCACCCCGGCGTGCAGCGGCAGGGAGATCGAGAGCTGTGGCTCGCCCTTTTCCTCCACCGGACGCCACGCCGCGGGATCGCTCCCGAGCGCCGATGCCGAGGCCATGCGCTGCTGCGCTTTGCCGAGCGTCTGGGCGCCGTCGGCGAGCGCCCGGTGGAGCAGGGCAAACAGCACCACGCCATCCCGGGCGAGACTCGAAGCCGCACCGGGCAGGGTGCCGAGAAAGTAGGCGCCACCTCCCGGCGCGAGCGCCGAGCGCAGGAGCAGCGGCTCCCGCCCGACGACTCGCGCCAGGGGAATGCCTTCGCCGGCGATGCCGCAACGCCGCAGCACTTCGAGCGTGCCGACGGGGAGTGCCGATCCGTCGCGCGCATTCGCGAGCAGATCGGCGTCGTTGCGCCACCACTCGATGCTCTGCGGCTTTTCCGCGGCGCCGCCGTTCCATTGCGTCCAGCGGAGCCCGAAGATCTCCGCGTCATCCGGCGACTCGGGGGGAAGGAAAAGCACGCTCCGGCCTGCGGCGACGTGATCCTGCAACTGCCGCGCGAACACGTCGTCCGGCTGCGGAATCGGCGCGTGCCAGACGATCAGCGCGGCATTTTCCCACGGGATCTCGGCCGCGTGCCGCGTGCCGAGCACGGTGGCGGAGTACTTGCGGGCGGGATCGGCCGCCGCGGAGAGCGCGGCGCGCAGCGGGCTGATCTCGGCCTCGTCGTCGGAGACGATCACCGATTGCAACGGCTGCGGTTCATCGAAGACGAAGTGGAAGACGTTGTTGGCCGGGCCGGAGTCGGCGGGTAGTTCCACCCGGCCCCAGCCCCGCTTGGTCGTCTTGTCGATCGGGATCGCGAGCGCTTGCAGAGTGAGCCGATGGTCCGTGAGCGTGGCTTTCATCGTCGTCGCGGTGCCGTTGATCACGAAGCGGAGCGGCAGCTCGGTCGTCGCGCCGGCGCCACTGATCGGCGGCGAGGGCGCCGCCGCCACGACGACGCGGAGATCGAGCAGCAGCTCCGCCTTTGCGCTGGTCTCGCGGCGGACCACGCCCTCGACCGTCACCGCGAGATCGTCGCGCGCGGCTTCCGGGTAGCAGAGCAGATGAAAGCGCACGCCTTTCAACGTGGCGAAGGCGCGGCGCAGCGCTTCCCAGCGTCCGCTCGAGGCGTCCCAATCGCTCTGCTGGAGATCGCTCAGGAGCCACACGTCGGTGCGTCCCGTCTGGTTCGCGGTGATGTAGTCGAGCGCGCCCTGGAGCAGTGTGGGGATGTCGGCGGCGGTCGCGGTGGCGGCGGTCGCGGGGTGATCGAGCAGGGCGTCCGCCTTGGCGAGCGGCTCGGCTTTTCCCAAGGCGCTGTCGAGGAGCACGAGGCGCGAACGGGTGCCGACGGCGTCGGTGATCGCCTTGCTGAGATTGCGCAGACCCGCGAGGCGTTTGCTCACGCCGGTCGCGAGATTTTGCTGCTCCATGCTCGCCGAGCGATCGAGGAGGATGAGCACGGTGTCCGGCGCGCCGCCGGTGAGCCCGAGCCAGCCGCCGGCGAGCGGACGGGTGACGACAAAGAGGATCGCCGCGACCGCGAGCACCCGCAGCGCGAGGATGAAAATCTGCCGGAGCCGCGACAGGCCCTTGTTCATCCGCTGCGCTGCGAGGAGGAAGATCATCGCCGCCCACTTCACCTGCCGCCGCCGGTAGAGATGGATGAGGTGGATGATGACGGGCAGCGCCGCCAGCGGCAGGGCGACGAGCAGCGCTGGCTGGAGGAAAGTCATCGGGCGGCGCGTTGCGGAGTCCGCCCGAGGAGGAAGCGCACGAGCACTTCGGCGTAGGGTTCGTGCAGCTTCACGCGGTGGTAGTCCAGCGCCGTGGTGCGCACGAGTGCATCCATCTCCGCGAGATAAAGCCGCACGGCTTCGCGGTAATTCCGCGCGATGAGCGAGGGATCGGCGAGCACCGGTTCGCCGCCCTCGAGATCGACGAAACGCGCGGGGCGGTCGAAGTCGAAGTCGAGTTCGCGCTGATCGAGGAGATGAAAAGCGGCGACGTCGTGCTTGCGGAAGCGGAGATGCTGGATCGCGGATTTCAATTCCGCCGGCGGCACGAAGAAATCCGAGAGGATGACGACGAGCGCGCGCTGGCGGATTTTCTCCGCGGCATCGTGCAGCGCGGTGAGCAGCGTGGTGCCGCCGACGGGCGTGAGGCCGGCCATCTGATCGAGCACCAGGCCGAGATGCGTCGCGCCGCGCTTCGGCGGGATCTCGATCGCCTTCGCCGCCATGCTCCACAGCCCGACGGCGTCGCCCTGTTGCGCGGCGAGATAGCCGAGGGTGCCGGCGAGGCGGCGCGCGTAATCGAGCCGCGTCGCGCCCTTCGGCCCAAAGTCCATCGAGCCGCTGGCGTCGATGAGCAGGCAGAGGCGCAGGTTCGTGTCGGCCTCGAATTCCTTGATGTAAAAACGATCGCTGCGGCCCCAGGTGCGCCAGTCGAGCCGGCGGGTGTCGTCGCCGGGGACGTATTTGCGATACTGCGCAAACTCCAGCGACGAGCCGCGCACCGGACTGCGATGTCTGCCCGAGACCTGGCCGAGCATGGCGTGGCGCGCGTGCAAGGGGAGGGCCATGAGCCGGCTGAGGACGGCGGGCTCGAGGAAAGTGCGAGCTGGGGATGTCGTCGCCACGGCCGATCTCCTCAAGCGATGCTGCGGATGCTGCGCGCTAGCGCCGTCCCGCCCCGAAAGTCGGATGCCGGTGATGATGCCGGACGACGAGGATGCGAACCGTGTCTCCCGCGATGCGGAAGAGAAAGTGATAGGGAAACCGGTGCAGGTTCACCCGGCGCAAGTCGCGCTCGCGGATGGAAAATGCTTCCGGGCGAGCGGTCGCGTCCTGCATCGCGTGCCGCAGCTCGCGGTAGAAATCGTCGGCGAGCGCCGGGGTGGCGACGCGCTCGTAGTAGTCCATGACGCCGACGATGTCCGCCCGCACCTGCGGATGAAGAACCAGCCGCATCAGCTCCGGCGAGCGCGAATCTGATCGTCGAGTTGGTCGAGAGAAATGGCGATTTCAGGATGCGCGTCCAACTCCGCATCGCGCCGCAGCGCCTCCGCGACGCCCTCGTCTTCATCCTGTCCGACCGGAGGAAGTGATTCGAGCAGATGCGCGGCGAGCATCGCCCGCTGGGGGACCGGAAGTTCAAACGCGAGCTTTTCAATCTCAGTGATCGTGGGCATGGCGGGAGGTTAAGCGACGGGGCCATGGGAGCAAAGCTCGACATTCGACCGGGGGTTCACGCCGCCTTGCTCAACTCCTCCACGAGCCGCTTCGCCACATCGCGGCTGGTCACGCCTTCGCTCTCCGCGGTGAAGGTCGTCATCACGCGGTGCCGCAGCACCGGCTCGGCGACTGCGATCACATCCTCCATCCGCACCATGTAGCTGCCGTTCAAAGCGGCGCGGGCCTTGGCTCCGAGGATGAGATACTGCACCGCGCGCGGTCCGGCGCCCCAGCTCACCAGCGGCTTGAGCCAGGCCGGCGATTCGCTGCTGCCAGGGCGCGTGCGGCGGGCGAGATCGACGGCAAATTCATACAGATGATCCGGCACTGGCACGCGGCGCACGAGATCCTGAAAGCCGAGCACCCTCGCGCCATCGAGCACGTGATCGAGCCGCGGCAGCGCCGCGCCGGTGGTGCTGCGGGCGATGGCGAGTTCCTCGGCGCGCGACGGGTAGTCCACGCCGATCATGAACATGAAGCGATCGAGCTGGGCCTCGGGCAGGGGATAGGTGCCCTCCTGCTCGATGGGATTCTGGGTAGCGAGAACGAAGAACGGCGAGTCGAGCACATAGGTGCGCCCGGCGACGGTGACGCGGTGCTCCTGCATCGCCTCGAGCATCGCGGCCTGGGTTTTGGCCGGTGCGCGATTGATTTCATCGGCGAGCACGATGTTCGCAAAGACCGGCCCCTTTGCGAACTCGAACGCCCGCTTGCCACCCGGCAGCTCCTGCAGGATGTCGGTGCCGGTGATGTCCATCGGCATGAGATCGGGGGTGAATTGAATGCGGGAAAAGCTCAGCGACATGGTCTCCGCGAGGCGGCTGATGAGCAGGGTCTTGGCGAGGCCCGGCACGCCCATGAGCAGCGCGTGGCCGCGGGCGAAAAGGCAGATCGCGAGTTGTTCGATGACCTTCTGCTGGCCGACGATGATCTTGCCGAGTTCGGCCTGGAGCCGGCCATAGACCTGGCGGAGTTCATCGATCGCGGCGACGTCGTCTTGCGGGAGCGGAGTGGACATAGGCAGGTGGGCAGCGGCGCGATACGAACAGGATTTGAGGCGAAGGCAATGCCGCCTGCGCCCGGCCTCTCCCGCCGCGCGCGCGGCGCGGATGCTCCGTGGCCAGGGCGGCCCCCCGCCCTTCCCCTCTCTCCCGCCGCGCGCGCGGCGCGGATGCCCCGTGGCTAGGGCGGCCCCCCGCCCTTCCCCTCTCTCTCCCGCGCCGCGCGCGGGGCGGATGCGGTCGAGGAAATGGAGCGCAGCGGTGGCCCGGGCAGCCTGGACACTGCGCGGCGACTTCCGTTCAGCGGGCCGCGCTCGCGCCCAAAACGCTCGCCCTGGGAAGTCGCGCGGCGTTTAATCGGCGCGTCGTTTTTCCCGCCCATGAAATCGCTCCTCTGCCTCTTCACGCTCCTCGTCGGTGCCGCACGCCTTTTGCCCGCGCAGACGCCCCCGGCGCCGGTGCGCCCGCTACCTGCACCGCTCGCGCCGTGGGCCGATTGGGCGACCTGGGACGATGCCCACCGGCACTGCCCGACCCCGTCCACCGACCCCGCGAAGCACCTCTGCTTCTGGCCGTCGCGGGCGGGCTTGCAGGTCGATAAGACGGGCGGGCGTTTCGATGTCTCGGTCACCGTCTTTCACGAGACCTGGGTGCCGCTGCCCGGCGGCCGCGATCTCTGGCCCGGCGAGGTGCGGGTGAATGGGACGCCGGTCGCGGTGCTGGAGCGCGAGACTGGGCCGGGGGTGCGCCTCGCGGCGGGCACCCATCGGATCGAGGGCGCGTATCGCTGGAGTGAGATACCGCAGCGGATCGCGGTGCCGCCGGCCATCGGCATCCTCGTGCTGCTCATCGACGGACGGCCGGTCGAAGGCCCGGCCTGGGATGCGGATGGATACCTGTGGCTGAAGCGCGATGGCGCATCCTCCGCGACGGACAAGGATTTCCTCGCCGTGAAAGTCCACAGCGCGCTCGAAGACGGCATCCCGCTGTGGTTGCGCACGGAGGTCGAACTCACGGTCGCGGGCAAGAGCCGCGAGGAGGAGCTGGGCACGATCCTGCCGGAAGGCTGGAAGCTCGCGGCGGTCCAGAGTCCGATCCCGGTGGCGATCGACGACACCGGGCGGATGAAGGCGCAGGTGCGGGCCGGCAAATGGACGGTGAAGGCGGATGCCTTCCGCTTCGATAATCCGAAGGAAGTCCGCTACGCGCCGACCGCGCGGCCCGCTGCCGCGGAGCAACTCGTCGCCTTCCGCGCGCGCCCGGACTTCCGCGTCGTCGAGATCATCGGCGCGCCAGCGATCGACGTCTCGCAGACGACCTTTCCCGAAAAATGGCGCGAGCTTCCCGTGTATCGCTGGGATCCGACCCAGCCCTTCCAGATCGAAGAACGGATGCGCGGCATGGGCGATCGGAAGGTCGCGGGGCTGAGCTTTGCGCGCGAGTGGTGGCTGGATGAAGACGGCGCGGCGTTCACTTTCCGCGACACCATCTCCGGGCAGATGCAGCAGGTCTGGCGGCTCGATGCGACGCCGGGGCTCGATCTCGGCTCGGTGCGCAGCGGTGGCGTTGGGCAGCTCATCACGCGCCATCCGCAGACCGCCGCGCCCGGCGTGGAAATCCGCGACCGCAATCTGAATCTCGAAGCCACGGGCCGCATGGCGCGCGCGGCGGAGCTGCCGGCCACGGGCTGGACGGCGGATGCCGAGTCGGTGCAGGTGAAGCTGAACCTGCCCCCGGGCTGGCGGCTCTTTGCGCTCTTCGGCGCGGATTGGGTGCAGGGCGACTGGCTCACCGCGTGGACGCTGCTCGATCTTTTTTTGCTCCTCATCTTCACCCTCGCGGTCTTCCGGCTGTGGGGATTTTTCCCCGCGCTGATCGCGTTTCTCGCCTTCGGCCTTGCCTATCACGAGCCCGGCGCGCCGCGGTACATCTGGCTCCTGCTGCTCGTGCCGCTGGCGCTCGGCAGAGTGCTGCCGGCCGCCGCGGCTGTGGGAGCGGGCGGGTCGGGAATGCGGCTGCTCATGGCCGGAAAGGGGATCGCGCTCATCGCCTTTGTCGGCATCGCCGCGCCCTTCGTCGCATCGCAGGTCCAGCAGGCGCTTTATCCGCAGTTGGAAAATGTGGGACCGGGGCGCTTTGGCGGGAGGTCCGCGAGGAACGCGGCGCCGCTGGAGGTCGCCCGGTCAGCGGTCAATGCCGTGGTCAGTAGCGACTACGAGAGCCAAAGCGGCGGCTCGTTGAAAAAGCAGGCGAGGCAGAAGGAGAATCTGCAATACGACACCAAGGCCCGCATTCAGACCGGGCCGGGCGTGCCCGAGTGGCAATGGCGCACGGTGAGCTTTGGCTGGAATGGGCCGGTGCGGGCGTCGCAGGAGGTGCGGCCGATCCTCATCCCGCTGGCCGTCGAACGCGGGCTCACCATCGCGCGCGTCGTCCTGCTCCTCGCGCTCGCCGCGCTGCTCCTGAAGTCCCGCCGCCGCGTCACCACCGTGCCCCCGGCCATCCCGCCGGTCGCCGCGCCGGTCGCCGCGCTCCTGCTGGCGAGTCTCCTTTTTCCCGCGACCGCGCATGCCCAGATGCCCGACGGAGCCACGCTCGAGCAGCTCCGCGCGCGGCTCCTGGAAAAGTCCGACGCGTATCCGCACGCCGCGGATCTCCCCTCGGTCGCGCTCACGCTCCGCGATCGGCGCATCACCATCGACGCGGAAGTCCACGCCGCCCTCCGCACCGCGGTGCCGCTGCCGGGACGACTGCCCGCCTGGTCGCCAGTCTCCGTCTTCCTCGACGATCTGCCGGAGGTCGCGCTGCGCCGCGACGATGGCTACCTGTGGGTCGTCGTGCCGCCCGGGGTGCATCGCGTGCGCGTCGAGGGTCTGCTCGCGACCGTCACCGAATGGGAGTGGACCTTTCTCCTCCAGCCGCGGCGGGTCACGATCGACGCGCCGGGCTGGAATGTGACGGGCGTGCGGCCCGATGGCGTGCCCGAGGCGCAGGTCTTTTTCGCTCTCCAGCAAAAGGCCGCGGCGGGGCAGGCGAGTTACGACCGGCAGGATTTGCAGACGCTCGCGGCGATCGATCGCCATTTGGAACTCGGCCTCATCTGGCAGGTGCGCACCGTCGTCTCGCGCCTTTCGCCGCCCGGCAAAGCCATCGCCCTGCGCGTGCCGCTGCTGCCCGGCGAGAACGTCTTCTCGGCGAATGCCGTGGTGAAGGATGGTTTCATCGAAGTGCGGATCGGCGCGCAGGAACCATCGGCCTCGTGGGAAAGCGGCCTCGCGGTCGCCGCGCAAATCGCGCTCGCGACCCGCGCCGACGATGGGTGGGTCGAGCGCTGGCACCTCGTCGCTTCGCCAGTGTGGAATGTGACGCTCGCGGGCCTCGCCCCGACTTTCGAGCCGAGCCAGGCGGAACTCGTCCCGGTGTGGCAGCCGTGGCCGGGCGAAAGGGTGACGCTCACGATCGGACGCCCGGAAGCGGTGGCCGGCGCGACGGTCACGGTCAGCCGCGGCACGCACGAGATGACGCTCGGACGCCGTCAGCGCGTCTCGCAGCTCGACCTCAATGTCCAGTGCAGTCTCGGCGAGGACTTCCTGATCGAGCTGCCCGCGGAGGCGGAGATCACGAAGCTCGAACACGCGGGCCAGGCGATCCCGGTGCGCAAAGACGGCGCGAAGCTCATCGTCCCGCTGCGCCCTGGTGAACAGACCATCGCCGTCGGTTGGAAAACGAACGTCGCGCTCGAGGCCCGCACGCGCGGCGAGGAGGTGCGCCTGCCGGTCGAGAGTGCAAACATGGCCAGCGTCATCACCACCCCGGACGATCGCTGGGTGCTGTGGACCGATGGACCACGCCGCGGACCGGCGGTGCGCTTCTGGGGCATCCTGGTGTGCTCGCTGCTCGCCGCGCTGGCTCTGGGGCGCATCGCGCTTTCACCGCTGCGCACCATCGAGTGGATGCTGCTCGGCATCGGGCTCACGCAGGTGCCGTTGCCGGCAGCATTGGTCGTCATCGGCTGGCTCTTCCTGCTCGCCTGGCGCGGGCGCGATGCGGCGCAACGCCTCGGTGCCGCGAGCTACCATCTGCTCCAGATCGCGATCCTCGCGCTCACGGTCGCCGCGCTCGGGATTTTGATCGTCGCCGTCGGGCAGGGATTGCTCGGCAATCCGGAGATGTTCATCAGCGGCAATGGTTCGAGCCGCACGATCCTGCGCTGGTATCAGGCCCGGAGCGAAGCGCTCCTGCCGCGGCCCGGCTGCTGGTCGATCTCCATCTGGTGGTTCCGCTTTTTCATGCTCCTCTGGGCGCTCTGGCTGGCCCTCGCGCTCCTCCGCTGGCTGCGCCTCGGCTGGCAGCATTTCACCGCCGGCGGCATCCTCCGCCGATCCGCGCCGACCCCCGCAAAGTCCGCAGCGGCGCCGCCCCCGCTCCCCGCGCAACCGTAGTCGCGGACGCGGCCTCCGAAGCGTCTCCGGGCGGCGCGCGGCGGGCCTTGCCGAGCGTCGGAACTGGGGCTTTGATGGGCCATTCATGATGCAATGGAACTCCGTGACTTTTGCCCATCCGTGGCTGCTGCTCCTGCTCTTGCTGCCGCCGCTGCTGGCGATGCTCGCGGGGCGGCACGGGCCGTCGGCCTCGGTGGTCTTTTCGTCGCTGGAGCCCTTTCACGGCTGGCAGCGGGTGCGGAAACCGCGCCCGGGGGGGTGGCTGATGACGCTCCTTTTGCTCGGGCTCGCGCTGTTCGTGGTGGCCCTGGCGCGCCCGCGGCTGGGGCGGACGGTGAGCCGGGTGCAGGCGAGCGGGATCGACATCATCCTCGCCCTGGATGTCTCGCGCTCGATGTTTGCCGAGGATTTCATCATCGGCGGCCAGCGCGCCAATCGCCTCGATGCGGTGAAGCAGGTCACCGAGAAATTCATCAAGGGCCGTCCGCACGATCGGATCGGGATCGTGTGTTTTGCCGGCCGGCCATATCTGGTGAGCCCGCTCACCCTGGATCACGACTGGCTGCTGCAAAATCTGGAGCGCATCCGCATCGGGCTGGTCGAGGATGGCACGGCGATCGGGCTGGCGATCGCCTCTTCCGCCAATCGGCTGAAGTGTTGCGAGGCCAAGAGCAAGATCGTGGTCCTGCTCACCGATGGGGACAACAACGTCCACAAGGTCGAGCCGCCGGCCGCGGCGGAAGCGGCGGCGCTGCTCGGGATCAAGATCTACGCCATCGGCGCCGGGACCCGCGGCTACGCCCCGATCCCGGTGCAGGATCAATTTGGGCGCACCGTCTATCGCAACATCAAGGTCGAGGTGAACGAGCCGATGCTGAAGCAGATCGCCGAGATCGGCGGCGGGCAATACTTCCGGGCGACGGATTCCGCGTCGCTGGAAAACATCTACGAGCAGATCGACAAGCTCGAGAAATCGACCATCGAGCTCGACCAATACCAGCAATACCGGGAGCTCTTCCCGTGGTTCGTCGGGAGCGGCCTGGCGACGATCGCCTTTGGGATGCTGCTCGGGGAGACGGTGTGGAGGAGGCTGCCTTGATGAATGCGGAAAACGCCAAACTTCAAACGCCAAACGCCAAACTTCAAAGGCCAGAGGTCGCGCGTAGGGCACGCCGTTTGGCGTTTGGCGTTTGGCGTTTGAAGTTTGGCGTTTTCCCCCGAAAGGCCCCCCGCCCATGACCTTCGCCCAACCCCTCTGGCTCTGGGCGCTCGCCTTTGGGATGCTGCTCGGGGAGACGGTGTGGAGGAGGCTGCCTTGATGCATGCGGAAAACGCCAAACTTCAAACGCCAAACGCCAAACTTCAAAGGCCAGAGGTGGCGCGTGGAGCAC
>Ga0105044_10010138_pt1 | contig 12873 bp, 13 predicted proteins | sample MAT01_FD_78092 | JGI IMG/M metagenome (GOLD analysis project Ga0105044, IMG submission 78092) | Freshwater microbial communities from Lake Fryxell liftoff mats and glacier meltwater in Antarctica - MAT-01 | ecosystem: Environmental > Aquatic > Freshwater > Ice > Liftoff microbial mat | place...
ACCCTCTCTCAGTCCTTTGTTAAGGTGCTAAGAGCCTTCTAACACATCAGGGGCGGAAATACAAGTTTTACGCCTTACCTCCCCATCGCTAAAGCGCGGGGCTTCACGGCGCTTCTTCGGTGATATCTTGTACAATGGAAAGAGTCAACTCTGATCTCGTCCCACTCAAAGGCCATCTTCGTGTCAGTCACAGCTTCAGCCGCCTCAGCGCAGCGGGCCATTCCGTCGCGTGTCCTCCTCGTGATTGTTGCGGGCCTTCTCGCCATTTCGTCAGCCGCCATTTTGATCAAGAGCGCCCAGGCCGAGCATATCCCCTCGCTGGTGGTCGCGGCTGGTCGCCTGGGGCTGTCAGCGCTCCTTCTCACGCCCTTTGCGCTGGGCGGCTATCGCTTTCGCATCCTCCCGCCTGATACACCGCGCCCGATTCCGAGCGGGTCTGTCGATGCCTCTAAGCAGGTGATCCTCACGCGGCGCGATCTGGGCCTCATTTTGGCAGCGGGTTTATTTCTGGCAGTGCATTTTGCGACCTGGGTCACATCCCTGGAATACACATCGGTGCTTCTGAGCGTGGTCTTCGTTACCACCGGGCCGATCTGGGTTGCCATCATGGAAGTGGTCTGGCTTCGCACCTCCCTCCCGCGCAGTGTCGTCTATGGGTTAGCGCTGGCAATCCTGGGCGGCATGATCGTCGGACTCGGCACAGTGCTTACGAGCAGTTCCGCCACACAAGCCGCTCCCCTGGATCAGCTTGTGATTGGGGCCGTGCTCTCGCTGGCCGGGGCCGTGACCTTTGCCGCCTATATCACGATTGGGCGGCGGCTGCGGGCGTCCATCCCGATTATCCCGTATATCTGGCTGATCTACAGCGTGGCCGGGATTGCGCTGCTGCTCGGCGTCCTCGTCACGCGCCAATCGCTCGTCGGGTATTCCTCGTTGGGCTATCTGCTGCTGCTGGGGTTGGCGATCTTCCCGCAGCTCATCGGCCATTCCTCGATGAATTACGCCGTCGGCTATTTGCCCGCCACCCTCGTCAGCACAATGGCACAGTTGGAACCCGTCGGCAGTGCGATTCTGGCGTTCGTCATTCTGCATGAGACGCCGCTGCCTGTTCAGATCGTGGGAAGCGCTGTGATTTTGATCGGCGTCCTCGTCGCCACTCTCTCACCCCGCCCATCGTCCTCGGAGACCTCTGCCGCATGACAACGCTCTCACCCTCTCTCGATACCTCAATGCCCGCAGCCGCCCCAGGCCGCTGTCAATCCCAGTTTGATCCTGGTGATCACGCTGTGCGCGGCCTCATTTGGCGCGATTTTCATCCGCTTCGCCCCGAATGAGGGCATGAATCCGGTGCTGATCGTCGCAGGGCGGCTGTCACTGGCCGCGCTGTTCTATACGCCGATGGTGTGGTTGTGGCATCGCCCAACATTGGCGAAGATGTCACGGCGCGTCGTCATTTATTCGATGATCGCAGGCGTGTTCCTGGGGCTGCATTTCATCTTGGTTTCGTTCTCATTGCAACAAACGAGCGTGCTGGTCAATCAGGTATTCAGCAATATCAGCCCGATCTGGGTCGCGCTGCTGGAGATGTTTCTGCTCAAGGTGCGCCAGTCACGCTGGGTGTGGTTGGGGATTTTCATCTCGATTCTGGGCGGCCTGATCATCACCTTTGGCAATTCCAGCGGCGCACAGAATCACGGCAACATCATCGTGGGCAGCCTGATGGCGCTGGCCGCGTGCTGTATGGGGTCGATCTACATGGTGATTGGACGGTGCGTGCGGGCTGAGGGGTATCGCTCATTCCGTATGTGTGGATTGTGTTTGGCATGGGGGCGATTACGGCTCTGATCATCGCGGTGCTCTCCGGCGTGCCGCTGACGGGGCACACGCCCAAAGCCTATTTCTGGGTGCTTATGATTGCCTTGATCCCGCAGCTTGTGGGGCATTCGGGCTATAATTATGTGGTGGGCTATTTCTCTGCGACCTTCATCAGCATCGTCAGCTTCACTATCATCGTGTCCTCCGCCATTCTCGGCTATCTCCTCTTCCGTAATCATTCAGCTATCCATGCGATGAAAGCGGTTGTAGGGGTGCGATGTATCGCGCCCTGATTGATTTGTAGGAGATTTGGCTTGGGCAGGATGCATCCTGCCCCTACAAACCCGCGATTCTCACGGATAGGTGAATGATTACCCTCTTCCGCGAAGTACCGGGCGTGTCGCACGCCATTGGCGGCCTTGTGATCATTCTGGGTGTGGCGCTGGTCGTCATCGGGCAGAATCGGTCAGACGCAATCAAAGAACTATGGCACAAAATGACGCGGGGGGCGTAGGAGACATGCACCCCTCACCACCCCCTGCCACGATGATAATAACAAATATCGCAAGACGGTTTGTAGGGACATGGCGTGCCATGTCCCTACGACCAGTGGCGGTTACTATCCTTGTGAGAGAGGGGTTGCAATTATTACGGCAAAATCCCGCCCAATGTATTCTTGCCCGGCCAGATATCAAACGCGGGAACAGGGCTATTAGGCGGCGTGAGCGGCTGCAACAGCGTCTTGAGATCGCCGCTTTGCATCAGGTCTTGCAACGTATAATCCACCAGCAGACGAAAATCCATATCATTGCGCGGCACAGCAAACGCCATGTAGCTCTGGCTGTACCACTTGTCCAACTTTGTGACAGGATCAACCACCAGTTCCAGATCGGGGTTTTGCGCCACATACGAGATCAGCTTGAGGCTGTCGCCATACAGGACATCAGCATTTTTATCGACGAAGACCTTCTGGGGCGCATCGGCCTCCCCTGTCTCAAACAGCGAGATATGTGCGCCAATGCTGTCCGCCCACGCCTGCGCCCGATCTTTCGACCCGGCATCTGAATCGAGAGTGGCAACCCAACGCCCACGCAGATCATTAAAGCCCGTGATCTTGTCCTTCTTCATCGCCAGCAAGCGATCTCCATGCATGAGATACGGCTGCGTAAAATCAACCTGCCCCACCGAGTTCCAATCGAGCGGGATGCCTACTGCCAGATCGACCATGCCCGCCTGTAACAACTGCATCGGGTCACCCTGGACATACTGCACCGTCACACCCCAGCGCGATGCGATTTTCTCAATCAGCGCTTTATGGAAGGTAGCGAGGCGTTTTTCAAGATCAGGCGCGGTGTCCGGGATGGTGTCGGGCAGACCCGCCACGCGCAAAATTTTCTCAGCGCTCAGGCGCGGCACGATATACTGCTGCGGGAACGGCACATCATTGCCAAACAACGCTGGCTTTGGCGCATCCGTCCCGATGTTGGCCCACTGACCGAGGGCATCGGTAGGCGGCTCTTTGCCAGGGAAATACTGCTCATACAGCGGCTTGAGTTTGCTCTTGGTCGGATTGAGTTTGTAGTCCTGGAGCAGATATTGCAGCGTGCGATTGACCAGATTGCGGAAGTTGATATCCTGGCGCGGAAACGCCACCGCGAACGGCTCATAGCCGACAGGCTCATCCAGAATGCGAATCTTATCCAGATAATCCGCCGCGACATTGAGCAGATGCTCTTCACGATCCACAATGCCCTGCACGTCGCCGTTAAACAGACCCGTCAGTGCCTGATCGAGCGTGTAATACGGCACAGCCTGCATCGGCAGACCTGTTCGCGCCATATACTCATTCAAGGCCACCTCGCTCGGCGTCCCCAACACATACCCCACAGGCTGATTCGACAGATTGAACAGCGTCTCAACGCCGCTGTCCGTCTTGACCATCATGCCCTGTTTGCCCACGCGATACGACAGGCTGAATTCAACGATGCGATCCAGATCACGCCGATGCACCAGCGCCGCCAGCAGTATATCCACCTGCCCGCTTTGCAGCAGCGAGAAGGCATTCTGCCGCGTGACCTGCACGATCTCGATCTTGACGCCCCACATGTCAGCCATGAGCCGCGCCAGATCCGCATCAAAGCCCGTGACCTCGCCGCGAATATTGAATTCACCAAAGGGAGGTTCGTTGTACAGCACGCCAACCCGCACCACGCCATCGCGCTGAATTTTCGCCACCAGCGACTCCGAGCGCAGCGTATCGCTGGCTCCGCTGTCGCTCACCGGGACGGGCGTAGGTGGGACGAGGGTGGGAACGGCATCTTGCATATGGGCGGGGAGGATATTCAGGGAGACGAACATAAAAACGAACAGGAAGGAGAGGAGCAGAACTGTACTACCACGCTCCTTCCGTTGGGAGATCACTGTCATATTTAGCTGCCGATCTTCTGGTATGCACCTGTTTGCACGATATAGGCCCGCACCGCGTCCGGCACAAGATAGCGGACGCTCTGCCCATCTTTCAGCCGTTCAATCACATGCGTCGACGACAACCAGATGCCAAGCATCGGGGCATCGACGATATCGACTTTTTCCGCGAGGCCGGGGAGGATGGCCTCATGCATATCGGGCGCAATCTTCTCATCCGAACGCTTCATCACCGCGAGGCGGCAGCAGGCATACAGGTCTCTGGCCCGCGTCCAGGTGGGCAGCGCTTTTAAATTGTCGCCGCCCATAACGAAGTGCAACGAGGCCTGCGGGTATTGACTCTGGATGATCTGCACCGTGTCCGCCGAGTAGTGCGGGCCGGGCCGCCACAAATCGACCTCAGACACCTCGAATGCCGTATTATCCGCAATCGCCAAGCGCAGCATCGTCAAGCGCTGCTCTGGTGAGGTGCGCGTGACCTCTTTTTGCGGATGATCGCCCACAGGAACGAACAGCACATGATCGAGATTGAGACTCTCCATCGTGTACTGTGCCAGGATCAAATGCCCGATATGCGGCGGATCAAACGTTCCGCCCAGGATGCCAATCCGCTGCATTTATTCGCCCCACTCCAATTCATGCTCACCGATAAACACGGTGTCGCCCACCTGGACGCCGGCCTTTTTGAGCGCCTGTGAGATGCCCAATGTCTCCAGAATATTCTGGAAGCGCTGTACCGCCTCATCATAATCCCAGTAGGTCATGGCGGCGGCCCGCTCAATGCGCTTACCCTTCACCATGAAGGCCCCATCGTCTGCCCGCTCAATCGTGAACACGGGTTCATTGTCGGTGAGCTGATAGAGCGGCGCTGATTCGGTCAGTTCGGCCACTTCATTCGGCAGTTCCGACATTTCGAGGAAGACGCGCTGCACCAGCGGCTCGATATTCTGGCGTGTGATAGCGCTGATGGGTGTAATCTCGACGCCGCGTGCTTTCAAGGCGGCTTTCACCTCTTCAAAGCGATTCTGCGCCTCCGGCAGATCCATCTTGTTGAAGACGACGATCTGCGGCTTCTGGCCCAATTTCTCGTCATACAGCGCCAGCTCAGAATTGATCTGGTTGTAATCGGCCAGCGGGTCTTCGTTTGCGCCGTTGAGAATATGCACGAGCAAACGTGTACGCTGGACATGGCGCAAAAAGGCATGGCCCAGGCCGATACCCATGTGTGCGCCTTCGATCAGGCCGGGGATATCGGCAAACACCAAATCCTGATCATCATAGATGACCACGCCAAGATTGGGCTGGAGCGTGGTGAAGGGATAATCGGCAATCTTGGGCTTGGCATTGCTCACGACAGACAGCAGCGTCGATTTGCCCGCATTGGGCAGCCCGACAATGCCAATATCCGCGATGAGTTTGAGTTCCAATTTGAGCGTGCGTTCTTCACCAGGAGCCCCCTTTTCGGCGATGCGCGGAGCACGATTGCTTGCATTGGCAAAGCGTGAGTTGCCACGTCCACCGCGCCCGCCTTTGGCGACGATCACGCTGTCATTCTCACTGATGAGATCCGCCAGCAGCATCCCGGTATCGGCATCGCGCACCACCGTCCCCGGCGGCACGTCGAGGATAATATCATCGGCTGCTGCGCCTGTGCGATTGCTGGGGCCGCCGCGCGTCCCCGGCTGCGCTTTGTAGTGGGCATTGCGCTTGAAAGGAAACAGCGTGTTGAGGCTGGGGCTGACCTTGAGGATGATGTCGCCACCACGACCACCATCGCCGCCTGCTGGCCCACCCAGGGGCATATATCGTTCACGGAGGAAGGCAACGAGGCCGTCACCGCCATCGCCACTTACAACCGAAATTTTGACTTCATCGACTAACATACTTGCACTGTCCTGATTCTCTGTAATCCTCTATCCTAGCGGAGAATGGAGTCAAGAGATAGGGGGCTTCGTTATTATGGCGCAGGAGCTGTATATGAGATGTGTTGAGGCCACTCGCAACAGGACTTGCCATAAGCCTAAAACCCAGTGAAGAAAACCCCTGCACACGTCGATAACGCATCAAATCTCCTGGCAATTCACTCCTCACACGTCAATTCCGGCAGCGTGTCCGATTTGCCCGCTTTATACCATGCGATGGTTTTTTTCACCCCTGCTTCAAAGCTCGTCGGCTCAAAATTGAGTTCGCGTTTAGCCTTCTCTATCGACACAGGCCAATCATTGAACACATACGAGCGCAGCCCCATCGGATAGAACGGCTCACGGTGCGTGAGATGCCCCAACCATGTCAGCACCTGAGCAAAACCAATGCCGATCACGCCCGGAATGTTCAGGCGCGGCCAGTGCAGATTGGCCTCTTTGCACACAATGTCAAACGCCGCCCGATGCGTCAGGCATTCGCCGCAAATGTTGTACATCTCCCCCAGGCGGCCTTTTTCCAGCGCCAAACGGATGCCCTCAGCCACATCGCCGATGTAGACCGGGAAAATCGTGTACTTGCCGCTGTCCATCTGCATGATGATGCCGCGCATAGGATCGGTGAAAAACAGACGGTTGAAGGCATAATCGCCCATCGGCCCATAGAAGGCCCCAGGCCGCACAATCACAGCGGGAAGCCCCTGCTGAATCGAGCGAAACACCACCTGTTCCGCCTGCCATTTGCTGGCTTGATACGGATCGGCAGGGCTGACGGGATGCTGCTCATCGATCACACGGCCCTCCATCGGCGTACCAATCACGGCAATCGTGGAGACATAAATCACGCGCTCGACATTGGCGGCGCGGGCGGCCTGCAAAATGTGTTCTGTGCCAATTACATTAGTGGCATCAAAATCGCCTGCTTCATGCCACATACTGAACAGCCCTGCCGCATGAATCACGAGGCGGCAGCCCTGCACCGCCTGCGTCACAAGGTCAGCATTGAGAAGATCGCCCGTCACCACCTCCACACGCGGCAGATCGCGCAGCCAGGGGTGGCGCTCCGGTGTGCGCGTGAGCACTCGCAAAGAATAGCCCGCCCGACACAGCAGCGGCACAAGATGGCGGCCCAAAAACCCTGTCCCACCCGTGACAAAAATATCAGCCATAAGAACGTTACATCCTTTAGAGAAATCAGCGCAGCCTGTCGGGTGTGCGCTCACTGTAACAAGGAATGCAAAAAAGCCAAAGGAAAAATGAGCGCTTTGATACAAACGATTAAGGAAGGTGTGTGTTGGATGGCGCTGCTCGCACCTCTCATCTTCTCCCACAGAGGGGAGGGGAGTTATACGCAATGGTTTGGAATGAGGGTCAAATTGGGCGCGATACATCGCGTCCCTACGCGCAGTAGGGACGAGGCCCGCCTCGTCCGCCGTTTTGCCCAAAAACGAAGCGTTAACCTTTAACCATAGGCGTATGAGGCGGGGGCGGAGGGTAAAATGCCCCTCATCCGCGATGTGGGAGAGGGGAAATTTCTAGAGAATCTTCTGGAGAAGCGTTTTGAGCCGTGCCACAGCGAAGGGACGAACCAGCGGTGTCACATTGTTGAGAGGAATCGGTGCTTGCTCATTGGTGATGACGATGACGGGCAAACGACGCAGATCGACAATCTCGCGCAGGCCGCCCAGCAGCTCCCAGGCGTGCATATCGCCCAACTGCATATCCATCACAATGCAATCACACACAATATCTTCCAGGGTGATCAGGGCCTGCCTCCCCGATGTGAGCAGATAGACTTGAAGGCCCATCTCCTGCAATAGCGAGACAACCGCCTCCTGTTCTTCCTTGACAGGCAGTGCCACCACCACCACTTTCTCGTTTGTCACCGGGTTTTCTCCGAAGGTTTGCTTGGAGACAGGCACGTCCTCGTCAGGCATAATGCCACCTTACAGTTCAACGAAGTAGGAGGCGGCGGCGCGATCAATCAATTCCGTATTTGCCATATCCGGCGAAACTTCCATGTAGGCCGCAATATCTTTCATCTGCGACAGAATATCGCGCGGATGCACAAAGCGCAGATCGCGGGCAAATTTGTCGTACCAATTCTTCAACAGGTAGGCAAAGCCGTTCTCATCAAAGGGTACTTTGGTGATACGACACATGAGTTCAAACAGATCGCGGTACTGCTTATCCGTCGGATTGCCCACCAGAATCTTGTATTTGATACGGCGCAGAAAGGCATCGTCCACCAGGTCTTTCGGGTCCATATTGGTGGAGAAGATGATCATGACGCGGAACGGCATCTCGATCTTGCGGCCATTCGCCAGCGTGAGGAAGTCATATTTCTTTTCCAGCGGCACAATCCAGCGATTCAGCAGCTCAATCGGTTTCACCTGCTGGCGACCAAAGTCATCGATGAGGAACATGCCGCCGTTGGCCTTCACCTGGAACGGTGCTTGATAGAATTTGTTGATCGAGTCGTAGACCAGATCAAGGTTTGCCATCGTCAATTCGCCGCCGACGATGATAATCGGGCGCTTGATCCGCACCCAACGGCCATCCCCGACCTGCCCAACTTTGTATTTGATGGGGGTTTGATCCTCAGACAGCTCATGATTCACGCTGTCATACATCTGGATGATCTGTCCATCCACATCGATGGCATAGGGAATCCACATATCGTTGCCGAGGATGACGCGGCCAATCGCTTCGGACAGCGTGGTCTTGCCATTTCCTGGTGGGCCGTACAAAAAGATCGACGTGCCGGAATTGGCCGCAGGGCCCAGAATATCGAGCATGTCTTTGCTGACAATGAGATTTTTCATCACCTTCCGCATGTCATCTTCGCGGATGGAGCGCTTGTCATTGGTCTGGGCATAGACCGATTCGAGGTATTTTTCCAGCGGCACAGGCGCAATATTGGCATACTGGGTCTTCTGGAGGGCTTCAAGCGCACGCTCCATGCCTTTTGATGAAATCTGGTAGCGGAAGGAAATTTCACCAATGCCCGCCGTCCCCACAATTTCAACTTCTTTGCCCGCCTTCAGGAAGGCGAGAACGCCATCGAGCACGCCCGCAAACGGCAGACGCAGCACCTCCTGGAGTTGATGACCTGTGAGATCGCCGCGAAAATACAGCGATTTGAGGACGAGATCCACCACCGCCAGTTTCGAGAGTCCTGTATCGTCAAGCGAGGTGATCGGCTGAGGGGCCCAGACAGCGGCATGTTCTTCCTCACCAAATTTGAGTTCTGCTGGCATCGCCTGCTGCTGCCGCTGGGGGGGCGGTTGGCTGCCAATGGTTTTGATCGATTTGCGATTTGGAAGATTACTTGTCATCGAGTCAGCGCGGGATACTCCTGCCTTTAGGCATGGGGAGGGAGAGCGCCTTGTCCTTTCTCGTAAGTGTAGCCATCAGAATGGTGGATCGTCTTGCAGTGGCGATAGGAAATGCCTTGCACCGTTGCTTCACAGGTGGCGATATTGAAACGACCCGATGAACGAACAGCAACCCGCCCAACATACGAGCCTATTTTCTTTCCTTCGCATATCTTTATGATCCATTATAGGCACAGGCTTAAAATTCACAACTAGCGGCCACGTCGTACAAGCGATATTCAAATCCTCGCCAAATCGTTTGAATCAAAACAGAGGCGCACAATGGCTCCCCTGTTTGAATGATACTATCAGATTGGGTTACGCTGCGGGCTTATCAGTCTTCAGCGTGCCTGTGTCCGTCCATTCGAGTTCGTGCTGCTCCGTATCAAAGATGCGCGGGCGGCGCAGACTGCGAATCACGTCATTGTCGATCAAGACACGGCGGATTTTGTCGCGGCCCGGCACTTCATACATCACATCGAGCAAACATTTCTCGATGATCGAGCGCAAACCGCGTGCGCCTGTCCCCCGTTCGAGGGCCAGTTCTGCGGCGGCGTCCAGCGCTGTCGTATCGAAATCGAGTTCGACATTATCCAGCGCCAGCAGATGCTTGTACTGCCGCGTGAGTGAATTGCGGGGTTCGGTCAGGATACGTATGAGCGCATCCTTATCGAGCGGTTCCGTCGCCACCACAACAGGCAGGCGGCCCACCAATTCAGGGATCAGCCCAAATTGAATCAGGTCTTCCTGGCTGACTTTGCGAAGCAGGGTGCTGCGATCACGCGAGACACGCTCGTTGCGCTCTGTCGCCTCGCTGAAGCCCAGCGTGCCTTTGACGCCTGTGCGCTTGGCGATGATTTTGTCGATGCCGTCGAACATCCCGCCGCAGATGAACAGGATATTACTGGTATCAATCTGGATGAATTCCTGGTGCGGATGCTTGCGGCCACCCTGGGGCGGGACGTTGGCAATTGTGCCTTCCACAATTTTGAGGAGGGCCTGCTGCACGCCTTCGCCGGAGACATCGCGTGTGATGGAGGGGTTGTCGTTGGATTTGCGAGCAATCTTATCGATTTCGTCGATATAGATGATGCCCTTCTCGGCCCGCGACACATCGCCATCCGCCGCCTGGATCAGACGCAGGAGAATGTTCTCCACATCTTCACCCACGTAGCCCGCCTCCGTCAGCGTCGTCGCATCCGCGATGCAGAACGGCACATCGAGGATACGCGCCAGCGTTTGCGCCAGGAGCGTTTTACCGCTGCCTGTTGGCCCCAACACCAGGATGTTGCTCTTATCCAGCTCTACTTCGCCCACTGACGACTTCGATGCCTGAATCCGCTTGTAGTGGTTATACACCGCCACACTCAGCACGCGCTTGGGGTATTCTTGCCCCACCACGTACTCATTCAGGAAATTGGTAAGTTCACGCGGCGAGAGAATATGATCCAGATGAAACTCGCTGCGTCCGCGATCCTGATACTCTTCATCCACAAGCAGGTTGTGGCACAAGTCCACACAAAAGTTGCAGATAAAGACATTATCCGGGCCTGCAATCAGGCGCTCGACTTCATCCTGAGTGCGTCCGCAGAACGAGCAGCGCTGTCCACCGTGCGAATAATTCACGTTACTTTGCCTTCACCTCATCACGGGAGGGGTGCAGCACTGAGTCTATCAGGCCGTACTTCACCGCTTCTTCTGAGTTCTTGTAGATATCACGATCCAGATCGCGTTCGATTTCTTCCACCGAGCGACCTGTGTGCTTGACGAAAATCTGATTCAATACGCTCTTGAGGCGCATGATTTCATTCGCCTGGATCACAATGTCGGAGGCTTGCCCCTGTGCGCCACCCAACGGCTGATGCATATGGATAGTGGCATTCGGCAGCGCATAGCGCAAACCATGTGCCCCCGCCGCCAGCAAAACAGTGCCGAAGCTGGCCGTCAGGCCAACTGCCACCGTCATCACGGGCGAGTCAATCTGCTGCATGGCATCATAAATCGCCAAGCCTGCGTACACCACACCACCAGGAGAGTTGACATACATCTGCACGCGCTTGTCCGGGTCTTCACGGTTGAGAAACAAGAGCTGCGCCACAATCAGATTTGCCACCTGATCATTGATGCCCGTTCCCACGAAGATGATACGTTCTTTCAAGAGCAGCGAGTAGATATCGTAAGCGCGTTCGCCCCGACTTCCCTGCTCAATGACCATCGGAATAATGCTAGAAGGAAACATAGCGACGGCGTGCCCTTTCATGAGACGTGTTGATCTGTGAGTGTTCTATCGCTTGCACGGGCGAGGCAACCTTTCTCGCCCGTCTTGTGACACGCAGAGATTATGACTCTGCGCTGCTTTCCGCTGAGGAGGTTGCTTCAGCGTGAGAAGCCTCTGGGAGTGGCTCTCCCCGTCCGATTTGTACCAGACGATCCATCACGCGCTCATACAACATATTGTTGAGAATACGCGCACGCTGGGCCGAGGATTTGAGAAATTTCCGCAGCGAGTCCCGATTTTCCGACTTGATCGATTCGATCATTTCCTGAGCACGGGCTTCAACATCGTCGTCACTGGCAGTGAGACTCTCTGCTGATAGCAGTTCTCCCAGCACCAATGTCCGCTTCAAATTGGTCTCAGCCTGCGGCTGGTACATCGCATACAGATTATCACGGGTGAGGCCAGTGGCCTTCTGGTAGGCATCGAGCGTAAAACCTTGCTGACGCAGATTGCCATCCAGGTCTTTCAAGAGTTCCTCGATCCGCTCCTCAACCATTACGTCGGGATACGAAATCTCAGCCAGACCAATGACCTGGTCGAGGATCGAGTTGGCGTAGGCATCGCGGGTCTTGCGTTCCACGTCCTTCGCCATATTGTTCCGCACGCGCTCACGCAGTTGTTCCAGATTGAGCGGGGCATCTTCTTCGGCGGTCAGCTTGGCTGCAAAGTCATCATTCAACTCCGGCAGAGACAGCGTTTCCACCTTTTTGACGTGGGCATGGAATGTGACCTTACGTCCCACCACATCCTTGAAGTTTTCTTCGTCCGGAACGGTCAGTTCAAACTCGACCTCATCGCCCGTCTTCGCGCCGATCAAGGCCGCTGCAAAACCCTTCATGATCGGCTCTTCGCCCTCTTTCAGGACATAGGCCGCATCATGCTGATGGATGAATTCATCGCCTTTGTAGGCAATGTTCTCCTCATCGTCGTCATCGGCTTCTGATTCGTCGTCATCGTCATCCGACTCGTCCGCCTCTGATTCATCGTCATCCGACTCGTCCGCCTCTGATTCATCGTCATCCGACTCGTCCGCCTCTGATTCATCGTCATCCGACTCGTC
>Ga0105044_10010141_pt1 | contig 12873 bp, 8 predicted proteins | sample MAT01_FD_78092 | JGI IMG/M metagenome (GOLD analysis project Ga0105044, IMG submission 78092) | Freshwater microbial communities from Lake Fryxell liftoff mats and glacier meltwater in Antarctica - MAT-01 | ecosystem: Environmental > Aquatic > Freshwater > Ice > Liftoff microbial mat | place...
GAATCGGAAAGGATTGTGTCGGTGCTGAGCGGGAGTGGGGTCGGTGTGGTTTCACGATCTATGGCGACGCTGGGCGAGAGCGTGATGGCGAGGGCGGCGGAGATTCAGAGGCTGACGGGGTTGGACTGCATCGCGGTGCACCCGCGCGAGGGGGCCGGAGCGGCGACCGCGTCTGGCGTTGCGGGGTGGATGGACGGCCCGTTTACGAATGAGCCGCGGCTGTCGACGGGGGCGGGGGACCATTTTAATGACGGGTTCGCGTTTGGGCAGTTGCACGGCATGGCGCTGGGGGAGTGTCTTGCGTGCGGGGTTGGAGTGAGCGGTGCGTATGTGCGGGATGCGAGGTCGCCGGACCTTGCGCGGCTGCATGGGTTTTTGATGGACCTGCCGGAGCCGGAGTTGCCCGGGCGTTGAGGGGCGCGTGTGGCCACATGGTTGGTGGGCCGGTTGGTGGGCCTTTTGGCCGGACCTTTTGGCCGGTTGGGGCATAGACTGAAAGCGATGATCGCACGCATTTGGGAGTCCATGGGCCTGGGAGCGGAGAAGCGGGTGACGCTGAGCCCGCCGGAATCGCACGACCGTGATGCGCTGCGCTGCGTCGTGCGGAACCCCGCCAATGGCGAGCGGCTGGCATCGGTGGCCTTGGACGATGCGACGTCGTATGACACGGTGATTCAGCGTTCGGTGTCGGCCTTTGAAGGGTGGCGCACCGTCCCTGCGCCGGGCCGCGGGCAAGTGGTGCGGGCGATCGGTGAGGAGTTCCGCAAACACAAGGATGCGCTGGGGGCGCTGATTAGCCTGGAGGTCGGAAAGATCCGGCAGGAAGGGCTGGGAGAGGTTCAGGAAACGATCGATATCGCGGACTTTGCGGTCGGTCTGTCGCGGCAGTGTTATGGGCTGACCATGCCCAGCGAGCGGCCGAACCATCGGATGTATGAACAGTGGCTGCCCTTGGGGCCGGTTGGCGTAATCTCGGCGTTCAACTTTCCTAACGCGGTGTGGGCGTGGAACGCCATGCTGGCGGCGGTGTGCGGCGACAGCACGGTGTGGAAGCCGAGTTTGTTGGCCCCGTTGACGGCGGTGGCGACCAACGCGCTGGCGGCCCGTGTGGCCGAGGCGATGGGCCACCCGGATGTGTTCACGCTGGTGATCGGGACCGACGATGTGGTGGGTGAACGGTTCATCGCGGATCCGCGGCTGCCTTTGATCTCGGCGACGGGTTCATGCCGCATGGGAAAGCGGGTGGGCCAGGTGGTCGCGGGTCGGTTCGGGCGGTGCCTGCTGGAACTCGGCGGCAACAACGCGGTGGTAATCGACGAGACGGCGGACGTGGAGTTGGCGGTACGGGCGGTCGTGTTTGCGGCGATCGGCACGGCGGGGCAGCGATGCACGAGCACGCGACGGTTGATTGTTCATGACGCGCGCCATGATGATGTCGTGGAGCGGCTGTCGAAGATTTATGCATCCGTGAAGATCGGCGACCCGTTGGCCGAGGGGACGCTGGTCGGCCCGCTGATTTCGGAGCGTGCGGTGAGCGGCTTTCTGGCGGCTCTGGGGCGGGCGAAGGACGAGGGCGGGACGGTGGTGGTGGGCGGGAAGCGGGCGGGCGGTGTGGCTGGTGGCAACTTTGTCGAGCCCACGATCGTGACGGGGCTGGATTGGGCCCGGACCACGATCGCGAAGGAGGAGACGTTTGCCCCGATTCTGTATGTCTTTAAGTACCGGACGCTGGATGAAGCCATCGCCATGAACAACGGCGTGCCGCAGGGGCTCTCGTCTGCGATTTTCAGCGACAGTCTGCGATCGGCGGAGCAGTTTTTGAATGTCTCGGGCGCGGGCAGCGACTGCGGCATCGCGAATGTGAACATCGGGACGAGTGGAGCGGAGATCGGCGGGGCGTTTGGCGGCGAGAAGGAAACGGGTGGGGGCCGCGAATCGGGATCGGACTCGTGGAAGGCGTATATGCGTCGTCAGACGTGTACGATCAACTTCGGGACACAACTGGCTCTGGCACAGGGGATTCGCTTTGATTGAGCCCAAAACAACGGACACGCGACACGGCGGTCTGCCGCAGGTTGATGCACTTGCGCGGGCGGCGGTCGCCGAGGTTGCGTCTGGCATGATCGTGGGCATCGGCACTGGTCGCAACAGCGACCGGGCGGTGCGCGCGCTGGCGGATCGCGTGCGGACGGAGTCGCTCGATATCGACTGCGTCTGCACGAGTCTCGTCACCGAGGCGCTCGCGGTGGAGTTGGGCTTGCCGGTGATCGATTTCAACGAGATTGAGGAAGTCGATTACCTCTTCGATGGGGCGTACGAGGTCGATCATCAGATGCGGATGCTGAAGGGGTTGTACGGGGCCCTTACGCGGCAGCGGATCGTGGCGGAAGTCTCGCGGCGGCGCGTGTACATCACGACGGAAGACCGGTTGAGCGAGCGTCTGGGCTCGAAAGCCCCGCTCGCGGTCACGATCATCCCGTATGGCATCGCATCGATCCGGAACCGACTGCGGGATATGGGGCTGGTGGGTGTGCCGCGGCACACGATGGACGGCGAACTGTTCATGACCGATGGCGGGGGCGTGGTGCTGGACCTCACGATGAAGGATCGTGACCCGGTGGAACTGGCTTCGGAACTGGACCATGTGACGGGCGTGGTGGACCACGGCATTTTTCTGGACGAGGCGGACACGATTTTGCTGGAATGCAAGAGCGGCGAGATCAAGCGGATGGACCGCGAGGAATGACGCTTTGGTAGCGGTGTGCGGTTAGCGCTCGAACGGGTCGGTTTCGCCGAGGCGAGATGCGAGCCGCTGGATCGCAGCGCGGCAGGCTTCGAGATCTGCTTCCAGTGTTTGCACACGTTCGGCGAGGTCGGACGAGACAGCCGCGGCGGTGAGGCTTGGCGTAGGGCCGGTCGCGATAATGTGCAGGTCGGGGCAGAGGAGTTGAACATAGAGTGCGGCCCGCGACCCGGGCGGCGCGGGAACGAGTTTGACGAGCGGGATTTCGCGGGTCGAGAGGGCGTTGAGAAGGGCCTGGGCCTGTTCGAGGGTTTCGAGGCCGGTGGGTGTCATGCGGGAGGCGTTGCCGCGGAGAGCGCCGATGGATTGCGGGCCCCGAAGCAGCAGTTCGGCGAGCAGGACGAGTTCTTCGGTGGTGACTTTGAAGGCGTCTCGGGCCACATGGCGAAACTTCTGGACGCGGCTGTTGGCCAGATCGACCTCGCGCACTATTCCCTTCTTGCGAAGCGAATCGACACTTGCGTACACCGTGTCTTCGTCGAAGGCGGTGACTGGTTCGCGGTTGTTCTTTTGATTGCACCCGATGATGAGGCTGTTGAGCGTCATGGGGTATGACGCCGGGACGGTTTGGGCCTTCTCAATGAGCGTGCCGAGGACTCTGGATTCTTCAGGGTTGAGTGTCAAACTTGAGTTTCCTACTGCCCCTGCGCCATGCTGTAGCCCTTGACACCGTCGAAGATGCGGAGCAACTCGTACGAGCAGACCGTGAACTTTTCGGCCACGCGGTCGAGGAGGGCGATGGCGCGTGACTGGCCGAAGGTGCCGGGGTTGACGCCGTCTTTGAGTTCGAAGCGGACGCGGTGGTAATCCACGCATTCGGTAAAGACGCTGCCGATAGGCCACACCTGCGTGCCGCGGTTGCTGATGAGGGTGAGTTTGAAGGGGGTGTCTTCGGCGACGCGGATCATTTCCTCGGCCAGGGAGATGGGGGCGAGGGGAGAATCGAGGTAGATATCGCAGCCGACGGGGTGCGTGACGGCGTTCTTGAAGGTGCGGATGACCTGCTGGCCGGTGGGGCGGGGCGGGCGCACGAAGCAGGCTTCGGCGGCCTCGGGCACGGTGATGGGGGGGACGGTGGCGGGGGACGTGCCGAGGCGATCGACGATGGCCGCCATGAACTCTTTGGTGTTGACGGACGGCTTGGAGCGATCGCCGAAGTCGCCCGTGTGCACGCCGGATTCAAGGGTCGCGAGAAGGGCGTTCTCGAGCGTCGCGGCTTCTTTGGCCAAGCACACATGGCGGAGCATCATGAGGCCCGAGAGGATGAGGCTGGTGGGGTTGGCAATACCTTTGCCCGCGATGTCGGGGGCGGTGCCGTGGACGGCCTCGAAGATACTGATGTGGTTGCCGATGTTGGCCGAGGGCGCAAAGCCAAGCCCGCCCACAAGGCCGGCGCACAGGTCGCTGACGATGTCGCCTTGCAGGTTGGGCAGCACGATCATCTGGTACTGCTGCGGCTTGACGACCAAGTTCATGCACAGGGCATCGACGATGACGTCGCCGGTCTCGATCTCTGGGAAGTCGCGGGCGACCTGCTTGAAGCGGTCGAGGAAGAGGCCGTCGGTCATCTTCATGATGTTGGCTTTGTGGCCGCAGTGCACCTTCTTGACGCCCAATTTGCGTGCCGTCTGAAAAGCGAAGCGGTGCACCTGATCGCAACCGGGGGCCGACACCAGCCGTTTGCACTGGATGACGTCGTTGCTGAGGCGGTGCTCGACGCCACCGTAGGTGTCTTCGATATTCTCGCGCACGACCGACATATCGATGTGGATGCCGGCCTTGCTGTAGACGGTTTCGACGCCGGGGAGGGTCTTAAAGACGCGGAAGTTGGAATGGGCGTTCCAGAGTTTGCGGGCGGTGACGTTGATTGATTTTCCGCCCGTTCCCTTGGGCGTTTCCATCGGGCCTTTGAAGAGGATGCCGCACTCCTCGACTTTGCGGATGGCCTCATCGGTCATGCCGCGGGTGTTGCCCTTGAGGAAGACGGAGGCTCCCATCTCGACGGGCACGAAATCGATTTGGTCGATCGCTCCCGCGTGGCGGAAGAGTTCGAGGGTGGCGTCCATGATTTCGGGACCGATTCCATCACCGTGTGCGAGCGCGATCGAGAGGCGGGCCATGAAGAAGGAAACTCCTGTCGGGTTCAAAGAAACGGGGGGACATCAATTGCGGGAGTAACAACAGTCGCCCGCGGAAGGTGCCCGTGGAAAACTCCGCGGCCCGCCGAAGGCTCCAAGGATAGTCTCCGCACTTTCACTCACCCGGAGACCACGCATCATGTCCACCGCGTCACGATCTGTTGCTCACCTCAATTGGGTTCACGGCGTCACAGTCAAGATGACCGAGAACTGGCCGGCCGACAAGGAGACGTATCAGTCTTCCGCCACCGAGAACCACCTTTTGTGGACGATCGGGCATCTGGCGATCTCCAACGACTGGTTCCGGGGTTTACTCAAGGCCGGGCCTTCGGACGTTCCTGAGGCGTACCAGAAACTCTTTGGCGCTGGGTCAAAGCCCCTGCCGGATCGCGCGGCCTTCCCTCCGATCGCGGAATTGCGTGCGGCGTTTGAGCGGACCTTTGCCGCGTTGGCGGCTGCCGTGGGCTCGCTGACGGAAGAAGACGGGTTGAAGCCGACCCTTAGCGAGACGGGCGGTTTCTGCTCGGACCGGGCGGATGCGGTTGACAAAGCGATCTGGCACGAGGGGTGGCACGCCGGGCAACTGGCCTCACTCCGCAAGAGCCTCGGTTTGCCCTCAGTCATCGGCTGAGGCAGGGGCGACCGGTCGCGGATGTTCCCGGTGGCGGTTCGGCGACGACGGACGCCGACTGGCTCTATCGGGCTCCTAGCGTTCGTGCATGTCGACCGAGCGCGTGATAGGCCCAACCGCCGGGCCGCAGGATGAAGGGGCAAACTGGGCCTTGCGCCCGGCCTCTATCAGCGAGTACATTGGTCAATCGGAACTGATCGAGCGGGTCAGCATCGCCATTAAGGCGGCCCGCCAACGCAAAGACCCGCTAGAGCATGTGTTGCTGCACGGGCCGCCGGGCCTGGGGAAAACGACGCTGGCGCACGTGCTGGCGCAGGAGATGGGGACGAAACTGCATGTCACCAGCGGCCCGGCCCTAGCCAAGGGGACCGATCTGGTGTCGTGCCTTACGCGGCTGCAGGCGTGCGAGCTTTTGTTCATCGACGAGATTCACCGGCTTCCGGTGGCGGTGGAGGAGTTCATCTACCCGGCCATGGAGGACTTCCGCGTTGATGTGACCATCGACAGCGGGTTGTCGGCCCGGACCGTGCAGATCAAATGCAAACCGTTCACTCTCGTCGGGGCGACGACGCGTGCGGGGCTGATCTCCGCGCCTCTGCGGTCTCGCTTCGGCATTATCCATCACCTGCGCTATTACACCCATGCCGAACTGGTCGCGATTCTCGTGCGGAGCGCGGGGTTGCTGGGCCTTGGGTCGCCGCCGCGTGAGGCGATTGATGCCATCGCCTCGCGTTCCCGCGGCACACCCCGAATCGCCAACCGGCTGCTGCGGCGGGTCCGAGATTTTTCGCAGGTGCGGGCGGCGGGGGAGTTGTCGGCGAAGGTGGTCGCCGATGCGCTGCGGCTGGAAGGTGTCGATGCGCTGGGGCTCGATGAACTTGATCGGGCCTTTATGCGGATCATCGCCACGACGTATCGCTGCGGGCCTGTGGGCTTAGAGGCCATCGCGGCGACCATGAACGAGGATTCGGGAACGCTTGAGGACGTGGTGGAGCCGTTCCTTTTGCAGATCGGGTTCTTGGCACGGACGCGGCGTGGCCGCTCGCTCACGCCGGAAGCGTGCAAGCACCTTGAGTTGCCGTGGCAGGCCCCGGCCGAGAGTGCATCGCTCTTTGGCTAACGGTTGGTGTGCGGCCCCGTCCTCATTTCGGGACGACCTCGCCATAGCCGGCCGGTGCTCCGCCCTTGCGCGGGTCGCTCGCGGCCTGGAGGCCACCCGGCACACGCTTGATCATCTGGACCGCCGCGATCGGGTCTTTGGGCGCGGTCTCGTGTCCGAGGGATTGGAGCGCGGCTTCAAAAGTTCCGCCGCGGAGGGCGTTTTCGAGAACAAGGGTGTTGGGGTGCCATTGGTGGTGGAAGCGCGGCTTCGAGACGGCGTCGGTTGCGCTCATGCCGAAGACCGTTGCGTTGAGCACACCCTCGATGGTGCTGCTGATGATGCGCGGGCCCCCGGAGGCACCGGCGAGCAGCACTGCATCGGGGGCGGGCATGCTGGCGACGGCGCCCGGCATGCGCGGCCCGGGGCCGGCGTGCGGATCGGCGCTGAGCACGATGGTGGGGGTCATCGATGAGAGCGGGCGCTTGCCGGGCTGCGGCTTGTTGAGAACCGCGTGATCGAGCCCGAAGGCGTTGGCCACGCCCGTGCGCGCGAGGAAGTCGTCCATCTCGTCGTTCAGGATGAAGCCATATTCCGGGACAGCGACCAGTGACCCAAACACCAGGTTGATGGTCTCGGTGCAACTGACGGCATTCCCCCAGGCATCGACCACGCACAAGTGGCTCGTGCCATCGTCATCGGCGGGTGGATGCGCCGTGCCGTAGGTGTCGATGGGCTGCGTCTTCGAAAGGTCGATGGCGTTGGCCCGATCGGCGATGTACTGCGGGCTGAGAAGGCCCTTGACGGGAACATCGACAAAGTTGGGGTCGCCCATGAACTTCGCGCGGTCCGCGAAGGCGTGCTTGAAGCACTCGGTCACCAGGTGAGCGTATTCGGGGCTGTTGTGGCCCGGTCCTGCCACGATCCGTGCGAGGTCCTTCTCGCGGGCTTCGAGCATCCCCAGAACCTGCGCCAGCACAATTCCGCCGCTCGAGGGGGGCGGCATGGTGATGACGTATTCACCCCGGAAGCGGGTGACGAGCGGTGCCAGTTCCTCAACTGAATAGGTCTTGAGGTCCTCGAGCGTCATGCCGCCCTTGTCGGCGGTGACGGCCTGCACGATGGCCGCGGCGACGGGCCCTTCATAGAAGCCCGCGAGCCCCTTTTCGGCTACGAGTCGGAGTACTTTGCCCTGTTCCTTGAGGTCGATGCGGTCGCCAATCTTCACTTCGCCGCGTTTCAGCAGCCTTTCCCACAGAAAGCCGAAGCGATCGATCCGAACCGGCTGTTCGGTCAGCCATGCGATGACCTCCTGCGAACTGTTGACAAAGTGGGCGTCGGCGTCATACCCCTCTTCGGCGAGCCGGATCGCGGGTGCGAGCACAGTGGCCCGATCGAGCGTGCCATATTTCTCGAGGGCTGCCAGCAACCCGGCCACATGCCCGGGCACACACACCGCCTTGCCGCCGTGGGTGGCGGAATCTTTGTCTTCATCGCCCTCGAAATAGTCGGGGTGGCAGACGCCGGTGCCAACCTCCCGATAGTTCAGGGCTGTGGTGATGGGCTTGCCGCCGGAAAGGTCGTCGAGTTTTGGATGGGCTTTCAGGTAGATCACCATGAAGCCGCCGCCGCCGATGCCGCACGAATATGGCCGCACCACGGAGAGCGCGAAACTGGTGGCGACGGCGGCGTCGACCGCGTTGCCGCCCTTGCGCAAGATCTCAAGCCCGGCGGCCGAGGCCAGCCGATGATCCGCCGCGACGGCCGCTTGAGTGAAGACCAATCCCGTCTCTCCTTCGTCGAAGGCCGCGGCAGCGGCCGGTTGTGGATGCTCAAACAGAGTGCAAGCCGCGGCGGCGGACGCAAAGAACCATCGCCAAGCACAGGTGTTGAGCATCGGCTTTCCCATTGAAAAGGCCTGCATTTTCCGGACCATAAACTCTTGGGTCGAGGGGACAGGGTATCTCGTCGAGGGCTTCAACTTCGATGAAAGGTTCGATGGGCGGACGGGCGGTGGGTGGGGCGATAGGCACTGCCAAGTTTGCCCAGTGATAACATTGGTTTCGTGTGCAAGGACCGCAGACGCACACTGTTTTGCGTCGGTCGAAGAAAATTTGCTTGCGTTGGGCCTTCCAGCCCGTATGTTCAGCGAAGAGATGCTGGAGCCGAGCGGTCGGCCACGCTCTTATGTTCACGGAAACCAGAGACGGGAACCTCATGCGAATCACGCTTCTTTCAATCGTTGCGGTTTGTTCATTGGCCGCGGCGGCGCTGGCCCAACCCGTTGCGGTCGTCGCCGATCCTGCTCGACCTTTCGAGGGGCATGTGGTGGTCAAGATCACGCCGCGAACGCCCGCGGAGTTGCTGGCCATCAGCACCGTGGCGGAGAGCGTGTGGTCGTGCAATATCGGTGTCGGGCCGATCGAGGTTCAGGTGTCGCCCGTGCAGCGAGCAGCGATCGATCAGATGGACATCCCGTATGAGGTCTGGATCGCGGATGTGCAGGCTTTGGTTGATCGCGAGCAGGGAGACATCGCTGCGGCACGGGCCCGCGAGTTGGACGCCGCCGGGGCGGGCGGATTCGGCCAGCGCGATGATGCGTGGTTCACATCGTACCACGATTTCGTGGGCATCCAGGCGAAGTTGAACGAGTGGGCGGCGACGTACCCGTCGATGGTGACGACGCTTTCGGCGGGCAACAGCATTCAGGGCCGACCGCTGAGCGGCGTGCGCATCCGTACGGCCGACCAGCCGGGCAACCCGGCGTTAGCCCGACCGATGGTGCTGTTCGCGGGTGGCCAGCACGCTCGCGAGTGGGTCAACCCCGCCACCGTCATGTACATTGCGGACCGCCTGCTGCGCGAGTATGGGACCAACGAACGCTCGACGCGCATCCTCAACACGACCGAGATATTGATCGTGCCGGTTCAGAACCCCGACGGCTATGCCTGGACGTGGGCATCGGCGAGCAACCGGCTGTGGCGCAAGAACCGGCGTGAGAACGCGGGCGGCACCATCGGCGTCGATCTCAACAGGAATTGGGGATACGAGTGGGGCGGCTTGGGCGCGAGCGCGACGCCCGGGAACGACACCTATCGGGGTACATCCGGGTTCTCGGAGCCAGAGACCGCGGCGATGCGCGACTTTATGGCCGCCAACCCGCGGCTCCGGGCCCACATCGATTTTCACTCCTATTCGCAACTCATCTTGTCACCGTGGGCGTACACCGGTGCACTCCCCCCCGATGCAACACTTTTCGACCGCATCAACGCTTCGATGGCAGAGGGCATCTTCTCGGTGTACGGAAAGACCTACGTGGCAGGGCCGATTTTTTCGACGATCTACCCGGCCAGCGGCGGCGCGGTCGATTGGGCCTTCGGCAACTCGGGAATCCTTTCGTTCACCATCGAACTCCGCGATCTGGGTCAGTTCGGGTTTTTGTTGCCCGCCGATCAGATCCTGCCCACCGTCGAAGAAAACTTCGAGGCCGCTGCACGCCTCGCGGAGTTTGTCTCGCTGCCGCTGCTCCTGAGCCAAGATCCCGCACCGCCTTCGCTCATCCCCGCGGAACAATTTACGTCGGTCGGCGTTCGCGTCAAGGCCGGGACAACCCAACTCGGGCTCGCCAACCCCGTCGTCATTTCGCGGGTTGCATCTTCGGAACCGTGGACGGTGATCCCGACAGCGGCTTCGGGCGGCGGGCTTTTCCAGGCGTCGCTGCCGGCAGGCGTGTGCGGGCAGAACGTCGAGTGGTACTTCGAAGCCGTCGCGGCCGATGGCCGGGTGGTGAGACTGCCTGAGGATGCGCCGGTCACGACATTCTCGGTTCCTGTCGTCGGTGAGTATGTGACGTTTGCGGACTCGATGGAAACGGACCTCGGCTGGAGCGTGGGCCAGCCTTCTGATGCCGCGGTCCGCGGCGTGTGGGAGCGTGCCGACCCCGAGGCCACGGCGGCCCAGCCCGGTGATGATGCGACCCCTACTGGAACCCTGTGCTGGGTTACGCAGGCGGCGGCGGGTGCGGGCGTGGGTACCTTCGATATTGATGGCGGCTCGACGACACTGACTTCTCCCATCTTCTCGGCGTTGCCGCCGGTTGCGTTGCGGTCACCGGAAACCTTTGTCCAGTATGCGAGGTGGTTCTCGAACAATCAGGGCGCGAACCCGAATGTTGACACGCTTCGGGTGGAGTACTCCGCCGATGGTGGTGCGGTGTGGAGCCAACTCGAGTTGGTCTCGAACAGTTCGGGCGTGTGGAACACCTTGACTTACCGCATCGACCTGTTGCGGGCGCCCACCTCGACCATGAGGCTGCGGTTCATCGCGAGCGACTTGGAACCAGGCTCGATCGTGGAAGCCGGGCTCGACGATGTACGGATCTTTGTTCGCGGCTGTCCATTCACGGCCGACTTTGATGCCGACGGCGACGTGGACAGCGACGACATCATCCGGTTCTTCGCGGCGTGGGACGGTGGCGAAGGTTCCGCTGACTACGACAACAGCGACAGCACCGATTCCGATGACGTGATCGCGTTCTTCACGTTGTGGGAGGAAGGTCGCTGAGCAAAAGTTGCCGCGCGGGTAGCCGTTCGGACATCCGTATAGTTAGGAGTTCGCACCCCGTGGTTGTGCCGCGGCTTTCTTTCCCATGCTCCAGTCTTCCAAACGCCGTTTCCGTGACTATCTCGTCCTGCGTGCCGCCGACAAGACCTACGCCAAACGCGAGTCCGACTCCAAGGGCACTCGGCCCGACAAGGCCCGGCGCAGTCGGCCCTTCCGCGAACTGATCTCCAGGTTCTGGACGTTCTCGCGTCCGCACCGCGGCCCGCTCGCGTTCTCGTTGTCGATGCTCACGATCGTGTGCCTGACGTCGCTGGCCATGCCCGCGGCCACCAAGATCGTTATCGACAATGTGCTGACCGAAGGCGGCCTCGAGGCGGTGCCTGCATGGCTTGCGAACGTGCTCCCGGCAGACGTCACGCGATCGGGCCTTCTGTGGGGGGTCGGTTTTGCCTTGGTGGGCTTGGCGGTCGTGGGTGTCAGTTTGGGGACCATGGGTCGCTGGCAGATGACGCGGGTGACCAAGCGCATGCAGGTGGAACTGCGCGACCGGACGATTCGTCACGCGATTCAGTTGCCTCTCGTGACGATTCAGCGGTACAAGACAGGCGGCATGGCGAGCCTCCTGCGTGAAGATGCCGGGCTGGCGGGGGACCTTCTGTTCGGCTTGGTCTACAACCCTTGGAAGGCGGTCGTCCAGTTGGTGGGCACGCTCACCATTCTGGCATGGGTCGACTATCGCATGTTGATCGGTGGTCTGCTGCTCCTGCCCGCCGCGTGGATCTCTCAACGGACGTACATCGCCCGTATTCGCCCGCTGTATCGCGACGGCAAGCACGTGCGACAGGACATCGATGCAACGACCACCGAGACCTTCGGCGGCATGCGGATTGTGCGGGGCTTCGGCCGCGAGCGATCAGAGGTCGGCCGCTTCACCGGGGCCCAGCATTACATGACGCGGATCGAGGTCCTCACATGGTGGTGGTCGCGCGTGGTGGAGATCGCATGGTCGATCCTCATTCCGGTCGCCTCCGCCGGCGTGCTCGTCTACGGCGGCCTGCAAGTGCTGAAAGGGTCGCTATCGATCGGCGACCTGATGATGTTTTCGACCTACCTCTTGATGCTTCTGGGGCCGATGGAGACGCTCACCCACACGGCCTCGCAGGTTCAATCGAACCTCGCCGCGTTCGATCGTGTTCTTGACTTGTTGGCCGAGCCCCTTGAGTTTGCCGACACGCCTGGAACCCACACTGTGGCCCGGGCCACGGCCAGAGGCGAGATCGAACTGCGGGATGTGTGGTTCGCGTATCCGAAGTCCAAGCCCAAGCCGTTGGCCGAACCCGCGCCGCTCTCGGAGGCCGAATCGCAGCCCGTGATCCGGGGAGTCTCGCTCAAGGTTCGCGCGGGGGAAACCGTCGCCTTCATCGGCCCCAGCGGGTCGGGCAAAACCACGCTCTGCAACCTTATCTGTCGCTTCTACGACCCCACCTCGGGGACCGTGACCTTCGACGGCGTCGATCTCAAGACTATCGACCCGCGTTCCTATCGCACGCTGCTGGGCATTGTCGAACAGGAAGTCTTTCTGTTCGACGGCACCATCCGTGAGAACATCGCGTATGGCAAGCGCAACGCGACCGACGCC
>Ga0105044_10010142_pt1 | contig 12873 bp, 12 predicted proteins | sample MAT01_FD_78092 | JGI IMG/M metagenome (GOLD analysis project Ga0105044, IMG submission 78092) | Freshwater microbial communities from Lake Fryxell liftoff mats and glacier meltwater in Antarctica - MAT-01 | ecosystem: Environmental > Aquatic > Freshwater > Ice > Liftoff microbial mat | place...
CTATCAAACGGCGTTTGATTCGCGTTGAGCGTGCGTTCGTAGCTAGCAATCGCGAATGCAATCCGCGCTGGCGTCACGCCGGCTGAGCCGAAAGCGTCAATAAATAGTGCGGCGTAATTGCGTCCAGCAATCCATGCGGTCAAATCAGGGGGCACAGCACTCGCCAATGCCAGCGGCTTTACTTGGCTTAAACGCGCGGGTATATCGCTTACAACTGCACCGATATACGACATTTCATTAGTATCCAACAACGGGCCCAACGCTTGATTTTCTAGCGCGCCGCCCTGTTGAATGAGCACTAATCCTGTGACTGGATCAGTAAACGTCGAGCCCGCGCGCCCATCCCAAAACATCACTTGCGGCGAGTACGCGGAGTTAATCGCAGAGGGTGATTTGCGCCCGCCCACTTGCGCGGCAAAACCAAAACGTGCGCTGGGCTGATACACGCCATCAGCGCCATGCGCTGGCACGCCAGCCGAGGCCTTAATGTCGTCGGCATTTCCAAAAATTCCGTCTGGCCCAGGGTTGGTGCTGGCGAGGCTATTTAAAGCGCTATGAATACTGGTACGCGGATCCGTGCCGGCAGCGCTGGGCCGATGGCAACTGCCGCAGGCGACGGTGCCGGTGATCGACAATTGCTCTTCCCAAAATAACGCCTTACCCAAATTAATCTTTGCCGTTGTCAATGGATTACCGGGGGGAACGGGCGGCGCGCCTAAAGGCGGTGGTGGCGCAGGCTGTGCAAAAGCTGGGCTCATAAACAGCGTAAAGCAGGCAGCTATCGCTAATTGGTGCAGTATTTTGAGCATGTCAGGACCCTTTTCGTTGGGAGTTCTAGCCTAGGCAAGACTCCGTATTTGGCTTGAATTCGACTGCATTTCCGGTGCAGATTTAGCGCCAGCTTTCGCTTTTGCGACTATAAGTTTCAAGCGAAAATGTGCAGGAACTAAGGATAAATCCCGCACACATTGGGAATTTTTACGCGCATTTCCGTTCACGGGGCTGCAGGATGCTCACTCGATCAGACGATCTAGCGCTCAGGCGGTGCCGGAATTTCGTATTTATAACCGACGCCGTAAATGGAGCGAACTGGATCGCTGCCAGGATCTAAATCCTCAAACTTCCGACGCAAATTCTTGATATGGCTATCGACGGTACGATCACTGACGATGCGATGATCCAAATAGCACTGCGCTTGTAGTTGCGCCCGCGAATAAACTCGGCCAGGATGCGCATAAAGCGTCGCCAACAGCCGGAACTCGACTGGCGTCAGCGGCAAAACCTTTCCAGAAAGGCGCGCCTCGTAATTCGCCTCGTCTAAAACCAATGCTTGTTGTATCTCAGCCGGCGCATCGCGCCAATTGGCGCGACGCAACAGGGCGCGCACGCGCGCCAAAACTTCCCTCGGGCTAAACGGTTTGCAGATGTAGTCGTCAGCGCCCAACTCCAGGCCCATCAAGCGATCAATCTCTTCTACACGCGCGGTCACAATGATGATTGGAACCGTCGAGAACGCGCGAATTTCCCGGCAAATGCTGACACCGTCTTTCCCTGGCAGCATCCAGTCCAGCAACACCAAATCCAGCGGCGTTGCGCGGACAAATTCAACCACGTCGCTGCCGTCGCACATGATGTCTACGGAGCAACCATCACTAACTAGATAGTCGCGCAGCACAGCGGCTATTTTGGCCTCGTCTTCAACAATCAGTACACGCTTTGCACTTTGCATGGTTTTGCCTTGGACTGATCGACATACGACTTACTTGGATTTTCACTTCCAACCCCATTTCAAAAGCATCTTCATATTTGCTCTGAAATGGGATCAGAATTAATCGGATGATGGCCTATCTAGGAACTAAAAATCGAACTTAATGCCCTGCGCCAACGGCAGCGTAGTCGAATAATTGATGGTGTTTGTCTGGCGGCGCATATACGCCTGCCAGCTGGTCGAGCCGGATTCGCGGCCGCCGCCGGTTTCTTTTTCACCACCAAACGCGCCACCGATCTCAGCGCCCGAAGTGCCGATATTGACGTTGGCGATGCCGCAATCAGAGCCAGATGCGGATAAAAACTGCTCGGCTTCGCGCATATTCAAAGTAAAGATCGAACTGGACAAACCCTGTGGCACATCGTTTTGCAACGCGATCGCCTCGTCCAAGGTCTTGTAGGTCATGACGTACAAAATTGGCACGAAGGTTTCATGGCGCACCACCGCCGTTTGTTTTGGCATACGGAAAATCGTCGGCTGCACGTAGCTGCCAGCGCGTTCGATACGGCCACCACCGCACAGCAGCTGACCGCCCTGCTCTTTTGCGGCAGCCACAGCGGAATCAAAACGTTTGGCCGATGGCTCATCAACCAGCGGGCCGAGCAAGGTGCTGGCATCGATTGGATCACCGACACGCTTTTCGACCTGCGCGTACGCCTTGACCAAGGTGGCGCAAAGTTCATCCGCAATTTTCTCTTGCACGATCAAACGCCGCGTTGTGGTGCAGCGTTGTCCCGCCGTACCCACAGCGCCAAAGACAATGCCCGGAACCGCGATCGCCAAGTCGGCTTGATCGCTGACGATAATGCAATTGTTGCCGCCCAGTTCCAACAAGCTTTTCCCCATGCGCGCTGCCACGCTTTGCCCGACTGCACGGCCAATTTCAGTAGAGCCGGTGAAGCTAACCAAAGCCACGCGACGGTCATCAACAAACTGTTGCGCCAGCGCATTGCTACCGTCGTTAAACATAAAGAAAATCTCAGGGAAACCTGCGTCTTTCAGTGCTTCATTGCAGATTCTTTGCGATGCAATTGCACAATAAGGTGTCTTTGGGCTCGGCTTCCAAATCGAAATATTGCCGCAAATCGCCGCCAAAAACGCATTCCAGGCCCACACCGCAACGGGGAAATTAAACGCAGAAATGATGCCGACCAAACCCAGCGGATGCCATTGCTCATACATACGGTGTTCTGGACGCTCCGAATGCATGGTCATGCCGTACAGCATGCGCGCTTGACCGACCGCAAAGTCCGCGATGTCGATCATTTCTTGCACTTCGCCGTCACCTTCAGGCTTGATCTTGCCCATTTCGAGACTGACAAGAGAGCCGAGCGCATCTTTGTGCTTGCGCAAAGCTTCGCCGCACAGGCGTATCGCCTCACCGCGTTTAGGCGCAGGAATTTGCCGCCACGCTAAAAATGCCGCCTGCGCACGCGTAATAATCGTTTCGTATTCCGCCGCTGTCGCCGAGCTAACTTCACCCAAAACTGCACCGCTGGCCGGGATATAGCTAGTAAAACTGCCCACCCCTGGCTGCGACCATTCGCCTTGTCCCAAATACGAGCCCGCTGCATTCGTGCTTAGGCCTAGTTTCTGCAAAATTGGATGCGTCATCGTGATTTCCTTCAGGCGATCAAAAAAGAGGTGCGAAGTGTAGCGGGCTATTCCTGGCCTGAAGCTGGATGTGCGGCACTGAAGGTTAGAAATCGCCCCTTTTAAAGACAAAAACCCCGCTTTAAGCGAGGTCTTTGCAGGCCAGCAAAGTCGATTAGAGCTTAGTGCTTCAAATTCTTCCTCAACCGTTCCAACGCCTGCAATTGCGCCACGGCCTGCATCAACTGCTGCTGAGCTGCGGCAATTTCCATCGACGCGTCGCGCCCGGCGAGTAGGCGTTCGGCTTCGGCTTTCGCCTCCAGCGCTTTTGCTTCATCGATATCTGCAGCGCGCAGCGCGGTATCGGAAAGAATCGTAATTAAATCAGGCTGGACTTCTAAAATACCGCCGGACACATAAAACGCTTGCTCTTCAGCGTCGCCATTCAGCACGCGCACTTGACCGGGTTTGATGCGCGTAATCAGCGGCGCATGGCGGGGGGCGATGCCCAACTCGCCAATTTCGCCACTGACGACGACCATAGTTGCCAAACCCGAAAAAATCTCGCGTTCTGCGGAAACGATATTGCATTGAATGGTGGCCATGATTTATCTCGAGTACTTTGTTGCGATGTTTTTAACGGGCAGACCGGCTTAAAGCGTCACGAGCAAGCCCAGTCGCAAGGCGCGGCAATCGAGGAGCCCTAGGAGCGCACTGTAGTGCGTGACTAGGGTCCGAGTGCAGCCGCAACGCAGCGAGTGGGCTGCACAGTAGCTTTAAGATTTTGCGAGCATTTTGTTGCCCTTCTCTACGGCCTCATCAATTCCACCGACCATGTAGAAAGCTTGCTCTGGCAAATTATCAACTTCGCCATCCACAATCATTTTGAAACCGCGAATGGTGTCTTTCAAGCTGACGTATTTGCCCTTGGCGCCGGTGAAAACTTCCGCGACGTGGAACGGCTGACTAAAAAAGCGTTCGACCTTACGGGCGCGGGAAACGGCTTTTTTATCGTCTTCGGACAATTCGTCCATACCCAAAATTGCGATAATGTCTTTCAGTTCTTTGTAGCGCTGTAGCATGCCCTGCACGCGGCGCGCTACGTCATAGTGCTCTTGCCCGACAACCAACGGGTCGAGCTGGCGACTGGACGAATCGAGTGGATCCACCGCTGGGTAAATACCTAATGATGCAATGTTACGGCTCAACACAACCGTCGCGTCTAAGTGTGCGAAGGTGGTGGCTGGGCTTGGATCGGTCAAGTCATCTGCAGGTACGTAAACCGCCTGGATCGAGGTAATCGAGCCGGTCTTGGTTGAGGTGATACGTTCTTGTAAACGGCCCATTTCTTCCGCCAACGTCGGCTGATAGCCCACTGCAGAAGGCATACGGCCTAAAAGTGCGGACACTTCGGTACCGGCCAAGGTATAGCGATAAATATTGTCGACGAAGAACAACACATCGCGGCCCTTGCCAGACGCATCTTTCTCGTCACGGAAGTATTCCGCCATAGTCAAACCGGTCAGCGCGACGCGCAAACGGTTGCCGGGCGGCTCGTTCATTTGGCCGTACACCATTGCTACTTTGGACTCCGGCAAGTTGTCCAGCTTGATAACGCCTGCTTCCGCCATTTCGTGATAGAAATCGTTGCCTTCGCGGGTACGTTCACCGACGCCGGCAAACACTGATAGACCTGCGTGCTCGGTGGCGATATTGTTGATCAATTCAAGCATGTTGACGGTTTTACCCACGCCCGCACCACCGAACAAACCGACCTTACCGCCCTTGGCAAACGGGCACATCAGATCAATCACCTTAATACCGGTTTCGAGCAATTCATTGCCAGACGATTGTTCATCATATTCCGGCGCTTTACGGTGGATCACCCAGCGTTCTTTTTCGCCGATGGGGCCACGTTCGTCGATCGGGTTACCGAGCACGTCCATGATACGGCCCAGGGTTTCGACACCCACCGGCACTTTGATACCTTCGCCGGTGTTATCGACGATCAAACCGCGTTTAAGTCCATCAGTGGAACCCAGCGCAATTGTGCGCACCACGCCATCGCCGAGCTGCTGTTGTACTTCCAGCGTAATCGCGGTGCCTGCGATTTTTAACGCGTCATAAATTTTGGGAACGCTGCCGCGTGGGAATTCAACGTCGACGACAGCGCCGATGACTTGAACGATAGTGCCTTGGCTCATGGCTAGTACTCCGACAAAAAGGTGAACGACAAAGGATTAAAAGGATACTGAGTGAATTAAATCGTGGCGCGATTAAACAGCTGCGGCGCCGCCGACGATTTCTGAAATTTCTTGCGTAATCGCGGCCTGCCGGGCCTTGTTATAGATCAAGGTCAGGGTTTGAATGAGATCCCCGGCGTTGTCGCTTGCGGACTTCATTGCGACCATGCGCGCAGCATGTTCTGACGCTAAATTTTCCAAGACCGCCTGAAACGCCAGCGATTCAACATAGCGAGTCAGCGTGTGATCCAGCACCGTCTTGGCGTCAGGCTCATACAAATAATCCCACGCGTGCTTAGTATGCAAACGATCTGAAGCTGGCAACGGCAACAATTGATCGACTTTGGCCTGCTGCGACATGGTGTTAATGAAGTCGTTATAGCTAATGTACAAGCGATCAATTTTACCTGCGCTGTAGGCATCCAACATAATTTTGACGGTGCCGACAAGCTTGTCCAGCCGTGGTTTGTCACCTAGGCTAGATTGAGCCGCGATCATGTTGACCTTCAAGCGACGGAAAAACGCAGACGCCTTGTTACCGATACAGACCACGTCAATTTCACAGCCCGCTTCTTGGAATTTACGCATTTCAGCCAAAAGCAATTTGAACTGATTCGAGTTCAAACCACCGCACAAACCACGATCTGATGACACTACCAAAAAGCCTACGCGCTTGGCCGGGCGTTCGGCCAAAAATGGGTGTTTATAATCGCTTTGTGCTAACGCCAGGTGGCCAATAATTGTGCGCATTGCCTGCACATAAGGGCGCGATTGACGCATTTGTTCTTGCGCTTTACGAATTTTGCTTGCACTGACCATTTCAAGCGCGCGAGTTACCTTGCGGGTGTTTTGCACGCTCTTGATTTTGGTTTTAACTTCTCTGCCGCCGGCCATCAGATTTCGCCTTAATTATTCGTTTTGCATTGCTAAAACGAATCAATAAACTTGTGTTTTGCTTCGCCAAAACAAATCAATAAGCTTGTGTTTTGCATTGGCACAACGAATCAATAAATCCTGGAAGCGCTCAATAGCTACCGGTTTTCTTGAACTCAGTGATCCCGGCTTGGAATTTACCTTCGATCTCTTTATCCCAATCACCCGACTTGTCCATTGCGACCATCAAATCGCTGTAAGAATTACGGAAGAACTGATGCAAACCGGCTTCAAAAGGCAGAATTTTGTTCAACGGCAAGCTGTCCAAATAGCCCTCATTCGCTGCGTAAAGCGAAAGCGCAATTTCCGCGACTGATAGCGGCGCATATTGCTTTTGCTTCATCAGTTCAGTCACGCGTTGACCGCGCTCCAGCTGTTTGCGTGTGGTTTCATCCAGATCGGACGCAAACTGTGCAAACGCCGCAAGCTCACGATACTGCGCCAAAACCAAACGCACGCCGCCGCCAAGCTTCTTAATCGCCTTAGTCTGGGCTGCGCCACCGACGCGCGATACCGAAATACCGGCGTTAATCGCTGGGCGGATACCGGCGTTAAATAGATCGGTTTCCAAAAAGATCTGGCCGTCGGTGATTGAAATCACGTTGGTGGGTACGAAGGCAGAAACGTCGCCCGCCTGCGTTTCAATGATGGGCAGTGCCGTTAATGAGCCGGTTTTGCCCTTAACTTCGCCATTGGTGAACTTTTCGACATAGTCCGCGTTGACGCGCGCTGCGCGCTCTAACAAACGGCTGTGGAGATAAAAAACGTCGCCTGGGTACGCTTCACGACCGGGCGGGCGACGCAGCAACAGGGAAATTTGACGGTATGCGACTGCGTGCTTGGACAGATCGTCATAAACGATTAGCGCATCTTGACCGCGGTCCATGAAGTATTCGCCCATCGCACAACCAGAGTACGGAGCAATATATTGCATTGCTGCCGACTCAGATGCAGAGGCAACCACGATGATCGTGTGCGCCAGTGCGCCGTGCTCTTCTAGCTTACGTACAACGTTTGAAATAGAGCTGCGCTTTTGTCCAATCGCAACATAAATGCACTTAATTCCCGTGTTTTTCTGATTAATAATGGCATCAATCGCAACCGCAGTCTTGCCGGTTTGACGATCACCAATAATCAATTCGCGTTGACCACGGCCTACTGGAACCATCGCATCCAGTGCTTTGAAGCCGGTTTGCACGGGTTGGTCGACCGACTTACGCCAGAGCACCCCTGGAGCGACGCGCTCAATCGGGCTGCTGAGCTTGGCACCAATAGGGCCTTTGCCGTCGATAGGAATACCCAATGCATTGACTACGCGGCCAAGCAACTCGATACCAACAGGCACTTCCAGAATGCGGCCGGTGGTCTTACAAACGTCGCCTTCTTTGATCTGCTCATAGTCACCCAAGATTACGGTGCCGACCGAATCGCGCTCCAAATTTAACGCAAGCCCGAAGGTGTTACCTGGGAATTCGATCATTTCGCCCTGCATGGCGTCGGCCAAACCATGTACCCGCGCAATACCGTCGGCTACAGAAATGACCGTGCCTTCGTTGCGGGCTTCAGATGTGGTTTTGAAGTTATCAATTCGCGAACGAATTAAATCGCTGATCTCGGAGGGATTCAAGCTGGCTTGCATGCGCTTTCCAGTTAGTAAAGGGATATTTGTTTCGCCTAGGCAAAACATTTGAACAAAGACTCGTTTTGCAAATGCAAAACAACCCATAAATTTAGCTACAACCAATAAATTTTGTTTTGCGTTCGCAAAACCAGATCTTGTGAAACAAAAATATTTACTACTTAATTAAATCAACTATGGGCGAGCTGTTCGCTTTGACCCTACGCCGCCAATTCCATATGTAACCGCGCCAGTTTGCCGCTCAGCGAGCCGTCAATGACGATACTCCCCGCATCTAACACCGCACCACCGATCAAATCAGGCTGCAGCACAATTTCAAGCGTCACCGCGCGTTCAAAGCGTAGCGTCAACTTTTCGATCAACTGCTGCTGCTGCACCGCATCAATCGGCAATGCACTGCGCACGGTAACTTTTAGCGTGCGTTCGGCCGCTGCGCGAAGCTGCTCGAACTCAGTCTGCACGTCCGGCAGCAAACTCAAACGGTCATTTTCCGCCAGCGCGGCCAAGTAATGCGCGTAAGTGGAATCTGGCGCTTCACCAACCGGCAATAGCAGCGCAACCCGCTTACTTGGCTGTAAGCGCGGGCTAGAAACCAAGGCCGAAATACGACTATCGCGGCATAACGCCGCGCTTTGTGCGATTTTGGCGGACCAAGACCCTAAGCCTTCACCGGCCTTTTGGGCCAGCTCAAAAGCGGCTTTTGCGTAGGGCCTTGCCAGCGTGATCATTGAGCTCATGTTTAAATCTCAGTAATCAGTTGGTCGATCAGCTGCTTGTGCGTGTTTGGATCAATTTCTTTTTTAATCAATCGGCTAGCACCTGCAATTACTAAATCAGCCAGTTTCGTGCGCAACTCGGCTTTAGCGTGAAGCGCCAAAGTTTCGACTTCTACACCTGCAGCGTTTAGTTGACGAGCTTTTTCGGCAACGCCCTCACCTTTGGCCTGATCCACCAGTTGGTTGGCCGTTGAGTACGCTCGATCTAAAATTTCCTGAGCCTTCGCACGGGCCGCTGTAATGATGTCTTCTTCCTTGCGTTTAGCATCGGCAACTTCTTTCCGCGCGTTATCCGCAGCAGCAAGGCCGTCGGCTATTTTCTTCTGACGCTCTTCGATGGCATTCATCAAAGGCGGCCAAATGAATTTCACCGTAAACGCGATTAAAATCGCGAATGCGAGCGCCTGGGCGATCAATGTCGCATTTATATCCATGGCGTATTAGTCTCCTGATTTGATTGCCGGGCCTGAGGCCAGACTTAGCTGACTAGCGACCGGCCAATGCCCGCGCCCGAGTGAACTGGCAGCCCGGACACGGCCGAACGAAAACTTACTGGGCTTGCATCGTTGCTGCTTTCGCGGCTTCTGCGCCATTCACCGCAGAAATTTGCGGGTTAGCGAATGCAAACAACAGCGCAACCGCCAAACCGATAATGAAAGGCGCATCGATCAAACCTGCGAGCAAAAACATTTTGCCTTGCAGCATCGGCGCCAATTCTGGCTGACGCGCAGTGGCTTCGAGGAACTTAGAAGCCATCAAAGCAATACCCAAGCAAGCGCCCAAAGCGCCCAGACCGATGATAATGCCGATCGCAATAGCCATATTGCCCTGGAGGGCGGCGATAATTGATTCCATGATGTTATCCTTTTGATTAATTGGGCTTTGTTAGGTTACGAGCTTGGTTGGAAAATTGACTGCTGTTTGAAGACTTTAAAAACGAGGTGCGGCAATACCATTAGAACGAGGGCATCAATAAGTGCGGGGTTTAGTGATGCTCGACTGAAATTGACAAATATACAGTCGTTAAAATCAGGAAGATGAAGGCTTTCAACAAAACAATTAGTACGTGAAAGATCGCCCATGCCGCACCCGCAATCACCGCGCCTAAATAGGCAAGCGCGCCGCCTGCTTTAATAGCCAAACCTTCTGCGAGCAAATAGTGCCCGCCAGCAGTGGCAAGCAGCGCGATCAGCATGAAAACTAATTCGCCTGCATACATATTGCCGAACAGACGCAGGGCCAAGCTGGCAACCTTACTGACATATTCGACGATATTCATACCCAGATTAACCGGATACAGCCACACTTTATTACCAAATGGTGCAGCGATTAACTCATGACCAAAGCCGCCAACGCCTTTTGCTGAGACGGCAAAACCAATCATCAGGAAAAACACCGTCATCGACATTGCCAGGGTGATATTGATATCCGCAGTGGGCACCAAGCGCCAATATAAATGCTGCGAATCTACACCCATCGTGCGCGCCGCAGAGCCCACAAGCTCCAGCGGAATGAAGTCCATCGCATTCATCGCCAGCACCCAGACAAAGATAGTTAGTGCGATGGGAGCCACAATTTTGCGACTGCCGTGAAAGACATCTCTGACTTGGCCATCAATAAATTCGATCACAATTTCAATAAATGCCTGCAGTTTGCCGGGCACGCCAGACGTAGCCTTACGCGCAACCAGCCAAAACAAACCCATAGCCAGAATACCCAAACCAACGGACATCACTAAAGAGTCCATATGGATATGCCAGAAGCCACCTGCAACATCGACTTTATTATGCGTCAAATGATGCTGCACATATTCAGTCGGCCCACCGCCTCCGGCGGCTGCCATGCTGGCCAGCAAATTCGTCAGTTGTCCGTTTAACGCCATAGCACTCAATTCTTTAGGTAACTTGCTAAAAAAAAACTTGGTGAAGATAAGGTGGTAAATGCTTGAAAAACTTTATTTCCGCTTCAACTTTGTCCCGCTGCAGGGAATTGCTAGGCCAACCAACTGATGAATGTAATTTGACACTTTGAAGAGATGACCGAACCTCGATGTGTTTAATACTTCGGCTGTCGCAAACCAGCTAAAATCACACTTAACTGCGCCGCTATCAAACCCAACAGCAGCGGCAATGCCGCCAGTTGCCAACTCGAAAGCGCTAAATACACCACTGCTAAAATCAACAACCACTTCGAAAAAGTTGCACCCAGCACTTTCGCCAACGAATCTATCGGTGATGCTGCGCGCCGCAAACCTAAACCTGCTGCAGCCAGCGTTGCGATCCACACCGAAGCGACGCCGATAAAAAACGCCAATGCCGCTTCTTTGTTAGCTAGTACCAGGAATGTCAGAGCGCCCAATAATGCGACTACACACTGAAAACCTGCGATGCGCAAAAGCACCCGCCATGTTTGCTTCATCGTGCATCCTTAAAGTGCCCAGACATCGGCCCTGCAAAGCCATAAAAGAATAACATTTAGGCAATCCGAGCGGCAACTCTAACGCGCGCGAAAACTGAACCTACTTTCAGCCTAGAGCACTTTGCTGCAATTCCAGCTACGCTAGAGGCCTGAACCAATGCACATTTATCCCACAAGCCTTGTCCAAACCCTGTCAAAGGATGATCTAACAATGTTGGAACGACATGTTTAAGCCGCTCGCGCTGCGCCAAACGCCGCAACCCATGACGTCAAAGCTGTTGGCGATAACTTTCGTGCTGCTGCTCATTTTTGTTTGGTTTGTATTGACCGTCGGTGAGGCAGAAAGGCGTGTTATTTCCCCGACGCTGCTGCCATCGCCGTTTGAAGTGTTCGGTAGCTTGCCCAGTTTGTTGGGTGAACGTGGATTGCTGCCTGCGATTGCCGCAACGCTAGGCCGCGTGATTACAGGCTTTTTGTTTGCAGTAGCAGTTGCTGTGCCGCTCGGAATTTTGGCGGCATCGCAGCGTTGGTTTGAGGCCTTAATTCAGCCGGCCATCGTTGGCCTACGCAATGTTCCGATTGCAGCATTGATTCCGATCACCTTGCTTTGGTTCGGTATTGGCGAGCAGCAAAAAATCATGTTTATCTTTTTAGCTTGTTTTCCATTTATTTTTTCGGACGCCTGCGCTGCGGTGCTGAATGTGCCAGAGCGCTATGTCGACACCGCGCGCACACTCGGTGCGAGTGAGCGACAAATCGTCCAAAAAGTATTGGTGCCACTGGCATTACCGGACATTTTTTCTAGTTTGCGCGCTTTGTTTGGCCTGGCTTTTGGTTACATCATGTTGGCGGAGTTGATCAACACGCAAACCGGGCTCGGCGCGTTAATTAATATAAGTCAACGCCGCAGCCTGACTCAGGATGTGTATATGACGCTGATTGTGATCGCGCTGCTGGCGTGGCTAATTGATCACGGCTTGGCTTGGCTACAACGCTTCTTGTTTCCTTATAAAAACTCATGAATACCGACCCTCAAAATCCGGGCGATAGCGCCCAAGCTGACACTAGCGCGCCCGCATCGGTTGTGAGAGACGCGGCGGCTATCGCTGCGCTAACACCACAGGCACCCGTGGCGCAGCGCACGCGTCCACCAGTGGTCGAATTTCGCAACGTGACCAAGACTTTCGGCGGCGAAAAGCCTTTTACCGCGATCAAAAACGTGACTTTCAAAATTGAAGATCATGCTGAGCGCGGCGAGTTCGTTTGCATCCTTGGGCCATCAGGCTGTGGCAAAAGCACGGTGCTGCGAACTATTGCGGGCCTAACGCCGCAATATCCGCAAACCAGTGGCGAAGCATTGGTGTTCGGCAAACCGATTGCCCCGTCCAGCGCGGATCGCGGCATGGTGTTTCAGGATTACAGCAGTTTTGATCACCGCACAGTGTTGGACAACATTGCTTTTGGCCTGGAATGTCAGGGTATGGCCAAGGCTGAGCGGCATGC
>Ga0105044_10010145_pt1 | contig 12872 bp, 12 predicted proteins | sample MAT01_FD_78092 | JGI IMG/M metagenome (GOLD analysis project Ga0105044, IMG submission 78092) | Freshwater microbial communities from Lake Fryxell liftoff mats and glacier meltwater in Antarctica - MAT-01 | ecosystem: Environmental > Aquatic > Freshwater > Ice > Liftoff microbial mat | place...
CTTGAGCAACGCCGCATTATCCACGACCGGGCCGCGGGCGGTGCTCAGCAAGGTGAACCGTTCCAGGTTTTCGTGATGGAACATGCGCCGGGTGGTGTCCAACAGCGGCACATGCACCGTCACGATGTCCGCCGTCAACGCCGGCTCGTGCAATCCCAGCGGCGGATCGTTTTGCAGTACGCGCATGCCCAGCGCGCGGGCGTAGCGCACCACTTGGGAGCCGACGTTGCCGACACCAATCACGCCGATGGATTTGTCGCGCAGCCGGTATTTGCCACGCTGCGCCAACTCGAGCAGCGCGGCGACCACATACTCGGCCACCGAGTTGGCATTGCTGCCGGCCGCGCTGGCGAAACCGATGCCGGCCTGGGTCAGATAGCGTTCCGCAATGTGGTCGGTGCCGATGGTGGCGGTGGCGACAAACTTTACCGCGCTGCCGGCCAGCAGGGCTTCGTTGACCGGGGTGACGGAGCGAACGAGGAGCGCGTCGGCGTCGCGAACAGCGGCGGCGGTCATTTGGCGGCCGGGGATGAGCACGACTTCACCGAGTGGGCCAAAGGCTTCGCGGACGAAGGGGATGTTGGGATCAGCGACGATTTTCATGCGGCTGGTGATCGCATCGTATCAAAACGCCATCCGCGCCCAACCTTTTTGTTCGGGCCGGCGCGGTGGCAAGCCGAGAATCTCGCGGCTGAGATCCACGAAGTGGCGGTAATTTTCCAACGGCGTGCCGTTGGGAATACGATGATCGAGACTGAAGACGGAGCCGGGGTACAACGCCGGTTGCAGCTTGTACTCCAACTCGCGACGAATGGCGGCCCGGTCTTTCCGCAGGACGTGTTTATCAATTCCGCCAAGCATCGCGAGCCGGCGACCGTACTTCTGCCGCAACGCCACGATGTCCATGCCGGCCGCCGGTTCCATCGGAAAAATACACGTCAGCCCGCAATCCAAGAGCGCGTCCATGACGGAATTGATGTTGCCGTCGGTGTCTTGTTGGAAAATCGTCGTCCCCCGTTCCGCCAGCATTTCCCAGATGCGCCGGTAGTAGGGTTGGAAGTATTCGCGGATATACGCCGGCCCGACCAACGGCCCAGACTTGCCGGCAAAATCTTCATGCACGGAAAGCTGATCAATCACCAACTCGCGCGAGATCCGCTCCAGCACGCGAAACGTCGTGTCGCTGATCGTCTGTAAAATATCGGCCAGCAGTTCCGGCTGTTCGTAGTACGCGAGGCACGTCACCTCTTCGCCCATCAACTCGCGCGGCATATCGAACGCGCCGGGCATGCCGGCCAGCACCAACGCGTCGGGAGTTTGTTTCGCGTGGGCGACGGCAGTCCAGTTGATCCGGTCCTCCGCATACTCGAACATCGGTTTGAACCGCCGCCAGTCGTCCATATTCTTGACGGGGAAATCGAGCGGCAACGGAATCGTGGCGGTCGCCTTGCAGAGTTTGACGGTGCGTCCCAGATAATCGCGCTGGACGAGGAACTCGGCAGTTTCTTCGAGCGTCACGGTGGGCCAACCGCGCGGATGCGTGTCGCCGCCGCAACTCACGACCGGGACATAATCCCAATCGAACGCTGTCATATTCAACTCAGCCGGCGTCGCTCCCTGCGCGCGCCATTCGTCTTCCAAACCAACCAACGGCCCAAACAACTCCGCAAACATCGGGCGCTCGACCGCGCCGAACGTCATCAATTCCCGGTACTGCTCACGAGTCCAGCGCATGTCACCTCAACACGTCACGTTTTTGCCTTCCGCTCCAAACACCGCCAGCCGGTCCGCCGCCGGACATTTCTGGGTGCCTGTGGGAACATAGTGGAATTGCAGCGCCCGCCGGCGCTGATTCGTCTGATTGGCCGGCGTGCCGTGGAGCAGCAATCCATCAAACAACATGAGACCGCCGGCGCGCAACGGCACCGCCGCGCTGCGCCGGCCCAGCACATCCGTATCGCAGACCTGCCAATCGCGTTTGGTGAAATGCACCTGCGGCCCCGCGCGATGGCTGCCGGGCAGGACGTGCATGCAACCGTTCTCCGGCGTCGCGTCATCGAGCGCGATCCAACACCCCACCACCGGCGTGCCCAGCGGATAATCAAAATATGCGTGATCCTGATGCCACGGTTTTTCCCGGCCGCGCGGCGGTTTGAGCAACGCCATCTCCTGCGTCAACACCGGCGCCGCCCCCAGCAATCGGGCCACCGCTGTCTGCAACACCGGGTGACGCTCCAGCGCCTTGAGCCGGGCGTCGAAGGCGGTGAAATCAAAAATCTTTCGCACCGCATTCTCCCGCTCCTCGCCGGTCAACTCGGCGAGACGATCCTTCGCCCACACCTCGAACATCACCCCTTGAAACGCCGGCACCTTGCCCGTCACCAAATCTTGCAACCCCAGCGCCGCCGCCACGACATCGCCGGCGGGGAACGCGTTTTCAATGGCCAGAAATCCCTGGGCCTGGTACTGCGCGACATCCACATCCGTCAACGCCTCCATCCCCTCGCGCGGGGTGATGGTCTCCGAGAATTGGTACAAAGCCGGGTCGTACGGCTCGATTTTGCCGTAATCCATTTGCGGGGCTGCCGGGGTTGTGCTCATGCGACTACTATCGCGCTGCCCCAACGAAAACGCCATGCACTACGGCTGGAAATGTTTGTGGATATCCGCTATTGATTCGCCATGCCTATTCCGTGGGATTCGGTGCGGGTCGTGCCGGTCCACGCCGGCCGCGTGCGCTGCGAGACTGGCTGGTCGCTCGATCAGGCGTGGACGGATGGGTTGCGCGACTTCGATTTGTGGCTCATCTGGGCCGGCTCAGGTCGGATGCGATTGCGCTCGGGCAGCATCGCGCTCTACCCCGGTCGCTGTTTGTGGATGCGCCCCGGCGGTTTGTATTTGGGCGAGCAAGACCCGCGCGACCGGCTGGGAGTGACGTTTGTGCATTTTGACCTCCACGACGCCCGCGGCCGGCGCGTGGCCGACCGCTTGTTGCCGCCCGAAGCGCACGATGTGTGGGATCTTTCGTTCTACGACAGCGTGACGCAACACATTGTCGAATCCCTCCGCCCCGGCGCGACCACCGCCGGCGTGGCCACGCCGTTGCTGACCGGGTTATTGATGGAATTGTCGCTCCGCGCCGCGCATCCCCTCCCTAGCGGCACCACCCGGCATCATCAAAAAATCATTTCCCAGATCGCCGCGCGCATCCGCGAAAGCCCGCACGACACCCCGCCGATCGCGGAATTGGCGCGCGCCGCCGGGTACAGCGCCGACCATTTCTCCCGCGTCTTCAAACAGGTGGTGGGCCAGACGCCGGAGCCATTCATCATCCAAGCCAAGGTGAGCCGCGCAAAAGAACTGTTGGTGGAGTCCAGCTTGTCCGTGAGCCAGATTGCCGACGCGTTGGGGTATTGCGACGTGTTTTTCTTCTCGCGCCAGTTCAAGGAACAGACCGGCCGCAGTCCGCAAGTCTACCGGCGGGCAAGGCGCGGGTGATTTTCCCATTTGACGGTATTGGGTGGGGGCACTATCCTGCGGCTCTTTTACGGGAGACAATACATGTTTATCGTTCATGGCGGATGGTTTCGGCGGCATATGCGGTGGATTTTGGCGGCACTGCTGGTGGTGCTGATCCCGGGATTTGTGATGTTGTTCTCCCACACCGACTCCGGTGACCGCGGCCGCCGGGGGGCGCCGAAGTTGCGCGGCAAACCCGTGAATCCCGCCGAGTTCGAGCAGGTGCGCGCGACGCTGCTGGCGCAATACTTGATCAACTCCGGCGGCTCACTGCCGAAGTCGGGGCAGTTTGAGGAAAACTTGTTGCAAGACGCCATGTTGCGGATGATTTGCCTGCGCAAAGCCAAGGAGTTTGGGATTCGCGTTACGGATGAGGAACTGGTGCAATTTCTTCGCAACCAACCCTTCTTCCGCAACGAACAGGGCCAGTTCGATCCGCAACGCTATCAGGAATTCACCGTCCGTCTCAACAACAGCCGGATCAGCGAAGCGCAATTTGAAGAAGTCATGCGGCAACAATTGTTGGTGGGCCGGCTTCAGGAACTCATTACCAGCGGCGCTAAAGTGACGCCGCGCGAAGTCGAACAAGGCTACCTCCCGCTGCACGAGAAGATCACGGTTGAGTACGTCGAATTCGACGCCGCCAAGAATGCCGCGCCGATTACCGTGAGCGACGAGGAAGTGGCGGCGTTTTACGAGAAAGCCAAAGACCAATTTCGCACCCCGCCGCTCGTCAAAGTCCGCTACGCCCGGCTGGCGGTGGATTCCGCGAGTCAGGTGGTCTCGGACCAGGATGTGAAAGAATTCTACGAACGCAATCAGGCGCACTACACCAACACCCTCGCTGAGTCCCAAACCACCATCCGCGCGCGCCTCGCCCAAAGTCGCGCCCAACGCATTGTCAGCGACCGTGCCACAGAACTCTCCGTCAAACTCGTTTTTGAAGAGGGCCAGCCCAAGCCGGACTTGGCCGCCATTGCGGCGTCGTATCAGGCCCAAATCGGCGAGACCGGCTTCTTCAGCGTTCGCGACACCGTCCCCGGCGTCACGGCGGGCGAAGAGTTTAACCAAGTGGCGTTCGCGCTCACCCCGCGCGCCCCGTACAGCGACCCCGTCGGCGGCACCAACAGCTATTACATCCTCGAACTACTCGACCGCCAGCCCAGCGCCATCCCGCCGTTGGATCAAGTCCGCTCCCAAGTCATCGAACAAGTGCGGCGTACCCGCGCTTTCGAAGTGACTGCGCAACAGGGCGAAACCACCGCCGCCCGGCTGAAAGAATTACTCGGCGACGGCAAGACCTTTGCGGCCGCGAGCGCCGAGTTGAAGCTGACCCCTGAACTCGCGGCACCGTTCAGTCTGAACGATGAAGATGTGGCGATACCGGCTGCCATGTCCGTGAAAGAAGCCGCCCTCAGCATGCGCGTCGGCGATGTCAGCCGCTACCTTAAGACCACGACCGGCGGAATGGTCTTCCACCTGAAAAACCGCACCCCGCCCGACCCGGCCCAGTTGGAAAAAGACAGAGCGCCTTTCGCGCAACGGTTGCTCCAGCGAAATCGTGAACTGCTGTGGAACTCGTGGCTCGGCACCCTCTGGCGGGAGGAACAGGTGGATCTCGGTCTGCCACAGCGGGCGCCGATCCCCACCGAAGATTCATAGCTGTGCCGCGCGGACGAACTCCGCAAACAGCCGCGCGCATTCCGGCGCCACTCGCACCATCCGCTCGGGATGGTATTGGACGGCGCAAAAGTACGTCGCCCCGGTTTTCTCCATCGCCTCCACCACGTCATCCGGCGCGCGCGCCAACACTTCAAAGCCCGGCGCCAACCGATCCACCGCTTGATGGTGGCTCGTGTTGACCCACTCGCAAATTCCGACCCGGCCCGGCCGCGTCCACTCCAGCCGGTGCGCCCGCGCGTCGGGTTGCGGATTGCGATGGTCGGGAATATCCGGCAAGAGCGTCCCGCCAAACGCCACGTTCATCACTTGTAACCCGCGGCAGATTCCCAACACCGGCTCGGGGCGCGTCACCAGTTGCTGCAGTAGATAAATCTCCATCTCATCGCGCACCGGGTCGGCTCCCTGCACATGGGCCGCCGCCGATTCCGGTAACCCGTAAAACGAGCCGGCCACATCGCCTCCACCGCTGAAGAGCCACCCATCACACAGCTCCAAGTAATGATCCAACACCGCCCGGTCGGCCGTCAGCGGCAAAATCACCGGCACCCCGCCGGCCTCCGTCACGGCCTGCGAATACGAGATGCCACAAAAGGAACCCTTCCCATCCCACCGACTCTTCAGCGTGATGGATTCCGGCGTAATCGCAATGAGCGGCCGCTTCATATCGCGACCACCCATACATCATCCGTTGTCGTCCGGCGAGTCCCAGAGGGGGCCGGCCGCGGCGGGAGGCGTCCGGGGTGGACGCCCTTCAGCGGAGGGCTGTCAGCTGTGAAAATGGGGGTGTTGCGCGTTGACAAGCGCGGGTGATCTCGGTAAAGGTTGAGGCCACGGGCGCTTAGCTCAGTTGGCTAGAGCACCTCGTTTACACCGAGGGGGTCAAAGGTTCGAGTCCTTTAGCGCCCACCAGTGGTTTCAACTTAATGGCGCGGGGGCGTAGCTCAATTGGTTCAGAGCGCTGCCCTGTCACGGCAGAGGTTGCGGGTTCGAGCCCCGTCGCTCCCGCCATTTTTGAAGAGCACAAGCAGCTGGAATCCGGCGGCTTGTGCTTTTCGCTTTAGGGCTGAAATCAGCCCCTTTTCTATTTTCAAACACTCACCCGTTTTGGGCATAAATGCCCCGATCGGGTGAGTGCGCGGGTGATGGTTTTGGGGCGGATTGGGGCGGGAACTGGGCGGGGCTCAGGCGGGCAGATATTATTTTGCTGGGGGGAGGACTCTATGAGGTATCCACCCCATTGCGCTGATGGCGTATTCTATAGTCTGTTACGCATCCATGAAGCGAATCACCATCCTGTTGGCTGATGACCACAAGATTGTCCGAAAGGGTATACGGATGTTGCTGGAGCATGAAGCCGACATCGAAGTGGTTGGCGAAGCGAAGAACGGACGCCAAGCAGTGCAATTGGCAGGGAAACTTCATCCCACCGTGGTTGTCATGGACATTGCCATGCCGTTGCTCAACGGGTTGGAAGCCACGCGGCAGATTCTCAAAGCCCGCCCCGCTACCAAGGTGCTCATGCTCTCAGCGCACAGTGATGACGCCTATGTCGAACGGGCGAAAGAGTCGGGCGCGGTAGGGTATCTAGTCAAACAATCTTCCAATGGGATTCTGGCTCAAGCGATTCGGGCTGTTACTAAGAGAAAAATGTTTTTCAGACCCGCCATTGCCTAACCTGAACGGAACAATCCTTCCCCTCCCCTTTTCAGGATGAATCGGCGGTAATTGTCCACGGTTGCTGGCATCGGCATCCAGCGTCTCGTGGTGGTGGAAATTGTTCAAGCACGGGAACAGGCGGGTTTGACGCAGGAGGAAGTTGCCAAGAAGTTGCATACAAAGAAGACAGCCATTTCCCGCTTGGAGCAACACGCCACGGATGTTCGATTGAGCACGCTGTCGGTCAGACGTTGTCGGGATTAACTATGGCACGCACATCCGCCGTGGGGCCTTTGTCAGCGTCGCGGAGCTAGAACAGGCCATGGAGGAATTTCTCGCCGCCTAGCACAACGCCCCGAAGCCGTTTGTGTGGACGGCGACCGGCGCGTCAATCGTCGCGAAACTGAGCCGCTGTAAACAGACGCTGGAGCAGATCAAGCCCGGTGGCAACCACTTCAGAATGCGAAAAATAAAGGGAATAATAACTCCAGTCGTTTGTGAGACACGACACTAGCGCTTGTTGGCGCGGCGGACGCGGACGCGGACGCCTTTCACGCTTTGTAGGAGCCGGTCCTTGCGGCGCCGCCATTCCTGCAACTTGACCGCGGCCAGTTCTGAGTCCAGCCGGGCAAATAACCAGTAGGCGAGGCTCTGTTCTAGTCGTTTCCACCACGAGTGATCGCGCTGGAGCGCCTCGCGCGTTACCAGTGTCGCGCGCTCAGTCACGTCGGACTCGAACTGCTCGCGCGCCGCGGTGGCAAACGCGGCGTCCCGGATGCGTAACATGATCTCGAAATTGATGCGCAGGCTGCGCGGGTCCAGATTGGCCGAACCCACATAGACGATGTCATCAATCACGAGCACTTTCGCGTGCAGAATCTGCGGTTGATATTCCCAGATTGCGATGCCCGTGTTCATCAGCCGCCGGTACAGGGAGTGGGTAGCGAGTTGGATGAAGGGCACATCGTTTTCACCCGCGAGTAGGAGGCGCACTCGGGCGCCACGTCCCACCACCTGCGCCAGACGGTGACGCAGCCGGCGGGAAGGTAGGAAATAGGCGGCGGTAATCGCCACGTCCCGCGCTCCGGCCAAGTCCTGGCGCAGGGCATCGTTCAACGGGTTGCCGCCAAAACCGGGTCGGATGAACAACGCCTCGACCGCGTGCTCCACATGGGCTGCCGCCCGCCGTCGCAGACCGAGGGGCTGAGAATCCCAGCGCTGCCCGGTCGCCCGCTCCCACTGGCGATCGAACTCCGCAGTCAGCACCACGGCCACCGGTCCGCGCACGCTGGCCCCGCCATCGCGCCAGCCCGCGGTAATGCCGTCGCCGTAGTATTCCGGCGCGATGTTGCACCCGCCGACAAACGCCTCGGTCTCGTCAACGACCAGCAGTTTGCGATGGTCCCGGAACGAGAACGACGACAGCCGTAATTCGTTGAACCAGCGCATCGCGCCGCCGGCGGCCTCCAGCCCGGCAAAGTACTCGCGGGACAAACCGAACGAACCGACCGCATCGGCCATCAACCGCACTTGGACGCCCCGTTGCGCCGCTGCCGTCAGCGCCTCGCGGAAGCGGACGCCGATGGCGGAATCTTTCACCATGTAAATCTCCAGCCGCACAGATGACCGCGCGACTACGATGGCGCTGAGCATGGCGTCGAGGAGACTTTGGCCGGTCCCGAGCCACACAAAAGAATGTTGCCCGGTCGCTGGCGCCACCGGCATCACACCGGCACGCTCAATTCTGCCAGCAACGGGTAATGATCCGAGGCGATCCGTGTTAACGGCGTGCGCACCACCTCGACGTGGTCAACTTTGATGTGTTCACTCAGGAACATGTGGTCCAAGCTGGCCAGGGGGTAGCGGGTCGGAAACGTCCGCCGCCCGCGTTGCGGGGTCAGGGCATCGGCATGCACGTCGCGCAGGTGGTGCAGCATCCGGCGATGCGCCGCCGAGCCCGGCAACGCGTTAAAATCCCCGCACAAGATCAGGGGCGGCTTGCACAGCGGGTTCCCCAGCCACTCCGGTCCGAACAACGCCGCCGTCTGCGCGAGCCGGTCACGCAGGTTGAGACCGAGGTGGGTGTTGACCAGATGCACGGGATGCCCGCGGTTCTCGAGGCGCACCCACAGCGCCCCGCGCCGCTCTCGTTTCCAGCGGGAGAACGACGGCAGTGCCCCGGCTTTCATCAATCGCATCGGCAGCCGCGACAAGATGGCGTCGCCCAACTTTTCCTCGGCTAGATGCCAGGCGGGTTGATAATAAAAATCCATTGATAGTTGCGCGGCGATCGCTGCCGCCTGATCGATCTGGCCCGATCGAGCCCGGTTGAAGTCCAACTCTTGCAACGCCACCACGTCAGCACCGGTTGCCTCAATCACAGCCGCGATGCGCGCGGGAGACACGCGCTTGTCCATGCCGCGGCAGCCATGAACATTGTAGGTTAATAATCGGAACTGCATCGTGTGACTCTTTGGTGGAGCATATCTGCGTGTTGTTTTTAGGCGGCAATGATCTGGTTGCGAATGGCGTATCGGACGAGGTCGGTCACTGAATGCAAGTCGAGCTTGTGCATGATGTTGGCCCGGTGGGCGTCCACGGTCTTGATGCTGACGCCAAGCGAGACGGCGACTTCCTTGTTGGTCTTGCCTTCGGCGAGCAGTTGCATAATCTCGCGCTCGCGCGGCGTCAAGCGCTGGAACGACCCGGTCGCGACTTTGATGGTTTCCCCGGGATTGAGGTAGCCATCCAAGACCACGGCGGAAACCTTGCCGGTGAAAAACGGTTTGTGTTGCGCGAGCGATTCGACAGCCGAAACCAGCAAGCGCGTCGTGTCCGCTTTCAGGATGTAACCGCGTGCGCCGGCGGCGAGCGCCTGGCTGACTAACCGTTCGGACTCATCCATGGTCAGAATCAGCACCTCCGCCTGGGGGATTGCCTTGCGAATCTGACGCGTGGCCTCCAAGCCGTTGAGCACCGGCATGGCGATGTCCATTACGATCACGTCGGGACCTAACTGCTTGGCCAGCTCAACAGCTTGCCGGCCGTCGCTGGCTTCGCCACAGACCTTCCAACCCGGCTGGTTTTCCAACACCATCCGCAGGCCTTTTCGCACCAACTCATGGTCATCGGCGATTAGGATTTGTGTGGTCTTCATCGGTCTTCATTTCACAGGGAATAATCGCGCGAACGGTGGTCCCGCGCGGACTCGAATCAATCTCCAATCGCCCGCCGAGTTGCCGCACGCGTTCGCGCATGCTGCCCATCCCGACACCCATTCTCGAAACCGTTCCATCGCGACGAATCGACATCGCACTCGGCAACCCCCGGCCTTGATCGACAACCTCCAGCATGACACCGGTCGTTTCCCGCGCAATCCGAATCGAGACCGTTGCGCTGCCGGAATGACGATGGACGTTGGTGAGGCCTTCCTGTACCACCCGAAACAATACCTCCTCAGTTTCCGCAGGCAAGCGCCCAATCGTTGGGCTGATCTCGACCGTCGCCTCAATCTCACTGCGTTGCGTGAATCCAGCAGCGTACTCACAGATGGCGTCGGCCAACCCCAACTCATCCAACAGTGGTGGACGCAACAAATAGGAAATCGTCCGCACGGAGCGATGGCACTGCTCGATAATCGCCTGGCTGTCGGCCAAGAGATTCTCCGCAATGAGATCGCCGCGATCGATTCTTTTCTGGACCAAGCCGATGTTGGTCGATACCGCCGTCAACTCCTGCGCCGTCGCATCATGCAACTCGCGGCCAATCCGGCGCCGCTCCTCGTCCTGCAAGCGCACGAGCCCGAGGATTTCCTCCTCCGCCTGTTTTCGCTCCGTGATGTCCACGGCCACCCCGGCAACCCGATAAATCTGGCCGGCGGTGTCACGGACTGGAAAGCACTCGTCAGAAATCCACCGGACGGAACCGTCTGGCCGCACGATCCGGTAATCCACACACGAATCGTTATTCGTCGTCCGGTGATTGCGAAAGATCGTGCGGACACGCGGCGCGTCAGCGGGGTGGACCGCCTCCCACCACACGCGCGAGTCTTCGTAGAGCGATTGGCACGACCGGCCCCAAATGGTCGCGAAGGCCGGACTGATGTAGAGCATCTCGGTCAATTCCGCATTGGCCAACCAAAAAACCTCGTGAATATTTTCTGCCATCTGCCGGAACCGCGCCTCGCTTTCGTGCAACGCGAGTTCCACTCGCCGCTTCTGCCGGCGGGTCTCGGCCTCTTTGAGTTCGCGCTCGACGGCCGGCGCGAGCCGCGCCAGATTGCCTTTCATCAAATAATCGGCCGCACCGGCCTTCATGATGGCCACTGCGCGTTCCTCACCGATGGTCCCGGAAATAATGATGAACGGAATATCCAACCGACTTTCGTGGAGTAATCGGAGCGCGTCGGGCGTGGAAAATTGCGGCAGAGAGAAATCCGAGAAAATGATGTCCAGTTGCGCTCGCAGGTGGGCGCGATAGTCCTGTTCCGTTTCCACTCGCTGCCAGGTGGGATCGAAGCCGGCGGTCTTCAATTCAGCGACGAGCAACTCGGCGTCATCAACGGAATCTTCGACGATCAAAATGTTGATTGGCGTGCCCATACGCGGTACGCGTTAGCGCTTCGACGGTCGGTTGAATTGCATCCAGGGCGACCGCAATGGGGTGAAATCCTGCCCGCCGGCCCATTTGCTGCCGTCATTTGCGTCGCGCGGCGGATTTCGCAACGTCATCTTTGAGATCGCCATAGCCCGCTTGGACTTTACCAACGGCGGTCTGGACCTTGCCCTCGGCTTCGAGACGCTTGTTGCCGACGATCTTGCCGGTGACTTCCTTGACCTTGCCTTCTGCTTTGTTGATTCGGCCTTTGACTTGAACTTTATTCATAACAATCTCCTGTTTTCGTTTCGCGGATCAATTTCCAGACGTGGTGTGAAACACCACTGTTGCCGAAAAGTCGAGCGGGCGCAGTGGGGTGTTGACCCCATGGCAGAATTCTGAGCACCGGCTAGCTGGTGGACTTTTGGCGCTGCGCAATGAGCAGATCTTTGATGTGGTTGGGATGCGGTACGCCGGGAGCCTCTTCCGTGGCGTCCACGGTCGCGGCGGTGGAAATCGTGACGTCGCCGATCCCGACCAATCGACTCCACAGTCCTTGGCGTACATCAACCGCGCGAATGTCTTTAATGAAAAACTCACTGCCCTCCTTGGAGAAAAAACCTTCTTCAACGGAAACGCGGTCGGCATAAATGCGCATCACAAACGAGCGGCGCCGATAGAATGCGAGCAGCAACAGCACGCCCGGCCAGATCACCAGCCCGAGCCAGCCGAAGTTCCACCACGCCGAGGGCGCGAAGGCGATGAGCAACGACCCGATGAGCAAAAAGAGCAGGAACTGGCCGGCGAAGTTCCACCACGAAGGCCGCACTTCCAGCAGGACCGATTGTTTGCCCACCGCCTCGGCCGCGCGCGCTGAATCAGCCGGCGGCGAGGCCCGCGGGTCGCGGCGCGCTTGCTCGGCCACCGGATGACCACAGCCCGGACAAGCTGCGGCTTCAGTTGAAACCTGATGGTCGCACTCCGGGCAGGCGATTAAGGGCATCCGTCACCTCGCGGAATTGATGTGGAGTGGGAGCGTTGGTTGCCGTCATCGGGGGATGGCTGCAGGCTGACTCGTGGACTTTTCATGGCATGATAATAGACAGGGTCAGCCGGTCGGCCGCGATGGGGTGTTCACCCCATCCGCAGCGGGCCTGAATTCTGGCAGCAATCGAAAGGAGCGTCCTGGTGCAAACTAGCTCACGAAAATTCTCACCACGGGTCGTGGTCGGCACGCTGGCCTTAGCCGGAACGATGCAGCCGGATTGCCCCTCACCCTGACCCTCTCCCCATCGAATGGGGCGAGGGGATTGGTTTTTGGATGTTGCAGGTGACTCACTGATTGGTGAGGTAAGCTTCACTTTTCGATTCCCCTCTCCCCGCGAGCGGGGAGAGGGTCAGGGTGAGGGGCGGTCGGA